>Ga0163146_10004752_pt1 | contig 16279 bp, 17 predicted proteins | sample OliLakLV19MP7G1_FD_148648 | JGI IMG/M metagenome (GOLD analysis project Ga0163146, IMG submission 148648) | Freshwater microbial mat bacterial communities from Lake Vanda, McMurdo Dry Valleys, Antarctica - Oligotrophic Lake LV.19.MP7.G1 | ecosystem: Environmental > Aquatic > Freshwater > Lake >...
GTTGGGCGTTTATCGAGTACGCGCGCCGCCATGGTGATTTTGCCGTGGTGTCGGCGGCGGCGATGCTGGCCCTCGGTGCCGACGGCAGCATTGCGCGCCTGTCACTGACCCTCGGTGGTGTCGGCGCCGCGCCGCTGCGCCTGGCCGAAATCGAACGCACGCTGACCGGCAAGAAACCCTCGACCGAGGCCTTTGCCGCGGCCTGTGCCTCGGCCGGCAACATCGACGCGCTGGAGGACCCGCATTATCCCAAGTGGTACCGCCAGCGCCTTGCCGTCGCGCTGTCCCGGCGTGCGCTCGTCGCCGCGCTGCAACGTACGACTTTGCAACCTGCAACTTCGCCCTGAGCAATATGGAAACACGCGACATCAAACTGACCGTCAACGGCAAAGCGCACGCCTGCACCGTCGAAACACGCGTCAATCTCGCCGACTTTTTGCGCCACCAGCTCGGACTGACCGGCACCCATGTCGGTTGCGAGCACGGCGTCTGCGGTGCCTGCACCGTGTTGGTTGACGGCCATTCGGCGCGCGCCTGCCTGATGCTGGCGGCGCAGGCCGACGGCAAGAACGTGGTGACGGTGGAGGGCATCACGCCGGCCGGGGGCCTGTCGCCGCTACAGCAGTCGTTCTGGGACAAGCACGGGTTGCAATGCGGCTATTGCACCCCGGGTGTGCTGATTTCGCTGACCGAACTGCTCGAGACCAACGCCTCGCCAACCGAAGCGGAGGTGCGCGAGGTGTTGTCGGGGCATTTGTGCCGTTGCACCGGCTATCACAACATCGTCGCCGCGGCGATGGACGCGGCCGAACATCTGCGCGTCGCAAATAGTGCCGCAAAGGGCGCCGCGTTGGGACCAGCGAAGGGCGCGGAGAAATGAGCGCACTGGCCGAAAAGTCGCCGCCGCTGCGTGTGGTCGGCACGCGCGCGCGCCGGGTCGAAGACCCGGCGCTGCTGGCCGGGCGCGGCCGCTTTGTCGATGACATTCATATCGAGGGCACGCTGCAGGCGGCGTTTTTGCGCAGCCCGCACGCGCACGCGCACATTCGTTCCATCGACGCCGCCGCCGCGCGCGCCCTGCCCGGCGTGCACGCGGTGTTGGTCGCCAAAGACCTGAAGCCGGCCCTGTCGGGGTTGCGCATGCCGCTGGGTTTTCCGACCAAGGCCCTGCCCGATGGCATCACGCCCTTCGTGCTGTGCCCCGAAGAAGTCTGCTACGTCGGCGAGGCGCTGGTCATGGTCGTCGCCGATTCGCGCCATATCGCCGAGGACGCCGCGGCGCTGATCGAAGTCGATTACGACCCGCTGCCGGCGCTGGCCGACTGTCGCGACGCGCTTGACCCGGCCGCGCCCAAGGTGCGCCTCGAAGCCGCCGACAATGTGCTGACGCGCTTCACCATCGCTTATGGCGATGCCGCCGGCGTGTTCGCGAAGGCCGCGCACGTCTTCACCGAATCGCTGACCACGCATCGTGGCGGCGCGCACCCGATTGAGGGTCGCGGCGTGCTGGCGCAATTTGACGCCACCGGCGCGCTGACCATCTGGTCCTCGACGCAAATGTCGCACGACCTCAAATTCATGCTGGCCGGCATGCTCGATCTCGCCGAGGACCGCATTCGTGTCATCGCACCCGACGTCGGCGGCGGGTTCGGCGCCAAGTTCGTCATCTACCCGGAAGAGATCGCCGTCGCCGCCGCGGCACGCCTCACCGGCAAGCCGGTGAAATGGATAGAGGACCGCGGCGAGCACTTCATTGCCTCGATACAAGAGCGCGAGCAGCACTGGGACATGCAGATTGCGGCAGACGCCGAGGGCATGATTCTCGGCCTGCGCGGCCGCATGGTGCACGACCAGGGCGCTTACACGCCGCAGGGCATCAACTGTCCCTACAACGCCTCGACCGCGGTGACCGGGCCGTACAAGGTGCCGGCGTATGCGCTGGATGTGTTTGTCGCGCAGACCAACAAGGTGCCGACCATACCGGTGCGCGGTGCCGGCTATCCCGAGGCGGCCTTTGTCATCGAGCGCCTGGTCGATCGCATCGCGCTCGAACTCGGCCTCGATCGCGCCGAGGTGCGCCTGCGCAACCTCGTGCCCGCGGCCGAGATGCCCTACGAAAAGCCGCTCAAAATCCGCGCCGGTGTACCGGTGATCCTCGATAGCGGCGATTACCCGGCCTGCCAGCACAAGGTACTGGCCACCATAGACTACGCCGGCTTTCGACTGCGCCAGGCCGAGGCGCGCAAGGCCGGTCGATACATCGGCCTTGGTTTTGCGCACGGCGTCAAAGGCACCGGTCGCGGCCCCTTTGAGTCGGGCACGGTGCGCGTGTCGCCATCGGGCCGTATTTCGGTCTATACCGGCGCCCTCGCCATGGGCCAGGGCCTGCATACCGCGCTGGCGCAAATCTGCGCCGAGCAACTGGGCGTCAACGAAGGCGATGTCGATGTGATTTCCGGCGACACCAGTTTTGTGTCGCTGGGCCTTGGCGGCTTTGCCAGCCGGCAGACGGTGACGGCCGGATCGTCGGTACACCTTGCCGCCATTGCCGTGCGTGACAAGGCGATTCGCCTCGGCGCGCAAATGCTCGAGACGGCCGAGGCCGACCTCGAATTGCGCGACGGCCGCGTCTATGTGCAGGGCACCGATCGTTCGATACCCTTGAGTGAAGTGGCGCGGGTACTGCGCGGCGTGCCCGGCTATGCGCTGCCCCCGGGCATGGAGGCGGGGCTCGAGGCGAGCTTTCACTGGCGCACCGAGGTGCTGGCCTATGCACACTCGTTTCACGCCTGCGAAGTGGAGGTCGATGTCGAGACCGGCAATGTAAAAATCCTGCGGTATGTCGCGTTGCAGGACAGCGGCCGCCTGATCAATCCGATGATTGTCGAGGGCCAGATCCACGGCGGCATCACGCACGGCATCGGCAATGCGCTGTTCGAGTACATGGGTTACGACGCCGAGGCCCAGCCCTATACCGCGACCTTCGCCGACTACCTGCTGCCGGCGGCGGTAGAGGTGCCCAAATTTGAAATCCTGTTCCATGAAAGCCCGTCGCCGCTCAATCCGCTGGGCGTCAAAGGTGTCGGCGAAGGCGGTACCGTGCCGGTGGCGCCGACCATCATGTCGGCCATAGACGACGCGCTCACGCCCTGGGGCGTGCGTGTGACCGAGGCGCCGGTATCGCCGGTGCGCCTGCTGGAGCTGATAGAGGCCGCTACGCGCAAGGCATGACCGGCTGGAAAGACCCGCCTGGCGGGCCTTTCCAGCCGGTGTGCCGCGCTGGTGCCGCGCTGGTGCCGCGCTGGTTCTTATGTGCGTGATTCCCATGCGCGTTGTCGCTTTTGCGCGATTCCATTAGCATGCGGCCTTGCCACCCTGGTCACACTTGTCGATCCCCCAAAGGAGCAGTCATGAAGTACGTTCTCATTCTTGCAGCCGGCCTCGCTGCCGGCGGTGCCGCCCACGCGCAGTCCAAAGACCCGGCCAAGCTGGCGGTTGAAAAGGCCTGCATGGCCTGCCACGCCATGGACAAGAAAATCGTCGGCCCGTCGTTCAAGGAAGTCGCGGCCAAGTACAAGGGTGATGCCAAGGCCGAGGCGGCGTTGACACAGAAGGTGATTGCCGGCGGCGCCGGCGTCTGGGGCCCCGCGCCCATGCCACCCAACGGCGCCCTCAAGGAAGACGAGGCGAGGTTGCTGGTGAAGTGGGTGCTGGGCGTAAAGTAGCAGGCCCGGTACGAACCAGGACAGGCGCGTCGGCGCCAGTCTGAAAGCCGGCGGGCGCGCAGGCCCGGCCGGCTTTTTAATTGCCCTATCCCGCTTGTTTGACAGGGAAAGCAGGGCTCGCACTATTACAATGCTTCAATTGACAAGCCTTGTTGCGCGTCAGCATAATCCGCCGTCATCGTCCTGGAGATTCGCCATGTCCCACGTCCGCCTCAGCCTTATCGCCACCGCCACACTGTCCGCCCTGATGCTGGTCGCCTGCGGCAAGGAAGAACCCAAGCCCGCCGCCGCTCCGGCCGCGCCGCCGCCGCCGCCCTCGATTGAAATCAAGATCGGCCACGCCGGTCCGCTGACCGGTGGCATCGCCCACCTCGGCAAGGACAATGAAAACGGCGCCGTGCTGGCGATTGAAGAAGCCAACGCCGCAAAAATAAAGATCGACGGCAAGGACGCCAGGTTCGTGCTGATCAAGGAAGACGACCAGGCCGACCCCAAGGCCGGCACCACCGTTGCGCAAAAGCTGGTGGATGCCAAAGTTGCCGGCGTCGTCGGTCACCTTAACTCCGGCGTTTCGATTCCCGCTTCGGCGATTTACAACGGCGCCGGCATTCCGGTGATCTCCGGTTCGGCCACCAATCCCAAGCTCACCGAACAGGGCTTCAAGGTGACCTTCCGCACCGTCGGTCGCGACGATCAGCAGGGTCCGGCGGTTGCCAACTACCTCGCCTCGATCAACAAGCCCAAGACTGTAGCCATCATTGACGACGCCACCTCTTACGGCGAGGGCCTCGCCAACGAAGTAGAGAAAACCCTCAAGGCCGCCGGCATCAAGGTGTTGCCGCGCGAGAAAGGCACCGACAAGACCACCGACTGGAAAGCCGTGCTGACCAAGGTCAAGGGCAAGAAGCCGGATGCGATTTTCTACGGCGGCATGGACGCCACCGGCGGCCCGCTGATGAAGCAGGGCAAGGAACTGGGCATCAAGGCGGTGTTCGCCTTCGGCGACGGCGCCTGCACCGACGAGATGAGCAAGCTCGCCGGCGAATCGGCCGAGGGCCTTATCTGCTCGCAGGCGGGCATCCCGGCCGTCGCGGCGAGCAAGAAATTCCTCGAGAACTACAAAAAGAAATTCAACGTCGATCCCATCCTGTACGCACCCTTCACCTATGACAGCGCACTGTTGCTGGTCGAGGCGATGAAAAAAGCCAACTCGGCCGACCCGGCGAAATACCTGCCGGAACTGGCCAAGATCAGCTACAACGGCGCCTCGGGCAAGATCGAGTTCGACGAAAAAGGCGACCGTAAGGACGCCGAGATGACCATCTTCACCATGAAGGCGGGCAAAATCACGCCGGTGGCTATTATCAAGTCGGGCAAGAGCATGACGGTGGACGAGTACGTTGCCATGTCGGCACCGGCCGCCGCCGCCCCGGCCGCAGCGACCACCACCACGACGACCACGACGGAAGCGGCCAAGGCCGGCGCACCTGCAGGCACCACGACAACGACGACCACCACGGCAGCACCCGCAGCCGAAGCGCCAAAAACAGACGCGGCCAAGAAATAAGCGGGCGCTGGACGTAGTCCGGCTGGCTATGAAGATCAACGGCACCTCAGGGTGCCGTTTCTTTTTGTCGCGGATTTTCTCGCATATTTTCTCGCAAATGTTCGTACGCACTGCCATGCCGTCCGTGCGTAATGCCTGGCGCCAAAATCCCCCCCGGCCCCCCTTTGAAAAAGGGGGGCCGGGGGGGATTTGCTGGCACGCCGCCACGGCCTGACCCGGACGCATGGATATATTCATCCAGCAAGTCATCAACGGCCTGGTTCTCGGCTGCGTCTATGCCATTGTCGCCATCGGCTACACCATGGTCTATGGCATCCTGCAACTCATCAACTTCGCCCACGGCGCGCTGGTGATGATAGGTGCAATGGTCGCCTACTCGGTGATTTCAATGCTGGCCGGCTCGGGCATGCCGGCGCTGGTGATCGTGCTGATCGGCACCGGCTGCGCGATACCGGTGTGCGCGCTGATCGGTTACCTGCTCGACCGTGTCGCCTATCGACCCTTGCGCAAAGCGCCGCGGCTCGCGCCGCTCATCACCGCCATCGGCATGAACATCGTGCTGCAATACCTCGCGCTGCTGGTCTGGGGCCGCAACCCGATGCCGTATCCGCAAATCATCAAGGTTGAAACCTTTCATATCGGCGGCGCCATCATCACCAGCGTGCAAATCGCCATCATCGTTATCTCGACGCTGCTGATGGCCGGTCTCGCCTGGGTGATTTACCGCACCCGCCTTGGCACCGCCATGCGCGCCACCTCGCAGAACCTGCAGGTGGCGGGGCTGATGGGCATAGACGCCAATCGCATCATCGCCATCGCCTTCATCATCGGCGCCGGCCTCGCTGCGGTGGCCGGCGTCATGGTCGGCACCTATTACGGCATCGCCCAGTACACCATGGGCGGCAACCTCGGACTCAAGGCCTTTGCTGCGGCGGTGCTGGGCGGCATCGGCAATGTGCCCGGCGCGATGCTGGGCGGCATCCTGCTCGGCCTGGTTGAGGCGCTGGGCGCCGGCTACATCGGCGATCTGACCAACAACGTCTTTGGCAGCAACTACCAGGACGTGTTCGCCTTCATCGTGTTGATTGCCGTGCTGGTGTTCCGGCCGCAGGGCATTTTGGGCGAGCGTGTCGGGGACAGGGCCTGAGCGAGTGAAGGAGTGAAGGAGTGAACACATGAAGGATTGGGGGCGCGCGAAATGGGTGGGTGTGGCGCTGGTCGCCATTGCGCTCATTGCGCTGCCTTTTGCGCTGGCTTCGGTCGGCACGGCGTGGGTGCGCATCACCAATCTCGCCATCCTGTTCATCCTGCTGTCGCTCGGGCTCAATATCGTCGTCGGCTTTGCCGGTCTGCTCGACCTCGGTTACATCGCGTTCTATGCGGTGGGCGCCTATGCCTATGCGCTGCTCGCCTCGCCGCACTTCAATATCCACCTGCCGTTCTGGATTATTTTGCCCATAGGCGCGCTGGTCGCCTGCCTGTTCGGCGTGTTGCTCGGCGCGCCGACGCTCAAGCTGCGCGGCGACTATCTCGCCGTGGTGACGCTGGGCTTTGGCGAAATCATCCGCATTTTTCTCAACAACCTGTCCAACCCGGTCAACATCACCAACGGCCCGCAGGGTATTGCGCGCATCGATCCGTTTCGCATCGGCAGTTTTGATTTCTCCAAAACCGAAACCATCATGGGCCTGGTGTTCAGCGGGCCGATCAAGTATTACTACCTGTTGCTCGCGGTGATGCTGCTGGTGATCGTCATCAACCTGCGGCTGCAGAACTCGCGCATCGGCCGCGCCTGGGAGGCGATTCGCGAAGACGAAACCGCCGCGCGCGCCATGGGCATCAACACCATTCACCTCAAGCTGCTGGCCTTTGCCATGGGCGCGTCCTTCGGCGGTGTCGCCGGCGGCATGTTCGCCGCGATACAAGGCTTCATCAGCCCGGAGAGCTTTGTGCTGGTCGAGTCGATCATGCTGCTCGCCATGGTGGTGCTGGGCGGCATGGGCAATGTCTGGGGCGTGGTGCTGGGGGCGGTGCTGCTGTCCTTTACGCCGGAATTGCTGCGCTACACCGTCGCGCCGGTGCAAATGGCCTTGTTCGGCAAACTGCTGATCGAGCCCGAGGTCATACGCATGTTGCTGTTCGGCCTGGCGCTGGTGCTGGTGATGATTTTCCGGCCGGCCGGGCTGTGGCCCTCGGCGGTGCGCAAGCGCGAACTCGCGGCACGCAAGGCATCGGCATGAGCGCGCTGCTCACCGCCACCGGCGTCGGCAAGAAATTTGGCGGCGTGCAGGCACTGGGCGATGTCGGCTTTACCATCGCGCGGGGCGAGATCTACGGCCTGATCGGTCCCAACGGCGCCGGCAAGACCACCTTGTTCAATGTGCTGACCGGATTTTACGCGCTCGATGCGGGCCGCTTTGAATTTGACGGTGCATCGCTTGCCGGCCTCGGCACCCATCAGGTGACGCAACGCGGCATCGCGCGCACATTCCAGAACATTCGCCTGTTTTCCAGCCTGTCCACGCTGGAGAACGTGATGATAGGCCGCCACGTGCGCACCCGCGCCGGCGTGCTGGGCGCGGTGCTGCGCAACGCCGCGACGCGCGCCGAGGAAGCGGCGATAGAAGCGCGTGCGCATGAGCTGCTCGACTACGTCGGCATCGCGGCGCGCGCCAACGACCAGGCATCGAGTCTTGCCTACGGCGACCAGCGCCGCCTCGAAATCGCCCGCGCCCTCGCCACCGACCCGAAACTGCTGGCGCTCGACGAGCCGGCCGCCGGCATGAACGCCTCGGAGACGGTGGCGCTGCGCGCGCTGATCGAGCGCATCCGCGCCGACGGCACCACGGTGCTGCTGATCGAACACGACATGAAGCTGGTGATGACCGTCTGCGACCGCGTGCTGGTGCTCGACTACGGCCAGAAAATCGCCGAGGGTGCGCCGGCCGACGTGCAAAAAGATCCGCGTGTCGTTGAAGCCTATCTCGGCAAGCCGGCATGAGCCTGCTCGAAGTCAGCGCCCTCGAAGTACGCTACGGCGGCATTCGTGCTGTAAAGGGCGTGGACCTCAAGGTCGCCGAAGGCGAACTGGTGTGCCTCATCGGCGCCAACGGTGCCGGCAAGACCACCACGCTCAAGGCCATTTGCGGCCTGATGCCTGCGGCCGCAGGCAGCGTGCGCTACCAGGGCAAAGACACCGCGGGCGTCGCGCACTTCGAGTTACCGCGCCGCGGCCTGGTGCTGGTGCCCGAGGGCCGCGGCATTTTTCCGCAACTGACGGTGGAAGAAAACCTCGCGATGGGCGCCTATGTGCGCAGCGACGTCGCGGCAGTCAGGCGTGACATCGCGCGCAGCTACACGCTGTTCCCGCGCCTTGCCGAGCGCCGCACGCAATCGGGCGGCACGCTCTCCGGCGGCGAGCAGCAAATGCTCGCCATCGGCCGCGCACTGATGGCACGACCCAAACTGCTGGTGCTCGACGAACCGAGCATGGGCCTCGCGCCCATCATCGTGCAAAAGGTGTTCGAGGTCATCGCCACCATACGCAAGGAAGGCGCGACCATCCTGCTGGTCGAGCAAAACGCCAGACTCGCGCTCGAACTCGCCGACCGCGCCTATGTCATGGAGACCGGCACCATCACGCTGTCGGGCCCGGCGAAAGACCTGCTCGCCGACGAGCGCGTGAGGAAGGCTTACCTCGGCGAGTAGCGGGTCCATCCCCCGTCGGGGGGAAGGGCGTTCCGAGCTGGGTGCACTCGAAGGACCGATGGAAATTGCGACAGTGCCTGTGCGCGAAGGAACGGCGGGCCGTAGCGCACGGCTGGACATATGTACGCATATTGCGTCACTAGTGTCCGGTTAAAACACGAATAAATTCAATTGGTTGCTTTTGTTGTGCTGTTCAGAAATGCAGTCGCCGCCTGCAAAGGCTTGCTGGATGGGCATCTTCTCGAACAGGGTGAGTGAAAATATCTGTAGCAAAGTGTAAAGCGAGGCGTCGAGGTTAAGGCGTTTCTTGACGATGGCGACGAGGACATAGACCGATACGGCGATCCAGATTTGCGACTTCACCGCATTCTCGGACGTGCCGTAGAACTTCTTGATACGAAGATGCTGCTTGATCCACTTGAAGAACAGTTCGACCTGCCAGCGCGCTTTGTAGAGTGCGCAGATGGTGGCTGCCGACAAAACGAAGTTGTTGGTCAGGAACACCAGCGGCTTGCCCGTCTCGGGGTCCTTGAATCGAATGCGGCGCAAATGCACCGGGTAGTCCCGGCAGGTGTAGTAACCGTTCAGCGCGATCGTCTGATCGCAGATAATGCCTTCGCTTCGATCTGCGGCTGCCGAATAGACACGCCGGGCATTCATGTTGGACTTGGCGCGCGTGACGAAGAAGGCCCCCGCCAGATGCAGGGCATACAGTCGTTCGAAGTCCAAATAGCCGCGATCCATGACATAGATCGCTCCGGCCTCGGGCACCAGCATGTCGAGCACATTGACGTCGCCCAGTTTGCCGTCGGAGATGTGGATAAAGCTCGGGATGTTGCCGCGCAGGTCGAGCAGCGTATGCATCTTGACCGCTGCCTTGGTCGAGCGGAACGGCGCCCACGGGAATACCGACAGGCACAGATCGATCGTACTGGAGTCCAGTGCGTAGGCCGTGTTCTCCAACTCGAAGCCCAGACTCTCGCCGACATAGAGTTGCCTTGCTTGCACGATCAGACGTTGGGCGAATTCCGCATGGATGCGCCAGTCTCGACTCTGGTTGGCATCGGCTAACGTGGATCGTTTGATCTCCTGCCGGAATCCCATGTGATAGAGCTTGGGCGACTGCGCCAAGAGGCAGACCTCGATGTCGCGCAGGCTCTCGCGGTAGGTCAGTTGTGCAAAGGCCATGATGCGAAATTGCTCGGCGCAGGTCAGCGACTTCACGTAGCGATCGCCGTCGCACCGATCGACGATGCGATGGAAGGTCTTCCAGGGCAGGAAGTCCATCAGTTGAGCGAACAGCGTCTTGCCTGTGTTCATGGGCGACCCCGGGTGCGTTACCTCCGAAAATCACCCGGAACTCCATTTTGCCGTTCAAATCGGAGACACCCCTCATCGCTCGGAATCCCGCTCCAGTTCTACGTTTCCAGTTCATAGGGTATGTTTTAACCGGACACTACTGCCTCGAGGTGGCGGTGCCGCCGGGTGAGCGGGCGCTTGCGCTGTCGCAGGCGCTGATGCGGCGTGTGCGCGCCGCGGGTGAGGCGGCCGCGTTGTTCCGCGGCCGGGTACTGATGCTCGAACGCGAGCCCAATACTGCGTTCGACGCGCCACCGCAACTTGTGGTGGCGCCCATGGCCGCGCCCTCGCGCGATGACATCATCCTGCCCGAGGCGCTGCTCACACTCATCGAGCGCAACACACTGGGCTTTGCACAGCGCATGGACGCGTTGGTATCGCTTGGCATGTCGGCGCGCAAGGGCGTGCTGCTCTACGGGCCGCCGGGCACCGGCAAGACGCTGCTCATCCGTTACCTTGCCGGGCAGCTCACCGGGTTCACCACCTTTCTGGTGTCGGCGCAGCAATACGGCGTGCTCGGCGAGATCATGGACGCGGCGCGCCTGCTGCAACCGGCGATGGTGGTGTTCGAGGACATCGATCTTGTCGGCGGTGACCGGGACGGCCCCTATCAGCAAAGCCCGACGGTGCTGAACGAATTGCTCAATCACATGGACGGTTTTTCATCGGAAGCGAGAATCCTCTTCGTCATGACCACCAACCGGCCCGAGACGCTGGAGCCCGCGCTGGCCGGACGGCCCGGTCGCGTCGACCAGTCCATCGAGATCGGTCTGCCCGAAGATGCCGAGCGGCGGCGCCTGATCAGGCATTTTGCCGGCGTGCTGCGCCTTGGTGACGACGTGGTCGCCGACGTCAGCGCGCGCATCGGCAAGGTAGCGCCCGCTTTTGTGAAGGAGCTCATGCGCCGCGCCGCGCAATGCATGCTCGAGCGTGCGGCAACGATAACGACTGCCGCTGCGGATGCTGACACGCTGCAACTCGCCGACTTCGAGCGAGCGCTCGATGACATGCTGGTGTCGGGCGGCAAGTTGAACGCCCGCCTGCTCGGGGCGCAGGGGACGATGGGGTTCGCGTAGCGTACCTGAGGAATCGGGGCAGGCAAAAGGCCGATATGGTGCAAGCCTTCACTGATGGCCCGGAAATGCCTGTCTGGCGCGACTTTTCAATCGATTGGTTGCGCCTGGGCCGGTTTTTTTGAATCTCGCTGACAGCAACTAACCGCCGACCGCCCCCAGCGCTCTTACCGCCGCATGCAGTTCCTTGGTCACTGCGATCAATTCACGGATGAGCGATTCATCGGCAATCTGCGCCCCTTCGTAAAGCGCGGCGTTACGCTTCATGTGGCAGTTGTCCAGAAAGCGCCATTTCTCCGTAGCAAGGGACGCGGTGTCGCCCAGCACCTGAAACACGATATAGCGCGCCTCTGAACGATAGCCGTGCCAGCGCAGCGCCGCGAGTGCGAGGGAGTGGGCGGCATCGTAGGCAAGGCTGAACCGGCTGTCTTCGGACAGCGACGCGTTTTGCGCATCGGGGAGTTTGCGTTCGGCCGAGCGGATCAGGCCTTGGAACTCCACCTGATCGGGTGGTTCGGCCTTGAGCTTGCCGGTGCGAAGCAGGTTTTGCAGGTGTTCAATCGCGGAGGGCATCTTCGCCTCCGAGCAGCGGGATCTTCGGCTGATCCATCACGCGCGTGATGAAATGATTGTCGGTCTTGACCTTGTTGATGAACTCGTCGCGCGAGTACAGCGTGGGGTTAACCTTGCGGCCAAGGCGTTGCTCCGCCGGCGCGAGTGCCTCGAACAACTGGCTGTAGCTCAGCCCGCCGGCGACGACCATGACGTCGATGTCGCTGGTTGCCGTGTCCGTTCCCTTTGCGACGGAACCATACACGAAGGCGAGGTCGATACGATCTGCCAGCGCTGCAAGCTGAAGGCGCAGCACATCGGCGAGGCCAAAGGTCTTGAGCGTGATCGATTTGAGCTCTTCAAAAACCGGGCTGGCCTTGTTGGCCTGGTAGTGTTTTTGCCGCCCGATCACCGTCTGTGTCACGAGGCCGGACGAGGTCATGCGTTCGAGCTCGCGTTGCAGCGCGCCACGTCCGGTGCTGGCGAGCTTGGTAATTTCGTTGGCGTAAAAAGATCGGTCCGGCTGGCCGAACAAAAGGCCAAGCACGCGTTGTTGTATGCCTGAGAACAGGACATCGCTGAGTGAGGTGTGATTTTTAATCCCCATAACGGGGATTATCATCCCTTTAATGGGGATTTTCAAGCCAATTTTGGGACTAAAAATCCCTTTATTGGGGTTGATAATCCCTTTTCTGGGGAATTTTATCAACTGTTTTGCAGCGTTCGATGTCGAACATACTGCAAGCACATCGGGTGCTAAGGTTCCCCGTTACAGTCTGCTTGCCCCCTTCATCCCAGGAGCCCCGCCATGTCCAACGCCGTTCGCGCGTCCAATACCCCTTTTGCCGTTGCTGTGGAAAAGGACAAGGGGTACTACTGGTGTTCCTGCGGCATGAGCAAGGCGCAGCCGTTTTGCGACGGTTCGCACAAGTCGGGCACGATGACGCCGGTGAAATACGTCGCCACTGAAAGCAAGACCGTTTACTTCTGCGGCTGCAAGGCAACACACACGCAGCCTTTGTGTGACGGCACGCACAAGCTGCCGGTCTGAGCGATCTGCGGTAATAAAAAAGGCGGCTGAGGCCGCCCTTTTTTTGCAAACCGGGGCTTGCCGCCGTGGTGGCCCCATACAACCTGAGCGGGCCGCGCGCCTACTGCTTTTGCGCGACGACGCGGCCCTCGGCGTTGACGAAAATGCGATAACGCACGCCGTTGCTGCAGCGGGCGATATTGTCGTTTTCGGTTTTCCTGACGACGCTGACCACTTCGCCGCAGGGCTGGCCGAGCAGGGTGATGACGGCGCCAAGGTCTTTGCGCAGCGTCGCGTCGTCGGCGGCCTGCGCCGGCAGTACGGCAAGGGTGGTGAAGCAGGCAAGCACGATCACGCTTGCCGCGGTTCTGGCGGGTGACATCGGTTATGCGCTCCGGTAATCGGGTTCAGGCGAGGGTGCGGAATTTTTCTGCGTCGGCAAGCATGCCCCACAGCGCTTCGCGCGAGCCGGCGACCGAACGGGCGAGTGCCGGGTCGCCGTCCTGCAACAAGGCCAGCACTTTGAGCACCAGCATGTCGTAGGGCTGGCGTAGCGCGGCCGGTGCGGTCTTCTGGCCGGTTTTGTAGGCGGCGCGAAACTGCTCGAGCACATCGTCCATCTGGTTCTTCAGCGCGAGCTTGCTGAACACGCCTATGGCCTTGGTGTCGCGCAGGCGTGATTTCAGCTCGGCGATGTCCAGCGTCGGGGGAGCCGGGGTCTTCGGCGCGGCGACGGGCGCTGTAACGGCCTCGGCTTTGCGCAAGGGTTCGGCGACCGGGTCCGGCGTCGTGGCGCCAGTGCCGCGTACCGGCCTGGATGGGGCGGAGGCCGCCGGCTCGCTGACTGCGCGCGCAACTAGCCTGGCCGCCCGCTCGTCTGTGACGACGGGTTTGGCCGGGCTGCGTTCGAGCGACGTTAGCGAGCCGGCGGCCGCCGCGCTGGTTTCGCTTTGCCGGCTGGTTTGTGGCGGCGGCAACGGTGCGCTCACCGGCTGCACGCCGGCCACCGGTGCGGTTTCGACTGGCGCGACCGGCGGTGGCGTCGCGACGACGCTGCCGCCCATTGCAATGCTGAGCAGGGCCGGGTCGGCGCTGAGCGGCCCGTTCAGGCCCACGCTCGGGAGGCTGCCCGCCGAGGGCGTTGACGCGCCGGTTGCAGCGCAGGCACACAACAGTGAAACCATCGACAGGCCGGCAATGTGCGAGAGGTACATCCGCAGACCATATGGCAGGGCAACTTCACCGTCTGTGCAGCAGCGCACACTGCCGCGGCGCTGTGTCTGCGCATAATCGCGCATGACCGCTTCGAGCCCCACGCCCCCGTCCGCCGCACCCGACTCACGCCTGCGCCACTACGTGCAACTGGCAGCGGTGTTGCTCATCGTCGCCAGTTGCTACCTGGTGTTGCAACCGTTCATGCCGGCGCTGCTGTTTGCCGCAGTCGTGTGCTCGGCTACCTGGCCGCTGTATCTGCGGCTGCGCACCGCGCTTGGCGGCCGTTCGGTGATCGCGGCGCTGCTGATGACCTTTGTGCTGGGCGTGATGCTGGTCGCCCCTACGGCGCTGGTTACGCTAAGCCTTGCCGACAACATGGCGGCGTTCGCCGAATCGGCACGCGCGGTCTTGCACCGGGGTCCGCTCGCGCCGCCATCCTGGCTGGGTGGTGTTCCGGTTATCGGCGACCTGCTGGTCGAGTACTGGCAGCGCATCGCCCGCAGCGGCGACGGCCTTGCCACGCTGGGCAAGGGCTTGCTCGACCCGGTACGCAATTTTGTCGTCGGCGCCGGCAAGGCCATCGGCGAAGGCTTGCTGCAAATGTCGCTGGCCGGCTTTGTCGGTTTCTTTTTTTACCGCGACGGCGAGGCCTTGATGGCAGCCTTGCGCGAGGCGCTCGACAAGATTGCCGGCGGCTTTGGCGAGGAGATTCTGCAAACCGTCAATGCCACAGTGACCGGCGTCGTGTACGGCGTGTTCGGCACCGCTTTCGCCCAGGGGCTGGTGGCCTTTGCCGGGTTCCTGATCGCCGGCGTGCCGGCACCGTTTTTTCTGGCTGCGATGACCTTTTTTCTGTCCATCCTGCCGATTGGTCCGCCGATGGTGTGGGGTGGCGCCACGCTGTGGCTGCTCTACCAGGGCGAACCCGGCTGGGCCTTGTTCATGGCGGTCTGGGGTCTGCTCGCCATCAGCACCATAGACAACGTGGTTAAACCCTATCTCATCAGTCGCAGCAGCAAGCTGCCCCTGCTCCTGACCGTGCTGGGCGTGCTGGGCGGGGTGATCGCCTTCGGCTTTATCGGCTTGTTCATCGGCCCGCCGCTGCTGGCCATCGGGCTGGCGGTGGTGAAGCTGTGGCTCGCCCATCGTGGTATGCCGGCGCCGGCCGCTGCCGCACTGCTCACCAAGGCCGGCCCGGTCCGCTGAGCGCTTCACCGATATCGCGGGTCACCCCGGTGATGACTGGAAAGGCCCGACTGGCGGGGCTTTGCGGGTGGTGGCTTGGTCCGCACGGGGATGGCAGCAAGGTCCGGACACTGTTCTGCAGATCGCCTTTGTGGGTATGCTGTGGCATGTCCGGCGCCAGAATCGCATTGATCGTGTTGTCGCTTGCCGCCGCCCTGGTGGTTGCTGCCGTCGGCCTCGTCCACCTGCGCACGCTGTGGCGCGCCCTTGACAGCCCGTCCTGGCCGCAAGTGACCGGCAGCGTGCTGCACGCCGGCGTGTTGCGCGGCTGCGGCCGGCAGCGCAATTCATACGAGCCGGATATTGGCTATCTTTACAGCGTCAACGGCTTTGAATATCGAAGCCAGCGCGTCGAGTTTGGCCGCGGCTATTGCGGCAGCGAAGCGGGCGCGCGCGACATGGCCAAAGCCTATGTGCCCGGCACGGCCGTCACCGTGTACGTCGACCCGGCCGACCCGGCGCGCGCGGTCTTGCTCGCCGGCAAGACCGACTGGCTGATGTACGTGTCGGCGCTGCTGACCCTGCTGGCCGCGCTGGCCATTTTGATCCTGCCGTGGCGCGCCTGGCGCGGACAGCTGAAGGTGAGCTGGTAGGGGCTGTTCGGCTCTGCCACTGACGACTCGACTTCCGGCTAGGCTGTTTGGCCTATGTGCAAGGACGCAGACTTTGCGCTAATGTCCTGGGTGGCAGTTCTGGAATTTGCCGCACCTCGCCACCAGGGCTGAATCCGGCAGGCCAAGGCCGGACAACCTGACTCGGGATCGACTGCATGCTCGCTCTGGTCATTTTCGGGATTTTGATCGCC
>Ga0163146_10004767_pt1 | contig 16257 bp, 17 predicted proteins | sample OliLakLV19MP7G1_FD_148648 | JGI IMG/M metagenome (GOLD analysis project Ga0163146, IMG submission 148648) | Freshwater microbial mat bacterial communities from Lake Vanda, McMurdo Dry Valleys, Antarctica - Oligotrophic Lake LV.19.MP7.G1 | ecosystem: Environmental > Aquatic > Freshwater > Lake >...
ACTCTACTGTATGACATTCACTGCGGTCATTGCAAAAAAGGCACGACACACCCGTATGAGGGGGGTCTTTCTATTACTTCAACAGCCAACCCTAAAGCAACTTATGAAAATCAAAACAACAGCAAATAAGGTAAACGAGGCAATAGAAAAAATGAAGTTAAAAGGCAGGGTATCTTTTGATGGAATCAACGGAGGTTTTGATGTTAGAGAAGTGCGCGGCAGGTTCAACTGGGACGGGAATGGCACTCTTGTTATCATAATAGACGACAAGCCGTGGCTCGCTTCTGATTCAATGATTGAAGACGCAATCAATAAATTCTTCAAATAACACACTACTGTATGAACGAACACAAGCCTGAGCCGTGGGAGGAAAACAAGGAAATCGTTACATTTATTAAGTGGTATTTTGGAAAGAGCGAACATTGGTCCTTGGACGACTTTACAAGTGTAAATCTAATGGGGAGGAGGTTACTAGTAATCCTCACCAACCAGACCTCCTACAAATACCACGAAGGATACAAGCAAGGAAGGTTTGACCAGAAGATGGAAGGGAACACCGCCAATGCAGAGAGGATACGAGGGTTAAAGATTGTCCCTACGAGCACTCCACACGGTAGTCCTTACATCACGGGGGTTAATGAGACAGCAGAGGCCGCAGCAAGGCTTGTGGAGAAGCCGATATGAACCACCACATCTACAACATAGCCACATGGCTACGGGACACCCTACCGTCCTTCTTTCACCCACCACTAGACTGGGTACGGGATAAGTGCTACCCCTGGTAGACTATGGAGAATCGCGCCGGGGAGTAGATAAATGACCCCCACCATAACAGTGGGGGCTTTTCATAGTTGAACCCGGAAGCTCTATGGCCTCTCGGGAGATGGGACACCTACCTTTCTATAAGTTTTAGGAACGGCACGACCTTGTCCTCGCGCACTGGCTTCCCGCAGGAGGCACAGTGATAGAGGATAGGTTGAGGGACGGTACGCTTCCGAGGTGAAGCGATGAGGTAGAAGTCCGGGTCGAGCCAGACGGCTGAAATAATCGAGGCAATCACCTTGGGTTCGTAGTTGCGGAACAGTTGATGCCACGCAACGTGCTGGTCTCGGTTCACCAGGCTGATGTTGAAGTCCTTGTTGCTGCCCCCGATTGAACGAGGACGGCGATGGTGTCGATGAAGTCCGTACCTTCTTCGTTCTTTCTTCGTCATCATGGCGGCCTCCTTTCAGAGCGGTTGCCGTCGCCCGGCGGCTTCGGCTTTTCGAGCGGGAGTTCGAGTTGGCGTGGGCGATTGTCGCGGAACTTAAATCCGCATCCACACTCGTTCCCTGAGATAACGGCGTCACACATTGGACACAACAGGCGCATCGTATTTCCTTTTTCAAAGACCTAACCTACCGTAATTATACTTCATGAAACGCTCATTATCATAGTGTACTATGTGTATATGATTACATCTTCACTGCTCATGACGCTTCTTATCGCTCTAATTATAATCGCACTTGTGTACTGGGTAATAAACACATTAGGTCTCCCTCCAATGGTCCAGAAGATCGCCACGGTTGTGTTGGTGGTATTCGTATGTGTGTGGTTGCTCCAGCTTCTCGGAGGGTCCTTCTAGTTGTCCACACCTCCCTTTCGCGGTGTTGTTGACCGCGACATCGACATGAATTATACTGTAGGAAATGAGCGACGATTACCCAACACTAATCCTTCCTAAAGGATACATATCCTGGTCTCAGATGTCTTGCTGGAAGCAGAGTCCAGATCGGTACATCCGAGAATACTTTGAAGACGGAAAACGCCTTGATACAAAGTACCTTCAGTTCGGTGGCCTTTTCTCAACGATGGTTGAGCGTCTTTGTGAGATAATTGACCAAGGAAACGAGCGCAGTGCAGCGGTTCATTTACTTAGAGAAGAGTACCCGATGGATGAGAATATGGAGAGTGTCCTTATGGAGCTCGATATCGAGGGCGTTTCAGAATTTCAGATTGGTAACTCAGGACGAGACATAGACAAAACGCCCGTCTGTAAGGTTCGTGGAGTTGTCCCCATATTGGCATATCTCGATAAGTATGTTACGCGAAATGGCGCGATTCAAGAGTACAAGACAGGACTTGCTCCGTGGACGCTTGCAAAAGTACAGAAGCACGACCAGCTCCCCTTCTATGGGGTTGGATTGAAGTGGTCGGGAAACCCTCTTCCTGAGTACGCCGATCTCCATTGGGTCGAGACGGTCGAAACGGAAGATGAAAGAAAGGACTTTTGGAGAGATGGTAAAAAGACTCTCGGTGCTACCGGTAGGATAAAAACATTCCACCGGGAGTTCGACGAGCGTGAGTTTGAAAGAATGGAAGAAGGTATTATTAAAGCCGCATGGGAGATATCTAATGCGTATCAGAAACACTTAAGTCAAATATAATATGACACCTCAAGAAATACAGGCGCGGGCAGAGGCAAAGGTCGAACAGGTGCTGGGTCTCGCAAAGATACTTCACCTCCGTCCTGAGGTTCGTGAAAGGATTACAAACGAAGGCTTTATCGAAAAGGTGATTTACTGGATTGATGGCGAAAAATATCCCGAAGCGAAGCCCGCGACGTCGACGGGTGAAGCGGAAACCCCGGCCGCGCCTGAGGAGGAAATAGCACCAGAAGTGCAAGAGGTTGCCCTTCCTGAGGAGGAGACGGTCTAGTATGTTTAGTTTCTTTGGCAGGTACAGTGCGAATGAAAGACGAGCGAAGCTCCTTCTGGCATTCGAATACGGCATAGTTCTTGCTGACGTTGCAAAGAAGCAAAAGGTAAAGATGACCCCTGAGCTTGTCGCCCGTGCAGAGGTGATGATTAAGAATGAATTCTCAATACAGACTGCGTCGCACCTTGCGGGGAATATAGTACCCAACATTCTCACCGTATTCGAGCTCGACACCACAGCGTAGTAGTCTGCGAATCCTTACGAGGAAATATAAAATTGCAGGAGATCGCAAAAAAGCCCCTTACGAGGGGCCTTTTGTGTTAGTCGATATAGATGTCCTTCAGGTTTCTAGGTCTTTTTTTGGGTGCCGGACCGAAGTCTATGACCGCCATTTCCTCTGGGGTAAGGTACTTTTCCAAGTTTTCCCGAGGCTCCCGACTGAAGACATTAGGTGCCCCACTTGCCTCTGGCAAGGAGCTATTTGTTCTCGGCTTCTTTCCGAAGTCGATGATTTCCATTTCCTCTGGGGTAAGGTACTTCTCTACCTTTTTCCTAAGTTCTTGACTGAAGACATTAGGTGCCCCACTTGCCTCTGGCAAGAAACTCTTTATTTTCGGCTTCTTTCCGAGGTCGATAATCGCCATTTCCCCTGGGGTAAGGTACGGCTCCAGCTTGTTTTGAATCTGGAGAACCCTAGCTCTATACGCGGGGCCAGCTTTTGGCGCTTTTGCTGCACCGCTCTCAACCGCAGCAATATCAATCGCAGCACCTTTATCTGCTGTAGAGACACCCTTGGGGGTAGTGAACAGCGTAGGTGCTGACGGCCGACGAGAAGGGTCTGGGGCGGGCAATCCAAGCATTTTAGAATTCTCTGTGACGAATTCTCGGAGTTTCTCTGTCATGGTTTTCTCAGAGACCCCTTTCTTCTGTGCATCTGTAATAATCTTCAGGTCTTTAGCCAGCCTGTTCTCAAGGTCGAGCGCGTTCAACGTTTTTCCTGCCGATTGCCCAGCCTGTCCAGCTTGTCGCGCAGCACGCGAGGCCATCGCATTGAAGAGCGATCGAGAAGTGGTGAGCGTCGCAATGTTGACCGCCTGTTCAAGCAGGTTCCCTAATGTATCAGATATACCGGGCTTAAGGGTTGATGCACGGAGCAACTCCACTGCCTCCTCACGGCTTTTAATGAGCGCCTGTAGACGCGACAAATCAGCCATTACAGCGTCAGCTTCCTTAGAGATACCTTTTCCAAATATGGCTCTTGCTGTTGCTTTGACCCCTGCGCGAGTATTCTCTGCTTTTTGTCCTAAATCTGTGGCAAGCTCGTCTTTCAAATTAAACTTGCTCAAGACCTTCCCGTGAGTTCGTGCTATGTTGTTCACCTCCTTAAGAGTAAGTCCTTCACGGTTTGCTTTTTCCCGAATTTTACTAATACGAGCCGCGTCGTCAAGAAAGTTTGTCTTTTTGAAATGAGTCTCAAGCTGATCGAGCGCTTCTGAAACGAAGTTGTGTCTGAGTCCATCGCCATCGACATCCATTCGATGGTTAAACATATCAAGTTTTCGTCGGGTCGGATCAGTCTCAAGCGCCTCGTCGAGACCCTTAGATATGTCTGTAATTTTCTCCTTAATACGTGTACTTAGGTCAGCGCTACTTTTAACCCCATCAAGATCGAGTTCCCTGAGAGCCCTCTCAGTAACTGCCTGGTCGGTTGATTTTGAGCCCTTGGCACCACTTCCCTGTGCAACACGTCGAACTGCTTCTTTCGTTGTTTCAGCACGCCTAGCGGCCCGTTCTGTCGGGCTGAGGGCTTTTCCAATCACCGGTGCCGCTGCTCCTAGTGCTCCACCAGTAACAGCACCGAGTCCTGCGCCCGTGGCACCTGCAGCGAGAATACTCCCCAAGGTACTTTCCTTTTGGGTCATTTCTTCCCCTGCACCGTACGCACCACCTGAGATTGCGCCAACCTTACCGCCCTGCATAGCTCCCTGTCGAGCTGTACCTGCCAGAGTTGACCGCGCAACTCCTGGAGCGGCACCGCCTCCATAAAGGTATGAAAGGGTCTTAAGTCCCTCCCCTCCAATCTGTTTTGCGCCACCATCTCCGAAGGCTCGTTGCGATTCCACGTCGACTCCGAAAATTCGGCGACTCTCGCCAGAGTCAGCCATGTCCTCATACCCCCGCTTTATGTCCTGCCCAAGCACCCCTGTTCGCCCAATCATCTCAGCAAAACGGTCTGCGGGTTTAACGAGAAGTGTCTCAAAAGGGTCTTTAACGAGCGTCTCTAAGAACCCGGGCTGGTTCGATGGTTGTGCGGGGACGGGGCGGGACTCTGTCGGAGAGTTATTCCCCTGGCTTCTAAAGCGCTCTATCTCCTGCTGTACGGCATTTGTACTGGAAAACCCCGCCGGAGACGGCGCTGTAGTAGTAGCTGGCGCGTACCCAAGAGGAGGTGGCGCAGCAGTCGCAGCAGTCGCAGTAGCTGGCGACGAAGCACCTTGTCTCTGTGAGCGGAAGCGGGCAATTTCTTCTTGCACCTTTCGTGCTTGTTCTGAGTTATTTTGTGGAGGCATATTCTTGTGAGGGACTTAACCGGAAGCACCCATACGCTGTGCCCGTGACACAACCTTATTAACGTAGCTGTTAATACTAGGCATACCGCCCGCTTGAGGTTTATCTCCCGCAGGTGTACCAACGACACTTGCACCTTCTCCTCCTCCATAATACGCAGCGGCAATTTTTCGTGGGTCTCCTCCATACTGAGCACCTAGTTCAGAAAGTATCTGACTGAAAAGCGCATCTTGAAGCTGAGGAGTGGCCAGAAAACGCTGATTGTCAGCTTGTGAGTTAGCATCAAGTCCTATCTTTGAGAAGTGGAACTTCGGTATAATCTGATACTTACCAAGAGCACGCCCGTGCGGAGTAGGAATGCCAACCGCCGCGTAGTTGCCACCACTCTCCTGCTCAACGATTGACTGGCCTAGCGGAGTAAGGTTTCCGGAAGCTGACGTATTTCCAACGTTGCTAAAAGACTCTCCTCGGACAATCTCTCTTATCTGGTCTTCTGAAAACCCTTTTTCTTCTTTCAGTTTAACAATTTCGTCATACGAGCGAGCAGTGGTACCGTACGTATTTTCAATATACATATTTTGAAAAGACTTCCTGATACGTTCGAGGGTTGGTAGCAACTGCCCATTTGCTTGAAGCGTTGCTAGTGAACCCTGGACTGACTGAAGGTACTTAAGCTCCTTCTCGGTTATTTGACCAAGACCAGAGGCACCAGAAGTAGCTGCCGCACGCATATCATTGATTGCGTCAAATCCGATAAGCCCCTCAATGGTGGTTATGTTTGCATTTAGGTTGAATGCGTCTGATCCTGGCATCCATCCAAAAAGTGCTCGTTCTACCGGCCCTCCAGCGGAGTTTAATAATCCTGTTGTCTTCCCAAGAAGCTGGTCGATTGCATTAGTTGTTGTGGTGATACCGACTTCACCTTGTCCAGACATATAGTCATTGGCCTCAAATGGCTTGTTGGCAATACCTTGTGCGACAAGGCCCCTGAGTTCCTGAGGAACGTTCTCGATGGGGGTATTGTTTTTTATATACGCGTCCACTGTGGCATTTTGTCCAGGCACATAGATACCGTCTCCACCCCCACCTCCACCAATTCCCATGCCAATTATATTTCCACCCACCATACGAACATCATCTTTCCCGAGAGTGTAGGGCTCATTCGCCTTGGCTAGAGCATCCGCAGCAGCTTTTGCAGCAGCCGCGTCAGACGCTTGCTTGGATTCTAGTTTCGATAACGCGCTGTCAAGAGCAGGGTCATAGATACCCGCATAGGCATTTTCAATTGCCTTCATCTCTGCTGCACTGTAGGCAATACCAGACTCGCTTGCAATCTTGTATGGATCAATTTCACCAACCGCAATATCGTTCCGAGTGTTTCCAATACGCTGTGCATCTGCCTGAAGCTCCTCTGCGCTCTTATTCTCGGAACCAAACTGCTCAAGTGTCAATGCACCCACGTCGCCCACCTCTTGTGAACTACGCAGAGCTCCACCAACCTCTTCGGCAATCTGGTCAGGAGTCTTGAATGACCCGTCAGCGTTCATCCACTTAGGGTCAACCGCACTCGCTGGTGTAGTGGGTGCCGTTGCCGTTGGTGTAGCTCCTTGGAAAACTGACGCTCCATATGCCGGGGAAGGTCCTGAAAAGGCGTTCGGTGCACCCATCATTGGCGCAGGGGCTCCTGCTGGAAGCGTCGAAGAGGGTGGGGTGTTTATTCTTCGCCCGACGTTACCGCTCTGGTTAATAGAAATGCGTTCAGCAATGTTTCCGAGGCTATTGTTTTTTGGGTCGATACGTCCCGTTGGCATGTTCCCCATCTGGAAACCACCCGAAGCGGGGAGCAATGAGAAGTAGTTTGAGAGTTTCTTGGTTGCCATATCTATTAAAATTTAGCGCCAATACCTGATAATGACATCTTGTTCGCTCTGTTCGCAAGAAGCCCCGCCGCACGGGTCTGCACCTGGGCCTTCTGGTTTACTGGCTTCACTCCCTGGAAATTGAATTGTCCTGGGTCGTACGCGGAAGATAGGGACGAGCTCCTCGTCACATTTCCCTGAGCACTGTTCTGGTCAAATGAACTATGACCCGGAAGCTGGTATAGATTACTCAGTTTTCTTGCCGCGTCGTTGCCATAGTTATACTGCTGCCCCCTTGCCACTGTTGCCATGCGATCTGCACCCTGACCGCGCCGCAATGCTTCACGGTCGTCGAAGGTGTTTCGTAAATCGTTATTCTTCTGGACACGTGCACCTGAGAAAAGTATACCCTGGTCTACCGCATTTGCGTCCAGTGCCTTCTTGTTGTCACCAAAAGACTCTGCCTCTGCATCCTGGAACTGTGTGAAGCTCTCCTGCTCTGCACGTAAAGAGTCTTCGACTCCGGCGGTTTCGAAAGCCACCTGAGCCTTGTACGCGGGCGCAAGAGCTCGTTCGGCCTTTTTGACCGCACCCTCCTGTTCTTTCTTTGTAAATGATTTACCGGTGAGATCTCTAACTCCGAGTAGTCCATTATTTACGTATGCGTTTAGGATAGAGTTTACACTATTGGTTCCAGAGTAACGCTGGACATCCCTGTTTTTCGATACGGCCTTCGTAACTGCCGCATTTAGCGCAGTAGAAGTCGCCGAGTCAAACACACCTGTTGTCGGGAGTCTGAGAGATGCCTGGAGGTTTCGGATTGCGTCAGGTGTCATATGTTTTTAGTATACAAGATAAATAACTTATTTCGCGGTCCATCCCGTGTTTCCAGTTCCGGACGTTTTCACGTAGAGGGTCGTGGACACTCCACCAGAAAGATTCGAGTAGAGCGAGCCAATCGGTGCCGTAACAACAGTCTCGGGGCTTCCTGTGCCACTGCTCCAGCGTGGCCCTGACGTCAGACCGATACTGCCATTTACATAAATGCCACCGGTACCAGTCCCCGTCATGAATACGGAGTACCCCTCTCCAGGAATACCCAGAATTGAATTGTGAAAGACCCCAAGGTTTGCAACAGGAGGCGCGGCTGTGTTGATAGCGCCATCAGTAACACCTGTTACTGAGAAAATACCATTGGCAATGTTTTGCGTAACAGGATTATTGCTATGATTTACAACGAACTGCACCGCGTTAGTAAAGGCGTTGTCTCCTGTGCCCTCCATTCCAAAAGACATATAATTCATCCTGCCCTCTTTCGGTCTTAGGCCGTAGAGCGAAAGAACGTTGTCATAGGCATCTCTTGTTGAGGATCGCTTCTCCCACACAAAACCCTGTTCTACAATACCGCCAACCACTCCCGACCCGTGCGTAAATATAAGACGAGACGTATCGCCGATAATCTCCCCTCCTTGGGGGTATGTGTCATCGAAGAATGTTATGTCATTCCCTTGAAGCTCAATACGTGAGGGAAGTGCAGATGTCTGGATAAAACACGACGTAATGACCGTGCCCGTGAGAATGTTCGGTGCTCCATCATCCTCTTCTGACCCTTTTGATCTCCCAATCTTTCGCAGGTTATCGTCGCCGCGCTTGGGTGCGGGGTTTGATGCGGTGTAGACCGCACCCTTAGTGCCGTCCGTTTGCTGCGGGTCTTTCCGTAGAAACCTGTCCTGTGAAAGTTTGTTGTTTTCCATACCTAATTTTCATCCTGACCCTTAATGGTCATCTGAGTTATTTCGATACCGTGAACGACAACCTGTGCGCCCCTAGTGTTCCCTGCCAGACGGAAGCGAAGCACGTCGAAGTCTTTTTCTGACTTGTTGGTTAATATGGAGTTATTCGCCTCGGTAACAGTACCAACCGGCTCCCATGCGTTTGGTCCCGACTTCTGAACCTGATACATGAGATTTGCCCCCGCTGCGTTCTCGCTATACACGGACACCTCCGAAAGGGATTTGGTGAGGTAATACATCTCTGTAAACGCACGCCAGCGGTCAATAAACTCGTAATAGAACGGTGCGCCGAAGTCAGTAGTACCCACATCCATCTGACCTGTTCTACCTGCTGAGGTGCCCATAAGATGGCTAATCTCAACACCGTCATCATATGAAATCATCGCGGTTATGGTGTTTCCAACATAGTCGTAGACAGTCCACACCTGCGTAGAAATTGTGTAGCGAAGCACGCAGTTAGAGAAGACAACGCCCTCAACAACGACTTGCCCTACCGACCACTCGACGCAATCGAAACCGTCATACACTCCGGTAATATCGTCATAATACGATCGAGGGATTGCAGTCACGAAATCGATAACGCGACGAGATATCTCAACCGGCTGACTTCCGTAGTCGAACTGGTAGAACCCGCTGGAGTGATGGAAGAAGATACCGGTCTTGGTCTCGACAATTGACTCCTGGGAGTACGTCCCCACGTTGTAGGCAGGGTAGGCGTCCAGAGACGTGGCCCCATAGACGCGAGTGATAGTGTCTTCGGTAAAGACAAGAAGCGCACGGGGTACCTCGAAGAGTCCCGTAATCGTTTGCCCTGTCTGGGGAGAAATGGTGCTTATGAAGTTTACGTCCTTGTTGTAAGTAAGGTTATACGTTGCAGGGGGAATAAACTGGACGATATCCGTATAATTGATGGTTCCAAGTGTCTTGTTTGCGACCCATACACGCCCCTCGAAGCCCGCACTAATAAAGTCTCCCTTAGGGAAGTTCAGTGGAATCAGGTCAGTACCAAAGGCACCCCCACTGGACGTGGCTACCGCGTCTCCTCCGACGAATTCGTTCCCATTTACCATCCAGATATAATTCAGATACTGAGCATAGCGGGGCTTGGAACCAACAACTAAGCCAGACCGCCTCGATGTCCATGTGTTACCAGGAGACGGGGTATTGAACACTGAGGTCCCGTTACCTGCGTAAAGCCAGCTCCCGTTCACTGCACTTCCGAAAGATGCAAAGATAGCAGACTGTCCCTTAAGCTGGTCCACGTTACCCCATACAGCCATTACCTTGTTTATGGAGAGGTTCACTGATGTCATTCTGTAGTTTGCGAAATCGTACCCGGACAGAGGAGCACCTCTTACAGTCATATTAAACGTACTTGCGTTCATGTTAATCATTTGAACGTATCCATCTCCAACGTTTTTGGAATAGAAAGCAACAAAGTTGTACCCGTCTCCGTACCCAACAGCGGTTAAATCATTACCTACTGATGTGCCCGCTAGAGGGGTTCCTACCAGCGTGACAACATAAGTGCTCAGATTTAATGCAAACGCCTGAGCAGCCAGAAGTCCGGCTCCTTGGTAAATGACAACAAAGTTAGCTCCCACACCCGCAATTGAGGCATTGAGAAATACTGAAGGGGTGTTAAATGAGACAGATGATCCTATTGCTGTCACTGCCCACGTTGTGGTGTTAACAAAAAAGCACTGTGCAAGAGCGTTACTTCCATTCGACCAAAAGTCCATGAAGTGTGTTCCGTTCCCGACAGCAACAAGTGTATTTGCCAAAACGGATCCTGCGTCGAATGTGAAAGGAGAACCCGGCTCTGTTACTGCCCCTGAGCCAGCGTCTACGGCAAGGACGGTCGCAATACCGTCCCCTGTCGAACCCGAGTACGTGCACAAAAAACGGGTTGAATCAATTTGAGCAAGTCCAAAGTTGCTGCTACTGGCTCCATCAAAATTGTACGCGGAGCTTAGTGGTACGATAGTGTCTCCAGAGACATCAAATGCCTGTGCCCACCCTGAGCTTGCAGACCCCTGCCACACATTTAGTACACGTGTGTCCGACACACGTATTGCCTTGTTTTTTTCTCCACTAACGATATCAAACTCTACAGGACTGCCAAGTAGCGTTGTTACTCCTGTTACCAAATCAATTCTAAGATTTTGACAGAAGCCATCATTACTTGGTCCACGCCAGAAGATTGTTACTTTTGTGTCGCTTACCTTCACCGCGGACACTTCCGCAAACTGCGAAGAGGACACCGTTGCGGTGCTCCCCAGTTGAGATATAAACTCATACCCGGGAGGGACAATGGAATTTCGGAGTGTACCGTAGCTATTGACGGCACCGACCAAATCATCAGCGTAGGAAGTCACACCGGGGCGCGTCTGGATTGCTCCGACACGATCGAAGTTCATGTTCACCGCAAGCTGTACTGAGTCCTGTGGGGCAACTGTGTCGTCGATTTGTGCAGTACGAATAATACCTTCTGAGGCGTAAGGTACTTTTACCTCTTTTATGTTGGCAAGTACGCTCATATTTTGGTATATAAAACATCCTCATTTGCTAGCGTGCAGTTTTGGAAAGATGGTTTCATAGTAAGTAGCATTCCTATCTCAGAGTCCCGCAAGCGAGACACTGAGTAGAGAAACTAGGCAGTACGCGAGAACGAGTACGCTGTCGCGCTAGAGAAAGATAGCGTGAAGCGACCCTGTCCTGTAACACCTGACGGCACGGTAAGAAGACCAAATGTTGCACTGTTCGCGGCAGCGCTTGCATTCAGAATACCGTTCACCGCAACAGCAACAGTCACCGTGTTGGCTCCTGCTGTGTTGCTAATCCATAGATCAAGCACAGTACCCGCAGTTGCTCCAAGAGCCGCGCCGAGGAGAGTTCCTGTTGGAAGCGTAATCGTAGTAGCCGCTTCCGAGGTCGATGTGATGAAACCTGTCAATACCTGCGCCTCTGTAGCAGTAGCGGTAGAATTGATAGCCGTTGGCGTGTTTCTCCGGATAGGTCCAACGTTTATTATTGTCCACGCTGGAACAGCTGTCGTACCAGTGTTCTGGTATGTCCCTACTACCGCCCCTGCGATAATCTGAAGAATTGCCCCTGGTTCAAAGATTCCCGCAAAAGAACTTCCTGTAGGAAGAGTATCAATCTTAGGGATAAATGCGTTTACTACCAATCCCGTACCGGGTCCTTCTGTAACGACATCCATCGTAGGGAGACGTGGTTCTGTATTAGCCATATATTATGAGGTTATTATTATTGTGTCTTGCCCGGTGTATAAGTTGTCGAACAAGGCTTGCACGAGCTCCTCGAACTTTTTATAGTCCGGGTCGCTCTGAGCAAGAGTAATGTCCTTTCTATATTTTATAGCATACCGAAGGTACCATTTGTAGATTTCTCGGTATGGCTCTGGGAGACGCTGGTAGAGGTCTTCGACCTGTACGAACTTCTTGTAGTAATCGATGTAGAGGTTATTACCCTGGAGTGAGCCCGGAAGGATACGATCAAACACAATCCTTCCTCTGGAGTCTTTCTCGGTGCCGTCAGAGTAAACTGTATAGGTCATCGGTTGGGAAACGCTCGGAGTAACCCAAACCTGAGTGCCTGTAGGTATAATTCGCGTAATACCAGTCACCCCCGTAAGGGTGTTCGTGACAAGGTTCACTCCAGTATATGCAATCTGAAGCATTGTCTGGTCGAACTCTGTTGTTGCTACATACGCAACGCCACTTGACCCCGACGCAAGAGGGAAGTCACCCGAACTGACAAGGCTAATAGTAGTAGCGGCAATTCCCGTGCTCCCTACTGTAGTTGAGCCCCCCACATTGAATGCCAGCTGGTTCCATGACCTTTTGTCGATGTACCTCAAGTTGAATGGCGCAAGTACGTTACCCCTGATGAACCGAGCAGCGAGTGTCGCCCTGTCAGTCTCCTCAAAATCTATATCTGTTGGCAATAGTACAAAGTTTGAACCCGCGAGAACCTTAATGGGGAACTCAAATTTCGCAAGCCATGCGTGGCGGATACCAAAGAGTTTCATGCGGACATACTCACGAGCATCGTTTAGGGAACTTATGCAGAATTGAGTGTTTATCTTTGGGTCATTTTCAGCCACACCAATGGCCTTTAGGACAGAAGATATTATCTGCCCTGCTGAATCCTTCGGATATGTGAGAACACTCACAGGCTCAGATAAAGGAGAAAGGGTACTTGTTACAGAGTTTCTCCACTGGACTCTGTAGAAGTCGGAAATGAGGCCAACCGCGTCAAACTGAACAGTTTTCTGCTGCGTGAGGAACAATGGAAGAGTTGCGAGCGTCGCATACACGCCATTAATGGTCGCCGATTTCGATATTACTACCTGGTCATAATTTACCTGCGTTACAAGGTCGCCACGAGAATGCGGCTGTTTCGTTGCGGCAACAGTGATGGTTGTGTCAGTACGGGCGCTTGCGTATCCGAACTCACAATTTTCTGCACCTACCGACCCCAGTACAGTAATCGTACTACCATTTACGAAATCGATTGCATTATCAACAGCAAGAGCTGTTGCTCCAATTGCGAAGTTGTTCGCAAGGTAGGTGAATACGCTAGAGTTGAACTCATTCGGGATCTCAATGACGTTCCCGATAGAGTGCCTAATGGTTATGTTGGGGAATGCGCTCATGTTTTTGTTACTTTTCCAGCGGGCTCTTGTCTGGAATTACCGTGAACGCACCAAGAAACTTTCCCTGTGAGTCCGTAAGAAGATTCTTCAAAACGGACACAAATGCTACTAGAATACCAATAACTGCAATAGCTGCCTTGTCTATGACATTTGCCCAATCTATCCCATAGATAGATCCGTGGGAAAGAATGAGTGTTCCTACAACAAGTACGAATGTGACAGTGGAGGTTAGAACACCGTACACGAACGCGCTTTTGAGGTTTGACCAAGTGAGTGTTAGGAATCCGTTCATATGTTTTTTATTATACACCCCTGAGCCTCTTGTAAAGTGAGACAAGTTGTGTGAGTAGGGATATTTTTAGCGATTGTTTTTCAACCTTCGCGGCGTAGACCGTAGCGAGGATTCCATTCAAGAACGGTGCAGGGTTAATACAGCCGTTTGTACCGTTGCCGTAGTTGATTACCTCAAAGTAGTAGCCGTCCTTCTTGAGGATACCGAAGCCGTCATAGAGGTACTCCTTCCTTCTTGTTATCTTCTTCACGCGCTGAACAGGACGTATCTGAGCACCATGAAGGTGTGTGCCAGCCGTGCTTCCTGCGTTCTTCTGCGCGGCAGTTACCTCCCTACCGCGTGAGAAGACTGTGCCTGTGTTACCAGACGTTCCAAGCACCTCCCCTGGCTGATAGGTCTTTCCCACCTCAGCGTTTATGGTAATCAGGTGTCCGTATGATGCCTCAGCCCACTCTGACACCCCGTTATCCGCGTTCACCAGCGTATATACTGCACGGTACTTCATGAGGTCAGGATTCCCGCGATTCAAGACCGAGTAGCAGTACGCGTTCTCTGTGCAGTTATAGATAGGCTCGCCAAAAGGGATGCCCCAGTCAATCGTTGTGTGTCCCACAAGACCGTCTCGCGCGTATGAGATGTTGGCATTCTCCGAGAAACCCTGAGTGATTGTACTAAGCGGTGCGGGGAGCCATAGCTGTAGTTTTTGCATATTAGATTACTTTCTTTGATACCCACTCGGCTACTAATTTCATGGTCTGTTCACCCATGAATCCTCCTGTCCCGGCCATTATAAAGACAATGGTAGGAGGCATTTGAATAGAGACACCTATGTTTGCGAACATCCACCCACTGAATCCTGCGACGAAAGCAGACGCAAAGAATATAGTAGCCTTGAATGGAACACCGTCTTTGTATCCTGTAAGGTAACGGGCCACACCACCAATAATTGCTACTGCGCCGTACACAAAGTGTAGTGGGTCAATGAGTTTGATTGTGTGTGTGAACCAGTCCATATCTACTTTTCAGCTTCCGTAACTAACACTTCCTCTGACTCCTGTTCAGCCTCCTTCGCGGCCACCTCTGCCTCGTACTCATCCCTCTTGTCGTCTACCTCCTTCTTAGTAACAGATACCTCTACCTCAGCCTTGTCCTCAGTCTTCACCGGCTCAGGTACGGCAACCATATCCTTCGCAAGAGAAAGAGCAGCGTCTTTAATCGCTCCCTCTGGATTGGCGGCGTAGGCTTCTAAATCAACCAGGCCCTCTCGCGTCATTCCCTCACCATTCTCATGGATAGAAACCGCGAAGGAGACTGAGGTTAATACCCCGTCTGTAAAGTGTTTTGTTGGTCTTTTGATTGTGTACATAATAGTGAGTTACATGAAGGCGAAAAACCGGCTGTTAGACGCTGAAGTCGGGGGTAGATAGGTGTCGCTTATGTTGTCCCAGAAAGAGTTACCTCCACCCTGTGTAAGACGAACCCTGGTAATGTTAGTGAAAGAGCCTCCGAGGACAGTCCTGAATGGACTAAATGAGCCGTTGTCTATATTTACCCTATACTGGTCTGGGTTTGTTGTAGTATTCCAGTTCACACCTATTACAAACCAAGTGCCAGGAGTGCATGTGCCAATTATTCTCTTGTCAAAAATAGCGTTGTCATACATGAATATGTCTAGGTTGTTATCAACACCAATTCTCATGCGTTCAGTACCGCCCTCATTTAATCTAAGAGTTAGGAGTGCAGTACCGACACCGCTTGTTGTCCTCATTGCCACGTATACTGTTCCTTCGGTAACGGAAGTTGTTACGGTTCTTTCTATTTCTACACCACCACTAGCACACTGCACGGCCTTAGCCCCTTGATAGACTGTGGTTCCTTGCACGTCAAAGTTTGTACTCCCTGACCACGCACCACTCCAACCAGAACCGGCGTTAGCACCGTTTAAGTCTCCGTTGGAGTATGAGTCAAAGTTGTCTGTTGCTACCCAAGGCATACTAGATGTTGTTTAGGATAGTCATACTAAGAGGCGTAACCCTTATTCACTGCTACTACTTCCCAGAAGTTAGGTGTAAGACGATACTCAAACAGCACCCTATCTGTAGCATTTGCCGTTGTGGTAAGTGTTGGTAGCGGTGTATCAGTTGAACCCCTGAACCCTCCTGCGGTGAGAGTGAAGGTTATTGTTCTTGAGCCGGTTGCGTCTTGCTTGAACTGGTACTCAACCATCTGGCCGTCGGTAGGGTTTGTTGGTACTCCAAGCGTTCTGTTTGCTGTTAGGGTAACCCTAAGTATGTTACCCAAGGCAGCGTCAGTGGCGATGGTTGCTGCGTCAGTGAGGGTAACAATCCTTTTACCAGTGTCTATGTA
>Ga0163146_10004770_pt1 | contig 16256 bp, 13 predicted proteins | sample OliLakLV19MP7G1_FD_148648 | JGI IMG/M metagenome (GOLD analysis project Ga0163146, IMG submission 148648) | Freshwater microbial mat bacterial communities from Lake Vanda, McMurdo Dry Valleys, Antarctica - Oligotrophic Lake LV.19.MP7.G1 | ecosystem: Environmental > Aquatic > Freshwater > Lake >...
CTAGCAAGTCACTTGAAGTGGATCTCTGGATCTCACTCAGCGTTGCTGCTTGTGTTGGTCCTGGCACTCTTTGCACGCAGGGGCTTACCCGGACGCTCACTGGCTCCGTGATGTTTCGACTCTTCCAACAACCATGCACTGTCCAACAAAACCCTTTTGTTGCATTTGAGCACATCATCATTGGTTTTGAAGGTGTCATGTGTCCTTTTCTTCATGAACATTTGGTCAAACATTCTGGAATAAAAATGCACGTCGGAGATTGATTGTTAAGAAGCAATTTGTTCCTCAAATTTGGGTTTTCTTTTGAGAGGTGAAAGTCATCATCACAATTGCACTGACTTTGAAAAAATTGTGTGACAGTGAAAATGTTGCCCTCATTGTTTCACTAGCATGTGTTTTCTTCCTGACTCCCTTCTGAAATGTCTTCACTTTGCCGACGACGTGCACTTTTCTGTCATTGTTTTGCTGACCATTTTGTTTTTCTGGATTAATGGACAATTTTCTCAGGTTAATTGCAAGCATGACAAGTGATGCCATTGTCATTCTGTTTGTGGTTGGGTCCATTGTTTCCTGAGTCTCTGTTCTGCTGATCATTGTTCCTGTTCTTGTGCCTTTGAAAACAAGCAACCAGTTTGGGTCTCTTGAATGTTCTTATCTGCCTCTCCATCATCTGCATGACACACTCTGTTTTCTGCATTGTTGTTTGTGCCCTCATTGTTCTTGCCATTTGCTTTTCAATTGCAATTGCTTGCAGCCTCTGTGTCACTAACTAAGTCCGGAGGGCATTTGTTGTCCCCAAGGGCATTTGACGGAATCATCACTCAAATTGCCTTCTCTCGTTGCATTGCCGCCAACAATGAAAGCACAGACTGGCAACTGGTCACACGCCTTTCCACAGTGCTCTTCTTTCTTGTTGTCATTGCATCCTTCTGTCTTTTTGACATGCTCTGCAAGAGAAATCTTGCCAGAGTGCTGTTCTGGCATTTCCTGTGCCCATTGGAACCCTTTGACACATGCACAAAGTCCTTCATTTTCTCCCTGTTTGATCATGAAAAAATCTTTGATTGCTTTGTGAACAGTGACAAAATGATTCTTTGAGTCCTGAAGGTTTCAGGTGATCTCTTTGATGGCAGACATGAGTTCAATTGAGTCTCTTTTGGATTCTGTCACCTTGTTTTCCAATGTCTTTTAAAGTCTGACAGCGCACTGTCCAAGGAAAAGTCCAAGAGCCTTGTGCATGTTGTCCTCAAACTTGTTTCAATGATGCACACAATCCCTCACTTCTTGCTGGATCATCATTTTTTCTTCCTCGTCCAACTCTGTCCCTTTTTCTGCTTCTTTTGTCCCCCATTGTTCTGCATCGTGCACTTGAAAAAGCTTTTCCGCTAGCAACAGGGATTCCTTCACATGTTTTCAATGCTCAAATTTTGCAAAGAAAAGATTCAATGTTTTCTCAGCTGTTTTGTTGTGTCTTTCTGACTCTCTGCCATGGCCACATGTGCAATGTGAATTTCATTTGAGAAATGTTTTGTCTGCTGTGACAGATCTGAATGTCACAACATTTGCAGCACATCTTGATTGCTGCCTGGCGGCGCAAGCATGCTCCACAGTGTTCCAAATAACATTGAAGGGGACAATGGGTCAGTTGAATCAGACCAGGGTTCACCTCTGACATGAACATGAGCATGATTGTCCACAATCAGCAACTGTTAGCCTGCAACAGCCTTGTGTTGATGTTTCCACAACCCGGCTGTAAGTCCGGAGGACTTTTAATGTACTGGTACACACAGTGGCGCGGTGATAAAGCAGAAAGTACGACTTGGAAGTACTAGGATGTCGCAAAGTGTAGACATAATAGTCAACTAATTCGTTCTGTTTTACTATGAAAGTAAAGATTGGCTTTTGAGCCGACTCGTTCTGAAACTCCCTCACAGTGGTACAACAGTACGTCGTACGCACAGCTTGAAGTGAAAGTACGTACGTACGGTTAAAAAAAAGCATGCCGTACTCACCCTGACGCAAAAGGCGCTTCTCTCCGATCCAACCTCCTTGAAATGTACTTTTCGCAACCACGTCCAATCAACCAAGGGGAGCGAAGGAAAGAAGCCAATAACGTTATTAGATACTTGCCAGACAAGATCGGTTTCGACGGAAGGTCGTGTTTGGGGGAAGGTCTCAGCGGTTGTACGTACTTCGAATTATGTCGCGGCACCGTTGCAGCTGCAGCCCTGCAGGTGCGACAGGCCAACATTTGCCGCAAACTAGATGACATTAACTTAACAGTGGTTTCACAGGAAAGTCGTGGTTAAGAGAATAGCTCTCAACTCGCGTTGCGACATACTCATTATATAGATCAGTACTTATTGGGATTGAGGAAGAGATCGACAGAAGCAAGAGAAAAGAATATACGGGATCCGAAGGAAAACGTAAAGTCAATCGTTAGCTTAACTAGGCTTGAAGCAAGGGTTGAAGAGAATAATAAAGAGATCAAACCCTTACCTACCCTTCCCTTTTTTGGCTATCCAGACCGATCAGTAGGTGGAACACGTACTCTAGCAGCAACCGTAGCAATTGCCCCCAGCCACGTTCGTGATCATCTTGGCCGTATTATTCCTAAAATACTTCGACGTCTCTCCGCATAAAAACAAAGTTTCTAACATTATCAACATTATCTTATCAACCAACCCGCCGACAACCATGAGCTTCAAAGATTGCGTAGCATACAACTCCAAAGCGATACATCAGCTTCGTGCAGGCGAGTGCCTAGAAGCAATTGAGAGTATCAAGCAAGCTTTCATGGCGCTCCAGCCTCTCTTCAAACAACCGGTTGTCCCTGATATCCACATGGATGATGGTGGTGAGGACAATGGTCCAAGCTGCGATGCTTCGGCACGTCAGAGCCCCACCAAGGATATCACAAACCAGGGACAGCAGCAACCGCAACAAACGAGCTTTTCCCCTTATCCCTTGTATCCTCCTCCCCGCATGTACTACAGTGTGCCCATTATGGAAGATGACATGGTCCAGGCATCACCCCTGTTTTCTTCCGACAATAACGTGTTTGCCTTTTATCCCCGCATGTTTGAAATCTCCGAGACCGACGGCCACAAGTTTGGCTTGTCCAAAGCCTTTGTCTTGTTGGTATACAACTTTGCCATGGCTCATCATGTGCATGGCTCATACCACCACTTGGCCAATGAAGAAGCCACTGCCACACGTCAAGCTCGTTTGGTGGCACTGCTGCAAATGTATCAAAGTGTGATTGTGGCCGCACGGGGGACGTTGAGTCCTGAAGAGATTGGGGAAATGCTATGTGTCATTGTGGCATCGGCCAACAATAGTGGCCATTTGCATGGTTTCTTACAAGATTTTCAAGAAGTCAGAAACAGTTTGGCACTGCAGATGGATCTTCTCAAGTTATCCTATGGACCCTGCTCGTTACCACCCGTGGACTTTGCCCTACTGTTCTCCAGTATCTTTGTCTTTCTGGAAGGACCCGGTCTATCTATTCCGCCGGCAGCGTAAAAGCATTCCTTCTGAAGGAATGATTGTGTTGGGAAGAAGGAGGCTGCCATATCAAGTCCAAGTGTGCTGCATCTGCGCTGGAGAGAGACTGGAAACAGCGAGGAGAAAGTGCGCTATCTACGATCAGTGTCAACTGACGACCCCGATCCACGGGCTTGCTTTTGGCGCTTGCGTGCATTTCGTATTGCTTAAGATATATTCGATACATATAACCTATATGTTTAACTGAACATTCTGTTTTACACTATTATTCAAGTAATAGCTGCTAAGACTTTTGCTTGCTTCCTTCCCATAGGTTGCAAATAGACTTAGTACTGGTAGCACCACCTTTTCTATTGCCATTATTATTCTCAGTTTACTCTTCGAGCTGGTTGTCACCGTAGTTGATGGTAAGCCACGCCCCGTTGCACTACGAAGGAAATAAAGTGGTGGTTAGGATTCTAACCTAACACACACAGCTCCAAAACAATCCGATCCCAATAATGTTACCGATCCTTTGCCTAAATGAAAACGCACACTGTCTCCAGTAGCATTAAGATCCGTGAAGACGGAACGCGCACACCGTCCCCATTGACATACCGATCCGAGGAACCGGAAGGTTCAAAATAATAATACTGTTCAAATAATCTGACCAGTAGCTAGGTAGTTGAAGTAGGTTTAGAAAGAAACTGGAGAATACAATAATGCCCAAGTGGAAACGTTATGAAGGAAGATGAACTGGTATCTCTTTCCCGCTCAGCTTCGCAGGGAGATGATCATGAATAACTACGAGACACTTGCTTTTGAACGCCGGAGGTCCGTCATGTGTGCTGGTGGCTACACAGTACTACAGTAGTAACATAATGGCGTCTTCAACAAAGAGAAGGACTGAGCGAGGGGATCGTTCTGCTGTGGTATTTACCAATCCAAATGCTTCGACTTTTCGGTAGCCATCGAATGACATGACGAGCTCCGGAGAAGGTCGCTGGCCTTTCCTTGTCGCCAACGACGAGTCGATGCCAGTCTGCGCAGCAAGCACTCCTTGGCAAGAGCCACGTTGTAGCACTGAAAGGCGTTGCGGGATGCCAGCTGCCCGTCAAAATGACCTCGTCAAAGAATACAATCAATGACCTCGTCAAAGATTGGAGAGCACATCCACCTCCAGGTTTTTCGTGACAGCTTTCTCTGCGCGCAAAAGCTAGAAAGTAAACACAATGGACTTTCTAACCTTTTGAAAGTGATTTCAATGCGGTGAAATTCCGCTGCCGTTTTTTTGTGTGGAACCAGTTCAAAAACAGCAAATTCTCCTCCCAAAGCGCAGTTCACCAAATGATTGGATTGGCCGGATTCGCGGTGCATCAATGAGTTTGCCATCAAAATCAAAAACAACCTGTGGCTTTTGTCAGCCTCGACCACGATTCATCTTGACTTTCCTGTCAGCTTTCGTGGATCGCCAAGACATTGCCCCATCAAGTTCAATGCTGTTTGTCAAAATCGTAGTTGCGTGGATGCATTTGTCGTTCGTACTTTCGCAGGTTGGACTTCAGCTCCGAAGAAGGGTTTCCACAACAAAAGCAGAAGAAAGAGTACAAAGCCACGCACACAGTGAACTCATGATCGAGATCTCCTGTTTTCAGATCCAAGCCTTCAAATAGGTAGCCGTTACTCCACAAAGCCAAAAGCTGACCACACTTAATGGAGTCGCACTCTTGTCAGGCTCCGATCGTTCTGTTCGGCTAATTTAGGGACGGATAGGCAGGCTGCATCTGCGCACGAACAGCTCTGGTTTTCTCATCATACAAGGATACAATTCTCCTCCTGCTGAGACATGGCGCGAATAGACATCCCAACTCGAATCATCCTTGCAAGCTAGCATAACATAAATCATCATAATCATTATGGTCAAGAGAGGAGATAGAGATAACGAATGGTGTCGCAACAACAAAGAAACTGTGTATGATTATTCTATAATACATCCCACAAGCTTTCTATGATACCCCATGCTACGCTACAAGATCAGGTTGACTCCCCATTGCTCCCTGCACTTCGTTGTTTCCATTGTGGTAGACGTCTTCCTTGTCCGTACCATTAAAATCGGCAGGCATTGGAGGATGCCAGTCTAGTAGTACCAGTGGTTGGCCCAAAGAATGATGGGATATGCCCGAGACAGTAGTAGTGTTGTCGCTACTTGAGCAGGAATCAATAATATTATAATCTCGGGCATGAACAACACTCACTGCGTAGATTGGTTCGTCGTCGTTGTTGTTCATGTTGTTGAATGAAACTCAAACTTTCGTTATGAACAAGTTCCGTGTAGAGTTCCATCCTGGAATGCCAAACGACCGGCCCTTTGATAGTGCTGGAGAAGTTCCTGCCATTTCAAACCCGAACGTCATTGTTTGTTGTTGTCGAGGGCCATTGGATAGTGTCAGTGACATTGGATGATGAGCGTATTCCATCCTTGCGTGCCAGACACTTGTGTTTCGATAGTTCGGGATATGCGTAGGAAAGGATCCCACAACAAAATGGCAGTAACGTGATGGGGCGCCATTCGTAAGATTTGGTACGTCCACGATGTCTCTCACGTTTTGTTTCCATCGAGGAAAGCGGGATGGTGGATGAAACAGGGAAAATACGAGTGCCACTTTGTAGTAGTGTGTATTGTCTCGCAACGATTTGAAACCGTCAAAGGTTTGTCATGCTTTCATGGAACCAATGTGGTCATGCTATGGACACACCACGGCCCCTATTTATTACTTGCCGTGCATGATAATTGCCTGTCATGACAATATTATGTGGTTGTGGTGGTTGAGAGGGTCGTACAATGGCATCTCTTTCTCCCCAAAGTGGGTGTTCCGTTCTCTTTTGCACTACCAATGGGAATGGATGCCTTCATATATCATCCTCGTATTGTAAGGAAGGACCTGCGTATGGATACCGAACATCAAACCCAATCATTGCCAATTAAATACGCCGAAAGTGCTTTCGTTGAAAGGGCACTAACTTGTCCCAGTAAGTTGTAGTGGATGATCCGAACGATAAATCATAAACGATGAGAGATCTTTGTTTCCTTTCGTGAGTAGTCTTGTTCGTAGTGTCATCCGTGGTACTACTCATAGAAATTGACTCGTCGGACCATGAAATCTTTGGGGGCTGTTCCTTCTTACGAGCAGCAGAAGCAGCGGCCATGCCGTGCCATCTGTGTTGTTTGTAGGGTTCCTTGTCGAACCAGTAGCAGTAGAATTACGTATAGCAGTCTTGGTATTATAATTATCGGTACCCATACTGTCGCTTTTCGCCGCTCCTTGGTAAACGAATTACGGCAAACGACACCACAACTCCTCCCAATGCCACCAAGTCGTCCCAAGCCGGGGCGTCCGGCAATGGGAGATTGGCTGACACATTTGGATGGATCTAATCGTACTCTGGTCGTGAAACATCCCTGTGTTGCGCCTTTTCCATTAGGCACAACAAATGTGCTGCGACATGACCATGGTAAACGCGTAAGTTTGGTCGAGTTGAAAGGGCAACCTGCACCACCCGACAACCACCAATCAAGCCACTAGTCGGAATCGTCGTACCGACGACAGGATGGACGCGACGATGATGCTAATGAACGAATCAATGGAATAATGTTTAATAATTGGACGTTGTGATTTTTGTGCAATTCATTTGTAGATGGTGGCAGTAATAATTATGCAGGTCAGAAGATAGAGTTGTTACGTGGTCCTGTGGTTTGTTGTTTGTTGTTGTTGTGATACCGATGATAGCGCCGACGATAATACTTGATAGTACAATTGTACGACGTACAATGAAGGAAGAAGCACACTTGCAGTGGTAACATGACCATAGTTAAGTAAAAGTCACATGACCATCGCGCCTAATGCTTTCGATTGATGGTCACGTGTCTGCCGTTAAGTCGCAACATGACCATTGTTAAGTAAAAGTCACATGACCATTCGTCCTAATGCTTTCGGCGCATTGGTCACGTGTCCATCATTAAGTAGAAGTCACTTGCAACGACCACCTGCTGGTTACCAACTTTTTTGGCACCCTTGGATTTAACGCAAGAAATGCGGGACTGATTAAAACACACAGAACGTTTTCTACTATGACGTTTTAGTTACCAATTATTTTTGGCAGCCTACTTAACTAGGCCAATGCCGTGCGGGACCGTGTGCGGCGAAGCAATTATATTTCGACGCACATGGACGCTTCATAGTATTGTCGCCGTCTGTCACCCCCACCAACAGGATCTTCCACATTGATCGATCCTCCAGAGAATCAATGACACATCATTGATTGATGATTCTTTCCTTTCTTTCTTCTTCATCCTGCTTGAGCATTGTTTTCACAATGATGGTGGAGCAATCGTGTCAAAAACACAAGAGCGACGGCACCATTCTAGCTGGCTGGCACGTGCAGTTGTCTGTCTAATAGCTAGTGAAGCAAGTATTCCATTTTTAGATTTTGATCTCTGCTTGCTTCAACCAACAACCAACTGAACCACCAAGGAGGATGTCTACAACCGTCTCCGCCGCCAAAGCACCTCCGCGACGCATCACCATGGTAGCCACTACACCCGCCAGATGGTTTTTGTGGGTGGCCATTATTGGTGTTTTCCTCTTCTGCTGCGGCTGTGAAACTGTACACGCCTGCGACTTTGCTTCGGCTACCGCTCGTGCTGCTGCTGGCGCTGCTGGCGTGAATCCCCATCATCACCATCACAGACATCTCCAACAGCAAGAACCAACAACTACAAATACTACTACTACGAACGCTACAACAACAACGGCAGTGGAAGGTCAAGGCGCTTCCGTGTCCATCGTCACGGATGATGATTTGGTCGACGCGGATAGTGATACTGGAGATGATGCCATTCTTTCGGAACCAGGCAGTACTAGTAATACAACAGCAGATATTAATTCCACAATTGTCACAGACGCGGTGTTGGATGATTTGGAGGAAGCACCTACCACCACAACGACAGACGAAGAAGAAGAGTCAACCTGCATTGTGGATTCCGCCGCATCTTCCGCCTTGAGGAATCGTAGCGTCCTGGATTTGACCATGATGGCTCGACAAACTCGAGGTCGAATTTCCGTCCAAAACAATTGTCAATTCCAAGTGGACAGGCTCGAAGTCTTTGTTTCCTCCAGTGACAATAACGAGAATGCCACACTTCAGTTGGATTGGTATGCGGCAGTATCGTTGGAAGAAGACGACGTCAACAATCGCACTCTCTTGGCCACGGGTGGAAGCTTTGTCCAATCGGATTTAATGGGCAATACGACTGCACTGGAGATTGATGCACTGTATGATTTAAGTCAAGTGGGGGCCATTTTGTTGTGCGAACGCATGGTGGTCGGTGACAATAATGAAACTTCCACCACCCGAGTTCTTGCTTCGGCCTTGTTGCAAAAATTAAAACCGGGGCCGGCCAATGGGTTGATTACGGATCCCACCACCTATTTTGACATTTGTTTGTCACTCTCCGAAACGATTCGTCTTCGTTGGACATTGTCGGAAACGTTCATTGATATTGGCCTGGAGTACACCACGTCCGAACCCGCCAATACATGGATGGCCTTTGGACCGGCGGCTCCCGGAATTGAAGATCGCCTCATGGGAGGATCCGATGTCGTTTTGGCGGGATTTCGACTCGAGGACGACACCGACGACGAGGAGGATGCCGATGCATTGCCCTTTGCGGAAGATTATTATATTGGTGGATACGAGGTTTGTACCAAACTGGTATATGGAGAAGCGGAAACGGCAGCGATTGCTCTTGGGATTGACGCGGACAATGATAGTTGGAATTATACGCATGATGGTGTTTGTCGAGATACCGTTTGGTTGGGTACGGACAACGAAAACCAAGACGACGACAACAATGGCCTGCTCCAATATTCTCATGTCCTGGAAGGTGTAGCCTTTTTGCGCATCCGACGACCCCTGGCGGCCGCGAATCCCGATTTGGATCATCCCATTCTGCCGGGAATGCAGCAGCACTTTGTATGGGCTCGAGGACCTTTGGATCCCAGCCAGGGCATTGCCGAAGTTCAATTTCATGGATATCAAAACGGACAATTAAAGAGCATCGATGTCAATGAACCCATGTGGTCGTGTCCACCTCTGGAAGGCGTTCAGCTGGAGGGGGAGGACGACAGTGATGCGTTGTTGGACGACGTGGATTATTCCAATGACCCCTTTGCCAAAAAATTTGAGCATGCCACTGTATTGCAAGGAAATGTCGTCGAATTCTTTTGGACATTGTTACCGGAAACATCTCAAATTTACATGGGTGCCCGAGCCATTGCGGGATCATCCTCGAAATGGATGTCCGTGGCGGTGGGGGATTCCATGACGGATGCCTGGGCCTGGGTGGCGACATGGGATGATGAGGATGCGCCCGCATTGCTAGGATATCGAATGAGTGGACTCGACGCCACGACCGTGCGATTGGTATCCGGCGACGAAGAAACGGCCATGCTCTCCTCGGATGCAATGCAGAATATCCTTTCACGCGACGACAATGGAAGACTGTCCTTTGAAGTCACAGCGCAATGGCCTCTTCCAGGGATGAAGGAGGGAGACACTGCCGTGCCATTGATCTGGGCATTGGGACCATCGTGGCGGGGACCATCCGATGGCAGTACGTCACCCCGACGAGAAGACGAACACTCGACTCGATCCAAGGCACCCACGACAGTCGACTTTGCCACTGGTGCGGCACAAGTCGGCAGTGGAACTACAAACTCCATCCTGTTGGCTCATGCCATTCTCATGTGGTTGGCTTGGCTCGTCATGGCGCCGCTAACCGCCATTGCGTCGAGGTACATTCGAAACGATCCATGTCTGGCCGATAGCTCCAGCTGGATCCAGCTGCACAAGCGTGGGGCAGCAGCTGTCATGGCATTGAGTCTCGTGGGTCTGGCCCTTGCGGTTGCCGGTGTCAGCAAAACGGGTCTTCCCCACATTGTTTCCGCGCATGCCAAAGTCGGAATTGCCCTATTGTCCATGATGGTAGTCCAGAACGGCTTTGGTGTGCTTCGGCCTGATGCCGACGTTCTTCCGCTCGAAGGGGTACAGGTGTTTGGAATTATCTGGACCAAACGCCGCGTGTGGTCCTGGTCGCACCGTGTTCTTGCCATTACAATGCTCAGCGTTGCGGTGGCTGTAGTGATTACTGGCTCCACCAGCCTGGAAGGTCTCGACTCACGCGTGCGTTACGGTGTACCGCTGTCCATTGCATGGATTGTCTTGGTGGCCTTTATTCTGGCTGTCTACGAGCTTCGTAGGGCTGGAATAGCCTCCTCTCCGCAATCGCCAGAGGCAGCACCAGCGGCACCGGACAACGAGCCGAACGAAGAGGAGCCGAAAGATTATGGTTCGCTTGACGCCGAGGAACCTGCAACCACGGAACCCAAATCAACGTTGGAGACATCAAAGCCATCGCCGTGGACTTTCAATTGGTTAACGGTGTACGCTGGACCGTCTGCGTTTGCCATTGCAGTGCTGGTTGTCCTCGCCGCGGTGGCATTTTCCGGAACCCCAGATTATGAAAGTCAGATGATGGAAAGCTCTGCTGTCACCAGCGGATCTCTCGAATCATCTTCGCAGGACAGCACAGATCCAAGCAGTGATATTGCTGCGGCGGCGCCCCCTTACAATCCCACCGCATCTGCTTCAGTCGACATACCGGAGGATTGCGCCGCGTTTCCGGCACCATATGTTGGCGATGGGTGGTGCGATGATCACGAACCATTTAATACTGCGGCGTGTGGATGGGATGGTGGTGATTGCTGCAACGTCAACCTTGGACTGTACAACTGTCGAGACCCAGCCTCAACCAACTTTGGCAAGTCTTCATCGCAAGGTTGGGCAGCGCCGTTGTCTATCTCTCGTAACCCGCGCTACACAGTGACACGTGAAGAGTCCTTGGAGTCATTTGTTATTTCGTACAACAACTATTACGAATTTGGTTTTTCGAAGGATATCGCGGAGGAGGCGACCAAACACGCCGATTTTCTTGGCCCGGACAACTGGTACGTTGACATCTCGGGCTTGGTCGAGAATCCAATGACTGTGGACGTGACTTCACTGGTGAGCCAGATGCAGTTGGAAGAGCGAATGTACCGGCATCGTTGCGTTGAAGCATGGTCGATCACAGTGCCATGGGTTGGCTTCCCTCTGACCAAGCTTTTGGATATGGTGAAGCCTAAACCGGATGCTGCAATTATCCAGTTTGTATCTTGGAAGAACACAACGCATTCCAAAACCCAAGGTTCGGGTAGTTATCCTTGGCCCTATACCGAAGCTTTAACGATGGACGAGGCAAGAAACGAGTTAGCGATGTTCAGCGTTGGTGCGTTTGGTAAGCCTCTGACCGCGCAACAAGGTGCTCCTATCAGGCTGACAGTGCCATGGAAATATGGCTTCAAGTCCATCAAATCAATCGAAAAGATAACTTTCTTGGCCGACGACGAATATGCGAGCCGCCGTACCTTCTGGAGCGAGGTCAATCCAAATGAGTATGGATTCTTTGCAAACGTAAACCCAGAGGTGCCACATAGGCGGTGGTCGCAGGCTACGGAGCGCCACTACGTCGAAGGGTACCCTGGGACGCGCCTAGACACGACCAGAATGAACGGCTACCAAGCGCAGGTTGACTATCTCTACGAAAATATTGAGGATACGGCCATCTATTTTTAGCTCATTCGACTGCCGTCGTCGAGTCTCATTGCCGAAACTTTAAAAACTATTCATGAACGCATCAGGCTGGCTACACCAGCCAAAGCCATTGGCAGGAATCGGTAACAATCGTCGACGAAATTAAATTGAACCCCAGAGGCCATTGCGCGTTCCCCAACGAGGAAAATCCACGAGATAAAATTTATACTGTACGTAGACAAAGATCTGATGAAATCATTCTTTCCTAGAAACTCTTATATCTTGAAAACATTCCTTGAAGTATGTTAGGTTCTTATTTTAAAACGTTCCGTTGACATTTTGCAAGCCAAAGATAATCTGGTAGTAGAACAGTTTACAAGTAGTAGTGAGAATACCGGGAGGTTGAAAGTAGGTCCGTTTTGCCGGAAAGCAAGGTTGGGATCTAGGGCAAGAGGAATTTGACCACTACTGTAGCTGCTAGAGTAAAGTTTGGATGATTATCACGAAGTTGTATGGAGGATCCAGGAACAGATTATTTACTTTATTAGCTATTACTAGCTAGTTAGCTAGCTAGTACCAGGTACAGTACGTTGTACCCTGTTAGCTAGCTAGCTACTAGCCAGCTGACTCTGCTACGTCTGTCAGTGATTCCTACTTTCAGGTCTCTCACAGTCTCGGTCAGAAGGACCACGTAAGCATATTCTGAAGGTCGCTCACGACCTCTCACAACACGATGTGCCCGGCGGGCGCAGATGTGTCACGCGCCACGTACTACAACTCATTTTTCATGACAAATGAATGAATCTGCCCTCCAGCAACACTTTAGTAGTAATACGCTGGGACAATTTCACAAGTAAGGAAGCTTGACTCCATTCGAAAGCATTAAAAAAACCGGATTCACGAAACTTGTCATAATACACTCTGTTCCCTTTGAAACCATTGATAACAATCCTTATTCACGAAACGTTTGTCGTAATACTGCGCTCCATTCGAAACCATTATCATAATCCTGGTTCACGATGACTCATCAAAGCAACAACACAGAACTGAAAAGCTTCGAGCATGAACCAAGTGTTTCCGAGTTTTTCTTTAAGGACTTTTGGGGTTTTCACACAACTCCTAGTATTGCCGTCGGTGACGCGCAGATATATGAAGATTTGGAGCGTCGCTTTTGCAAGGCTCTTTGCTATGCCATTGGCAGTGGTGGTGTGTACACGGACGCGCAAGTGCGATGGCTCAAGGGATATGTCATGACGAAAAATATCCCCCAAAGTGTCGTAGATTCGATTGATGGCATGCTGAAAGAAGGGGCGGAACTCATGGATATGGAATTGATTTCCGAGTCGTCAGGGATACTCAATGATCTCAAGGTGTTGCGAGATGCAGGGCCAATTATGATCTATGATATGCATCGATGTGCTCGTATTGAACAATATCCCGATCCTCAAATGGTAGCCATTGCCTTGCTCGCTGAGGAGTTGGGTGTCAATTCTGCGGGATACCTAGACCAAATCAAAGAACAAGTAGAACTGGAAGAAGAAGTGAAGCAAAAGCGAATTCGATTGTTAGCTAAAGATCATGTGTTGCTTGATAAACAATACAAGGATCTCTGATGTTTGTAGCTGGCCAATGAAATAAAAAGAAAATGAACACTCTCCTCATTGTAGTCGAATTGCAATTCAGCATACATATTTCGCCAACCCTCCATGAGGGTTTCTTTCGCGGTTCGGTTGCTTCTCGATCCCCTCTCCAACTAGTTCTACAGCTTTTGATGAGGAGTAGTAGTAGGTTATTATGAGTAGGTTATCAGTATATGAAGAAATTCAAAGGGCTGGTATGAAGCTCGAACCAACGGTATATCAAACAAGTTTAACACGCGTGTCCTTATAGCACCTGTCGGAAGAAACGATGTACAGAGGTGATCCTTTCGGACCGTTGTATTATCAAGTTTGTTCATTAGCCGGTGGACATGGTCAGAAATGCCACACTTATGCGTGTGCACCCCAGTAAGCAAGGTCCCGGCCTGAATCCGAGTACACTATCATCTGCAAGTTGTGGTGGGTTCAAGACTTTATCTTGTCAAGCGACTTGTCCTTTGGAGCGGACCATCATTCATGTTGTTGGTTGGAGACACATACAGTCCACGTCCCAATGGAATCCTATGGACATTCATGCTAAAGACGATACTGTCATATCATCTTCTGTCGGTTTCTTTTTTCCAACTTCCTTCAGTACCTCGTCAAATGGAGGAGACATCAAATAGAACAAGTTGGATACCAAGAAGAAGCAGGCAATTGCAACAATACCAAGACGCTGGTCCATTTCGGCTTCTAGCAGGATTGAAAATATCAAGGGCGGCAGCCACACCAAGATTTGAGAACAGTAGACGAAAAAGCCTGCCATTTCCGCTTCTTGTCCCGCGGGGACTACCAAGCTCAAATAGAGCTTGCAGACGGGATAATAGACACCAAACCCAATCCCTAGAAAGAAGCTCCATACATAGGTCCTCACAGCCTTGCCAGGAACCAAAATGTACGGACCCACCGCAAAGAGGACAAAGAGCACGAATTGGGCCATGCAGATTGTCGTATTGGGGTCTGTGCGACGGACCACACACCGCAAGAGGAGGCCACCAAAGACCACGCCAACCAAGACGATTAAAAAGAAGATTCCAATTTGTGTAGCGTCCATTTGAAGCTGTCCGCCCAAAAAGATCACCGCAATGGCCGGATAACTCTGAATGGCGGGATCTCCAAAGGTAATGCCCAACAAGAACCACCGCAAACTATTCTTGTATTCTCGATTGATGCACAAGACCGTTTTCCAATTCTGTTTGAATCCCTGAAAGAGCAGACTTTCCCCTTTTCCCAGTTCATGTCTCGGCGGGGCGTGAGGGAAGAGTCTGTAAGCAAAAATGAAGGCTATAGCAATCAGAATGGAGTTGAGGGTTTGACTGACTTGGGCCAGCATCACGACATTCAATCCAATGGCACCGGCAATCGTTACAATGAGCAACAGAAAGAGAGCCTGCGATCCAAATTGGACCATGGAAAAGGTCGACGTATACCGTGCCATGGTTTCCTTGTTGACTTTGCGTGCAATCTCGGGTAGATAGGCATAGGATGCCAAAACTGTACGCAGTCGTAGACAAGAAACGGCGAAGTAAGTAGACTGTAGCTGGAAACAACCAGCAGCCATCCTCATGACTCGGGAACTTACTGAGGCAATGAAAGAAAAAACCAAACAAGGCTTGGAGGACTGCCATGTACACCCACGTATCACTGGTGGTAAAGATTTGGGCCGCTTGGATGGCGGTAATGCACAAGGCGGATCCCATTCCAAAGACCCATCGATAATGGGTATAATCGACAATGGCACCGGCAATGGGCATGAACAATGCCGACAAGATGCCACTGACGACGGAAATGTTGGATACAAAGGCTGTGGGAATGGACACGCCAAACAAACGTTGGTTGCAAGTTTCTCGAACGACCATTTCTCCTTCGACTTCAATGACGCATCCGACTTGTTCCGAGGCTAAAAAGACCATACTCGATAACAGGAACAAATTGGACATGACCACCACGCCTTTGGCAACGGCGAGCTAAAAGGGTATTAGGATTGTCAAAATATACAACAGACATTAGTCAGCGTTAGTTAGTCATGTTGGAAATGGAAGTTAGTGACACAAAGCTAGCCAACGCAACGAAAACGTACAATACAAAAGGCCTTGGCGGCAGGACATTCTCCCAGCCCCAGACAACAGGTATTATTCGAATTGGTCTCCTCCTCTTCTTTATTAGATTTATGGAGTGGCTCTTCGTCATTTGGAACTTCTTCTTTGGCTGCATCTGCTGAAGTATCTGCAGCATCGCCGTCGTTGCCATTGTTCACATTGCTATCCCCCATGAGGGATGTTGCATCTGCCATTGTATAGTATTGTAATTGTGTAGTATTGTTGCTGCCCCATGCAGTACGTAGTGATGTTTTTGTTATCTGCTTTTTCGCTTGGTTGCTAGGTTGTTATAATTATCATAGGGCCCACTAAGCAATCCAAGAATTTTATCACTAGCCAGTGG
>Ga0163146_10004801_pt1 | contig 16195 bp, 11 predicted proteins | sample OliLakLV19MP7G1_FD_148648 | JGI IMG/M metagenome (GOLD analysis project Ga0163146, IMG submission 148648) | Freshwater microbial mat bacterial communities from Lake Vanda, McMurdo Dry Valleys, Antarctica - Oligotrophic Lake LV.19.MP7.G1 | ecosystem: Environmental > Aquatic > Freshwater > Lake >...
ATGGAGAAGGGCGCCCAATAGAGAATGCGGCCGCCCGTGTCGAGTTTCTCATTCATGAACTCGAGAACCAGGGCAGCCGGATCATCATCCCGACGCCTGCCCTGAGCGAAGTGCTCGTTCGGGCGGGCGCGGCCGCATCGCAACAGATCGTCGATGCGATCGCGAAGCGGCCCGTTTTTCGTATCGAGCCGTTCGATACGCGCGCGGCGATCGAGGTCGCGGCCATGACGCGTTCCGCGCTGGGCGCGAAGGCGAAGAAAGGCGTGTCGGATTCGACCTGGGCGAAAATCAAGTATGACCGGCAGATCGTCGCGGTCGCGCGCGTGAACCAGGCGACGACCATGTACTCGGACGATCGCGACGTTCGGACGATGGCGATGCAGGCCGACATGAACGTGATTGGGCTGGGCGACCTGGAGCTGCCACCAGACGCTTCCCAGCACGAGTTGCCGCTCATCCCTCCGGCACGCTAGCGGGAAACGCCTCCGAGGTCGTCTGGCGGAGGATCGTATCGCGCCGCGGCGCTCCGGCGGCCACATTACACCGACAACTCATCCCGTTGGTTCGGAACGGCACTTCGTGGGCCGTGAAACCACGTACTATTCTCGCCTCTGGATCGGGAAAACTGCATGGCGCGGAAGCAGAAGCTGGAGCTCACGTGGGTCGGCAAGGACGAGCGGCCGCGTTTGGAGCCGCGGATTCTCATCGAGGATCCAGCGCTGTCGTATCACGCGACGGAGCGAGTCAGTGCCTCCGATCGATTCGACAACATGCTCATTCAAGGCGACAACCTGCTCGCGCTGAAGGCGCTGGAACAGGAGTTCACTGGAAAGGTGCAATGTATCTACATCGACCCACCTTTCAATACGCAGCAAGCGCTCGCGCACTTCGATGATGGCGTAGAGCACTCCATCTGGCTAAGCCTGCTTCGAGATCGGCTGCAGCTTCTCCGGAGCCTGCTCACGCCGGAAGGCGTATTAGCGGTGCACATCGACGACAACGAGCTTGGCTACCTTATCGTCCTTTTAGACGAGATGTTCGGCCGCGACAATCGGCTATCGGTGGTGACGTTTAAGCAGGGATCAGCAACCGGCCATAAAGCAATTAATCCTGGTTGCGTTACGACGTCGAACTTCCTGTTGCTCTATGCGCGAAACAAGAGCGCTGCAAAACTATTTCGCGTCCATACCGCCCGAGAGCGAGACCCTCGGTATAGCGGCTTTGTCGTTGATCGTAGCGCGGATCTCACGCAGTGGAGGTTCGTAACTCTCAACAAGGCGTTCGCGGCTTCGCGTGGCATTCCGGAGCGCGAAGCCAGGAAGCTGGCTGACTACGACGCGCTTATGGAAGCGTTCGTGCTAAACAACGCTGACAATGTAATTCGCACGGCGCGGCCAGATTATGACGCTATCTGGTTCCGTCCCGGCAAGCGCGACCTTCGCATCTTCTGGAGCGCGGACGCGCAGTACGTGCCGGATTTCGTCGTCGAGACCGCAGACCTGAAGCTGGTCGTGGAGATAAAGAACCCAGATCAGATGGATGATGTCGAAGTCCTTCAGAAGGCCGCATCCGCGGAGGCGTGGTGTCGTCATGCGTCGGCGCACACGGCTTCCTACGGTGGAAAGCCCTGGCGCTATGTGCTGCTGGCAGACGCAGACGTTGTCGCGACGGCCGATCTCGCCGGCATTCTTGCTCGACGAGGCAGTCGCGATTCTCAAGGCGATACGTGATGTGTTGCTCGGAGGAGCCGCAGCCTGACGTCAAACGGTGCATACCGCCGATCCCGCCCGAAGCCGTCGAGTATCGCAGCCCGGCCAGCCTTCTCGTGGGAAATGAGAGCGCTGGCGTACTACGCGGGCGGCCCCATGCACGGCCACTCGTTCGTCGACGAAGTGATGCGGCCGCTGTGAGTGGCAATGTCGGCACGTCCACGCATGAGTCAGCCCGTCTCGACTTGACTGGTAGTTCCACCACACTAACGCTGAGCGCGAAATGACATTGTACGCGGATCGCCTGAAGAAGCACTTGGCTACGTACAGGGCAACGCGCCTCGGCGTCGACGAGCATGGAATACACCGTGCGAGCTCGCGGAAATACGCTCATATCCTCCCTGAGCACCTCAAGCGCCTCAACATCATCGAGACCATCCGCACAGAATGGTGGGACTATTTCAGGGAGAACGCAGCGACGATCGGGCTGCACACCGACTTCCATCATCTGAATTCATCGCAGGCGTTCGGATTCAACCTTTTGTATCCATTCGCAACTGACGAAGCCGCCGGTTCGGCCTTTCTCGAGGCGCTCGGCCTGCCGGAGAAGAAGGTGCGGAAATGGTCCTTCGAGCACATGCCGGATCCCGGCGAGGGCACGAGCGTCGATCTCCACGCCACGTTCGACGACGATACAAAGCTCTTGATCGAGGTCAAGTTGACTGAGAGCGCGTTCGGAAGCGCGATGGAGAATCCGCGACGGTTGGTAAAGTTCACGAACACCTACACGCCAGCACTGGCGGGCAAAGTGAAGCCGCACCCGGTCGGAAGGGGCGAGTTCTTCCTCAACTATCAGCTCCTGCGTAGCGTCAGCCATCTCGGCCACGACGATACGCTCGTCCTTCTACTGCCGCGAGCAAACACAGATACATGGTCTCTCGGTGCGGCGTTCCGCGACAGTTACCTGACTGAGCCGACGAAGGCGGCGGTTCGAATGGTCGCCGCGGAAGATCTGGTTCGCGCGCTGAGTAGAGCCGCACCGGCCCGGCTGCGAACCCACCTTGAATTGCTCGCCGAGAAGTACTTGCCGGACCTTTCGCTCACCCCTTGAGCGACAGAGGATTGGCGCATCGGCGCGCCTCAAGACGCAAGACTGCGTCGATGCGCCTCAACCGGCCGACCATGAGCTCGGCGCCGCCGAACGAGCCTCCGATGGTAGGCTGACTAGCGGCGAGGTGACGCGCCAACCACCTTAGCCGCTGCTCAAGAGAGCGCTTTCGGCGGCGGGACGATCAAGAGAGGAGGAGTACCCTGGTAGAAGAAGAGTCGCCGCACGCCCCCCCAGTCTGTCCGGATTGTGGAGTGCCAATGATCCTGCGCACTGCGCGCAAGGGTCGCACGGTGGGTCAGGACTTCTGGGGATGTTCTAACTGGCCGGCCTGCAAGCAAGCCTTTCCGCTGGCATCGTCCGCGCTTGGCAGAAACCCTAAGGCTGCTGATGCCCGTCAACTGCCCCCAAGCACTTGGATAGACTTTGGCTGCCGACCGGGCTGGGACACTCAGTACCTGTCATGCGGCGGTCGGCTGCGCTCTACGGATTCGGTAGGGGAGCTCGACCAAGCCTTTCACCGCGCCTTGTCCCATTGTGCGCTCTTCACGTCCACAGATGCGGATGTCGCAACCCAGGGATTCCGCCTGGTTGGGCTGTTGGCAAGGCGAATCGCCGGTCGGGGAACACGCCCTCCCGTCGACCCCCAGGTGGAGGAAGCAATTCTCGAGCACCTTGGTCACCCATTCCCGTGACCCCGGCGCCCGAACCGAGCGCGATCCTGATTCTTGGTAGCGGATTACTTGGCATAGGGTTGATACGCTGGCGTATCGGGGCCGGTCGACGCGCATGGCTAGGCGAAGCGCAGTTGCGGTCAGGGGAGTAGGATGGACATCCGAATAGCGCTCGTTTCGTGCGTCAAGGCGAAACGGACATCCGCATCGGCGGCTCGCGACCTCTACACATCTCCTCTCTTCCGCGGCCTTCGGGGATACGCGGAGGCCAACGCCACCGATTGGTACATCCTGTCCGCTGAACACGGTCTTCTCCGGCCGGATCAGATCGTCGCGCCGTACGAGCGTACGCTCAACAAGATGTCGAAGGGCGATCGAGTGGCTTGGGCTAAAGGGGTGCAAACCCAACTTCTCGAGGTCCTCCCCGACGGTGCGGAGGTGATTCTTCTCGCCGGAGTGCGGTACCGGGAAGGTGTCTCGGCCTTTCTCCGCGAGCGTGGATTCAGTGTGTCGGTTCCACTCGATGGTCTCACGATGGGGAGACAACTCCAGCGACTGAAGACTCTGGCGGCGCGCGGGTATCGTGATCCCTGACCTCGAACGGTTCTACGAACTGTTGGCCGCCCTTGAGCGGCAACCGGGCCAAGTCCGCCAGCTATCGGAATGCACGGGACGTTCGCAATGGCCGGCCCGCGGCGTGTACTTCTTCCGGGAGCCCGGCGAGTATCGTCGCCGACCGTCAGACGTGCCGCGCATCGTTCGAGTCGGTACGCACGCCGTGAGTGCCAACGCGAAGTCCACGCTGTGGAGCCGACTTCGTGCCCACCGAGGAGGGCAAGATGGTGCGGGAAATCACCGCGGCTCGATTTTTCGGCTTCATGTGGGGGCGGCCCTCCTCGCTCGAGACGGCGGCCAGATCGGATCGCTTCCCTCGTGGGGACTGGGGTCCTCAGCCCCAAAGGCCGTGCGCGCCGGCGAAGGGGAACACGAGCAGCGGGTCTCCGACTACCTCGGTGCAATGTCTGTTCTGTGGATTGACGTACCCGACGAGCCGGGAGCCGGCAGCGCCCGCGCCTATATCGAACGGAATGTCATCGCGCTCCTATCAAACCAGTTTCGGCCGGGTGACCCACCGAGCGATGGGTGGCTGGGAAACCACAGTCCCAACGATAGGATCCGCCGGAGCGGCCTTTGGAACCTGCGACACGTCGACGGATCGTACGACCCAACCTTTCTGGATACTCTGGCCGATTTCGCTGCAGGGGGCGCAGGCGTCGGAGTTCCTGGATGACATGCAGGCGTAAGCCTGTGGGCGAACAGTTTTGGTTGGACGTTCAGGAGCTGACGTGACGATGAACGGCCAACACCCGATCAGCACCAATCGAGACGGCTAGCGAAATGCACTGCCAACGATGCGCACCGCACGAACATCGGTGCCCCTACATGTGCTTATCCTTCTGAACGCACTGGATGGGGATGCGTATCGCCCTCGCTGCCCGTGGCGGTGGGCGCGCAGGTGTACCGATACGTTGACGCACTGACGGGGGTGCCCGGTCATGCCACGCCGGAGATCGTCGACTCCTACGCGAAGGCTCTCGCACAGCTGCGAGCACTTGGCCGAGCTGTGCCAGATCCTCACTGGGTCAGCGGCCAGATGCCGCTCGCAGGCTCGATATTGCTCGCGAACTACAATCCGCGTTCGAGGCTACTCGGTCGAGCACAATCGATGGCAACGCGGTATCCCGTGACGTGGTTCGCTCCCGCGGATCTTGACGTGCCCCTATCGTCCCCGCTGGAGTGGCCCCTCCTCTCTGAATGACGGGGGGTTGCGCGTGCGTCCTGCGCATCTCACAAGCCACCGGGGAAGAGATGCACGCGATCCGCAACACGAGTGCCCCCGCCTGCTGCGTGCGGTAACCCTGTCCCGGAAAACTGTAGGGCAGTACGATGACGATTGCGCTCGCCGTTGTCAGCACCCCCACCCAGATTGGCTGGATGCACTCCCGCAACGGCGCCCTTCAGCTGTCCGCCACCGACCTCTCCAACTTCCTCGGCTGTAAGCACCGAACCGCGCTCGACATGGCAGTCGCCGCCAGCGCGCGCACGAAGCCCGCGAAGTCGGACGATCCGCTCCTCCAGCTGCTCTTCGATCGCGGCCTCGACCACGAGAAGCAGTATGTGGACTGGCTGAAGGCGCAGCCGCTCCGGGTCGATGATCTCAGCCACATCGACTCGCTCACCCATCCCGACGAGCTGGTCGCCACCACGCTCGACGCGATGAAGCAGGGCGCTGATGTGATTGTCCAGGGCGCGCTGCGCGACGCGCAATGGTTCGGCAAGCCGGACATCCTCTTCCGCGTCGTGACCCCGAGCGAGCTCGGGCCCTGGAGCTACGAGGTCTACGACACCAAGCTGGGGCGGAACACCAAGGCCGGCGCCATCCTCCAGCTGAGCCTCTACACGGCGATGGTCGCGAGGGTGCAGGGGACGACGCCCGAGCGCTTCTATATAGTGTCGCCCCGCATGGCCATCGGCAAACCGTCGCCGGACGAACTGTCGAAGCGCGTGAGAGGCCCGGACTCGATGATGGTCCTCGAGTACCGCACCAACGACTACGCCGCCTACTTCCGCCTCGTCCGCCAGCGGATGGAAGAGACCGTGGTGCGCGACGCGACCCAGGTCGCCGATGCGAACTATCCTGACCCCGTCGAGCACTGCGCCGTGTGCCGCTGGAGCAGGACCTGCGACGACAAGCGCCGCGCCGACGACCACATCTCCCTCGTCGCCGGCATCGCCCGCACGCAGCGGCGCGAGCTCGCGACGCTCGGCATCACCACCCGCAAGCAGTGCGGAGAGACGTGGCCACTGCCGTCCGCGCCGCGCCGCGGTTCACTCGACACGTACGAGAACCTCCACCGCCAGGCGGCGCTCCAGCTCAGGTCAACCGAGGAGAAGATCGAGTACGAGCTGCGCCCGGTCGTGTCATATCGCCCCGCGAGCGACACCGAGCCGGCGCAGAGTGACGAAGGCCTCTGCCGCCTGCCCGAGCCGTCACCCGGCGACATGTTTCTCGACTTCGAGGGCGACCCCTACGCCGTCGAAGGCGGGCGCGAGTATCTCACTGGCATCGTGACCATCGGAGCTGCCCTGCCCGTGTTCGAAGCCCTCTGGGGATTCACCGACGACGACGAGCGGAAATCGTTCGAGCGACTCATGGACATGATCGCCGAGCGTCGGACGAAGTATCCCGGCATGCACGTGTATCATTTCGCGCCGTACGAGACCACCGCGCTGCGCAAGCTTCGCTTGCGGTACGAATCGCGCGGCGACGAGCTCGATGACTTCCTGAGAAGCGGCGTGTTCGTCGACCTTTATGGCGTCGTGCGGCAGGGTGTTCGCGTCGGCACGGAGAGCTACTCGATCAAGAAGCTCGAGCCGCTGTACGGCTTCGAGCGGCAGGTCAAGCTGGAGGAAGCCACGCTCTGCCGCAACGCGATCGAAGTCGCGCTCCAGAACGGCCAGATGCCGGCGCCGGACATCATCGAGAAGGTGCGCGGCTACAACGAAGACGATTGCGTCTCCACCTTGGCGCTGCGCGACTGGCTGGAAGCGGTGCGCGCGGCGCAGCACCCGCCGATCCCGCGCCCCACCGTCGCGCCGCAGGAAGAGCGACCCGTCAACGAGCACCAGCAGAAAGTGAACGACCTCCGCGCGAAGCTGCTCGTCGGCGTTCCGGAGGACCCCGCCCAACGCTCGGCAAAACAGCAGGCGCTGTGGTTGCTCGCATACCTGCTCGACTTCCACCGGCGCGAGTATCTCGCCACCGTGTGGGAGTACTGGCGCCTGAAGGAATTGCCGGAGGAAGACCTCCTCGACGAGCCGAACGCCATCTTCGGCCTCGAGTTCGTGGAGCGCGTCCACGTCAACGTCTCGAAGAAGGGAGTGCCGACCGGCAAGGTGACCGATCGCTATCGGTATCCGCCGCAGGAGATGGAGATCGAGGACGGAGGCCTCAAGCTGCGCGAGGGGGGGACGCTCGGTGAGCTCGTCGCCGTCGATCGCATCGCCCGCACCATTGACGTGGACAAGCAGAAGGTTCACAAGGACTATCATCCGCGCGCCGTCTTCGCGTTCACGTACATCGCGACGAAGGCGCAGGAGACGTCACTGCTCGCGATCGGCCAGCGCGTTGCCGATGATGATGGCTTCAAGGTGACGCCGGGCTCGAAGGATCTTGCCGCGCGCCGCCTCATCCTCGCCCTTCCTCCGGTGCTCTCGACCGGACCACTCGGCGATCCGAAGAGCGACGACATCGTGAAGCACCTTGTTGACGCGGTGCTCGCGCTCGATGAGAGCGTCCTGCCCGTCCAGGGTCCGCCGGGTGCGGGGAAGACGTATGCCGGCGCCGAGTCGATCGTTGCGCTCGTGAAGGCGGGGAAGAAGGTGGGCGTGACGGCGAACAGTCACGCGGTGATCCGGAAGCTCCTGTGCGAAGTCGCCGACGCCGCGAAGCGAAACGGCATATCGATCGCGATCGCACACAAGGGCGACGGGGATGACGACATCGCCGCGGCCGCCGGCATTCAACCAGTCGTAAAGAACGAAGAGGCGCGCCAGGTGCTCGACGACGGCACCGCGCAGGTGCTTGGCGGCACGTCATGGCTCTGGGCGCGCGACGACATGGCCAACTCCGTTGACCATCTCTTCGTTGACGAAGCCGGCCAGCTTGCGCTGGCGAACGTCATCGCCATGAGCCCGTGCGCCGAGAGCATCGTCCTGCTCGGCGACCCTCAGCAGCTCGAGCAGCCCGTGAAGGCCGCGCATCCCCCGGGGGTGGATGTCTCCGCCCTCGAGCACGCGCTCGCCGGGCACATCACTGTTCCCGGCGACCGGGGTGTGTTCCTCCCGAAGACCTGGCGGATGTGCCCCGACATCACCGCGTACACCTCGGAGATGTTCTACGAGGGGCGCCTCTCTTCCATGGAAGGGCTGAACCTCCAGGCCCTCACCGGCGGGGATGGCCTGAACGGGGCGGGGCTGCGAACCGTGTTCGTCGAGCACGATGGCAACCGCTCGTACTCCAATGAGGAAGTGGAAGCGGTGGTGGCGATGGCGAGGAAGCTCGCGTCAGGAAGCGTGTTCTGGATCGACGCCAAGGGCAACAGCAGGATTCTGGAGGGCAAGGACATCCTCGTCGTTGGTCCGTACAACGCGCACGTCTCGCGTCTGGTTCGCGGACTCGAAGGCAGCGGCACTCGCGCCGGCACGGTGGACAAGTTCCAGGGGCAGGAAGCGCCGGTGGTGATCTTCTCGATGGCGACGAGTCGCCCGGAGGATGCGCCGCGCGGGATGGATTTCCTGTATAGCCTGAACCGCCTGAACGTGGCGACGAGTCGCGCCCGTTGTCTGGCCGTGATAGCCGCGAGCGGATTTCTCTTCGAGCCAGAATGCCGCACGCCGCGGCAGATGAAGCTGGCGAATGCACTGTGTCGATACCGGGAGATGAGCCGAGGGTGAGTTCTGGATCGTCTGCGGCGTCGGAGCCGCGCGAAGATCGGTCCCGTCGTTTCGGCGCGTGGTGTTCGACGTGTTGGGATATTGGGACATCGTGGCTCCGCCGCCACCGCGCACGAGGGACGGGCGGGCCACTCATTCCAAATTTGGCATGAGGCGCCTCGCCGGCAAATCGCGCTTGTTTCACCTACGCTCCGAGAACGGCCTTTTGGATCATCCGCACTACACCCGTCCCGCCGATTTTCGAGGACTCAAGGTTCCCGAAGTCCTCCTTTCCGGGGACCATGCCGCCATCGCGAAATGGCGCCATAGCGAGGCAACTCAGGCCACCCGGGCAAGACGTCCCAATCTTCGCCGTGACTGAAGAAGAGAGCCGTGAGTCTTTATTTAGTGCATCTTCAACGGAAAAACTTGTGACGCTGTACAAAGCGTCACATTTGGTATGCGTATGGGATAGAGTCCCTGCAAACGTCTGCACAGTCGATGAGCAAAAAGGGGCCAATCATCATGACGCTTCGCAGAATCCTTCCGCTCGTATTCCTTGGCGCGCTATATTCAGCGCACCCGCGTATGCGCAGCAGACCTGCGGAAACCTGACATGTGAACAGGGCGAGAACGCCGACAACTGCCCAACCGATTGTCTTGCTGCTCCGTACTGCGGCGACTTGATCTGCCAGCCTGGCGCGAATGAAGACGAGTTTATCTGCCCTAGCGACTGCCAGCCGACCGGTCCGATTTGTGGCAACAACACCTGCGAGGCCGGAGAGGACACTTCAAGTTGTCCTGCGGACTGCGGGTCACAAGCACCCGTGTGCGGCAATAGCTCGTGTGAGGCAGGGGAAGATGCTCAATCGTGCCCAGCCGACTGTGGTGGCGGAGCAGGGTTCGTGTGTGGCGACAACGTTTGTACTCCAGACGTGGAATCGTGCGGCAATTGCCTCCAGGACTGCCCATGTTGGATGCCGGGCACCACCTGCAACGCAGACCCGTATCCCGGGGTTTGCGAGAACGTCTGTGGGAACGGCCTGTGTGGGCCTGGCGAGAACGCAGGGAATTGTAGTCAGGATTGCTCGGTTCAGTGCGGGGACTCGATCTGCTCGGCGGAGGAGTCATGCCCCGCGGACTGCGCCGGGTGCGGTGATGGCTTCTGCGATGCGGGCCTCGGCGAGAACGATCTCTCGTGTGCTCAAGACTGCTCGCCCGGAGGCGTCTGCAACCCCGATGGCGTTTGCGATGCCGGGGCGGGGGAGAACCCACAGAACTGCCCGGCTGACTGCGGAGGAGGCTCGACATGCGACTCGGATGGCGTATGTGAGGCTGGCGAGGACGCAACGTCGTGTCCTTCCGACTGTTCACCCCCCTTCGTCTGCGGCGACAACGTTTGTACGCCGAACGTCGAGTCCTGCGGAAACTGCCTCCAGGATTGCCCATGCGCCACCGGGACCACGTGCAGCCCCAACCCCGCGCCGGGGATCTGCGTCCCCCAATGCGGAAACGGCAACTGCGATTCCACGGAGACGAATGCGACCTGCCCGCAAGACTGTGGAGGTTCGGGAAGCTGCGACAACGACGGAGTCTGTGATCCACTGGAAAGCTCCCAGACCTGCCCCTCCGACTGTACCGCGCCCACCTGCGATTTCTCCGAGCTGCCGCCGAATCTTCAGATCTGCTGCGGCGACGGTGTTTGCGACTCAGGAGAAAACCCGAACCGTTGCGCTCGCGATTGTCCAGCGACCTGCGGCGACGGCCTGTGCTCGCCGGGCCAGGGCGAGAACTCCGACAGCTGCTCGCAGGACTGCTGTTTCTCGCAGGTCACTTGCCAGGCTGGATGTGGGGCGGTACCCACCTTCGAGATCCTGCCTTCGAACGGCCAAGTAGGGGCCTTCGAGGAGGTGACGTTCACGGCCTTCCCCGAGCACATCGCTCCAGGAAGCAACGTGAACTGGGACTTCGGGGACGGCCAGCACTGCGATGGCGTTTGCGGCCTGACCGCGACGCACCGTTACGAACGCATCGGTACCTTCCCCGTCCGAATGGAGGCGACGGAGAACGTGTGTGGCGCATCGATCCTCTCGTTTCCTCAGTATGTGGCGGTAGGAATGCCGCCGGTGAGAGACGATGCTCAAGCGTTGAACATCGCGGTCCCTTCCTGCGTTTCGCCGAACCAGAGCACTATCGCGCAGATTACCGTCCGTAACGTAGGAGGTACCACCTGGAGCAAGGCGTTCGGGCAGCATCTCCAAATGACAGGCGGTGGCGACGAGTTTGTCCCCGCGAGCGTCCTACTCCCACAGGCTGGCCAGCTCCCCCCAGGAGCCCAGCACACTTTCGAATTCCCGTTCGGGACGGCAGTCTCGAATGAAGGCGATAGAACAGTGACGTTCCAAATGGCCAACGTTTTTGGCGATCTGTTTGGGGACGCGATCATCCACCGAGTCTCGGTCCGCGCTGACTGCGCCACGCCCCCTCCGCCGACCGGGGACTACACCTGTCACGTCTCGACCAAGATGGCTGATGGACGAGGAGTCCCCGGAGTCCGGGTACGACTGCAGGCGCATCGCTTCACGCCGGAGGTGGATGAACTCGTGGCGGAGGACGTGAGAGCCACCGACGACAATGGAGAGAGAGATCTCGCCATTGCCCGTGACGGCGGCGTGGTGAACCGAGTCAGTTGCTTCGCCGAGAACGTCAATTCCATCGAAGAGCCATTTCGGGACGTCGTGGACTACACCGATGTCACCCCGCCCAGGCACCTCGATTTGAACCTCACTCTGGTGAACGACCTTGCCCCCCGGGTATTTCTTCCCGGCCTGAAGGAGGGTGATGCCAGCGCTCGCCTCTACGGGTCGGGGCCGTATGACAAGGTTGTGGTGATTCCGACGCCGTTCAGAATCAACGAGCAAGACGAGCCATGGACTGAGGAGTCCCTGAGGGCGCAGTTCAAGCCATTCCTCGATCAAGCACAGGGCCGCGGTTTCGACGTGTGGTTGATGAGAACTATTACCGGGCAGAACATTCACGAGCAGGCCGCTGAGTTCGCCCAACTGATCGACCTCGCCGCAAAGCGGCTCGGCCCGGACGGGAAAGTGATCGTCGCCGGCTACTCCCTCGGGGGCGTGAATGCCCGTCTTTCTACCGCTCATTACCAGGCCGACGCGTCCTGGCGCGTACAACTCGGAGTTCGCCCGGAGCTTCCTGTGAAGCTGGTCGCTTTCGGCGACGCACCCCTTGACGGAGCTCACGCCTCATACGCTCTCCAGGAGCAGCTCTGGACCATGCGAGGCGAGCCGTTCCGCAGCCTGAATCTCAACTCCTGTGGCGCTCAGCAACTCTTAAGGGATACGTATCCCACGCACGGGGTCAACTTCAGCCGGTTTTGGTCGACCGGGGACGCCATCTTCTTCCCACGCGGAAACTCCCAAGGCGGTGTCTGCGATTCGTTCGTTGGCCCCGCGACCTGTGCCTGTGACGGTGGCCCTGCTATGCGCACGGTAAATGGGAGCGGGTGGGTAACGGGAATCCCAATTGTCGCATTTTCCGATGGTCATCCTGGGCCGCAAGGCTGCTATGGAGGCGACCGCGATCTTGATGGCGGCAAACCGGCAAAGGACGTCTGCGCGGATCTTCCAGACCTCTTCCCCTTGGGTGCACCGGTTCAATTCCCATACTTCCCAGCTGTCAATAGCCCGCTCTTGTACCTCGGTCGGCCCGCCGCCAGCGATGTTGGAATTGCGGCCACAGCCGAGGACATCCAGCCCGGGTCGCGGTTGTCTTCGCTAAAGGGTGAGGTCTGCAAGCTCGTGTTCTGTGGCGGCGTGAAGAAGCTGTACTTCTCTCCGACCTTCATCCCCTTCAATAGCGCTCTGCCTCCAGGCGCGCCATTTGCGGCGAGTTGGCACACGCCCGACTACAACGCGGTACATGGAGTTGGCGTTCCTTCAAATATCGGCCAGCTGTTTCAGCAGATGGAGCTGGTCAATCCGGAGGTCTCGCTCAGCACGGCGCAGGCTCGGACAGTTTCTGACGCAGCGACGGGATATTCGGTCATGGTCACGTTTCCAAACGTCTTGGCCGATGGCGGTACCACCATGATGGTGAGCGTAGACGGACCGCCACCGTTCCCGCGCATGGCAAACGGGAACCCCGCGGCCTACTTCAATCTCACGACCACGGTGGTTGCCAGCGTGAAGCGAGATGACCCGATTGAAGTATGCATTCCTTACGATCCAGCCCACTTCATGGCGCCAGAACAAATCCGACTCTTCCACTACGAGGGCGGCTCCTGGGCGGACATCACGTCCTTCCACGATGTCGACGGAGCGAGAATCTGCGGCAGAACTCAGTCGTTCTCGCCCTTTGCGCTATTTGAGCCCGTGAACACTCCTCCGGCAGTCTGGGCAGGCACGGACCGCGTCCTCGAGGCGACGGGTTCCAACGGTGCCGAATTCGTCGCAAGTTCAGCAGGCTCATTTGACCCTGACCGCGAGGCGCTCATCTTTGCTTGGGCCCTCGATGGAGACCCTGCTGGGAGTGGGAGGACTGTCCCGCTAGTGATCCCCCTCGGCAACCATGACCTCTCGCTCGTTGGGAGGGATTCGCGCGGAGGAGAATCCACGACAAGCGTCAGCATTGTCGTTCGCGACACCACGCCGCCTTCGGTTTCGCTCGCCGTTCTCCCTCGTCGACTCGTGGCTCAGGCCAGCGACGTCGTCGGCATATCGCAGGTCTCCTTCGAACTTGACGGGCAGCCGTTCGGGGTTGTCTTGCACACTGGTCCGTTCGAGGCGCCGTGGGCTCCGGAAACTCTCTCGGACGGGACTCATGTCTTGCAGGTGGTTGCCACTGACAGTGCTGGCAACCGGGCCGTGTCCCAGCCTGTGGAGGTCCGCGTGGATAACACTCCCCCGCAGATGGTGGTCCATGCCACCCCGTCCACTATCTGGCCTCCCAACAAGAAACTGGTTCCAGTGGTGATCACGATCGGTTTGCAGGATGTGATGGATCCGTCACCGACCGTGATCCTTGAAGCGGCTACCTGTGACGACGGCTGTATTCCCGCTGCCGATATCATCGGCGCTGGAATCGGCTCTGATGACCGGGGGTTCGCCGTGCGGGCCACCCGATCCGGCTCGGGCGTCGGCCGGACCTACTCCTTCACGTATAGGGCTTCGGATGCTGCAGGCAACGTTGCAAGGACTACCGTGCAGGTGCGTTTGCCACACGACCAGAGATAGCCCAAGGAGTCCTTCGATGAATCAATCCGTTCGATCGCTCATGTTGACGCTGTCTTGCCTGGCCGTTGAACCGGCTTGCATGACTGGGCCGAGCTCGGATGATGACATTAAGGCGACATCGTGCGGCGCATCTGAGGGGAACGTTGGCACAATCAATCCCTTTCCCGCTGTCGACCCGAATGAACGGCGAATCACCGGGACCGGGGGGGGCGTCACTCTGTCAGTCGGTCAGACCGTCCAACTCGGCACTTGCTTCTTCCGCGATCTGAAGCGACCAGAAGAGCGAGCGGCGATCGCATGGTCGCTTGCGGACCCGGGCATTGCCAATGTCTCACCAAGCACCGGCCCGACAACAACTGTGACTGGGCTCGCCTACGGAAAGACCAAGGTTCGCGCACTCATCACTGGGGTTACCGTCCAGGTCTTCGCCGTCGTCTGCGACAGTACCGGCTGCCCGCCGCCCCCGTACTAGCTCAGCGAGGTCGGACCCTCCGACATCCCGCGAATCAAGGAATATCAATATAAGTATGAAAATCGCCTCTGTGCTCCAGGTTTCGTAGCGGCCCTTGCCCATGACGCGGAATCGCCCGCGCGACCAATCGAGGTCGCCGAGCCGCAGGTCCCGCACATCGCCGGCGCGCAGGCCCAGCCGTGCGAGCAGCAGGATGACCGCGCGATCACGTGCACCCACCCCAGTGGCTGGATCACACGCCGCGACCAACCGATTGATGTCGTCGGCCGAGATGTAGCGAGGCAGCGAGGAGAGCTTCCAGTCCGCGATCCGGGGGACAGCCGCCACGAGGTCAGGCGAACACTGCCCGCTCACCGCCAAGAAGCGGAGAAACATTCGGATGGCATTCACGGTCGACTTGGCACGGCTGTGCCCATGTCGGCTGGCCCTGGCCAATATGAACGCCCGCACCTGTGCGGCGTCATACGTCGCCGCCTCGTCTCCATGCGCAGCCAGGAACTCCTTCACCAGCGGGACGTAGTTCGCCAACGTGGAGGCCGTGACGCCGCGGTGCTGGCGCATCCACTGGCTGAAGCGCATGACCAAGAGCGAAACCGTCTCGGGCGCGGCGGTGGATGGTGGCACAACGCCGACGCGCTGCAGATGTGCGACGAGGCGTTGCGCCCCGTCCCGGTGGTAACGATGCCGACCCCGAAAGGGAGAGGGACAGACACAGGTGCCGAGGTGATCGGCAAACGCCTGAAGGACTCCCTCATCGATCCGATCGATCGGACCCCCGCGTGCCGACGTCCACTGGGCCAGGTGCGCCGCACCCCGTAGGACGAGTTGGCCAGGCCGTCGTTTGTAGCCGGCCGAGTGCAGCCAATCGGCCAAACCGTCCATGTACATGCCGGCGGGACACTGCCGCAACTGACGCAGCCGGGCATCGCTCTCGACGTAAAACTTCAGCATCGCAACCTCCTTGGAATTCAATGGAAGACATCCAAAGAAGGTTGCCCGATCGGGAGGATTATGCGAAGTCGATCGTGCCCCTGATCAACGACAAAGGCCTGAAACCCTTCGACATCACCGGCCTAGACGCCTCAGGACTCCGCATATTCCAGCACTCCGCATATCCTCGCTTATGCGGTGCACCGCATAAGCGAGGGTTCTGCCCATCGTGCATGGGACGGCGGATGAGTGGCGCGAGCGGTCCCCTTGGGGAGCGCAAAGCCTGGCCTTGGGCCACCACGGCCGCAAATCTGATCGAGCGGGTGCTGCCGCCTTCAACCGGGCTTTGGCCCAAGGCCAGGCTTCGCGCCGGCAGTGGGTGCTGACCTTCCCGTTCTCATGGAGACCGAGGCTCGCCCAGGAGCGCGAAGCCTGCCCTTGGGGCACGGCGAATTGCTCGGTCGGCTCACCCAGATCTTCGTCGATAGCGCGCAGCCTGGCCTTGGGCCACGGTGCAGGCGTTCTATGTCCGTCGAGCGGCGCAGGCGGGCGCC
>Ga0163146_10004814_pt1 | contig 16175 bp, 10 predicted proteins | sample OliLakLV19MP7G1_FD_148648 | JGI IMG/M metagenome (GOLD analysis project Ga0163146, IMG submission 148648) | Freshwater microbial mat bacterial communities from Lake Vanda, McMurdo Dry Valleys, Antarctica - Oligotrophic Lake LV.19.MP7.G1 | ecosystem: Environmental > Aquatic > Freshwater > Lake >...
TATTAAGGGTGGCAAAGGCGGCGGTGACGTTGGCATGTACGGGAGTTTTGGCGGAGGCAGTGGTGGTGGCGGCGGACGAGGCGAAAGGGATATGGCAAAATTTGATCTCAGTAAGTATTTACCGGGACAGAAAAAAGAACAAATGCGTATGATGGCGACCCAAGGATTAAAAGCCGAAGGTGTCACTGCAGCTTCAGGCCCATCCATTTGGGAAAAAGTCTCAAACCGTATGAAGGCAATTCGCGCTAACCTAAAATAGTCCTTGACCATACACTCAAAATTCGGCGAAAATTGAGTGCATGGTTAAGAGATCTATCGAGGCTGAGTTCCACGAATTACTAAAGAATAAAAAGAGTATACTTTTGTTGGGTCCGCGCCAGACCGGTAAAACTACTCTGATAAAAAGTGTCAAGTCTGATCTCTACATAAACCTCTCCTTAACAACAGAGAGACGACGGTTCGAACTAAACCCCGATCAGATTATTCAGGAGGTAGAGGGCTTAAATTTGAAAAGGCCTATTGTTGTCATTGACGAGATTCAAAAAGTACCGGACATACTTGACCCCATCCAAACGCTAATCGACGACCGCAAGGCCATATTTGTTTTAACGGGTTCTTCCGCGCGTAAACTAAGGAGACAGTCAGAAATTAATCTGTTGCCCGGTCGAGTCATCGCTTTGCACATGGATCCTTTTAGTGAATTTGAGCACTCACAAAAACTTGATGATCATCTCATTTATGGTTCTCTTCCTGCGGTTTCATTGAATTCAAACTTGAAAATTAAAAACGCTGACTTACGTTCTTACGTAGATATTTACCTTGAAGAGGAGGTTCGCGCAGAGGCAATTGTCAGAAACTTACCGGCATTTTACAGGTTTTTGGAAGTTGCGGCATTAGAGTCCGGAAAAATTGTATCCTTTAATTCAATAAGTCAGACGCTAGGCGTGGCGCACACCACAATTGCCTCTTACTTTCAAATTTTAGTAGACTGTTTAGTCGTCGAGCGGGTGGATCCGATATCTAACTCCGCGACTCGAAAAAAATTGACTAAATCAAGTAAATATTTATTTTTTGATTTGGGTGTTCGAAGAATGGCAGCGGGAGAAGGTGCGCAACTTGGGAGTCCTCGCTTGGGTGAGCTTTTTGAAAATCTGATTGGACTTGAATTACTTCGTTCAGTACGACAAAAATCTAGTACTCACCTTCACTTTTGGCGTGATCCCGATGGTCCTGAAGTTGATTGGGTACTAAACTCCTCGAGAAAATTTATTCCGATAGAAGTAAAATTTGGAGATCGTCTAACCGAAAGCGATACAAAACATCTGGTTACTTTTATGAAGGAGTATAATTGCCCTTACGGAGCCTTTGTCGTATGTTCTGCCCCTCGAGTCCTTAAGCTAAATAAAGATGTGGTGGCCGTGCCGTGGAATCAGATAAGAAAAATAACGGACCTGTGCGAATAATACCTTTTAATGCGTCACCAGCACTAGGCTGTCGACCGCCGGATATTCGCTAGGTAATTTTATATGATGGCCTCACGAGCTAATTAGGTCTCGTAAATTTTTTAGTGCAGAGGTTATAGGTACCGCATGTATAAATTTATCAATTAATCTTCGTTCAGTACCTAGATAGAATAGAAAACATTTTGCCTTAGGATAATCTTCGTGAAATTGTTTAAGGCCGACTAAGTCCTCTGGACGAATTCGTGGACTCATTTTTGATTCGATAGCAAAAAAACCATCTTCGCCATAAGCAACAAAATCAACCTCAACATGTTGGGTTGTTCGATAAAACGAAATGGCAAGATCAAGTCCCTCTTGTGCGATTAGGGCCACCAACTCCTGAAATATCAAAGTCTCTAGGGCAACACCATGGATTTCACTTTCAAGGTCTAGAGGGCCGCGGGGTCTCAATATTTGATAAACTCCTACGTCAAAATAGAAAAACTTAGGCTTTGTGGTCATTTTTCTTTTTGCCTTTTTTTGAAACACGGGAACTCTTTTGGCAAGCAGAAGATCTTCTAAAATTTTTAGGTAATTCTCAATTGTTTTTCTATCAACGCCAACCTCTGCGCCGATTTTTTCGGTGTTTATGAGTTGCCCTTGAGACAAAGCCATGACTTCCATGAATTGAGAAAAACCCACTAAATTTCTAACCAGAGCCTCTTGCTGAACCTCTTCTCTCAGGTATGTTCCCACATATGATTTGAGATATTGTTTTGGATCATCGGAGCTAAATACCATTGGTAAATGTCCAAAGCGAAGGGAGTCTTTGAGATCAAACCGGCCGCCTAATTCTATTACGGAGAGAGGGTGAAAGGACATCGAAAGGGCTCGCCCCGCTAACATATTGGCATTTTCTTTTTTTAATTTTCTAGCACTGGAGCCAGTAAGCGCAAAAAGAAGCCTATTTTCTTCAATTAATTTATGTACATAATTTAATAGCGAAGGCAGTCTTTGAACTTCGTCTAGAATGACCTAACTTTTTGCTCTCAAGTGAGCCAATTCTTCATAAAACAAGCGAGGATTACGCAAATAGGACTGAACTAGTGCCTCGTCTAATAAATCTATTCGTGTGGCTGTCGGCATCATATTTTTAAGCCAGGTTGTTTTACCCGTTCCCCGAGGGCCGAAAAGGAAGAAACTTTGGGACTTTGGATGCTTATAATTTCTGGGAAACATATTCCCTATATTTACATAAAAACGGGAATAGAGATACCGTTTTTTAGTCCAGTCTAAGGCGTCGCCAGCACTAGGCTGTCGACCGCCGCAAAGTCCGCAGGCAAAACCACGCCGGAGTTAATAACCGTATTATGAAGGGCGCAGCCAGCGGGAACATTAACCCCCTCACCCAAAATCACAAAACCTGAAAGTTCGGCGGTGGGATCGATCGTTGAATCATGACCCCTGAGAACTTGTGCCCCACTTACTTTTTCTAAAATATACTCACGTTTCTCAAAGTTTCGCCAAAGACGCGAAAAGATAGAGTGTACATAGTCATTACTGTTAAAATTCAATAGACTTCGAGGATCCTGATTATTTAGTAAATCGAGCGCACGCTTTGTGTCGGCTAAATAAATTTCAAGACTACCCGCCTCGAACCAATGTCCTTTAACCTCATGCCCCAAAACTTTTTTACCCTGTGCGATTTGCGGGAGCAAAATATCCCGAAAAATATCGCAAGCTTTTCCATAAGGAATTAAATCAAAAACATCATCTGATAGCCATTGCATGCCTGTAAAATGTAGTCCCTTCTGTACCTTGACACCCAAGGGTGGCTGCTTACCCATTCCCACAACCTCACCGATCGCATTAATCCAAACCGCATTATAAAGTGTGCCCACTCCGGGATGTTCAATCAGGGCCAAAGTCGCCAGTGCTCCCTCCTGCATGTGCTTAGACTGCAAATTTCGAAAAAAATTAAAATCGCTAGGCCAAAACGCTGAGTCTGCGTTTAAAGTTAAGAAATTACCATTTCCTTTTAAGTGGCCCTCCGCATTTTTAATGCCCCCAGCGCTACCCAGAATAATCGGGTCCTCATCTAAAAAATAATAGCGTGCCGATTTGATGCTAGCGCAAGTGGGAGGCACAATTCGAATGACTAATTCCTTTATTTTAGTGGGCAAATGATGAGTGTTGATGACCAGTTTTGTTGTTATCAAGTATTCTGCCAAATGAGTGGAGTAAAACAAAAAGGGATTGTTCAAGAAAGGAAAGACGGGTTTAGGCAAAATTTCTGTATGGGGTTTAAAGCGGGTACCAAACCCAGCTGCTAAAACAATGGTGTTAAATTTGGAGTTCGAAATGGGAAGCCTAGAGCTCAAATTTATTACTGTAGAAGCCATTGTCCTCTAAAATCTGGTCAAAAAGTTTAAATTTCGTAAAGCACTCAATGCTTTTTTTGATTTTCTGCAGTGTCACTGGTAGGTATTTTAAATAGCGTTTATCTTGTCTTAAATTGTAAAAACTTGCGAAACTACCGCACGCTTTAAAACAGCGCTGCACACTTTGAATTTCGTAGATTTCCATAAACTGATCCCAGGAAACCTTTTCGAAACCTTCGTTTGTTCTTTGAGCTAAGTAGTATTCTAGTAAACTTTTGCCCATGTTGAGACTAATGTCGACGTAAGAATCTTTCGCAAGACTTACCAGATCATATTGTATGGGCCCCATTCGGGCATCTTGAAAATCAATAATACGCGTTTTGCCATGTTTGAGCATAATGTTGCGTGAGTGGTAGTCGCGGTGGCAAATAAACTTGGGTTCTCGGTCAAGGGTTTCACAAATTTCATTAAAAATAGCGTACAGGTCTGATTTGGTTTTTTCTGAAATGTTAGAGTTACAAAGTTTATCGATAAGGTGTTCAAAACCATAATTCATTTCCCACATCAATTTTTTAGAATCAAAGGCGATATCAAAAGCCACACATTTGGCCTTAGTGTCTTTTGAGGCGTGGTAATGAATTTTGATCAACTCATCAATGGCTTTTTTATAAAACGGCAACGCAACTTCATGGTTTTGATTTTCCCAAAATTTTCGTTCAAGAGTTAGGTCACCTAAATCCTCAAGAAGCACTAAGCCATCTTGCGGCAGAAGGTCTACAACCTTCGGTACTAAAACATCATGCTTAGCAAAGTGTCGCAATACCGATAAAAAAGGATATCTACCGTCGTCGACAAAAGGCTCCCAGCTCATTAAAACCCAAGCAGATTCTTTGTGAACAACACGATAATATTTTCTGGCTGAAGCATCACCTGCAAGAGGTATGACCTGAAAGGATTCACTGCCAAAATGATTTTTAAGAAAAGAATAAAAAACTTCGGTTTTTAGACTTTCTGAATCGAGCGCTGTCATCAAAAAATTTTGACATAACTAGGTGGGATTATCAACACCTAATGAAGTAATGCCTAGTTGGTTTAATAGTATAATCATCAATAAATCTTGGTGTGCTTTGGTGACGGTCTCGGCATAGAGCGCCAACTGGTCTTGGCTCAGGGTTAAGTCCATATGGCTAAGTCGCACTTGCGACACCAGTCGATAAAAGTCGAGTGGTATATTTAATGATCTAACGAGCTCGGCACTATTATGAATAGAGCCGCTAACAATCAAGACTCCTTCGTTGGGATCCGTGCGATGGTTTAAAAGATATTGTTCGATGACTTGAGATTGCCTGGGTGATAAATTTATAATTTCAGGGATAAACAGGCAGATGTTTCCCAAGTTTTCTAAGAATTCTGGCGCGAGTTCATTTTCCTTAAAGGACGAAATTTCTAAAAAGGCAAAGCGTTTCGTTTGAGTATAAATTTCGTGCGCAATTTTAAAGATCTGCTCATGACTGGTGGCGTGAACAAAAACAGTGAGGTCGCCTTGTGGGACTTCGGGTGCAGTTTTAACCTCAATTGTATTAGTTTTTTCGCGTCGCTGTTTGTAATTTGAGATCTGAACAACATTCGAGGAGAGTTCACTTCGCTGATCAGAATGAGTTTCTTTAATCCGCGTTTCTTCGCGCTCTAGGTCATCTATATGGGACAACATTGTTAACGCGCCTGAAAAAATACTATCAATAAATATATCCAGCTGCGCGACTTGGTCAGTGTCCAGTACCTTTCCCTCTATTATTTGAGCGACTCCAAGCAAGTGGTGCTCGTCCTTGATGGGTAGATAGATGTCGTTATCATTTAGGATTCTGTTGGTAGCAATGTAATCCCATTGTTCAATAGTCAGAAATTTAAAACCAACATCAAAGTTATTTTGAATCAGGTTTGCAATTTTGTTCACCAATATATTTAGCTTTTCTTCGCTTTGTAATAGCCCGCTCATATAGTCCGTCCTCAAATTTATACGTTCCACTGTTGATCTCTAATCAACATCACTGGGCTATAACGCAAGGACTGTGCCTGTACCCCTTCGCTTGATACGTTTGCACGAATATTTATAACTAGCTAAATTTATTGAGAATATCGGAGTGTGTCTGGGCGGCCAAAAAAGATTGGCATCCCCTATCTTTGAAATAGCGTTATTTGATAGACACTGGGACGAAGTTTGTTACTTCGCTACTTTTATGGCGGCAGCCGCTGCAGCCATCTTTCGTTTATCAAGGCCATACTTTTCGACCTTCATAATTAGGCCGGCACGGCTAATACCAAGTTCTTTCGCAAGTTTTGATTTGTTCCAGCCGGTGCGACGAAGTCCTTCGCGAATCATTTGAACTTCGAGTTCTTCTAGAGCGTCCTTAAGTCTACCTGTGACTCTCGCGCCTTGAACCTTGGAGGCATCAGAAACCTCTAAAATTTTGGGTGAAAGCATGTCGCCGGTAAGTTTAGTTTCGGTTCCAGATAGAACCACCATGCGTTCAATTTCATTCTGCAGTTCTCTTACGTTGCCGGGCCAGTGATAATCATAAAGTTTTTCGAGGCAGCGTTTCGTGATTATTCTTTTAGAGGCAGGATCTGCTCCTGCAGCTTTATTCAAAAACGATTCCACTAAAAGTGGGATGTCTTCTTTTCTTTCTCTGAGTGGTGGTACGCGCAAGTTAATAACGTTAAGGCGATAATATAAGTCCTCGCGAAACTCTGCTCGCTCGACCATTTCTTTTAAATTTTTATTGGTAGCTGTTATAACCCGAACGTCAACACGCTTGGTTTCGGTGCTACCTACCGGAGTAAACGTACCTTCTTGTAAAACACGCAAAAGTTTTACCTGCATTTGCGGAGAAGTATCGCCCACCTCGTCTAAAAAGAAGGTCCCCTTGTCGGCCATTGCAAATAGGCCCTTTTTATCTTTAATGGCTCCAGTAAAAGATCCTTTTACGTGACCAAAAAGCTCTGACTCTAATAAATTGTCGTTAAAGGCAGAACAGTTGGCAATTACAAATGTGCCGCCCGTGCGACTCGAATTATAATGAATCGATTTTGCGATAAGTTCTTTGCCTGTACCGTTTTCGCCTTGAATAAGAACAGTGCTGTCGGCAGTTTTAATTTTATCCATCAACATGTAGAGACTTTGCATCGGTTTAGATTTACCGATCATATTGTCATATTTATAGCGGCTGCCGAGCTCTTTATTGAGTTCACGAATTCTATCTTCGCGAGATGTGATCTCAAGGTGAAGCGTGATAACCTCTTGGGATACTAGTTCTACGAGTTCAATAAAATGAGTTCTGTTTTGGTCATCGAGAGCTTTTATGCGTGATAGACCGTGTTCAATAACCTCTTTGGTAAACCCAAAGGCAGAAAGGCGATCGCGAATTTCTGTGACACGACTTGATTGGCCCATGTCCTTAAGAAAGCCCACAGAAACCACGCAGCCCATAAAATCATTTTCTATTATAATCGGAACTACAGCGACATCGAAACCCGTGAGGTCCCACTTTTTGATGGCGTGTTTACTGGTAGAGGATTTTAGTTCGTCGACCGCTTTATTTACTAGTTCCCCTAGGCTTTGCACTGCCGTGTCTTTTGCAAAGAGCGCCCCTGTCAAGGGATTGGCAAAGGCTTGGCTGTTTTTATCCAATCCTCGTAAGCGTCCCGACTCATCGGTAAAAACTGTATCGATGTTCCACCACTGGTGAAGGATTTGTTTTAGTTTTTTAATTACATGGATATGTTCAAACTCATCCCAATTAATCATAAGCTCACCTCTTGTCTAATCTTTTATCGTCAAAAGATTCGACAATCTTTAGGGGCCTATCAAAGTTCTAGGCAAAAAACTAGCCGTTGGTCTGGAGTTGAAAGTATTTAAAATAGGCTCCACGAAGCTCTAAGAGCTTGTCATGATTGCCGTCTTCAACAATAGTACCTTTTTGGACTACGAGAATGCGATCAGCCTTTCGTATTGTCGAAAGCCGGTGCGCAATAACAAAACAGGTGCGGCCAAACATTAGTCGATCAAGTCCTTTTTGAACTTCAATTTCACTGACCGAGTCTAGCGCGCTTGTTGCCTCGTCTAATATCAGGATCGGCGCATCTCGATATATGGCGCGAGCAATACTAATCCGTTGTCTCTCGCCACCAGAAAGTTTTTGGCCGCGTTCGCCAACCTTATATTGATAACCGCCAGAAAGTTTTTCAATAAATCCGTGCGCATTGGCGGCTTTGGCAGAATCAACCACGAGGTTTTTTGATTTTTCAAAATCTCCTGAGTGAATATTGCTCTCAACAGAATCATCAAATAGAAATACATCTTGCGTAACTAGCGCAATATGCTTGCGTAAATCTTTGAGTTTAAGGTCACTGATTTTAGTGTCATCTAAAAAAACATGTCCCTTTTCAGGGTCAAAGAATCTCTCCAAAAGATTCATAAGAGTTGTTTTGCCACTACCGCTCTCGCCAACAATTGCAATAACTTCACCCCTCTTTACTGTCAGGTTTACAGCGGTGATTACGGGTTCACTGCCAAACGAAAAGGACACATTTTTAAAAGACAGTGTCTGCCAGTTTTCCGGAAAAGCCTTTGCATTAGTTAACTCGGGGACGTGGCCCTGGTCTTCTAAAATTTTAAATATTCTTTCGGTCACGACAAAAATCTGTTGAATTTTAACGAAGGCGTTTTGCAGGGTCTTGATTGGTTTTTGCATTAATCCGAGTGCTACGATAAAGCCAACAAAAACTCCCGCCGAAGACGTGCCATTCACGACACCGTTACCAACGTAGTAGCATAGAGCTGCAAAGAGGCAGGTCCCTACAAACTCAGAAAGAGGTCCAGCGGCTTCCTCGTGAGCAATAATGCTCTTTCGAGTTTCGAGGTAACGACTCACGTTTTTACTGAGACGCTCTTTCATTTGATTCTCTAAACCGTAGGCTTGAATTACTTTAACACCATCCAGGGACTCTTTAATAGTAGTGGTAACAGTGTCCATAGCGGATTGGCTTTGGTGGCCGTATTTTCTGAGACCGCGGCCAATTTGCCTCATAATAAAAATAAATATCGGTGTGGTAAATAGCGTCCACAGAGTTAACTTCCAATCGAGAATAAACAAATTAACGAATAATAAAATCATTAGTATTGGCTCGCGAACGTAATCCGCAATCAAATAAATGGCATTTTGCAATTGTGAGACATCATTGAGAGTGCGACTGATCAATGCTCCAGTGCCCCCTTCGTACTGATGGTGAAAGGTCAAACTTAAATTCAAATATTTTTGTTGAAGTCTTTGCCGAACTTCGATGGTTATTTTTTCGCCAATGACGCGAGTATAATAAAAATGGGCGTAACGAAATACTCCATTTATAGAATACAAAACTACAAAGGCTAACGGAATCACAATTATAAGTTGTTCGCGTTCACGGCCAAAGAAGGAATAAAGCAAATCATTGAGTTTCTTGATTTGGCTGCCCTCGGGTGGGGGCAAGTTCGAAAACACGTTATCAAATAAAAGGGCGCCCAGAGGGGCAACCAACCCCTGACACAGACTCATGAGTGCACCCAAAATGACGACACCAACTAGTTGCCACCGGTAAGGCCTAAGTAACGGTAATAGTTTTTTTAGCGTCTGCACGAATCCCCTTAACTTTAAGGTTTATCAAATTTGGGTACGTTTCCTCAAGGTACGATTTCAAATACTGTCCAGTTAGACTCTTTTTACTAGTAATTAGCTTATCAATTGGGCCCTGAAACACAATCTTGCCCCCGGCCTCACCGGCCTCTGGCCCCAGATCCACGATATAATCAGAGGCAGCTATTACGTCAAGATTGTGTTCGATGATCAGGACACTGCCACCAGCATCAATAAGTTTATTAAGAACTTTAAGTAAAAGCTCAACCTCACGAAAATGTAATCCTGTCGTTGGCTCGTCAAGAATGTAGAGAGTTGATTTTTGGTTGGTAGAATTAAACTCACGAGCGAGTTTTAATCTTTGCGACTCTCCTCCGCTCAGTGAATTGGCGCTTTGCCCCAAACGAATGTAATCAAGCCCCACTTCTTTTAGTATTCCCAAAGATCTACGAATCTGTGGATAGGCCACAAAAAAATCCATTGCTTCATTGACAGTCATATTTAAGATCTCATGGATGTTTTTATTTTTATATTTGATATCCAAAATTTCTGGTCGATATTTTTTGCCATCACAAGCCTCGCATTTGATTTCGACATCGTCCATAAACATCATGTCCACGGTCTCACTGCCAGCACCCCGACAAACGGGGCATCTACCACCATCGACATTGATGCTAAATGTACTCGCGGTATAACCAAGAGCACTAGCTTCGCGACTAGTTGCCATGATCTGTCGAATGGTATCGAAAACCTTTAAATAAGTGACTGGATTACTGCGGGAGGTTCTGCCGACCGGTGACTGATCTATCAACAATACATTTTTTACAAATTTGGCGCCGGATACGGACTTAAAGGGCGCGGCCCTTAAAAACTCAATTCCCAACTCGCGAGCAACCGCGGGATATAAAGTCTGAGTGATGAGTGTGGATTTACCCGAACCACTTACGCCAGTTACACACACTAGGCGGTTTAGTGGGAAGGCCACTGTAACATTTTTTAAATTATTTCCGGTACACCCTTTAAGCGAGATGAGATATTTAAATTCTTTGAGAGAGGTGGGACGATTAAAATTTTGTGATAGAAGGTTAGCTCGGGGTTTCAAATACGGGACGGTGCTAGATTCTTTACACTTGTAAAAGTCAGGCGTTGGCCCATCGTAAATAATCTCGCCGCCAAGATGGCCTGAGCCAGGCCCCATTTCAATAATATTTTGGCTGCTTCTGATCACATCCTTATCGTGTTCCACAATAATAACGGTGTTGCCAATGGCGTTGAGCTGTTTTAAAAGACCAATTAATCGGTCGTTATCACGAGGGTGCAGTCCGATGGTAGGCTCGTCTAAAACGTAAAGTGTTTGCGAGAGCGCCATGCCGAGCTGGCTTGCTAAAGTCAGACGCTGATATTCGCCACCAGAGAGTGTTTTTGTAGGGCGATCGAGAGTCAAATAGTGAACTCCCACATCTACCAAAAATTGCAAGCGCGAAGAGATTTGCTTTAGGACTTCAAGGGCAATCTTCTCCTGTGTCTTATTTAGGTCGAGGCTATTAATAAATTTTAATAACTCTTCAAGTGTCATTTTCGAAAGTTCACCAATTGGTTTTCCAGAAATTAATATGTGCCCGACAAAAAGATTGAGTCGAGAGCCCTGGCACGAGGCACACAAAGTGGCGCTTTTATAGTGAGATAAAAAAACGCGCACGTGCATTTTATATTTTTTGCTTTCAAGGTATTCAAAGAAGCCATTTATGCCGTCAAATTTTTCGTCGCCGGACCAAATTAGATTTTTTTGCTCGCGCGTGAGGTCCTGCCAGGGGAGATGTGAGTCAATTTTTCTGCGACGACAAAACTCTAACAGTGCGCGACGGTCAGCAGTACTACTTGGCATGGTGTAGGGGCGAAGTGCGCCCTCAGCAATTGTCAGCTTTGGATTTGGCACAATCTTTTCTTCGTCGAGGCTTAGTATGTTGCCAAAGCCTTTACACGAAGTGCACGCGCCTATCGGACTATTAAAGCTAAACAGAGTCGAGGTAATGTTGGGAAAAGTATAGCCGCATAAGGAGCAAGAGTTCTCTTCGCTGACTTTTAGAGTTTCATTTTCGGTCGTTTGAATGAGAGCGTGGCCACCCGCGAACCCTGTGTTTAGTCGGGTAGAAATCGTGTAAGACTGACCAATAGAATCAGCAAGGCGGGCTTTTTCATCGAGGCTAAAAACGACACGATCCACCACTATCCAAAAATCCTCTTTAGGTAATCCTTTTTTTACTGCGGCAGAGTTATCAATTTCGACAACTTCGTTTTTTGAAGTAAATATTCTTAATAAACCCTCTTTTAAAAGCATGGCGTGCAGCTTTTTTCCGGTGGCGACACGCATTTTTTCTGTGACCGGCGCTAAAATATAGCCGCGTTTTCCTGAAAACTTTTTAATGGTTTTGTCGGTGGCCACCGTGACAGATTCTTTTTCGATGGGTGTTTTGTCATTGGGACAAAAAGGCGAACCTAGTTTCTCAAAAAGAAGCCTTAAATAATCAAAAACCTCAGTAGTAGTTCCCACCGTCGAGCGACTTGTTTTAACGGTATTCTTTTGTTCGATGGCAATAGCGGGAGGCAGATTTTCTACACCTTCGATATCTGGTTTTGGCGCCTTGTTGATATATTGTTTCGCGTAGTTCGAAAGGCTTTCAATATACCTCCGCTGCCCTTCAGCGTACAAGGTTTCAAAAGCAAGGCTGCTTTTGCCAGAGCCACTAGGGCCGCAAATAACAGTGTAAGATCCGAGTGGGATTTTAACCTCAATATTCTTGAGGTTATTTTGTTTCACCCCCCAGAGGTGAATATGCTTCATTCAGACATGTCCTGTTTAAAAAAACGACTGTCCTGTTCGTCGTTATCACTACCCTCGAGAGACTTAGGCTCTGTGCCCTGGAGAAAAGCCTGCTTAACAACTTCTTTCGAATTGGACCCCGCAAGATTGCCGGTCGCATTGTCGATGTTAGCAAAAACAATTTCTGGAGGAACCGGAAAAGAAGTTTCAGGCAATCCAATGTGAGCCTGTTTCATGTAATCCAGCCAAATCGGAAGGGCGGCGCGTCCACCAACTTCTCCCCGACCTAAAGTTTTCTCAGTATCGTAACCCACCCAAACGCCGGTAACAATTTGGGGCGTATATCCAACAAACCAAGCGTCGTAGTATCCATTGGTTGTTCCAGTTTTTCCGGCGGCTGGTCGACCAATTGAGCGAGCGGCTGAACCCGTACCAAGGCGGTCGGTAATCGTACCCTCCAGCAAGTTTGTAATTAAAAAGGCAGTCGATGAATTAATCAATTGATCGGGATCCTTAAAATAAATTTTTGGAATTTTATCCCTTGTTTTTTGTCCCGTGTTTGGTGGAACCTCTTTATTTTGATTTTCTCCGGTGCCTTCGGCAATGTTTTTTTCGGCAATTGTGCTATTGGCAAGTTCTTTTAATTTAGCTTCTTCGCCAGTTAAAAATGTTTGTCGTCTTTTTTCGAGTTCGGTTTCAATGGGCTCTATTTGCTCCTTGAACCGATCGTCAAGTGTGCGAACACCCATAATCTCAGTGCCCTGTCGGTCCATAACTTTATGAATAACCACTGGTCGGATTCGCGTACCCATTCGACCAAACGTTGAGAATACTTTGGTAAGCTCATACAAAGTCACGGCGCTTGAGCCAAGCCCTAAAGTAAAATCCATGTTGAGTGGGCTAAACATACCTAGTTTGCGGGCATAGCTGGCCACCCAGTTAACACCGAGATCCTGCACGATTTTAACGGTCGGTACATTTTTCGATTGAATCAATGCGTTTCGAAATAAAATGTCGCCGCCAAAACTTTTTGAATGATTTTCTGGTTTCCAACGCTTGGTAACAACCTCTTCGCTTTGCTGGCCCTCATCAATAATTTTGTGTTCCTCATAGACTACAGGAGCATCAATAATTTTTGAGACAGGACTAAATCCACCGTCTAAGGCTGCAGCATAAACAATCGCTTTAAATGCTGAACCAGTTTGTCTTAACGCTTGAATGGCCCTATTAAATTGGGACTTGGCATAATTTTGTCCTCCGACCATGGCAACAATGTCCGCTGAACCTTGGCCAAACGAAATCAGCGAGCCTTCGGCCTCTGGCTCTTGTTCGAGTTCTACTTCTATATATTCCTGAAATTTAGGTAAATCGACAGGCAACTCAAATACGGGTTTGGGGTTTTGTTTCTTGGTTTTTTGATTATGCGCGACTTTTAGTTCATCAATCTTTTCTTTAAGTCGTTGCGAATTAAAGCGTTTGTCTACAATCTTTACCTCAATCACATCACCCACGGCGAGTGCAGCAGAAGGCTTTTTTAATTCGTCGTGCTCACTTTTTACTTCAGGGTTTGGTTTTCTGGCCCACTTCATGGTGTCAAGGTCGATGAATCCCTGTGTTTCTGCGATACTAACGGTGACAAGGCCCCACTTGTCGTCGATCTTCGTGACAACGCCTGGGGCGGTTGTGCCAATGGGCATATAGCTTGGGAGTTTGGCGATTTTCTCACCCGCCTCATTGGTCTCTAAATCAAAACTCATTTCTGGTAGCTGGGGTACGCTGCCGTCGGGCAAAACAACTCTCACAGGTGAGCTATCAAAAACTAATTTTTCACGCGTCTCTTTTAAAAAAATGGCGATCTGCTCAGGAGTGGTTAATTTATTAAGTGGCCCCCGAAAGCCCTGGCGCTTATCGAGTTCTCTTAGGCCCAGCTTCATGGCTTCTTGGGCGGCCAATTGTTTTTTATAATCAAGTCCCGTGTAAACCTTGAGTCCCTTATCGAGAACTGTATTTTCACCAAGTTCGCCTACTAAAATTTGCCGAACGGTTTCAATGTAATAGGGTGCCGTCTTTTGATAATCTTCTCTTAGGTAAACTGTAACAGGTTCCTCGGCTGTTTTTTTGTGAGTCTCTTCGTCAATGTAGCCATCCTCGGTCATTCGCTCTAGTACATACAACTGTCGTCGTTTCGCCAAATCGGGGTGAAATACGGGGGAGTAACGGCTGGGGGCTTGTGGTAGGCCAGCGAGTATTGCCATTTCGGCTAGAGTTAATTCAATTACGGGTTTGCGAAAATAAATTTGTGAGGCCATGGCCACACCATGGGCGCTGTGGCCCAAGTATATCTGATTGAGATACAGGTACATGATATCTTTTTTAGAAAGATTTTCTTCCATTCGCGAGGCGAGCATAAGTTCGCGAATTTTTCGAATGTAGGTTTTCTCTGGCGACAATAATAACGAGCGTGCCACTTGTTGCGTGATGGTCGACGCTCCCTGTACTTTACGGCCGGCTTTGAGGTTTGCTAAAAAAGCACGAAATATTGCGAAAAAATTAATTCCTTTATGTTCAAGAAACTTTGAGTCTTCGGCGGCGATGAAGGCGTTAATAAGTTGGGGCGGAAAATTTTCGTACTGAGTTAATATGCGCCGCTCTCTAAAAAATTCGCCAATCTGTTCTCCGTCGCGAGCGTAGCTTCTGTCACAAGTAGCGGCTCATAGTCGGCCACGGTAATTAATTTAGGTAGGTTGCTTGAAATACCAATCAGTGAAACTGCGCCGATGGCGATAAGGGCAAATAATCCTCCAATTAACAGTGCCACCATTTTTTTTGTCAGGCGAAATGGCAGACGTATGTACTCTCGAAGTTGATAATATTTCTCGCGCATGTATCCCACCAAACTAGAGAAGTTGCTTCAAACCTATCTAATTTATAGTGGGCTGCCCGTGCGGGCAAGCCGCGCCTATGCTTTGCTGGTTTTTAGGGTCTAGGTTGACGCGGAGGGAGGCGGATGTGATTAGCGGCTTTTCTTATTTGAACCCACTCGCGGAGCACCCGTTGAATCCGGAAAACCATCGGCGCACGTTTTGACTTCTCCACTAAGTTCACTAGAACATTTGCCTCTAATAAATTCACAGCTCGCTACTAGGCCCTCAAATTGTTGGACTAACCCATAAACTTCATTACTTGAGAACTTATCGTTGTCTCTATTGATTCCCTTTTTCCTAGCAAGCCCTGCCAATGTCGTGGCATTGTGAGTTCTAAGGGCTTCACGCTGTAATTCTTCTTGGGTAATGTTGAGCTGTTGTCCGTCAGAAATTGTTCGCTGTGAAGCCTGAACTAATAGCTGCTGTTTTTTCGTAATTAATACCTGTTTCTGAGTATTGATATCACGAGATTTTGACTCTATTTTTTTAAGCGCCATCGATTTTTGGTTTTGTCCCATTTTAAAAATGGCATCTAGATTTTGGGCGCTCGATGAAATCAGTTCCTTTACCTGAGCAGCAGCTTCGCTAAGTGATAATTGATCAGCGGCCAATGATTGGGCGGCAATGGCCTTTGCCGAAGTGGTTTTTTGTTGTGAGCAGGCGGTAGTGATCATTTCCTTTTGAATAGAATCCATTTTCTTGCCTACATTGGCGAGTTGATTAATAGAGCCGCCAGCATTGGGTCGGTTTCTAAATCGATCAAATACTTCAGTTTTATATTGGCTTCTACCCTCGGCTTCACAGGCGGCATTTAACTGCGCAATAGCCCTGCTATATTCAACGGTGGCCCTTCTCAATTTATCATTAATCTGCAAAATCTTATCTTGCTCTTGTTTAATCTTGATCGACATGTCTTGAATTTGCGCTTCGGTTTGTGA
>Ga0163146_10004819_pt1 | contig 16168 bp, 13 predicted proteins | sample OliLakLV19MP7G1_FD_148648 | JGI IMG/M metagenome (GOLD analysis project Ga0163146, IMG submission 148648) | Freshwater microbial mat bacterial communities from Lake Vanda, McMurdo Dry Valleys, Antarctica - Oligotrophic Lake LV.19.MP7.G1 | ecosystem: Environmental > Aquatic > Freshwater > Lake >...
GTGAGGGACTGGGACGGAAAGGCGCACGGCCGGCGCATACGCCCCACAGGGGAATATGCGCCCGCCGCGGCCGGAAAGTTCGATGATCGAGGCGTGCGGCCTTGTCCGGATACCTCCGAGGAACGGCGAACTGCTTTAGTTGTGCAGATCGCGGCACGCGGTGGCGCAGTCGCGGCACGCCTTGGAGGCGGCCTTCATCGCGTCGCCCTCGACCTTGTCGCACTCGGCAGCGCATTTGTCGCAGCAGGCGGCGACGCCCTCGGCCAAAATCGGCGCGGTGGAGCTCTGCCGGCTGACGAGCGCCAGCAGCGAGGCGCAGCAGTCCCCGCAATCCACACACATCGCGCCCATCTGAGCGTGATCGGTCTTGCCTGTGTGGGTCGCGTGAGTGCAGTGCACGCTGGCCTTGCCGCACGCGATGACGCACGCGGAGCACGCCTGGGTGCAACGCTCCCAGGCCGCGCCGGCGGCCGCCGACGGCTCTTTCGTGACGGTTCCGGGCTGGGCCGGTACGGAGAAGGCCAGGCCGGCGGCCCCGATGGCGGCGGCGGCGATGACAGCGGCGACGCTGACGGTGGAAATGGCGCGGCGAGGATCCATGTCGGTTTCCTTGTTGAGGATGGTTGCGGAAGCGCGAGGCCGACGTACGACGCCGACGGAACCTCTTCGCGATGGTACATGTACATTCTGACCATCGGTCGTGAAATGCTGATGTCCGCAGCGTGAAGCCCGCTTCATCTACAGCAGAGTGGCCCGGCACAATGCGGGCGGCATGTGGGCCGTTTCGTCGTGCCGCGGAGGATGCGGCTTGGCGCGTCCCCGGCGTGGCACACACAGCGCGGCGTATCCCGTTGAAAACGTGCGTCTGCTGCGGGTGCAATCCCGTCAAGGATGCCCGTGGCCCCCTTCGCGCGGCGTCATCTCGGCAAGCGGTGGGGCCTGCTTGTGCGGGCGGAGCACACCATCCGGCGGCCTCGGCGCGCCGGAGCCATCGCCCGCGACCCCCGCCGTCCGCAGCGCCTCATCCGTCGCCGGGAGCGCGAGCGTTCCAGCCGGGGGCGCGTACCACCCCGGATCAATCACATCGCGCGAGACCGATTCACGCACCTTGAAGATCGTGAACATCCCGCCCATGGTGATCTCGTCGTAGGGGCCGATGCCGCCGACCATGGGCGTGCTGTTGGTGGGCACGGCCATGCCCATCTCGGTCATGCCCGCCATGCCGTCCTGGCCCATGGTCATGTAACCGGGCAGCAACTTCCGCACCTGCGTGTCCAGCCCGCGCGAGTCCACGCCGATGGTGTTAGGCAGGCCATGCCCCATCTGCGTCATGACGTGGTGCGTCATGTGGCAGTGCATGGCCCAGTCGCCGGGATTGTTGGCGATGAGTTCGACGGTGCGCGTGCTGCCGACGGGCACCAGCACCGTCGTCTCTGGCCATCGCGCCGACTCGGGGATCACGCCACCGTCGGTCTCGGTGATGGTGAAGTAGTACCCGTGGAGGTGAATGGGGTGATGGTCCATCGCCGAAAGGTTGCCGATGCGGATGCGCACCCGATCGCCCACCTGCGCCACCAGCGGCCTTGTCGCGGGAAAGATTTTGCCGTTGAACGTGAGGATGTTGAAGTCGCTCATCTCGTTCGGGTCCGGGCGCGACGCCCCTACGGCCAGGGCCCACTCATGCAGCATGAGCGCGTAGTCGCGGTCGGGACGCTCGCTCGCTTTAGTGCGCGGGTGGATCACGAACAGGCCGGTCATGCCCAGGCCCATCTGCGTCATCTCGTCGTGGTGGGCGTGGTACATGCACGTCCCGTGCTGACGGAGCGTGAACTCGTACATGAACGTCTCGCCCGGCTTGATGGCCCGCTGGGTCAGCCCGCCCACGCCGTCCATGCCCGACGGCAGCAGCACGCCGTGCCAGTGCGTCGCCGTGAGCGCCTTCAACTTGTTGGTCATGAAGATGCGGATGCGGTCCCCCTCGCACGCCTCGATCACCGGCCCATGCACCGAGCCGTTGTACCCCCAGCACGTCGCCTTGAGCCCCTCGGCGAACTCGTGCTCGACTTCCTCCGCGACCAAGTGGAAGACCTTCACGCCGTCCACCACTTTGTACGGCAGCGTCCACCCGTTGGGGACGATCACGGGCGTGTAATCACGTCCGGCTTCGCCGGGGGGGAGGCTGTTGTCCGCGGCGTGCGCGGCGGCGGGGGCTGGTGGTTGATGCTCGTGGCCGGTCGGCGCTGCGGCGCGTTGAGGCTCGGTCGCAGGCTGAGCGACCGCGCGCCCCGCGAGGGCGAACGCGCCCCCAGCGGCGGCCCCCGCTATGAGCAGATTGCGCCGGGTCATGGCGCTGGGGCTGAGTTGGACTTTGAGGCGATTGTTGTTGGTCATGTCAGGACTCTTTGCAAAGATGGACTGAGAGGAATGGATGGAAGCGGGAGAGGCGGGCGCGAACGCCGCGACCGTGCCGGCGACAGGGACGGGCGTCCCGGTCCTGCGGACGGCGTTCCAAGGCACACGGACGCTCGTGCGTGGTTGATGCTCGCTCGCGCGAGCGGTGCGGACGCTGGTGCGAGAAAATCGCACGCTCATCCGATTGAAGTGGCCGGTCGTTCGGACCGATGGAACGTGCGTGCGATTCGTGCGGATGCGCATCCGCACGAGCCGCACGCACGCGGAGACCTTTGCCATGCCCGAGCAGCGCATCCCCCGAGCCGATGGAAACTTTTCCTCCTACGCGAACCACTACTACGGGGCGGTGGAGAAGTTTTACAGCGTGCAGCGGTTGGACCCCGACGGCCTGACCGACCTCAAGAAGGCCCTCGATGCGTGGAACGAGGCCTATTCCAAGCACATCGCCGCCCGGAACGCGGCGGAGGGCGCACGCCAAGCCAAGGATGCGTCCAAGCGGGCGCTCGAAACCGAGATCCGCCCCGTGACGGCGTTCGTGCAGGGCTTCCCCAAGACCACCGATGCCGACCGCGCCACGATCGGAATCACGATCAAGGACACGGGCGGGACGCCCGTGCCACGGCCCGCCTCGCGCCCGCTGGTCAGCATCGACACCGGCAACCGCCTCACGCACCGCCTGCGGATTCTCGATGAAGGCGCGACGCACGGCTCGGAGAGCCGTGCCACCCGCAGAGCTCGCCCGAAGGGGACGCTGGGCGCGGAGGTCTACGTCGCGCTCGTCGAACCCAACGCCGCCCCGCCCGCCGACCCCGCCGCGTACAAGTTCATCCGCACCGTCACCCGCGACCGCGCGGAAGTAAGTTTCCAGAGCGAGCAGGGCGGCAAGACCGCCGCGTATTTGGTGCGCTGGGTCTCTGCCACCGGCGAGCCGGGGCCGTGGAGCGAGACGGCGCAAGCGACGGTCGCGGCGTGAGGTTCGTCCCAGAGTGTACACTCCGTGCCACGTTTCACGGAGTACATGATGCCCGAGGGCTACGACACGCACGCCGATTACATGGGTTGGGTTCAGGAGGGTTCCAAGGCCCGATCGGCCTCCGTGCGGCGGACCCTGCTCGAAGCCTTCGCTCGCTTCATCGAAGTCCGCCCGGTCGAGATCATCAACTTCTCGGCCATGACAGTCATGGACCTGGCCGCGGCGGTCAAGGCGCAGCCCTCCATCCTCAAGCCGCTCATGGCGTTCCAATGCGTGGCACATAGTCCCTCGCGCGTGGATCGTTGAGCGCGGGGGATGATGCGTCCCACGCAAGCCGGGCCGTCACGGATTCCAGTTTGGGAGCGGCGTAGACAAACCGCAGGTCATACGCCCGGTAGAGCTTGGCGAAGAAGCCCGACATCGACAGCGGGGAGTCAGCAGGCGGAAAGTTCGGCAGCACCGTGCCCCGGTTGGGTTCATCGGGCTTGACGAGCGACAGACTGACCGCTTCGTACTTTGTGGTCTCGTCGCGGAGGTCAAGGCGGCCCTCCAGTCGCGAGAGAACATCGTGATAGCGAACGATCGCCTCGCCCGCCGATCCATCGGGCAAGACGCAGACGTCATTGGGCTCAACACCCGGCCCTGCCCGTGTCGCACGCAATACTTGAAAGAAGCCATAGACCAATGCAGGGTACGAAATGTGCAGGTTCGTGCAGTCCCCGATCGCTTCTTCCATGCGATTGGTCAGGTTACGGAAGGCCCCGAGCGTTCCCTTCATCGACACGGCGAGCACCGGCCCGATGCCGGGCTTGGTCACGACCACATCGACGGCTTTGGTCTTGAGCCCGCCCAGTACGGTGCGCTCGCCCGCCCCGCCCGAAGCCGGATCGTGTTCCAGAATCCGCCGCCCGGCGCGCTGCGTGATGACAAAGGGCGGACGCGGCGTGATATCGTCCGGCGCGAACCCGCCCTCGATGACCAGCCGGGATGAAACGTAGTAATGCAGGGGCCGAATATGGCCTTGACCCTGATGCCCGGATGCGTTCAAGACGAACGCCTCGAATGCCTGCTGGAGCGTCAGCCATTCGCAGCGCCCCGGCTCGACAGTTGCCTCGCTCCGCGAGTTAGACATAGTGCCTCCAGCGCTTCATGGTGGCGACGGCGCTCGTGACGACTTCCTTGTCGGTCTCTCCCCGGACTGCCGCAACAGACAACAGGATTCTGGCCGCTTCACGCGGTTCGACCTTGAGCATCCCCCCGCCCAGCGGGTGCCCCTCGACCTCGCACGAGAGAGCGGTCAGCGGCTGGGCCCACAGCTTCGTGAGTTTCGCCATCGTGAGCCCGTTGGTCAGATGGACAGCATGCACGGAGTTGGTACAGACACAGGCCGCGCGGTTGGCGACCAGGCTCGGCCCGTCGCCGCTCATATAGGAAAGAAACCCATCGGGTACCGTGACGTCGGGAACCACGTACCACGGATCGCGGTTGCGGCACTTGTACGTTGCTCGCGCTTGGTGCGCTGCCTCGCTGTCAAGGTAGCGACCAACCGGCGAGGAGAGTTCCATTTCTCTATCGAGCCGTAGCAGCAGCACCGGATCATCGGCCGTAAGCCATGACTGCACGCGGGCCTCATCGATGCTTCCGCCGCCAAGACTCTTGCCGTTCCGCACGGCGGTGTGCAGGACTCGCCTCGAAATGCCGAGTCGCTCCGCGACGGACGGTCGCAAGTGGAAGAAATCGTTGGCTCCCGTGACGTACCCGATGCCCACGCGAGAAACATCCCCGAGCCGCCGCGAACGCGCGTGCTCAGTGGCACGCTTGTAGAGGTCGCGTGCGTCGTCGCAAAGCAGGAACGGACGCAGCCGGGAGTTCCAGCCGCGCCATTCGGCCACCGTCACGGAGATACCGCTTCGCGGCGGGCGTTCGCACGCGGCAAAGCGTTCCAGCGCCGTGAACCGGATGTACTCGGTGGAGCCTCCATAGCCGTCGGCGTAGAGCAGCCAGCAATCTTCAGACAACTCGGGAAACAGTTTCTCGCGCACGGCGACAACCTGCACCCCGTCGAAGTGTCGCGACATGTACTCGAGCACCGGCGCGGCATAGGGCGCGTGGCCGATCTCGGCGGGCACGACGAACGCCATGCGTCCACCGGGCTTGAGCAGAGAAGCGGTCGCGACCAGAAACGGTGCCCACGAAGATGACAGCGACGAGAAGACCGCCCCATGATGTTTGCACAGGCGCTGCGCGGCTTCGCGCACTTTGCCGGTGAATCGCTGGTACCGGATGAAGGGAGGATTCCCGGCGGCGCAGTCGAATCGTTCACGCGTCTGCTCAGCCCACGAGAAAAAATCGCCCTGATGGATCAGACTGCCCGGGGAACGCTGATGCACCACGGCACAGGCATCAGGGTCCTGCTCGACGCCCACGCTGTTGGGATGGGCTTTCAAGAAACGCCCGTCGCCGCACGATGGGTCGAGCATCCGATCCGTCGCTCGTCGAACAGACCACGAGACGAGCGAGCCGACCACGGCACTGGGCGTGTAGTACGCGCCCGTAGCCTTCTGCTCTTCCGGGCTGTCGCAGGGCTCCCAGAGCGCGGGCTGGACAGCTTTATTCGTACTCATACTTCACGCGCTCCTCTGCGAATAGCGTGCGAGTTGTCCCGGATGCTCGTTGTACTTCTTCAGGTTGAAGTACGGCGGCGAGGTGACCACCAGATGAACCGACTCGTCCTCGATCCAGTCCAGCGTCCGCGCGTCGCCGAGATTCAGGGTGTGCGACATCGCCGGTCCCGCATACTTCTTGGCCGTGGGAATCCGCGTAGCCTCCGCCCGGGTGCGGGCCGAGCCGTTGTGGGAGCCGTTGGTCAGGGTGGCGTGCGAGTCGAGCATCTGTGGTGGCATGATAGGGTTGTATTGGAGGGACTGCCTCCGCCCCGCCGGGGCGGGTGAGAACACACCACCGCTCTCCACGGGTTGCGCGATGCTCGGCATCGCTCCACCCGTGGCTACAGGCCGTCGCCCCGCTGGGGCGAAGAATCGCGGTGTGCGGCGGCTGGACTCGACTCTTCACGCGCCCTCCTTCGCCGTAGGCGGGTGCATTGACGGATCACCGGCTGTGTTCATCTCAATGCCCCCCGTCGCGGCGGCTGCCCGACATGCCCGATTCGCTCGCGGTGTGGTCCATCGTGGGGGTGTGTGGGGGCGGCATCCTTCCACTTAGGATGAGGTCGAGTTTCGCGCGGGCGAGCCAGTAGGCCCGCAGGGATTCGACGTACTGCACGCCGCCCTCCACCTGATCGCGCTTGGCTTGCAGGAGTTGGAAGGCACTGACCTGCATGGCGTTATACTGGAGTTGGCTCTCATCGACGATCTTCTCGCGGAGCGGGAGGATCACCTTCTCGACGTAGAGAGCGCGGTCGCGGGCCGCGAGCACGGCGGCGTGGGCCGCGCGGACCCGGGCGCGGAGCGTGACAGCGGTCGCGTAGTACCGCTGCGCGGCCTGCCTGAGCCGGGCCTTCGCGGCTCCGATTTCACCCTGCCCCTGGTCAAAGAGTGGAATGGGCAAGGACAACGACGGACCGAGCGACCACGAGCCGTCGAAGTCTTTCTCGGAGGCGATGCCCGTGTTAAGTTCTTGGAGAAGCGCGAAGGGCCTGGCGATCCCAAGCGTGCGGGCCGCGATCTCGACCTCGCGGCGGGCAAGTTCTAGGTCGCCGCTGCGTTCGACGGCCCGTGCTTCCAGTCCTTCGCCCGGGATTTCGTCCGCCGGGATCGGAGGCAAACGCCCGGCGATCCGCCAGCCAAGGGAATCGCCCCACAGGCCCATGAGTTCGTTCAGGGTTTCGCGGCGTTGGACCACCTCGGCCTCGGATGCGGCGAGGTCCAGTTTGGATTGTTCGTAGAGGGCCCGTTCGTTGGACAGGTCCAGTTCGCGGGTGTTCCCGGCGGCCCGGAGGCGCTTGGCGAACTCATACGAGGCCGCCATCCCCTCGGCGACGGTGCCGCGGAGTTCGCGCAGTTGCTCGGCGGCTTGTAGTTCGTTGTACGCGACCCGCGTTTCGCCCGCGAGGTCGAGGACCGCGCCAGTCACGCGAACTTTCGCGGCCTCGAACTGGGCCTGGGCGCGCCCCTTTCGCAGGGGCATGGAGAGGAGGCTCACGAAGTCCTGCGACAGGTCGAGGACCACGTTCGTCCCGCCCCCACCGGAGGCGAAGCGCACTTCGCCGCCGAAGACTGGGTTTTTCAGCAGCCCGGCCTGCACCAGGTCGGCCTGGGCTAGGTTCAGGTCTTCGTAGACCGCTTGCAGGTTGCGGTTGTTCAGGAGGGCGATCTGCACCGCGCCGTCCGCAGTGAGGTCTTCGGTGAGCAGGGCACGCACGGCGGCTCGGGCTTGTTCGTCCTCCGCCGAGCCGTTGTCCCAGTGGACCTTCTGGCCGGTGCGCTCGGAGACGGAGCGTTGCACATCGTCAAAGCCCATTCCGGGCTTCATGCTCGCGCAGCCGCCGACCCACAGGCCCGCTGCGGCGATGACAACGGCGGCGATGCGCCGGCGATAGGTTTGAGTGCTCATTCGTGGCCGCCCTCCTTCTCTTTCGGGACGAGTTTCATGTTGCACTTGGGGCAGCGCCCCGGCTCCTTGGAGACGATTTCGGGATGCATGGGGCAGGTGTAGAGCGCGCCGTCGGTGCGCGCGTCAGACAATGGCGGGGGCTGGGCGTGGCCCGCGTGCGGCGTCACGTCGTGGGTGTCCATCGGTGGCGCGGACGACTTCGGGGACTCGGCATCTGCGATGTCGAGCGTGTGGGAGCGTGCAGGCAACGGCGCGGCGGCGGCATTGACACAGGCGGGATGGTCGTCGGGTGTGGGTGATTGGGCGCAGGGCGCGGCGCACCCCGCGAGAAACAGCAGGATCACCGCAAGCGGCAAGGGAGTATGTGTTCGAGTGCTCATGGGGAAAGTCCTTTGGTGGGGGTCAATGCACAGCGCGGACGGTGGCCCGGGCCATGCGGCGGCTTACTTGCCATTGTCCTTGTGGTCGTGGTGATCGTGTTCATCCTTGTCGTCCGCGCCGGACTTGGCGGCCTTGCCAATGCGTGCCTCATCGACCATCGCAATGAACTTCGCGGGATCCTTTTCCACGTCCTTCTTGCAGTCGTTGCAGCAAAGGCGCACGAGTCGACCCCCGACCACAAGATCGACGGGCTTGCCCATGTCGCCGCCGAACTCCTCCTTGCTCACGGGGCATGTCTTGAGGACGTAGTCCTTGCCCTGCTGCTCGACCACCGCCTTGTCGAGCGCGGCAAGATGCTTGGTGGGATCCTTGATGAAGTCGGCCTTCTCGCTCTGGGCCCCCAGACGGATCAGTCGGTTGCCGAAGACGAACTCATACGGCTTCGTGGGCAGGTCCTTGCTCGTCACGACGGACGTCTTGAGCGGGTAGAGCGGGCCTTGGTCCTTGATGATCTTTTCGTCGATCTTTGCGAGGTTTGCGGCCTGGTCCTTCTCGAACTTGGGCGGGCAGGCCGGGCAGCAGAAGCGAACCTCGCGCCCGTCGTACAACTTGGTCACGGGGTCGCCCATCGCGCCGAGCTTCTTGCCCGTGATCGGGCAGGTGTCGAGCGGGTACGGGTCGCCGACGCGCTTGGCAGATTCGGCGGCCTTCGTTGCGGGCGCGGCGGGGACGGTCTGCTTCTCCGGCTGCGCGGAGGCAGTGCCGATGATGAGCAGTGAGAGCGCGGCGCTGGCCGCGTAGAGGGCGATGCTTCGATTCATGTTCATTGCAAGAACTCCTCCCGGCGAAAGGCCGGGGATTCGTGATGATGCCGGAACGCACCCGTACAGTCGTGCGGGCCCAGACCCGGCGAGCGAGAGCCGTAGACCCGGGTTACACGCCCGGGTGATGCACAATCATGGATAATGGGGAACGTTGCATTGGGCCTTGGCGACGCTGGATGCATGCCGGGCGGAGCAGACTGCTACACATTGAGCGCGCAATGCAACCGCAGAAGTGTCGTCGGAGGTCTCGGAACGGCTGCCATTGGCCGTGAGGAACCCACAACGTCACCGACTGGAACGACCAAGTGGTCCCAACTGGAGAGACTAATCAGCGTGGCAACGACAACGGAGTGCTTGAGCGTGCTTTCGGCCTTGTCAAGCACAGCAGTCTGCTGCGAGCAATCGCACCCTGTTCCCTTGTGATCGTGGCCAGGGCAACCGTCATGATGATCGTCGTCATCATCAGAATCCTGGTCGTGGTCGTGGTCGTGATGTCTCGCTGGCTCAATGGTGTGATCGGGAGTGGGTTCAGACTCGCCTTGTTGGCAAAGACAGACCGGCATCCAGACTGCGATGACCAGCGCTAGCAAGTACCGAAATGTCGCCGAACTCTGAAGCATTCAGTGCGAGACCTCACGTAGATAATACACCTACGCGGCCACCGAGGGGTCTAGTTCAAATCCTGCCAACTCCCACCCGAATTCCCGGCATAATCAGAGCTTTTCAGTGTATCGATTGAACCGCGTCAACGTGCGATAAGTCTCGTTCCCACAACGAGAAAGCCCCTCGAAGTGCTCGTCGAAGCGCTTGATCTCTCGAAAAGTCGGGGTAACCGGATACCAATTGAACTATTTCTGGATGGTGTTCGGGTTGAAACGCTCGAAAATGCGTACATTGCCAGCATGAGGTTTTGCAAGGCTTACGGTCGATGAAAATTGCCGAAATTACGATCGCGCTTGGCTCGCCGTGAGCAGAATACGTAATCAAAGTGAATGATCGGCATGATCCGGCGGGAGTGCTTGGATCATGTGATTGTGCTGAACGAGGCACACCTGTGTCGGGTACTTTCGGAGTACCTTGAATACTACCACCAAGATCGACCAGACCAACGGCTGGGTCGGGGTGCGCCGGAGCATCGGGCCGCCGAGAGCAATGAAGGCCAGATCATCTCGCTGCCAAGAGTCGGCGGGCTTCATCATCGCTACAAACGGGCTGCGTGAGGGATTTCAGAGCGCGGATGAGGTTTTTGGCACAGACAGGTACTTCGTGTGGTCGAACCACAGGCAGTGGCAAAGCCGACAATCGGCGGCACGGGGCAAGTCGCGTTTTTGTCAGGTTGGGCCACCTGCCGGTCTGGTTTCTGCCAAACCTATGGCCGGAGGTCTCCATCATCGGTATCGACGTGCTGCTTGACTGTTTTCTTGATGCCAATGAGGTTTTGGGCATCCAAAAGGCTATTTTTGTCAGCTTGAGTGACCTGCCTGTGCTTGTGATACAATGCAATCCAGAACACCGTTGCCAAGAAAGAACAGCCCCATCGAGTGCCTGAGAAACTACTCCTATCAACCACACTAATCGAGTGCGCTACTGGACAATAATACACTCCTGTTTTGCCGTTTATAATATTATGAGCAATATATGAAGCAGCATCGTCATAATAACTGTAGTCTCTCACAAAAAATGATATGAGACTTGATTCATATAATTTTCCATTGACTATGTACGTGTAAGATAATCTAGGTCGAAAAACTTGTTGGCCACCTCTTGCTGTTACTTTGACAACAATCGAGTTTGTAACTGTCGCAGTTGTTCGTTTGAACAAAAACGGTGCCCAAAGTATCAACGAAACACCAGTAAGCAATATTGCGATAATAACAGAAGTAATTGTGGTGAATAAATTTGCAGATTTCATAGATGTGTATGATACCAATTCTGTTCGAGAATATCCAAATGCGCTGCATCGAGTCATATGGCGGCACAGGCACCGTTGACTATGCCACAAATGCACATCGGCCACACTGGAATTTGCATAAATCGCTAAATGACGCAGCAATTGCCATTTTCGTCTTGACATTCACATCCGTATGAATAGCAAGGACAATATCCACGCGGCCCAGCAACTCTGTTTGTTGGTGGAACAGGAGGTGTAGCTGTGTTTTCTAGTGACTTCATCACTATCCAATATAATATTTTATCCATATCCAAAAAATCACGGCTTCACCTTCAGCGCCAATACCCATCTTACCGCCTACATACAAGTAACTACCATGAGCGTCGCCAGCGAATCCAAAAACGGCTGGGCCTGCCTCGCCACCAGCGTAGTGCCAACCTTCGACCGATCCAGTATCTTCGCCAATGATCCCGACACCGACACCGGCGCCTGCTTCAATACCAGCCAGTGCCTTAGCCTCGAATCCTGCAAGTCCGCCAATATACAATGTAGGAGAATTAGTTGTAACTTCAACATATCCATCAGCATAAGGACCAATAGACGCAAAAGGTGTTTTGAGCCCACCAGTCACACCTACGAGTCCTCCAGCAATTGGCGTGTTGCTTCCAATTGTTTGTAATAGAGTTTTGATGCTTTTTCCAATTATTGGAATAAACGGAATAATTTCTCTAGCACCAATTGTTGGAAGAATTGGAAACAGGGGACCTCCCGATAGGCCCATCATATCACGCATAGCAATCGGCATGCTTTGACAATACTGGTACATGCTCATTGCATCAATGTACCCCAACCTATCCCTCCTCGTCCACTTGCCGATCTCCGGCAAGTACACCCGATGTCTGACGTGGTAGCCTTCAATCGGCTGATCAAACTCATACTCCGCATACCCCTTGCGATTCCCGATGCGGCTGAGTTTGCCGCCCAACGAACCGCCACCCGAGCCATTGCTCCACCCACTCGCCTCGCTATACGCCGCGTAGAACGCGTCGTTGTCGGCGGGATCGAACGCTGCGCCATCGAAGTCAAAGTCCACCGGGATCGCCGCGTTCGAGCTGGCCTCGGTGTAGAGGTTGTCCCAATCCGCCGCGTCGGTGCTGTTGACCACCCCATCGCGGTTCACGTCCGCCGCGGCGAATGCCTGGGCCCGGTCATAACTTGAGTATCGGATGAACTCCACCGGCTGACCATCGCTCTTGGTGAGCGCGACCACATCGGCCCGCCAGTTCTGACAGTAATAGCGACGTTCGTCGAGCACCGCATCACCTGCGGAAGTCCAAGCGGTGTTGGCATCTTTATCACGCAGGATCACGCTGTCAATGTAGGAGGCATTGCCAAACCCGGCTTTCCCAGCGGCGTGATAGACAAACGATTCCTTGGCATCGGTGTCCGTGTTCCTGAATATGCCCACGATGCGCCAGCGTTCGTCGTACATGAAGTGGAAGGTCTCTTGGCTCTCAAGTGTCTGGTCGCCGTCATCGTCATACTGCCACATGATGCGCTGGCCAAGCCCGTTGTAGCGGTAGGTGGGCACCGGACCATCGGGCTGCCGAGAGCAGTGAAGGCCAAGTCATCTCACTGCCAAGACTCGGCGGGCTTCATCATCGCTACAGACGGGCTGCGTGGGGGAATTCACGACGCGGATGAGGTTTTTTGGCACACACAGAGATTGATTATTTAGTGTCGTCGAACTTCTTTCCACATTCTGGACAGCAAGTAATTTTTAGCAATCCAGTCAAATCATAATAACAATCAGCGCAGATTTTTTTTCAAATATGGCAAAGGAGCAAGACTAATTATAATGATACATAAAATTATGATAAAATACAATACGCTGTATAATAAATTACTTCCTTTTAGTACATCATAAACTACAAAACGCCACGGTGCGTCAAATGATCTATTTGCCATACCAAGTTTAATATTAATAAAAAAAATGCCCAGCGATAGTACGGATGCAATTACGAATCGCACATGGTTTCTCTTAAGAGACGTAAGATATACATTTGGACACAATAACAAGGCTATCAGATTTGCGATAAATGGGATTAATCCAATAATTAAATATTTTTTGAACACTTGAAAAAATGCATCACCAGGATTTCCTGCCGATGCAGTAACAAACGGTATCGATATTAAACTCACTTGACACAATAAAACAGCGTGATCGATTCCGACGTTTAGTAAGTATGTTTTAGAACGATGCAACATATTTATTCCAAGATATAGAACCTTGTTGTTGATGCGGACAAATACCAGGGTCTCCGAGAGGATCGCCGGTGTTGCGATTGTCTAAGCAACTGTTCATACATGTAGTCCAGTCGCCACATCCTGTTGTGTTGCCTTTGCAGTGTGCTGCGCAGATACCATGCAGATAATCAGTATGCTTATCTATTGGTTGGAACCGTCTATATGGAGTTCGTTCTCCCATCGGATCTAATTCATCCATATCGCCATCATCTTCCCACCAGTCTGGGTCACAATCTTCTAAGTCAGAGTCGCAATAATGCCAACCTTTGTGCGGTCCACTTGGAATCCACACATACTCCCAATCTCCAGCACCACCAACCTTTGACGCACATTTATTTGGAGATACCCAAACGCATTTCGGGACATCTTTATTTGGACCATCATCATCATTACGACACACAAGGATATCGCCCGGTGCATCTGCGGGGTTACAGATATCATCATTCAGTCCAAATGTATCACGGTGCGATATTGCAGAGCTAGAACAATATTCATACAAGCTCAACCCATCCACATACCCCAGCGGATCTCGCTTCGTCCACCTTCCCAGTTCCGGTATATACACGCGGTGCCTGACGTGGTACGCCTCGACGCTCATATCAAACTCGTACCCCGCGTACCCCTTGCGATTCCCGATGCGGCTGAGTCTTCCGCCCAACGAACCGCCACCCGAGCCATTACTCCACCCACTCGCCTCGCTGTACGCCGCATAGAACGCGTCGTTGTCGGCGGGATCGAACGCTGCGCCATCGAAGTCAAAGTCCACCGGGATCGCCGCGTTCGAGCTGGCCTCGGTGTAGAGGTTGTCCCAATCCGCCGCGTCGGTGCTGTTGACCACCCCATCGCGGTTCACGTCCGCCGCGGCGAATGCCTGGGCCCGGTCATAACTTGAGTATCGGATGAACTCCACCGGCTGACCATCGCGCTTGGTGAGCGCGACCACATCGGCCCGCCAGTTCTGACAGTAATAGCGACGTTCGTCGAGCGATCCGTCCGGATTGCCCGTCCAGCCATTCGTAGTGTCTCTGTCGCGCAAAATCACGTTATCAATATATGACGCATCGCCGCGGCCTGCTTTTCCGGCGGCGTGGTAGACAAACGATTCCTTGGCATCGGTATCCGCGTTCCTAAAAGTTCCCACAATGCGCCAGCGTTCATCATACATGAAGTGGAAGGTTTCCTGGCTCTCAAGTGTCTGGTCGCCGTCATCGTCATACTGCCACATAATGCGGTGGCCGAGGCCGTTGTAGCGGTACGTAAAGTGAGCAAACACAAACGTCTTAGAGTAGGCAGCTTGTGGCACATATCTAAGTCACATATGAACCAAGATGTGTCAGCCAAACCAATACAATTTGTCACTAGTTCTGTGTAGTCAGTAAACTTATTATTTTACTTTTGGGAATAGTCACAATATTACGATTGCAATTGATTCCAATAGTGTATCGCCAATCGCGCCAATACGAAGGCATAAAGGCAACTATCTCATCTGCGTCAATTTTTTTTGCTGTCGGATCGAACGAATACTCCCTCTTGCATTATCCATAATTTTGCCGGTACAGGTAGCGAGTAATATGCACGTGGCAAATCATTTGCATGTTTTTCGTTGTCCAAGTGTTTATAAAGAATATCGCGACATAAATAACGGTATGTGACATAACTATTTTGCTTTGATATTTTTTTTACATATACATGCAGTCCGGTAAATAATAATATGAAACTAATTATTCCTATAATTAATTTAAATGATGTGTGAGTATGCACAAGAAGTCTTCGTGTCATTTATAATCGCTATTGAGAACTCAAGAAGGCCAACTAAATCATCGGTAAAGACGGGGAAAAGATTATTTGTGCAGTAATATTCATTGCCACATATTGCCGTCAGAATAATAAAACGAACTAGTATTCGCCGGGGCGTCGTGGGCCGTCAATAGGCCTAACTCGCGGCGCTGGATTGTTATTACATTTATTGTTTGAATCATTATGGTAACCGAAATAATCTAAGCATTGGCAATAACTACCTCCTGAATCATCTACACTTCGACAAATGTCATCGGCATCAGTCCAAGATGTCGGCGGGCATTGGACATGCGGAGATTCAGTACAATACGCTTCGATTTCAATAAAGGTTGTAATCTTTTTTGGTCGGAATTTAAAATCCCAGCAACTACCGCCGAACCCTACTTCTCCTGGTGAAGTAGCATTATCATTATTGCCGCCCGGTGCCGTGCTAGGTCGACAAAACTGCTCAAAGTGTGTCAATTCATGGATGAATGTTGCCACCATTGAAGATGACGATGGGCAGCCGCGACCACCGGGATTTCCACATACTGTAACCGATGTTCCACCGCCAAACAAACTGCAACTGAATTCGCCTCTGCCGCTGCACGATTCGTTGAGTGAAAAGACGGGTGGTGGAACACCAGGACATTTGGCTGCAATTGACGCTAGTTTGCTAATTACGCGCGGATGATTTCTTGCCGTTTGATAATTACCTGTACATTGGCTTGGTTCTTCAGGTCCTGGCTCTAGTGTTATTCGTTCTTCCCATAAACCCATCGAATCGGAATGCCCAATAGATGAGCTCTTTACATACTCATACAAACTCATCCCATCCACATACCCAATCGGATCCCTCTTCGTCCATCGTCCAAGTTCCGGAACGTACACGCGGTGCCTGACGTGGTACGCCTCGACGCTCACATCAAACTCATATCCCGCATACCCCTTGCGATTCCCGATGCGGCTGAGTTTGCCGCCCAACGAACCGCCACCCGAGCCATTGCTCCACCCACTCGCTTCGCTATACGC
>Ga0163146_10004856_pt1 | contig 16097 bp, 16 predicted proteins | sample OliLakLV19MP7G1_FD_148648 | JGI IMG/M metagenome (GOLD analysis project Ga0163146, IMG submission 148648) | Freshwater microbial mat bacterial communities from Lake Vanda, McMurdo Dry Valleys, Antarctica - Oligotrophic Lake LV.19.MP7.G1 | ecosystem: Environmental > Aquatic > Freshwater > Lake >...
ATAAGAGTCCGATTTCTCGCCAAGTTTGACTAGTTTTTGGACTTCATTGAAGTGTTGTTGCATTCTGTGTTTGAACTTTTGTTGTGTGTTTCCTATGTGCATTTTCCCTGTGTTGTGGTGAGTCAACAACAGTGACAAGAGTCCCTTGATGGGGTCGTGGTGTTGGTGGTAAAGTCCATGGAGTTTGGACAATGCTCTAGGTGAGAGGGCAATCTTTGTTTGGAGGAGTGGAGCTGACGCAACCTTGCAAACAGTGGAGCAGTGAGGCTGTCATTATAGCACCAATCTACATCTAACATAGAGTGCGAAGATCTGAATCCAAACATGGATCCACATCTCCGAAGGAGTGTGTTGGAAGCACAGCTTGCACAGCTAGCATTCCACAAGGGGCAGGTGTGCACCTGTGAACAGGTTGAAGTGTAGCTGAGTCAACAGCATGGAAGACTCTAGAAGATCTACAACAACAGTAGCTAGCAGCACTACAGTGCTTATGTCATCTACATAACTGATCTGTTTCAACAAACAAATAGATCTCTTAATCATCCAACACCAACGCTTGCAGTCTTGCTACATCAAATCCGCCCCTTGCACGATGTTGTTGTTGTTGTTGTTGTTGTTGTTGTTGTCGCAGTGGTAGCGGTGGCGGTGGCAGTGGGGGTTGGTGTTGCTGCTGTCTCCTGAACATTGTCAACTCTCTCTCAGCTTGTGGTTTGCCGTTGTGATGGTGGTATGAATCCCATTGCTCGTGGGTGCTAAAAAAAGGACCCGACGGGGCAGAATTGACGTCCCTTTCAGCCATTCTTTTAGCAACAAAGCCTGCTGCTGATAACAAAGCTAATAACAAACAAATTAACAAGCTGTTACAAGTGCTATTAGCCGTCAAATTGCTTCATTTATTTACGTTTTAGTTGGTCTTGGCCATGGTGGTGGTAGTCGTGGCACCCTCCAAGGACCATGGAGAACCCGCCGGGTGCTTCCTGCTGCTCGGGACTGCTTCCAAGACCCAAACTCCTACCATTTCTGATGACCATCCCTTGTTCCAACGGTGGTCAGATGGTCCCGATGGGATTGACTAAATTTCTAGCAGTGAGCACCCGCCAGGCTCTCTGTGGCCGTTGTGGGGTCCCGATACTCCTACCTCCCATGCCACCCGCACCTGTACGGACACACTCTTAGCTACTAGCTAGTAGCTAGTACGGGCGAACGACTAGCTACTACTAGCTAGCTAGCTAGTAGCAAGAGAACGCTAGTCGATGAACTTATCAGCTAGTAGTAGCTAGAGCTCGTTGATCTAATTTTTTATTTGTGTTATGTATAAAATGACAAAAGCAACAACGAGATCCAGAGGGCATCCGGAATGAGGCATCTTCTTCATTTTTCTTCGTTGTGAATGATGAGAGCAGCAGCAGCGGAGCTGCTGGTGGTGGAGTAAAAAGAGCACCAGCTCAAATATTGAACTCGGTTGTTTGTTTTTGAGATGCCTTCTCTTCAGGAGTGTCATTTAGGTCGTCGATGTCATTTAGTCCCAAACAAAAGTCAGCCGAAAAGGCTCCACTAGGAGTGCTTACGGCGGATCCTTGAGGGTTTAGTCCAGATATGAGGATGGAACCGCTGCCAAAGCGTCCAGAGTTAAGTCTTGAGGAAGTCCGATCGGCGACCGACCTATCCTCTCTTTGATGCAAGATTAGTGGCACAAAGATCAATAAAAGAAGCGACAAGCACATGGCAATGATCAACGCCAATTTTACAAAATACTTCGCGGTTGCGTCTTCTTCTTGGATCAAAAAGAGCACTGGGATACCCACGAAGAGCATTTGGATCCAGCTAAAAATGACGATCCCGAGCTGCTTCGACTCGCTATATTCCTCACTGATATCCCGGGCCTTGTATGCTTGATATGCTGCAAGAAGCAGCGATCCCAGGTTCAGACACAATACAACAATCATCATGGCATTTCCGACCCAGGTGCTCGGTTTGCAGCTGCCATAGGTGTTCCACGATTCACCATCAATCGCCGATAATTCCCATCTATGTGGATCCACTGCGCTCCAAATCAACAAAAGGAGACAGTTCGATGCAAAGAGCACAAGAAATGGGGGGATCACATCTTGAGCCCGTATCTGGACGCGACGCAGACCTCCGATATGAAACAACTTATTGATCCTTAGAAGCTTCACAAACAAAGCCGACATGGCCACTGTAAAGCCGACAGCTAAAAGCCACGGAACGGCCATGCAAGCAATGTCACAAACTTCTTTGGATGCAATGCCCTCATCAATACTAAGTGGGAAGACGGAAAGGGCCATGAGCATGACTCCAGCACATATAACCAGCAAAAAGGCGGGTTGCATGCCCTTGACGGCTCGAATCTCCCGATGGACGTAGGTCCAAAGTGCAAAGCCAATGGAACAGAGAACAGCAATTCCGCCCAGCGCCATTCCAGCTATCCAAATGGCTGTGAGCTGGTTGAACTGCTCCATGGGAGCAACGCGAACGTAAATATTGAAGTTGACATCCTGGTCAGTGCAGAACTGATCGTTGCTGCCGTCGAGCACGCCAAAGGTCACTGTACCCAGGGCCGTTCCAGCTTCAAGGCTCGCTAAATTCAAGGTAAAGGATACTGACAATCGCTCTCCCGGTTGTAGTACTCTGGATTCGACTCCTGTAGCGTTGCTGGAAGCTACCGGCGCCACAACAATCCAATTTGGAGATGATTTGGGTATTACTGCCACTTGGATGTCTCCCGTGTTGAGGATGGTCGCCCATCCAACAATCCGGTCGGGTTCTGTCGTAGACCCCAACTGTGATTCGTATTGCAGTTCCTCCTCTTCAAACCGAACAAAGTCTTGGGCTGGGCATGCATGACAGGTCTGGTGTCGCTCTTCCCAGTACGTGCCAGGCTCACACGTATCCTTGGTTTGCGTCAAACTCAACCATTGCGTCGCCAGGGTATTGTTTTGATACCGTCCTTGGACGGTCGTATTGTAGGGGGCGTCAAGACTCGACAGGTAGTCGGCCACAATTTGCTGTTCCAAAAGGTTTCCAATTCGGCCGGGTACTTCTCCTTCCACTTTGAGGTCGGTCAAGAGAGAAGGAAATTGATCGTAGACACCACACAAAAAACTGTCCGTTGCAAACGTGTACAACTTTAGTCGCTCAATGGGAAGATATGTATTCGTAGTTTGGTTGAGTACATGAATCGAGACAATTCTGGATCCTTCCCATTCGGTATTGTACACGACTCTCAATCCGGAGGTTTGCAAGAGTTTGCCTCCATTTTCTGTATCGACTCCTTCAAATGTCGCCACTTGAATCGAATAGTCCAACAATTGAAACAAGGAGATTCCACTGAGGACGCCGGTGCATTCATTGTTGGAAAAGGGCATGGCTTCCCAAATGTCGGAGATTCGGACGTCTCCTTCATCCCATCCGTCGCCGTAAAAGCCACCACTTGTGACAAACGCGATATCGGCATTGGTTTTCCAACGAAAGGCGTCGGTAAACAAGTTTCCAATGGGGCATTCCCCCGCTTTGCAAGCCCGCAAGGTTTGATGACGGGTTTCAATCCGGGCGGGTGGCATGGCCTCACTTTGTCCGACAATCGGGTCGTTCTGAACGGCAGCAGTTGCAAGGCTGTGGAGGTAGGCAATGTCCTGTTGATAGCGACCGTCTCTCACAGCTGTATCGTTCAGGGCAATGTCCAAATCATGCGTTGTTTGAGAGACTTTGAGAACCATTCCATTTTGTGATATGCTCAGCTCGTGCTGAAGATAGAGATCGTCGTCCATGGAAACACTCACGAGCCATGTCTTGAAAACTTGTTGGGGCCTTGGACAGCTTTCTTGGAGACTTCCTTCCAAGTCCACAATCAAGGCTGGCGGATGCGAATGGTGCAGAATCGCCGTCAGAAATTCTTGCAATTTGGTTCTCACGTCGCGGTAGTAAATGACGGGAATCCAATCTGGTTGTTGGTCCGTGTTCCTTTGATTGAGTCGCGCCACATAGTCCAACATGCCCTGTGCGGCTTGGATTTGCGGCCACCCCAGGGGGGCTTCCGAGTCGGCAATGGAAAGAATGGCCAAGTTTGTGGTGGCGTCCAAATGCACAGCTTGTTGGTAAGCATACCAAGAGTTGGAGGGTGGAACATAGGTATTGGTGAGTAAAAAGGGGAAGGTATCGTTTTGGAGTAAAAAGAGAGAGGAAGACGTGTCGCGATGTTCGTTGATGTCTTCTTCGGTCAACAAAAAGGGCCACCCAAGAAAGAAGGGACACTCGAGGAGGTCGTGCAGAACAAGCTTGTTGACGCCCCATTCCAGGGGGTGCATTTGGACAAAGGGAGACGTTGCGTCCAACCACGGGACGAGGAGGGATGTGATACTACTACCAGTAGTAGGTCTAGTAGTATCTGATTCTGTAGTGCTGGTTGTGTGGTTACTAGTATGACGGCTGTTATATCGCAGATAGGCCGAAGCGGCTGCCACGCCACCTCGGCAAGTATCATCGTCAAAGGACACACAATCTGTGAGTTGGCGTCCCGACAAGAGACTGCCATAGGTAATGGCCAAGAGGACTTGTCGAGTAGTCTCCATTTGGGCCGCAGTATTCAGATCCTGGTGAGGTGAAGCAATGTTGTTGTTTTGGATTTTTGCGGTGTATGTCTGGTTGTCGAGGGGAACAAGTGACGACTGTAAGCAGTTGCTACAAGTGCTCTGCCTTCTACCTAACAGAGAATACGATACAGCTGTGGTTCCCTGCACTTTGGCGGTCAACCTTTATCCGAACCAGAGGTCATTCTTTATCTATCTTGGCGCGCTGGCATGGCAACATTCTCACGCCGTGGAATGTCTTCTTTTTCTTTATCTTCACAGCAACACTCGAAGTGGTAGCAATTGTAGGCATTGTCTACACATGCGGCCCAATAATGTCACTTGCACGAAAAAAGAAGGGTTCTCATGACTGTGTTCCTCGCGATTAACGACCCGGGTTTGATAAAACGGGTTCCGTTTCATGTCTTTTAGTTCAGCCCTGGCGGCTGCACTTTGACTCCGCTAGCTAGACGAATGTTGCGGATTCTGGCATGGAGGTTAAGAGTACACAGCGCGTTCTCCGACATTTTTTGCACGACTGAATTTTTGCAAGGTGTTATCGGGCGAAAATAACACTTTCCAGGGTCCCCGGTGCAACATTCAACAGTGAACCGGGTCATAACAGGTAGATTATTAGCCACTACATCCCATGCAAAATGTCTTGTCCACATGCTGCAGGCACAGGTTCCACTCTGACATGTCCTTAACAAATTTTTTTTAGTTAGCTGTGGCCAAAAATCGATCATTTAAGGGTTTCACTCCAGATCTGCCCAAAGAAAGTCTGTTAAGGACATCTCAAGCTTATTGGAGCTACATCAGAGTGTGATGAGTGTGCTTTGCATGGGTCATCTAGCTAGAGAGTGCACCAGTTCTTCCAAAAGCGTGGCAGAAGCATAACACGGTGACACTGTGGAAGTGTTGTTTTTCCCCGACAACACCGTGTTGAAATTTCCAGTTGTGTCAAATCGCCCAAATTTCAGCGAGTGCTCGCTGGATGTCATTAAAGGAGGAGTGCCTTTTTTTTTAAGACAGTTCCGAACCACATTTGCTCCATCAACTCTAACCCTACTGTGGTGTTTTTTACCTGGTGTCACACTTGCTCCTGTTTCCTACCCTTTTGAACTACAACCCTGCTGAAGTGTTTCTTGCCTGGTGCCACACTTGCTCCTGTTTCATCCCGTTTTGAACCTCTAAGCCTTGTGGCAGCTGTTGGCTGTTTGGAAGCTGAACAAAAATTGGTTGCTCAAGTGGGGGCGTCTGCTGCTTTCCATGTGCATGACATTCGACAACAGTTAATTTTTAGCTAAAAATGTCAATGTTTCGGTTTGTGTTTGTTGTGAAGTGCAAATTCAGATTCTAGCGGAGCCATCCAGCCCCACTGTCTTGCCTTAATCACAACCTGTTCCGATCTAATCTTAGATTGTTGCAGTGGATTAACGCCATTCAGATCATGTGTGTGTTAAAGTTGCACTGCTAGCTGGCACTATGGTCGTTCAACCCATTCTGTGAAAATGCAAACTGGTCTCGATGTCATTCTGTGAGCTTGACTGGTCAGTTGATTGACGAATCCACATGAGTTCCGCACAGCCAAAATAGTAATCTCTTGCTCAAATTTTGGCCAACCGTCATTCATCTTGATTGGGCATCAGCTGCCAACAGAGTCTCGTTACGAGGCCAATTTGTTGAACAGCTGCCATTGGCATCATCATCAATTGGTCATGGAAGGCTTGTCAGCTTGGAGGCAGGCAGCGGCATAACAGTTGTCCGTTTGTGTGTCGGCAGTGGTGTAAGGCTTTTCTGAGATGGTCATTTTTTGCAAAAGAACATCAGATCACAACAAGAAGAAAAGCAAACTCAACCCACTCTGCGATCATCTGATTGCCCAACATGTGAGAGGAGAGATCCTGTGGGACAACAACTTTGCTCAAACAGCAAGTCTGCTTTGATGAATCTCTGATGCATCATCTTTGGAGCAGCCACATGAACTTCCTGACAACTGCTAATGACATTGAAATGTTGGTGTGAGTTGCGGAGGCTTGCTGAATCTTTTTGGTGACAACTGCTATTTTTGTCATCAAGCATTGTTGTTTGGCCAACAAAACATTGTTTGGCTCAACTGAATTTGATTTCTGCACACAAAAATTGTAGAAATTCTGACACATCATCACATGAACTTCAAGTTGATCCACCAGCAGCTTGCTCAATCCATTCACAACAAAACCGGAAGAGTTTGGATTTGTGCGACCGGGATTTCACTGAATCATTTTGCTGAGATTTGAATGTTGCCAAGACTTGCTTTTGTGTCATCAAGTTTTTTTTTTAATGTCTGAGCACATGTATAAATTTCCACCCTGAGTCTCTTAGCACCTTCAAGATTTGCAAACAGCAAGTCTTTTGTGTTGATTGGTTGGGAACCTTTTTTTGTTTTTGACACAATGTGAGATCATGCACAATGCAGCTACAAATCATCTCCAAGGCATCAGCTACAATGCAGATGAGGCATTCATTTGAGTTTGCTACTGTGTGTATCATAGAGGACAGGGTGATGAACAGGGGTACATGATGTTTGGTCAAACTAAAATGCAATGCAAGAAACATGCCATGAATGGCCTTCTTTTCTTGAGTCACGACTTCGAAGTCGTGATTGTTAAAGGCGCTCACCTCCTCTGGATCCATTTGCGGATTCATTAATTCTGTATACAGCGACGACACAACCATGATGATAACATCATGGTTGTGCTCTATTTAATTGCCATTATTAACGCTAAAGACTACTTCATTTTGTGATTAAGCCTACACTATCAGTAGACTGCAGCATCTATCTATCTCCATCCCACACTTTTGTTGGTCGGTGCATAAATTTCTTATAAAATATGAACGCTACCAGAACCATACAACAACAAGATGAAGTGGCCCAAGTTGTGATTGGCCTGTGTGGACAAGTCTCGTGTTATGGTTGGATGGCCGCCATGGGATCCATGATTGGATTTGGGAGTTTTGGAGCTCTCATTAAATGTGAATCGGCCCGAAAACTCCAAATTGATCCACTGGTATTTCAAACGTACAAATCCGGAATGTGTTTCATCACGTCGTGGATGGTGCTGGGTGCGGGTTTTGTGCCCCATGGATTTAGGTTTTCGCCGTGGGGGATCGTGTCGGGATTCTTTTGGGTTCCCGGTGGTTATGCCACCATTGCGGCGGTTCAATTGGCAGGATTGTCGATTGGATTGCCGGTTGGCAACAGTGTCATCGTGCTCGTCAGTTTTACATGGGGGATTTTTGTGTTTCAGGAAAAAGTACGATCCAAGGTGGGAGCGTGTGGTGGAGTAGCCTTGATGGTGTTGGGATTTATCGGCATGACGTATTTTTCGACGCGAGAAAATAATGAGCCGCCCAAAGAACAATCACAAGCCGAAGAAGCGTCATTGAATACTAAAAAAGATTCCGCCGAGTTGGAATTGACAAGACAGCTCTTGCCAACGACCACTGGGGATTTGGACGGCGAGAATGAGGGCACCGAAGAAGGACAAGGAGACATTGGATTCGGGCCACCAGAATTAAGAAATCGACATGGCGCGGATACACCCAAGCCAATAACTCACAGCCATCAGACTACGCCAGAAAAAGCGCCGACTATTCTGTCCTCTTCGTCGGCAGAAGAGCCAATTGTCATCTTGGGCAAAGCCTACAACCGAAAGCATGTTGGCATTGCCATTGCTATTTGTGCTGGGTAAGTTTTGTGAATTACGCACCTGCTTCTTTTGCCGCCACTGGAAGGTCATGTTGTTTTGATTCTAAACATGTTTATTGTACAACGATGCCAAAAATAGACTTTGGGGTGGAAGTCAGTTGGTCCCCATGAAATTTGTTCCCGCCGACATGAAAGGGATTGGTTTTTTGATGAGTTTTGCCATTGGTGCCTCTCTGGTTACCTTGGGATTGTGGGTCGTACGCTTTTTGTATCTTTATCAACAAAAGCAATATTCGTGGCGAGCTGCCTATCATGCTTTGCCATCCTTTCATTTTCAACAAATGTGGTTGCCGGGGTGTTGCTCCGGGCTGTTATGGAGTTTTGGGAATCTATGTAGTTTTGTATCGGTCTATCATCTGGGACAAGGCGTTGGATATTCGGTCACACAGGCCGCCATGATTGGTACGTGTAAAGTCAATCAACGGCCAGTTACATATTGGATTGTCTCATCTGGACGTACTACTTATTCACCACTAACTGCCGTTCGTTGCCATGTCCAACTCTCTCGTTGAGCAGTCAGTGGACTCTGGGGAATTTTCTACTTCAAAGAGATCCAAGGATTTTCCAACATTTGTCGTTGGTTTCTTTCGGCAGGACTCGCCGTAATGGGAATATTGGTTTTGAGTTACGAGAAGAGTGGCGGGTAAAAACTTCCCTCTGCTCGACACACAAGTACTAGTTAGAATTGTCCCTGCAAAAAAAAATCGTCTGCCACCACGAGCAAACGAACAGAACAATCAGCAATATCGACAAAGTGAAATCGTAAAACGCTATCTACGGACAGCGTCACTGACAACCTCGCGCCACGCCAGAAAAGGGCAAATAGAACACGCAACAGGTCGGGCAGACACAACACATCAAAAAATGAACGATCTCGCCACCTAGTGGAGACCATCGTCAGTTTTCGAGCAGAATCGAAGCAAAAAGGCACAAAACATGGATGGATAGTACCAGCTGTGTGGTGACGAGAATGTAGAAACGAGCACAAACAAACAATACTCTATGGGACTTCTTTTTGTGTCATTCGTAGATGAGCTTTTTTATTCTTCTTATGCAAAGTCGACGCCGCAAACGTAAAAGCAGCGGACAAAAGATAAACAACCAGATAGTCGCATCTTGATTTGTTTGTGACTGTACTTCCAATCCAGGCGATAATGATGGTGTTTGATCTTCTCATTCCATTCCCTGTGCGATTGGGATGCTTGTCTCTCTCCCTCTCTCTCTCTCTAGAGGCAATGGCCCAAAATAAAGGTACACCCCGCGGCTTCACAGTCGTTACGGCGCTTCTTCCAGCGGCCTGTCATCTCCACGGAGCTGCACTGGGTTGGTGTGCGCGGCTCCGTATCCGGCGACCCGAGACAGTCGCCCCTGAAGAAGAGACACCCCGCGTCATTACACGCACGTCGGGTCTGCAGCTCGCTGCACGTGGGGTCCGTCCTAGGCTGCAAATCCAAGCAATTGCCCTTGAAGAAGGTGCACCCCGCGTTTTGACAGTCTTTTCTGCCCTGCAGTGAGCTGCACTGAACTGCTGCGGTAGGCGACATGGTCGGCAGATCGGTAGTTTCAGTGGTTGGTGGTGAGGTGGGCACAGCGGTTGGGACTGCTGTTGTAGGAGATGAGGTGGGACCTGGGGTTGGAGCTGTTGTTGGGGCTACCGTAGTTGGGCTTTTTGTAGGCTGAGCTGTTGGTGATGAACTGGGGAGAGCTGTTGGGGTTGCAGTAGTTTGATAGGGTGTTGGCCCCAAAGTTGGGGAAGGAGAAGGCGCATCAGTGGTTGGGGCTACCGTTGGCTGAACTGTGGGTGGTGTGCTGGGTCTAGCTGTTGGGCCTGAGGTTGGGGAAATAGTGGGAACCGCAGAAGTTGGGGTTTCCGTAGGCTGCACCGTTGGTGGTGTGGTGGGTACCACCGTTGGGATCACTGTTGTAGGAGGGGATGTTGGACCCGATGTCTGAAAATGCATATAAAGAAGGCAAAGAGATGTTAGAAATGTATTGTCATCGTCAGTTCGTAGCGCAAGGTGGCAGGACTAATGGCAGCGTCCTTGGCAATGTCATTATTAGTGAGGTGGCAAGGACAAGGACTCACCGGTTCCAGGGTTGGCACTGTGGTTGGGGACACAGTCGGGGACATGGTTGTTGGACTGTTTGTAGGCTGGGCTGTTGTTGGTGAGCGGGGAAGCACTGTTGGGGTTGCACTTACTGGAAAGGGTGTTGGCTCCAAAGTTGGGGAAGGAGTAGGCGCAACTGTGGTTGGGGGTGCTGTAGGCTGAACTGTTGGTGGTGAGGTGGGTAGAGCAGTTGGGATCATAGTTGTAGGAGAGGTTGTTGGACCAGAAGTTGGATCCGATGTGGGGGCCGATGTTGGACCGCTTGTCTGAAAGGCACACAAGAAAAGTCAAAGAGATGTTAGAAATTCAAGGTCATCATCAGTTCATAGCGCAAGGAGGCAGATCACCATTAGTGGGGTGGCAAGGACGTACCGGTCCCAATGTTGGGAGAAGAGTGGGGATTTTGGTAGGCTGAGACGTTGGTGGTGAGGTGGGTACGGCGGTTGGGGTCATAGTTGTAGGAGAGGCTGTTGGACCAGAAGTTGGGGAAATGGTGGGGCTCACGGTGGGGCTTGCTGAGGGAGCCGAAGTTGGACTCCCCTCTAGCAGAATCGTCACATGGGCTCGCGTGGAGCCATCAATCCAGTTCACGGTAATCATCAAATCTGTGCCTGTACCCGCAAAGTCGGACTTCGTGTAGACGCCCGTCGCACCAAGCTTGGCTTCGAGGTAAGATAGCGCATATCCGGTTCCGTTCTTACTGGTGATCATCACGGTATTTCCACCTTCCTGGGTACCGGCTTGAATGCCGGTCTGGCCGTTGAACATCAGGTACAAATCAGTCGTGGATGTTGGATCGTCAACTTTGATGATGACGGCCTCTGATGATTCAGTTGGATACTCGTTGATCCCATCAAGAATGCCCGTCCAGCTTCCCGTCGTGGGGTTCACAGTCGCCGTCTTGTCTGTTACCCATCCCATCTGAACATAATTCGGTGCATTGAAGCTATTGGGGTTTTAGGGTTGGTGTGAGCGAGGGTTACGTAAGTTTAAAGGTGATCTGCAATTTTCCACGATACCATAGACAGCAAGTTACGCACCACATGACTGGGCTGTCATCTGAACCGTAAGAGTAACCCATCTTCGATGAGATGGAAACGCGTTTAAAGTGTGATTGTGTTGTTAGGAGTTTATCTGTGGAAAACAAAAGGCATTAGACAAGCGAAAATAGAACTTACCAACCCGGATTGGTCTCCATATTGATCGCCGCCTTCGCCACTGTGGGCTAGGTTGAGGTTGTGGCCCAGTTCTTCATTGGACAGAAGAGATTTCATAATAATTAGGCGTGTTTTGTGTGTTAAAAATCTGATCAGGGAATAAACGTACCGTGCACCTGGGATGAGACATAGTTGCACCTGAAAGGTCACATGGGGGAAGAAGAAAATTCATGAGCAAGAGCCATCAAGATGTACGATTTAACAGCCCTGTCTGGTCTGTGGAGGCTTACCAGTCATCGCTGTAGACCGTCAACCAGGAGTTGATGTAGCCGTAAGCAATCCCACTCATAGAGGCGGCCGGCAAGCAGTACATGACGTGGTTTGCCAAAAGGCTAGGGTAGACACCGAACTCGGTATTAAGAGCACTTGTAACAGCATTACGAATGATGCCATCGCCCTGTCCAGCAGTGTTGCCGGGAAGAGTCACAGTGACGACTCCATTGCTAATACTCGTTGAAGTTCCAATTCGATCGGGGGCTTTCGTAAACGATAGCTGGCCGAAGGAGCACGAGTCATAGCGTTCCACCAAGTTGATAGGGTCGACGCCGTTGCCGAAAACACTTTCACTCAAAAACGCCTCACTCTGTGAGTAAAGTCCGTCTATTGTAGGAAATACATAAAACAATGTTAGGATAGACTCGGGCCACGAACGTCGAGGCAGGAAACCGCTCGATGATAATAGCGTACCTGACACAACCACGCGCACAGCAAGGACGGTTCGTATGCCCGTGGCTAGCTTGCGTCGATGATGCGCTTTCAAACGACGGTCGGGATTGACCAAGGTCGGGGCGCTCGCCAGCAGCACTTCCTGGCCGAAGGGGTCGATGGGGGACTGGTCGGGGATTTCGAGAATCGTTTCCCCGCTTTATTCATGTGCAAGGAAAGCGGTTTAGCGAGATGAACGATGGTGAGAAAACGTAGATTGCAGTTTTATTAAAACATTCGATCCACGATAAAAGTTTTGCTTGACGTACCTGTGAAGCTCTCCTTGGTCGACCTTCTCTTGGATCCACGCCGGACTGGCAACTTGACGAGGCAGAGAATAGATCATACCGTTCGGAAGCTCACATGCCAGGCTAGGACCTGGTCCTTCAACACCATTTCCGTCAGGACCTTTGCCTTGGATCTCTTGGATAAGAGCCATGCAAGGTTCCGTGAGTTCGTATGGCAGCTGATTCTGCTGCTGGGCACGGCGACGGAGCTGGACATTGTCGTGGTTGGCCACAACAACAACACTGGAAAACAAACCAAGAATGGTCAACGCAACAACGGTAGGAAACTTCATTGTATAAAAATCAAATTATCTTTTTTCGAAGAAATAGGCGAGGCCAAAGAATAGACAGTGAATGCAATCCAAAATCCGAAAACGGAAAATTATGAGAAGATTGGAGTGATCAGTTTTGGGCAACAAAAAGCTTGCAAAATCTTTTCTATTCGGTAGGCTCACACAATCTGCCGGACCGTAGCTAGCTACGTACTCACTGTACCGTTCAACCGAGAATCCTCTCCTCTAGCTAGCTAGCTACCGGTGGCTCCATCCAGTTAGGAGTTGGGGGAGGTTGGATGATGCGTGAGTCTTGGTTGCCTATTTTTCTTCAATCTTGGGTTGGGTCATGCATTGGAAGTACAAATTGACCTAGTGAGTTAGCGCGACCTCGAAGAGCGACTTTGCTATAGAAAAATAGTACTAAATGTGGTAAGATTACTTAACATTTGTGACCCTATCGTAAGCGTACTTAAGTAGACCGGAGGATTTCTCTGACTCTTTGAGTCGCGGGAATCACATTGATGTGCAAGTAAGAGGGAAAGAACCTCGCAACAGAGATTCGAAACACAGATTGGTTCATTTGTTGCACTACGTCGTACGATACGCTAAGAACAGCTAGTTGCTACTGAGTACTCCTTAGCACATCACCGAAAAGAAATGGCAAAAGGAGCGAAGTAGTTATATGGCTTACGGTTCGCGAAGCGGCCTCGTTTCGTGTGAAGCGGAAAGACCGAAACACACATCCAACAAAACAAATGGCACACTAGGTTGCTCGTTGTACATGACAAAGTGCCAGTCATTGTACTTTGGCATTGCTTCGAGCTGAGCTATTTAAGCACGTACGAACACATTGCAGTTTTAAAGCCTGTGACCAAAAAATGGGGCAGCAACTTCCTCGTTCGAGTCAACAAGCGGAGCAACTAGGAATTGCAGTCAACAGAGTGTTTGTTGCCAATTCGGCGGAGGTGTCAGGTTCCTTCCGTTTCACTAGGTGATTGTGTGGGTTCTTTGCCGAGCTTCCACTCCCAGTTGGATCCTCGCAGACCTCTTGGACCTAATTCACCTTTTGACCTCATTAATCCAGCCATTCTTTTGCGAGCGGTAGAACAGATCCAAATGCATATATTCCGTATGCATCGTGGAGTTTCAAAAATCGTGGAGACAGATCCAATCCAATTGCATCACAGTGTGCGCGCCCAAATGTTGCCCACGCCTACATCAGTATCCGAATAGCCAGCTACTAGGGTACAGTAGGTACAGCTAGGAAGCAGAGCAATATAGCGTAGCTCTAGAGTTACTGTATAGGTCTTTCCTAACCTTTCTCTATGCGTCTTTAGATAGATGATTCTGCTAGCTAGAAAGCAAACCAAGGTAGTACTATCGATGCTTTGCTCGACTTGCCCCACCGTCAATATGCATACACCTAGATAGCTAGCTAGTTAGGTATCCAAGATACGAAAGAAAGCCTCGAGATCGCGCATCATGGGATGGATGGATGGATGGACATGGCTCGCTAGCCACTGTAGATGCTAAAACTAGAGTAGCCGTGTCTAGCGGCGGCATAGGTGGAAGGACAACAGTTTCATGCTCAGGGAATCGACGTCGCCCTTGCTGGATACTAATCTCCCATAGAATGTCCACAACGGGCCTCCACTAAACGGGAACCGAACTAATATCCCCCTTCATTTTTGGCTGTCCTGGAAAAATTATGTTTCTTCATCGAATTCTTTGAAGCCATAAATCAGTCACCATTCCATTCCAATTCCTTAATTATGGAATTTCCGAAATTCAATCAATGTCTTGAATGGCACGCAATCGATCTTCCATGGCCCGACACATGCGATCCAAATCCTTTTGTTTCTGGTCGGCATCCTCCTCGTCTACTGGCGATTGGGACTTTGATATTGATTTTGTGGGTGGTTGTTGTTGTTGTTGTTGTTGGACATGGTCGTTTCGATAATGCCGTTGAATATATTGCATCGTCGCTCGTTTGGCGGTCCGAACGGATCCGTGTACCGATAGTACGGAGGCCACGACGCGTGCTATTTTTGGCTGTGTCGTTGACGGCAAGGAATGGTAGGAACCGTGTGTGTTGTCCTGGACGGCGGAAACGGGCATGCTCGTCATCATGGTCAGACTGGCCCGCACCAGGGGATAATTGCCACGAGAGACGCGCATCAATGCCAAACCCGTATCGGCATCACAAAATCGAACTGGGACGTTCATGTTTGCAACAAGCAAAAACGCCAGAAATTAGGAACAGGAACGATTATTGGGTGAGCGAGGATAGAATTGTGGGTGTGTGCAATTCCTTTGTGGGCAAAATGCGTTCAACGAGGTTGAACATAAAGTAATCAATCTTGGATCATACGGAGCTTGTACAACCATACGAAAGTTTTTTTTTTAAGTCAAAAAAATATGGAGGGATTTACCTTGTACTTCCATGGTGGCATCACTGGCGGCCATCCCAAAACTCGTTTTGATCATGTCTTGAGTGGCGCGGCTCAAATCTTTGGGCGTTGGAAAGAACAGAGTGCGTCGTTTGTTGGCAAGGCCAAAGTCCAAGTGCACCAACATCCAACGGGTCTTGTGTCGGACCATTATAAAATAAAATATGTATTTTCTGATGAGAAGTATCTTCTTTTTGGTGATTGTTGTTGTGTTGTCAAGCCGTCGGTGAAGTAGATAAAATTGCAATTGGATGGATGGAGTATTTAGGAAAATAGGATTCTTTGCTGCTCTTATCTGTCGTTCTTGTAAGTATAGGATAATTAGCTATGCAGCACAGCACAGAGTAGTAGGGTTTCACTCATTATTTTGGTCTACAATCATAATAATAGTTATCATCCGCCGTGCACCATGGCCCATGGTCATGAGCGGCAACAAATTTGTTTTGAATCAATGAATGGTGGCGACTGGATTCCTCATTATTTTGCCCGGGTGGATTAATTGGATCTTTGCTTCGGTGAAAATGAAAAGGTGCACACCCGATCATCGTGGCTGTAAATCACTGTACGCACATGGCCTCCCATGACATTTCAACCAAGGAGCAACAGCACGGGGGCAACAACAACAACAACACCATGACAATGGCGAGGATGGTTCAAGGAGACAAAATCACCTTTGGTACTAGCTAGCTAGCTAGCTAGCTAGCTATAAGTATATCTG
>Ga0163146_10004863_pt1 | contig 16084 bp, 22 predicted proteins | sample OliLakLV19MP7G1_FD_148648 | JGI IMG/M metagenome (GOLD analysis project Ga0163146, IMG submission 148648) | Freshwater microbial mat bacterial communities from Lake Vanda, McMurdo Dry Valleys, Antarctica - Oligotrophic Lake LV.19.MP7.G1 | ecosystem: Environmental > Aquatic > Freshwater > Lake >...
AATCCGGCCTCTGGAGCCAGAAGATCTGAAATATGAATTGGCTGACAGAGGGGAATCATATTAGAACACTTTCCAGGGAGACACCCTGGAAGATTGAACAGGTAGACGCCGCTACGCTGAAGTCTAAGACCGAAGTGCTAGCTAACCTATTGGCGATGGAAAAGGAGTATAGCGAAAAGTTCGTTGACGAAACGGTCAAAGAGGTTCTTGCCAGCTACACTGGCAATGCGGATTTCAAAGAAGAAGTTGGTGTGCAACTTGGAGTAACAATCAAGTTATTGCTCAAGGACATACAAAGTGGAATTAAGGTTGAAGTGACACCACCAGAAGTAGAAGAAACCGAAAAAGACGCTACTAATAAGACAATCAGTACCATACTCGCAAGTATAGCCAACACCAACACTGAACTGATTGGTCTGTACTCGCTACCGAAGGAGGACCTACATTTACCTTCTGGTATCAAAGTAACTAAAGATGAAGAAAAGAAGCTCGATAAAGAAATAAAGTTGCCTAAAACAACAAAAACCAAGAAGCCAGCGCCAAAGACCAAAAAATAGCCAACTAGATTAAGTAGATTAAGAGTTGCTATGACTGGAAATTAGTGGTCATACCAAAATCTCCTTGATTATGTTCAATCTGCGTATATCAAAGTCCAGACTTGCAGTTCGCAACTCGTCTGCTAGTGTGAGCCAGACCAAGCAGTCAAATCGAACGACCGAGTTCCGTGACCTGTTCCTCTCATTAACTCCTTGGTCGGACAAGAGAAATCGTCAGCCTTATAAATTGATTTTCATTGTAATTGTGTATACTTGTATATACAAGGAGAATTTTATGAATATTACACGGAGTTTACAAAAATGGGGCAATAGTACCGGCGTACGCATCCCCAAGAAAGTTGTTGATGCTGCTAAATTAAAGCTTAATCAGCCGCTAGAAGTCTCCCTTAAAGGCAAATCTATCGTGCTAACTCCAGTCGATAAAGACAAGGATTTTACGCTAGAGAAGATGCTTGAAGGTGTAACTCCTGAGAATATCCATCCTGCTGTTGATTGGGGCCCTGACGTTGGGGCTGAGATAATTGAAGATGACTACTCAAGGTAAATATGTCCCTGATCGCGGCGATATTGCTTGGATGATACTCGATCCGAGGGTAGGCCACGAGCAAGCGGGCCGAAGACCGGTTATTGTTTTGTCTCATAAAGCTATGGCAGAGCACACCCGATTAGCTGTCATAATGCCTATCACCAGCAAAACAATAGGTTTGCCATTTGAAATAGTGCTCACAGGTACTAAAACCACGGGAGCCATACTTCCATTTCAGGTTAGGAGTGTGGATTTCCTGACTCGAAAAACCATGCTTATTGAAAAAGCGCCACCACATATACTTGCCAAAGCCGTGAAGGCCGTTCAAAACATGATTGAGTAGCCAGAAATTTCCTTTAAGGGCGACATTACCGAGCAAGAGTTTGAGCAGATGAAAAAGCAAGTACAAAGCCATTAAGCAGACTAGATACATCAATCAATTAAAGAATCGGACAGATATCGGACAGATAAAGGATTAAATCTATGAGTAACAAGTTTTTTATATCACTAATAGTAGTCTTAGTAGTTGGAACTATTGGTTTTGTAGGACTGAAGACAAAAGACAAGCCTGCTAAAACCCGTTTGGGTATAGGACATACTGAACAAGGCAAAAACCATATTCAAGTTGGTGCGGCGCATCAGCCATACAACTCTGATCCTGCCAGTTCGGGACCTCACTACGCCGACTCATCGGCGCCAACACCGTGGGGAGTGTATACTCAGGAAGTGCCAGAAGAGGTGTTTTTGCATAACCAAGAGCACGGCGGCGTCATCATCACCTACAAGCCCGATTTACCATCCGACCAAGTAAGGAAATTGCAAGCGTTATTTGCACCGCCCTATTCAAATTCTAACTTCAAACCGAACAAGGCAATCGTTACCCCACGCTCCAAAAATACCAAACCAATTCAGATCGCTAGCTGGACACGAACACTAAGCCTGGATAGCTATGACGAGAATATACTAATGCAATACTACTTGGGCAACGTTGGCAAAAGTCCAGAGCCAGCCGCCGGACCAACTAACACACCCATAAACCAGGCCGCGCAGTGAAAGATATAAAGAATATAGCTAAGATTATGTGGGGCAAACCATACCGCTATTGGCTGCTGCCCACATGGATCTTTACGCTGTGGCTGTTTACGTACCTAATAAGCCTGAATCTATTTAGCTATATTTTTTCAAATCCTACTTTGACGTTCGCAGAAAAAATTGGTTTTGTTTTTCAGTCTTTTACCAATACCTTTTCTAATCTCGACGATCCGCGTTCACTGTCTTTGGCTATTTTTTCGTTCTTAGCTACTGTTAATATACTGCTTATGGTTCGCTTGTTTCGCGAACGCAGGAGCAAGAAAGGGTTGACCAAAACCGGCAGCGCTACTGTGGTAACACTAATTGGTTCGCACTGCGTAGCCTGTGGTGGCTCGTTGCTCGCACCATTCATCACGACTTTGGCGGGCAGTGGCGCCACCTTTAGCTCAGCCCGTATCACGACCGGCATTGTCGTGAGCACGCTGATCAATATAGTCGGTATAATTCTAATTACTCGCTCAACCATTCAACTAGTCCGGAGAAGCCAAGCCTTCGTGCCTGTAACAGAAAGTTTATAAAGGAGAAATCATGGAACAAATAATTATCGCCCTCATATCATCTGCACTCATTGGTGCTATTGTATGGTGGTTCTTTGGCAAGCATCAGACTGAAGCGGTGAGTGCTGAAGTTGTCGGCAATCTTCAGAAGGTGGAGATTGTAGTTGAGGGTGGCTACAAGCCCGAAGTAGTTCGTTTGAAGGCCGGCGTGCCAGCCGAACTTACTTTCTTGCGTAAAAGCGCATCGAGCTGTTTTGACGAAGTCTTGCTGCCCGATTTTGGCAAGCAAGCCACGTTGCTAGTTAATGAACCGTATACATTTACTATCCAGCCTGATAAAATCGGCACCTTTACCTACTCCTGTAGCATGCGCATGTTCTTTGGAAAGATTGAGGTAAGGCCGTGAGCGCTGGTGACATGACTGCTGATAAAGATCTCTGTTGTTGTGGTAGCGACCCTATCCTGTGTGAGTTTTGCACGACCAACGACTGCTGCCAACCAACTCAGTCAATGGCGAATCGGATAAAGCGGAGGCTGAGTCTGCGACAAGTATTCTTTATATGCCTGGTTTTTTCGCTACCGATGCTCTATATGATGGTAGCCGATTTACCGGGTGGCCACTGGACAGCCTTTTTGTTGACAACACCGATTATGTTGATCGGTGGCCCACGCTTCTTTAGTAGTGGTTGGGCAGCTTTTAAAAATCACAAAGCCAATATGGACACCCTGATTACCATTGGCACGTTAACGGCGTATTTTTATAGCATTTACGCTCTGCTTGCGCACGAGCATGTGTATTTTGAGATTGCTGCGCTGCTGATTGTATTTATTCTGCTTGGGCAGGTTTTTGAAGAGCTGACCAAGGGCCGAGCCAGTCAGGCAGTCGAGAAGTTACTACATCTTCAAGCCAAGGACGCGCTGGTAGTGCGAGGCAAACAGGAAGTCCGTATACCGCTTGCTGATCTAAAGGTTGGTGATGTAATAATCGTGAAACCGGGTGAGAAAATACCAACCGATGGCGAAATTGTCAGTGGTGAAAGCTACGTGGACGAGTCGCTGGTTACTGGTGAGAGCAAGCCAGCCCACAAGCAAGCAGGTGATGCGGTAATTGGTGCCAGCCTCAATACTACCGGGGCATTTCGCTTTAAAGCCACCAAAGTAGGCGGCGAGACGCTGCTAAGCCAGATTGTAGAACTAGTCAAGCAAGCCCAGACCAGTCGCGCCCCGATTCAAAAACTGGCTGACAGTATCAGTCACTACTTTGTGCCGATTGTCCTGATACTTAGCATAGTGACCTTTAATATTTGGTTTGAGCTGGTTGGTGTACCGCTGAACATCGCATTGCTCTACGCCGTAGCGGTAGTAGTAATAGCCTGCCCATGTGCTCTTGGACTAGCGACGCCTACGGCGCTTATGGTCGGGGTAGGACTGGGGGCCAGGCGGGGTATCTTAATTAAATCTGGCGAGGTACTCGAAAAAGCTAAAAGCATCAAAACGATAGTCATGGATAAAACCGGTACGATAACCCTCGGTCAGCCTGTTGTCACTGATGTTATTGGCGACCACGATAAGGTGCTAGCTATAGCGGCTAGCCTAGAGCAACAGTCTGAGCATCCACTCGCTAAAGCAGTTTTAGAAGCCGCACAAAAGTTAAAACTAGACACGGTAAAAAGTTTTAAAGCTTACGAAGGACAAGGCATCGGAGGGGTGATCGGCAGCAAAAAAGCATTTGTCGGTACCGCTGATTTACTGCACGAGAACAATATCACCATCACAGACGAAACTGAAACAGACTGGCAACGGCTGCAATCCGAAGCTAAAACGGTCGTAGGAGTGGCCAGTGGCGGTACGCTACTTGGACTCATAGCCATTCAAGATGCACCAAAGGCATCCTCAAGAGAGGCTATAGCCCTACTAGGCAAGCAAGGTTACGAAACCATTATGTTAACAGGCGACAATAAGGCGACCGCTGAAGCGATTGCTAAAGACGTTGGTATTGATCGGGTTATTGCCGAAGTTATGCCAGCCGACAAGGCTAATACAATTACAAAGCTACAGACAAAGAGCCATCATGTAGCGTTTGTTGGAGATGGCATCAATGACGCTCCGGCACTGGCAACCGCCCACCTTGGCATTGCGATGGGTTCTGGCACAGATGTGGCGATTGAAAGCGGCGACATAGTGCTGGTTAAAAATGATTTGCTTGATGTTGCCCGAGCCTTAAAACTCAGCAAGAAAACTTTTGGACGTATTAAGTTAAATCTGTTCTGGGCATTTGTCTACAACCTTGCCGGTATCCCGATTGCCGCGGGCGTATTTGCCAGCGCGGGCTTAACGTTAAATCCAGCCTTAGCTGGCCTAGCTATGGCATTTAGCTCGGTGTCAGTCGTAACCAGCTCGGTTCTATTAGCTAAGGTTAAGATATAATGGCTATAGTGGCCGGCCAAAATCGGACAACCCAATAAGAACCTTTTTGGGCATATAATGTAGCTAGCGATCGTAGCCGGCTACAAACCAAAAGGAGCGCATAATGCGTAAACAATTCAGTCCAAACCAAAAAGCAACCGTAGCCCTGGCTGCCCTCACCGGCACCCAAACGGTTAACCAAATAGCCTCAACCTACGAGGTACATCCCACACAGATAAAGCAATGGAAAGATAAGGCCAAGGCTGGCCTGCCTAGTCTGTTTACCGACAGACGTGCCAAGGACGTTACGAACCAGCAACAACGTATTGATGAACTGCACCGGGTAATTGGTGTCCGTGATTCCGGAGCTGGAGTGGCTTAAAAAAAGACAGCTCAGTTCGACCCGTGAGCGTCTGCTGCTCGTTGAACCAGATCATCCAACCATTGCCCTAACGCGCCAAGCATAACGCTTCTATCCGCATTAAGCCCCATAGCAATATTCATAATCCGACTCCCGACTAGTGTTCGGATCGGAAGTAGAACTTAGATGAGACCTTAACCATAAACACTATGGTATAGTTAGATCTAAGCGGATATATGTGCCTATGTTAGCTTTCGCAGCCATTCTTGCCGTTGCATTTTGCAACTTTAGCTTAGGTCTTATCATACTTGTTAAAAATCGCCACAGTCTGACTAATATTGCTTTTAGCTTGTTCGCCATCATGCTGGCAGTGTGGCTGGTGGCTAATTATTATAGTAATGACATTACACTGGGGCATCAGCTGATCGTTTGGTTAAACCGCAGCACGTTATTTGTCCCGCCCATCGCCCTTCACCTCTTGTTGGTATTTAGCTTGCTGTTTGTACGATTCAATCCAAAACGAACCAAATATATTGGCATCATGGGCAGTGTTGCGGCACTGGCGGTAGCAATATTGAGCGTAACGCCGGCGGTTTTTGGAGGTATTGAGCCCAGGCAGCATGTTGTGGCAGTCAAATTCGGGCCGTGGGCACCTTTGTATGCGACCTACATTATTGGCACTTTTTTGGCAGTGATTGGCGTGTTGATCGGGTCACTTAAGCGAGTTGACGCTGCCTCACGTGTACGTATCAAGTATATGGCAGCCAGCCTGTTTATAGCGCTAGCGATCACTGTCATAACTAACCTATTGTTTCCATTGGTTGCCAACAATTACGATTATGTGTGGGCGGGATTGCTCTCAACCATTATTATTGTCGGCGGATTTGCGTATGCCATCATCCGGCATAGATTATTCGATATCAGAACCGTCGTAGCCCGTTCGGCCACCTATGTCTTATTGCTACTAACGCTTAGTTTGATGTATGCGCTGGTTGCATTCAAGCTGGGGAGGCTCGTTTTTTCCGACTCCACTATCAGTACACCGCAGCAAACCTTAAACATCGTTACAGCCATCATTTTAGCCTTTACGTTTCAACCCCTCAGACGCTTTTTTGAAAAATTGACAGACAAAATTTTTTACCGCGACCGCTATGACCCGGAGCATTTGATTAATCAAATCGGCCAGGTTTTTGCCTCAGAAATTGACCTGGTTCGATTGAGCCGGCGGGTCCGAAACCTGTTGTCACGGCATATGCGTGTCAATAACGTCAATATTGTCGTACTTAATAATAACAAGGTGTTTGCCGAGGCTGGCCATTACGTGGTAAGCCAGTTAGAGGGACTGGCGAAAGAGTTAGCTCACCTAACCGGCAGGGTCATTATCACCGACGAAGAGCCAGAGGGACAACGCAAAAAGGTGCTTCAAAAGTACGGCATTGGTGTCTTTGTAGCGCTACGAACGCAAGAAGGGAAAATAGGTTATCTACTCTTTGGTAGTAAGTTAAGCGGTGATATCTACACTGACGTCGATATGCGGGTTATTGATATTATTGCCGACCAACTAGCTGTAGCTATCCAAAACGCCAAAGCCTATGTCCAAATTCAGCAGTTCAACCAGACGCTTAAGACTAAGGTTAACGACGCCACCAAACAATTACGCGAGGCTAACGCCAACTTGCACCAGCTCGATAAGGTCAAGGATGAGTTCATCTCTATGGCCTCCCACCAATTACGTACACCATTGACAGTGAGTGAGGGCTACTTGTCCAATGTTATTGACGGCATGTATGGCCAGTTTAGCGAACAGCAGAAGCAAGCCCTCAACATTACGCTCAATCACTTGCACATTACAGCCAGCTTAATCAGTGACTTATTGAACATTAGTAGGATGGAGGCTGGCCGCTTTTTCATTGATGCCAAACCAACCGACTTGAATGATATTGTGCCAGAAGAGATCAATCAGTTACGCATAAAAGCCCAAGCCAAAAAGCTTGCGCTTATATATGTACCGCCGCCTATGCCTGTACCTCTGCTGAACCTCGATGCGTCAAAGACACGCCAAGCTATTATGAATCTGATTGATAATGCCATAAACTATACGCCCGAAGGGCAGGTGACAGTGTCGCTAGGCTCCGATATGAAAGGCGTTGTCTTTAAGGTAACTGACACCGGTATAGGAGTACCGACTGCTCAGCAAGCCAACCTTTTTGCCAAGTTCTTTCGGGCCGATAACGCCAAGCTGGAGAGAGTAGATGGGACTGGTATTGGCCTTTATCTCGTCAAGCGAGTCGTTGAGGACCAAGCTGGGCAGATGATATTTTCTAGCCGGGAGGGCAAGGGCTCCACCTTTGGCTTCCACTTACCATTGCAACAAACAGCCAAGCTGCCAGTTACATCACCAAAGCCTAAGGAACCCGTTGGTCTAAGAGCTAATTAACGTCCATCTGTTAATAGCGAAACTTGACGTCTTTACCACTAGACTTCTTCCGTTACCCCATCTGAAGACGAGAGCTATTTTCAGGAGTGAACTGGCGGTTTTTGGGGCAAAAGAGTAGCCATAGCTACTTTTTTGGTTCAAAAATTGTCAGATTGCCCTGAAAATTGGTTTTAGACCAGAGAGGGTAACGGAAGAAGTCTACTGTATAGATTTGGTGTTGTCGTCCTCATCCCGCTGCCGCCGGCGTTTGAGCAGCAACAGCAAAAATAGTAATAAGCCAAGCGCCAGTATTATAATCGAGATAATCAAAACCAAGTGGTTAGCAGATGAGGTGATTGGTGCGACGTCTGAGCCAGCTGAAGGATTGCCTGTGGGCTGGGGGGTTATGGGTACACAGCCCTGACTATACTTACATGCTCCATACTCTCCACTACCGTACGGCGCTGCTAACACCCCACCGGGCAATAATAATAAGCCAGCCGCTAGAGTAATAAACAGGCTTTTTGTAGTTATCGACATTGTACTGCGAAGTTTTACAAAAGGCATTTACAAGTTGCATTGTAGCATTTATACTAGGACATGAAATTAACAAAGGAAGGGCATATGTTTGGTAAAACCGATGATCTGATCATTATTCTCCTAATAATCTTGCTATTGTTTGGTGCCAAAAAGATCCCAGAATTGGCCCGCAGCATTGGCCAGTCAGCTCGCGAGGTCAAAAAGGGCTTCAAAGGCGAGGATGATGACCCAAAGACCGCTGATAAGAAAAAATAGTTAGTAAGTATTAAGAAGTAGGGAAATAAACACTAAAAAGGGGTGGATCGTGACACCGTCACAAACATTCCACGATCACATAAAAGAACTACGCCGCCGTCTGATGTTGGTCATATTGGCCATTGGCATTAGTGGCGGTATAGCATTTTGGTTGTACAGACCCATACTAGTCCAGTTGCAACGTCCGCTCGGTCAAACACTATTCTATACTTCACCGGCGGGTAGTTTCAACTTTATTATGAAGCTATCACTCTTGATTGGCTTTTTTGTGGCTTTGCCTGTAGCAATTTATCATCTAGTGCGCTTTATTGAGCCTGCCTTGCCCAAACCCATCACAAAATCGATGCTTGTAAAGGTTATAGGGGCTTCTTTCTTGCTGGCATCGAGCGGTATAGCATTTGCGTACTTTATTATGATACCATTGTCGTTACACTTTTTTGCCGGTTATTCATCGGCCGAAATTAAGCCACTTATCTCTGCTAACGAATATTTGACGTATGTAATCAATAATTTCCTTATGTTTGCAGTCGCCTTTCAGATACCATTGTTAGTACTATTTATCAATTGGATAACACCGCTAAAGCCAGGTAAACTACTCAAATACCAACGCCATGTAATAGTCGGTGCTTTTGGCATAGCACTGGTACTACCTTTCACGTACGATCCAGCCTCCCAATTCATTGTTGCCCTGCCTATAATAGCGTTGTACTACGTTTCAATTGTATTGCTTGTAATTGCCAACCGTAAGAAAAAGGCGTCTTATAAGCACGCAGTGCAACCGCAGTCAAAACGCAGCACACCAAAAGTTCCTGCGCCAGCTTACGGCCCACCCACACCACGTCCTGTATCGCTCACACCAGTTTTGCAGCCCCTACGTTCTATGGATGGCTTCGTTATGAATTCATCCCCACATATGCCTATCCGATTAGTGTCTAAACGAGCTTTGGTACAGCCGGAGCATAGGCCGACATTTCAACCTAGCTATCGTCCCTTGTTAGCTATAGATGGCGTCAGTCAATTTGGGCATTAAAATAAACTATTAGGTACACGTACATTTATATAGGACTTTCGCACATTTACGTAGATAACAGGGTGCAGATAGCTGAAGTGAAAACTGTCTAGCTTATGGAGGAGTAGCCATAGCTACGCCGAGGTGAGATAGACAGTTTGCAGCCAGCTATCTGTGGTTTGTTGCTGCGATGATGTGCGAAAGTCCTATATAAAAGCATATGCTTATTGACAAGTAGTTTCTTGGGAGGTACGCTGTACATAAGCTATAAAACAAAAACGATATGGCTCATAAAACTGTACAAACACTATTAAACAAACCTATGGATAGAAGGCAATTCCTGGCTCATATTGGGGCAGGGGCGCTCATTATAACCGGTATTAGCGGAATATTGAGAAGTTTAGTAGATTATTCGCCGTTCAAGGGTCAAAAAGCGGCGGTTGGCGGCTATGGCTCGTCAGCCTATGGAGGACAAAAGAGGTAGTGCTATACTGCTATAATTCTATAAACAGTAATGGGAGTTATGGGGAGAGATTGAATGGCTCGTTTACCGCAGCCTGGTGGAGATGACGGAACTTGGGGCGATGTTCTTAATGAATTTCTTAAGGTTGCGCATAATCCCGACGGCAGCCTAAGTGACACCGTCAGCAGAACGGGAACCCAAACTATATCGGGGTCAAAAATATTTAATATATCACCCCGCGTGCCCACGCCTACCTTGGGTAGTGATGCCGCTACCAAGGCCTATGTAGATACTGCCGGTGGATTGGGAGCAACTGGGCCGCAGGGAGCAACTGGGCCAGCCGGACCAGTCGGACCTGGCGATATGACTACCACAACCGATCAGACCGTGACAGGCATCAAGACATTTGGGGTGGCTGGCAATGTAGGCAAGCTTAAGTTTGCCGGTAATACTAGCGGTGTAACCATCCTGGATGCCACAGCCACCGCTAGCGGCACCCTGACGCTCCCAGCAGCCACCGATACGTTAGTTACCAGAGCTACAACAGAGACTCTTACCAACAAAACTGTCAAAAGTTCTACGTTTGTACCAAACATAGTGGATCTAACGGACAGCGCGACCATTAGTACGGATGTTTCGCTTGGTAATACATTTAGGGTCACCTTGGGGGGGAATCGGACACTGGCAGTTCCGACTAACGCGGTACATGGCCAGAAGTGCATCTGGCGGTTCAAACAAGATGGCATTGGCACTCGTACTGTAACGCTCGCCGCTGCAGCAGGTGGTTTCCGTCTTGGTGCCGACATTGCCTCTGTCACTCTAAGTACGACGGCTGGTATTACCGACTACATGGGCGCAATATATGATGCTACTAGTAATATGTGGGATGTAATTGCTTTTGTGAAAGGATACTAATTGATGATTGACATAAGCATTTATGTTTCGGTAGAATAGGTGGGACACAAATTAAAGTTGACAATAACATTATCACTTGAGTAAAGTTAGTAGTATATGAGCAAAAAGAAAAGAAATTCTAGAGAAGGCATAAAAATTAAGGGGATGTTCCGTCTTAATATTGAAGAAGATGGAAAAATTGTGTTTGATTCTGGTTGGAAGCAAAACCTCATCACCAACCTTGGTTTTAATGAATATTTAGTAAAGCAGCTTGGCACTTCTTTAACAGGTTCTAAGATTAGCCATGCTGCCTTGGGAACAGGCGGCGCACCAGCCGCGGCGGACACCACTCTCGCTGGCGAAGTATCTACCAATGGGTCTGGTTCGGTTGTGCGAGCTGCAGTGACGGCGGCTACCAGCTCAGGATCCAAAACACTCCGTAATACAGCAACGTTTTCTAGCGCTAACAGCTTTGTTACCGCCAGTGCTAACATTAGCAACGTGGGTCTATTTGGCGTCTCCGGACCTACAACTGCCTCTGGCACACTGTTTGCCGGCAATACCTACACATCCAGTGCGGTAGCCACCAACCAAAACGTCAACGTAACATACGATATCATATTTTCGTAGATTGGCCAAATACATAAGGATTTACATACCTGGGTTTATTATGTTTAAATCAGAACGTGAAGCATATCCGACAGAGAATTGATACCTAAGTATTATCTAGAAGACAAATTATCTACGGTTCAGATTGCCGAGAAAGTAGGTCTAAGTGTTGGTGCAGTGGGCTCTATACTAAAATCTCGTGGCGTTAAACTGCGCAACCCTAAAGAGGGTTTTAAAACTTGATTTCCTGATGGACGTTTCGGAGATAAGTCTGCTCGCTGGAGGGGCGGTAGACAGATTGTTAATGGTTAAATGATATTGTATTTAATTAATAGTTTGTGATTATAGTTAACTTGCTGTTGTTTTATTTATTTCTCACGTGACTTTTAGGCATTAGATTGCTAGAATTTGCTGTATGGCTCAAGGGGTAAAAGACGAGGACGCTATTAAAAAACTTCTCAAGGATAACGCCGGTATAAAACTTGATATTGGTTGTGGCAGCTCCAAAAACAAAGGTTTCGTGGGCATAGATATGTTGCCGCTGGAAGGCGTTGACATTGTCCATGACCTAGAGGAAACACCGTGGCCACTGCCTGATGAATGCGTTTTGACGGCTGTTGCCAGCCATGTACTGGAGCATATCAATCCCCACAAAGGTGTTTTTATAAAAGTTATGAACGAGATCTGGCGAGTACTAAAACCCGACGCCCAGTTTGCCTTTGTAGTACCTTATGCTGAATCGCACGGTTACTACCAAGACCCTACCCACTGCAACCCGATGAATGAAACGACGATGTGTTATTTTGATCCGCTTGACCCTTCGGGACTGTACACTTTTTACCGGCCTAAACCCTGGAAGATTGAGTTCCAAGCCATGAGCCGTAATGGGCTGTTGGAAGTGCTGCTTAGAAAGCGCGCCTGGGATAATAGCTATATGAGTACGCCGCGACCGACTGATCTAGTTGAAGAACACACCTCGATACAACGAATGAGGTACCTGTAATGCCCAAGACAGCGGGGTATAGACAGCAGATTATTGATTCGGGTGTTAACTCGTACCTTAATCGTTTACTTGTTGGTACGCCCACAACTGGTAATGTCCGTATGGAGTGGGCGGCCGCTCGTTATGGCCAAATTATCCCCAGTAATTGGTCTAAAGTCGACATGATTCAGTATATGAGCGGCTTTATACCACTGCGCTATAGCGTAGCGGATGGTCAAAACCTGATTGTACAGGAGGCAATTGTCAAAAACTATGAGTGGCTGCTGTTCATAGAACACGACACCATACCGCCGCCAGATGCCTTTGTACGCTTCAACGAATATATGCGCGATGGTAGTGTGCCTGTAGTGTCTGGCCTGTACTTCACTCGCTCTGATCCGGCAGAACCGATGGTATACAGAGGCCGCGGGAATTCATATTACACTGGGTGGAAGCTGGGTGACAAGGTTTGGGTAGACGGTGTGCCAACAGGAATGTTACTCGTTAATATGAAGCTCATGAAGCAAGTGTATGATGACAGCCCCGAGTATATGGCTGGCGGCCATAAGGTACGCCGCGTGTTTGAAACCCCGGGCAAAACCTGGTTTAACGAAGAGACAGGGGCGCAAGAGATGTTAGTGGGAACGTCTGATCTGGATTGGTGCAAGAAGGTCATAGAAAAGGGTTATCTAAAGAAAGATTGGCCAAAGCTTGCCAAACAACGTTACCCATTCTTAATTGATACCAACATTTACTGTAAACATATTGATCCTGACGGTACGCAGTTTCCAATCAATTTCCCGCCGGAATTTTTGCCTGACACGGACTAGACAACTATAGTATAATCGTAAGTATGACGCTTGAGGTAAGTGTGGTCGAGGTTATTGAGGTTGGTGATGTTTTTGGCGCCATTAGGCAGTTCTTTGCCAAAATTATCCATTGGTTATCGGCCGATGATGTAGAAGCCAAGGACGAAGATACAAAAGACCAGGACGACAACAAGTCCCCACCAGAACCAGAGGAGACACCGCCAGCTGATCTAGGCGTTCAGGTAGCTGATAAATCTAAACCAAGGGAATCCTTCGGCCCGTAGGCCGGGGGATTTTTTGTGCTAAAAATGACCATAGAAATTGCCATAACCGAAACCGTGAACGTAGGAGACTTGCTAGGGCCGGTTATTAAGCTTTTTAGGCAGCTAATGAGTTGGCTCAAACCCATTGATGAATCGGCCGACACACCAGACGTAGAGGACGAGGAAGACAACAAGTCACCCCCATCCAGTACAACCGTACCTGCAGATAGTGGTGATGATGTATCACCACCAGATCTTGGTATTTATGTTAGCGATGAATCTAAGACACAGGACTCCTTCGGCCCCTAACAGGGCAGGAGGATTTCTTAATGCCAGGATATAACCAGATGACACTAGAGATAACCATTACCGACACCGTAACCGTAGCCGACCTATTGGGTTCTGTCGCGAGTTTTGCCAAAAAGATCCTGAGCTGGCTGAGGCCCCTGGATGAATCGGCTGATACGCCCGATGTAGAGGACGAAGAAGATAATAAATCACCACCAGTTAAAACTGCCTCAACTCTGGCTGATCTTATTAAATACCTGAGCTCAGTCTTAAGCGTTGGTACTACAGACCTACCAAATGGAGGATCCTTCCGCCCATAAGGGCAGAGGGATTTTTATTTGCCATGACACTAGAAATAACCATTACCGATACTGTCGCTATAACCGAGTTGCTGGCGCCTGTTGTCAAGTGGCTTAAAAAGCTTGCCAGCTATTTTAAGCCAAGCGATGATACGGCCGATACACCAGATGTAGACAAGGTCGAGGATAACAAGTCGCCACCTATCAGCACACAACCATCAGGGTGCAACTGTAATAATAGCGCAAATGCAACCGATGAACTTCAAAATATTTGTGTCCAGATATGCTACTGCTCCATCAATAGAGAATCCTTCGACTCTATAAGAAACGAAGGATTTAATTGTATAGCTAGGCGGCCATTTATGACAGAGAGGCTACGCTAATATGGCTGCGGTCACATTTGCGGTAGCCACCGCCTCAACCTCTAACGCTACCAACTATGCGACCGGAGCGTTCACGCCAGCGGCCAATGAGTTATTGGTTGTATTTGTACTTGCCACCGACACACTTAATAGCGCCACTGTTAGTGTTAGTAATTCTGCTGGGCTAACATTTACCAAAATTACTACTGCTGTCAAGAGTTCAACTACAGATACAATATATCTCTTTGTTGCCGATAGTCTGGCAGCCGCCTCTTCTCAAACCTGCACATTTAACTGTCCCAATGATGCTGCCACGGGGGCGATAGTTACCGTGTTTGGCGTATCTGGCATGCAAAAAACTGGTACCTCTGCTGTTTTACAATCCAATACCAAAAGCAATGTAACCGGCACTACCACACCAGACCTCTCCTTTGCAGCGTCGGTTAATACGGGTAACCCGACATTAGGTGCGGTAGGTAACGGATCAAATCCGGCTGGCTTGACACCACCGACCAACTGGACAGAAACGTCTGGTGCTGATGTTGGTTATGGCACCCCTACTACAGGATCTGAGGCGGTATTTAGGAATAATGGCTTCGCCGGAACGCAGATGTCATGGGGCAGTACCTCTAATGCGCACTGTATCATAATTGTAGAACTAGATGGGGCTGGGACTTTGGGCATTAGTGTTTCTGAGTCGGTTGCTGTAAGTGAGTCGATTGACGAACTACGCGATGGTGCGAGGGATGCCAACAAATCCGAGACTGTAACTGTTACTGATAACGTGAGCCATTACTCCGAACTTGTGGCTATAAGGGAAAGCTACCAGCTAACCGTTGTCAGTAATATTAACGTTTCTGATACTACGATGGTTAGTGATACGCCAGTAGTAAGTTTGGGTGATTCGAGTATCACCGTGTCTGATGCTACGACGGTTAGCGATACACCGACCGTGAACGTCGTTAGTTTGGTCAGCGTCAGTGACTCCACCACTGCCACTGACGTGCCAACAGTGAATGTCGTTAGTTTGGTGAATGTCAGTGACAGTACCACGGCCAGTGATGTACCAACCGTTAATATAATTAGTTTGGTGAACGTCAGTGACAGCACGACAGCCACCGATGTACCAACGGTTGTTCTGAGTGATCCGACTATTAACGTTTCTGATGCTACGACGGTTAGTGATACACCAACAGTGAGAGTTGATGCCAATATTAACGTTTCTGATACTACGATGGTTAGTGATACACCAGTAGTAAGTTTGGGTGATTCGAGTATCAATGTGTCTGACTCTACGACTGTTAGTGATACGCCAACGGTTCGGGTAGATAGCAATATTAACGTCTCTGATGCTAGCACCGTAACTGATACGCCAGTAGTAAGTTTGGGTGATTCTAGTATCAACGTGTCTGATACTACGACGGTTAGTGATACACCGACAGTGAGAGTTGATGCC
>Ga0163146_10004865_pt1 | contig 16058 bp, 22 predicted proteins | sample OliLakLV19MP7G1_FD_148648 | JGI IMG/M metagenome (GOLD analysis project Ga0163146, IMG submission 148648) | Freshwater microbial mat bacterial communities from Lake Vanda, McMurdo Dry Valleys, Antarctica - Oligotrophic Lake LV.19.MP7.G1 | ecosystem: Environmental > Aquatic > Freshwater > Lake >...
GCCTACGCCGCACACCCGGAGCGCGTCGTGAGGAAGCCGCCCCAACCACCGGTGCTGCCTCACGCGGTCTGGATTAACCCGCCGAAGAAACCATCGGCCTCGCAGGATGGCGCAGGAGCCACGATCTTGATCACAGACGACCAACGGGTTGCCCTAAAAGTTGAGGGGGCGAGGTTCCGTCGGAGTCCATGGTCGTCTCGCCTCACGCGATTACGACTCCGACATTCGAGGTGCTACACTAAATGCCAACGGCAAGTGTCCCAAACTCATTGACACGTTCCGGTGGTGGGTGTCGATCGTCGCTTCCCCGCCAAGCCATCCGCAATTCACACAAGGCTCAGCTCGAATCAGCTTCTGCTCGCTAAGGAGCTCTGCAAGCAAGAATTAGGGTCGGGTCTTGCGATTCAACAGTTCGCCTCGCGTGGCTGTCCGCCGCTTTCTTCCCCGTCCGACCCTCACCGCTCATTCCCACCATCCCACATTGATCATTCATCATTCACCAGTCTGCAACCCTCTCACCCCTCACCCATGCGGTGCCGGTTTGACTTCTGACTCTGAAAAGGCGCACGATGGCTTCCACTATTAATAAAACACAGAGGTGTATTGTGCCCTCTTGCTAGTTTCGCCAAAGCCAGCCACTCAGAATCGTTCGAGTAGAGAGTTACGCCCTCTTGGCAGTCTTCGCCATGAGGGCGTTGTTGTGTATGCAAGAGGACGAGCCATCGTCATGACGTCCCGTGTCTTAACCTCATCGAAATGGAGAGTGAGATGAAACGATTAGCAGCCCTTTTAACCGGACTAATCCTGGGATCGCCTGCCCTCGCATTGGCAGCGGAACATAGTGCGGGATATCGGGGTATCGGGCAACTCTACTTCTTCTTCATGGGCGCAATCTTGATCTACGGCGTCTATGATAGCTTTGGCAAGAAGGCGATGTATGTCATGGCGCCGATCATTGTGATCGGCCTCTACATGATGCTCCCTGACAGCTAAATTCTGACGGCAGGCTGTGATGAAAGAGATTGAGCCCGGTTAGTCCAGCCAGTCCTTCTCTTTCAGTTTCCGTGGAAGGTATTTTTTCGTGAGGTACTGGAAGTCCTTGTTGGCGAGGGCATCCAGTTCGTACTTGAGTCCGCTCGCGAGCATCCGCTTGATCTCCGCCTGCCAGGCCGGCTTCTGGAACCACTGATAGTTGAGAAGTTCTTTCGCTCGGGCGATGTCCTTCTCATTCAGTTTGATCCCGACGTTACGCGGGAGTTCGTACCGTTCTGGATCGGCGCTCGAAAGCCCGATGAACTTGGCCTTCGGGATCGCCATCCGTTGGCTCTCGAAGGCCAGATTAATCGAGCCTTGCTTGACGACGGAATAGATATAGTATCCCCAAGGATCGTTATCGACCAGGACATAGACCGGGAGCTTATATTCTTCGTGCAACCGCCGTGCTAAACGGCGAACCCCACGGGGTGGCTGTCCATTTCCCGTCAACAGCACACAGTTATAGCGACGCCAGAATTTGTCTTCCGAGAGGCGGTTCCACTGCGTGCCCTTTTCCACCAACAGCACAAAGTCTGCCGTGCAGCGGCGGATCTCCACATACTCCGGCTCGACAATCGACGGAACCGAGTAGCCGCCTTTGCCCAGCTTCGCGCAATCCACGCGATCGCCGTCGTCTCCAAGCACAAGTGGGCCGACGATACTCCCCCCGTTCTCCGCGCGCACATGCAACTCTTCACGGAGTGCCGTGAGCGATACTTCCAAATCCTCAATGATCGGGTCCGATTCGTCCTGCGTGTCGAACGTATTCTCGTGCGAGTCTTGAATCGTATGTTTCGTCCGGTAGTAGATCTCTCTGAGCGACGTCGTCAGTTCTGCGCGCTGCAGCTCTGAGAGCGCATCTGCGACCAAGATGGTCTGCATGAATTTCTTGGCCATGCCGACGTTGAAGAATGAACGAGCCTGCTTCTTATCTCCCATCTCAAGCAGGCCCTTGCGTTCGTTGAAGGTCACATTGGAAAGAGCGCGAATCGGAATCGCCATCGTCGGATCTTTGGCCCGCTGCGCGGCTGTGATGACCAGATCGGCCAGCCCGATCAGTTTCTTCTCGACCGCTCCGTTCCTTGTGATTTTCGTCTTCGCCATACGTCGTCCTTACTGTTTTTTCCCTGTCGGGCGAACCTTGCGGCCACGTTTGGCCGAGCCTGCTTGAGGCCGTGAGGAAGAAGTTTTTTTCTGAGGCGATGGGGGGGGTGCGGCCTGACTGTTCTCTTTCTTCATCAACCTCGTCTTTCCAACTGGTTTCCGACCGGATTTTGAAGAATCCGGCTTCTCTCTGATGCCTATCTCCTCGGGAACGTCTGACGGCGGCGCAAGGGAATCGGTTAGGTCAGTCGTCGGCGGGACATCTCCATCAATGCCTTCAGCGGTGACGATAATCGAATGCGGCAGACCTTCCGGTCCGGCGCCGGTCTTGCCGAGCGTTTCGTCCGTCTTGATGCCGCCGGTCCGCGAGGAGGCAATTTTCTGGAGCTGCGCTTTGAGCTTCGCGGTAGGCAACTTCCCGCCTTTCAACCGATTACAGGCTTCGACGACTTCCTCGATATAGAGTTCGAAAATATTGCGCCGCCGGAATTCACTCGCTGCCCGCTCGCGTCGACGCAGAAAGAGCCCAAGCCGCCGCCCGCACTCGCGAAGCGCCAGGGTAATTTCCTTATGAATCTCGTCGTACTCCGCAATGGCTTCCTTCGACTCACTGGTAAAGGGAACCCACACGGACGCAATGTGCACGAAGATCACCATCGGCCCAGCCGGCAGAGCCCCGCGAGACTGAGAAATCCCGTAGTTGCGCCACGTCGTGGCGAGAACCGCCTTAAAGGCGGCGCAGGCAGATTGCTGATAGAGCAGCGGAACCCGATTGGCGTAGCGAATCACGCGTGCCAGTTCCGAGCCCCCTTCCTCCTGCTCCCCTTCCGCCAGCGGCTGCGTAAGCTTGTCCGGTTTCGTCACGCGGTCCGGTGCCTGTCCGAAAGCCAACCCGGCTTCGATAATAAATGGATTGCCGCGATACACTGAGGGCGGTCGGCTCACGGCGGTATAGAACTCTCCTTTGATCTGCTTATAGAGACCTGAGAGGATTGCCTTCTCGCCGATCGGCGAGAGACAGTTGGTCGGCGGCGCCATGATCTTCGTCGCTTGAATCGTGTGATACAGCGTTTCGGCTATTGGTCCGCGCACGTCGCGGGGTTTTGCTTTGGGCGAGACCTTCGCCGCCTTACACATCTCTTCTGCAAGCACAGGTGTCACCCGGCAGAAATCGCTCGACAGACAGTCCGACAGGGTCTGACTCTTGGAATCCTGGAGCATCCTCAGCAGCATCCCGAACTCGATGCCGTAGGGATGGGGTTTGATTTCTTTCGGCGAGGGCGGCAGTTCGTGATAGGCCCGTGGATATTCCTTCGTCTCGCCTTCCGGCGTTCGATAGATGAGTCGCACGTGGGGATTGGCAATCGACGTCTGATCGAGATACTCATCCACCGACGCGCGGCCTTTCTGGTAGCGGCCTTCGACTTCGATCGCGACCTGCGTACCGCGGGGTTGGTCCCATTCGATCTGCTTATTCTCATGGATCAGGGGTTCGTTTTTCTTCGTATCGATCTGGACTTCGAAATAATGGGCCGGAGCTTTGGGACCGGTGCGCGAGATGATCTTGACCGGTTTTCCGGTCGTCAGCTGGCCATACATCCCTGCCGCTGAAATACCGATTCCCTGCTGGCCCCGGCTCATGCGCAAACGATGGAACTTCGAGCCGTACAAGAGCTTCGCAAAGATTCGCGGAATCTGCTGACGGACAATCCCAGGCCCGTTGTCCACCACGGTGACACGAAACCGTGTTGCCTGGCTTGCCGACGGCGCAGCTGAAGATCCGATCGCCACGACCTCCAGCTGTACCGTGACATCGGGAAGAATCCCCGCCTCTTCACAGGCATCCAAGGCGTTGTCGACCGCTTCCTTGACACAGGTCAGCAGCGCTTTGCGCGGGTTGTCGAAGCCGAGTAAATGTCTGTTTTTGGTAAAGAACTCGGAGATGGATATCTCGCGCTGCCGCGCGCCCATTTCCACCGCCGTCACTGCCGAAGCTGAACGGGGGTCTGTTTTCTTGGACGTAGATGCAGGCGGCTTATGCGTGGCCATTCATCCTCTCATCTCAACCATGTGACGACAGCGGATAGGCTCTGTATACAGCTGGCTTCTATCAACCGACACTCCCATCTCTTACGATCGAGGCAACACAACGGCTCCTCACGGTCGTGAAAGAATCGCAGCAGCCCACGGCGGGGTGGTGAGACGGGGAAAACCGCCAACCGGAATGAGCGGGATTAGGGTGGGAGGAGCGCGCACCTACCGAGGACAGCATAGGTACGACGGAGATCTTGGTGGGACTTTAGGCTCCCCAGTCAAGCTGGGCCTGCACACCATCCCGACGCTCGACCCCCTTATGGACCATATTCCCTCGGGGCGTTATGCTCCCCCCACAGGGATACGATATTCTTCCGATGCGGGGGAGTCAAGGATTGGCTCACTCTGTGTGGCCGCTCCCTTCTGCCTCTTTGTATTCGTTGAGACACTGTTCGAGTTCATCGAGTTCGGCTGGCTGGACGTCCACAACAAAACCCCGAACCTGTCTGCTCCGACCTCTTACACCCGTCCTTCTCGATCGAGACCTGTTCCTCTGCGCCGAAATCAAAGACTCCGCTACCGAAGCTTGAGAATCGTGCCCTCCAGTTTAGTATCCATCACAAACTTCTCGAAATTTTTGTTGTACAGTTCGTTAAGCAGCGATTGGGCATCCTCCTGGTCGAACCAGAACACCTGGTTGGTTCCGGCGCTGGTGAGCGTCTCACGAACCTGACTGCCGTCAGTGTGATTCTGTACGTGGACGACTATTCGATTTTTGGCGGTGATGGTAGTCTGCCCGATACCGCTCTTGGCATCCACCCCAACATCGACGAGTGTGCCAGTGATGGTCATGTCTGCCCCTCCTGCTCCGTGATCTTTGGCGACGGTCACGTTCCAGCCTTTCCCTGTGAGATAGTCGGCAAACGCCTGTGCTGTGGCCTCGCCGAGGGTGCCGTTCGGGAGACTGAAATGACTCTCCCCTCCCCATAGATGAGATCTGGTGCCAAGGTGCGATCGGTCGGTGCGATGGTCTTCAAACGGTTGAATCGCGACGGTCGCAGCATGCTTCGTGACGACCTTCTCGCCCGCCCCGCTCACGATGGGGATCTTCAACTGGATGGGCTCGCCTTTGCTCGCGCAACCTGCTGCGAAGATGATCCCGAGAAGCCCGATTCCTACGATGTACATACGAGAGTGTCTCACCTGTTCCTCCTTTGTATCTGATACAGGGGACAGATTCTGCGGCAAAGACGATGATTATTTCGCCACAAAATGCGCCCGTCGATTCTGTTGATAACAGTCTTCGTTCTGTTGCTTGCAGAAGGGCCGCGCTTCTCCATAGCTTGTGATCTGAAGCTGCGAGGCTTGGACGCCGAGGTCCAGAAGATACTTTTGTGCGGCGCGCGCGCGTTTCTCACCCAGGACGAGATTGTATGCCCCAGTGCCCCGTTCGTCGCAGTGGCCTTCGATCAGCGCAGTGGTAGATGCATTGGCGCGAAGCCACCCGGCATTGGCATCCAACGATGGCATAGCATCCTTGCGGATCTGAAACCGGTCATAATCGAAAAATATGTCCCCTAATACACGGCTGTCGGATGCATGGAGGTCGGAATCTGCGGTCGACGGGAGCGCGAGGTTGGATGGTACGCTGCCGGAAGGTCGGTCGAACGAACGCTCCGGCGGTACCGTCTTGATTGCGTCCGGCTGAATCTCCTCGCTCTTCGTCTGGCCTGCCCGTGAGGATGCATCCCCGGACGAGGAAGAGACGTTCTTCCCGGCGCAGCCCGCAAAAAGAGCGATGAGGCTCAGACTTACACATAGGCTGACTACTTTTCGATCCATCGTATAACCTCCTATTTTTTTAGTAACATAGGTCGCGTTGCGTCGTCGGGATCAGAACTGTCCAGCTCTCTTATCTCGACCTGATCCGCCCCTGTATGCTCTTGACACAGAGACGAATGCCAGATCGTCCCTCCCTACTTATAGGGGGTCACCGACCATCCGTCAACCCAAAATTTCTTCCCTATAGAGAGCACATCATCTGTCCGGTTTTTGTAGCACGTGATCTGTCCGGTTGAGGGTGGTCCCTCTAGGAGGGCCACGACGGCACGGGCACGGGTACGACAGGAGGTGAGACAGATGCGGTTTGAAGAACTCTACGAGCGGCGGCAGCAACGGATTCTGACGATGGCGGAGGCGGGCGAGATGCTGGGCGTGACGGAGTGGACGTGTCGCCGCTGGAGTGGGCGGTATCACGCGGAGGGGGCCGAGGAATGTCACGATGGCGGATCGGACGGCTCTCGGCCCGTGCGGTGCCGGTCGATGAGGCGCTCCGGATGGTGACGCGGTACCAGACCCACTACACCGGCTGGACCGTGAAGCATGTTCACGAGCACTGGCAACAGGAGCATGGCGGGCACCGCTCCTATAGTTGGACCAAGAAGACCCTCCAAGCCGCCGGCCACGTGGCTCGGGCGCCCCGACGGGGTGCGCACCGCAAGAAGCGACCGCGCACACCCTTGCCCGGCATGATGCTGCACCAAGACGGTTCCACCCATGAGTGGGTGCCCGACGGTCAGTGGGATCTGATTGTCACGCTGGATGATGCGACCACCGATCTCTACTCCGCCTTCTTCGTCGAGGAAGAAGGGACCCTGAGTAGTTTTCGTGGCCTGCATGAGGTCATCGGGACGAAAGGGCTCTTCAGTTCGCTCTATACCGACCGAGGCTCCCACTGCTGGCACACGGAGGAGGCCGGTGGGAAAGTCGACAAGGTTCGACTGACGCAGGTGTATCGCGCGCTGCAGCAACTGGGCATCACACTCATTGCCGCCTATTCGCCGGAAGCGCGTGGCCGCTCGGAGCGTGCCGTCAGGACCCTGCAGGACCGATTGCCTAAGGAGCTGGCCCTGGATTGAATTACGGAGATGGCGGCGGCTAATCGGGACCTGACCGAGCAGTTCCTCCCCCAGCATAACAAGCGGTGTATGGTGCGGGCGACGGAACCGGGCACCGCCTTCATCCCGTGGGTCGGCACGAATCTCACCGATATTCTGTGTGTGCAAGACGAGCGGGTCGTGGCCAAGGACAATACGGTGCGGTATCAGGACACGACCCTGCAGATTCCGCAAGATCCGCACCGGTTCCATGATGTAAAGGTCACGGTGCGGGTCCACGAATATCCCGATGGAACCTTGGCGGTGTTCCATGGGCCCCGGTGCTTGGCGCGTTACCAGGCGGATGGCCGGCTGATCGGAACCGGACGAACCCACACGAGCCCGACCCATCCGTCAAGCGTTCCGCCGATCGTCGATCCTCGGGCAACGGTGCGCGAGCACATTTCGGCACACGGCTGAAAGACTCGAAGAGAAGAACCGGACAGATGATGTGCTCGCTACAGCTCGCTACACTCGCCTTGCGGTTTGATCCGTACCCCTATACACTGGCCTCCGGTGAGGCCCCCATGCCCTTCACGCTTCGTCTCTACCAACGCTTCCCCATGCACTGCGCCGTCATGTACCGCGCTGGCCTGGTCCAAGGCCAAGGCACTGTCTGGAACTTTTCTCTGAGCGGGTGGAAACTCTCAGGCGATGTTCCCCTGCAAGTTGGGCAGACCTGTTCCTTGACCGTCAATTTGCCGATCGAAGAGAGCATCGTTGTAGCTGCTGCGGTCGTACGCTGGGTCCGGGGTCAGGAGTTCGGCCTGGAAACCATGTCGATTGAGAAGGAGACGCATAGTCGAGTGGAGCACGTAATCAAACAGCTCATTGAGGTATCCGCGGAGAGCATCGAATGAGCACCGACCACCCCACACGCGACAACATGTCCCTCGAAAAAGCCACCGTCTCGAATAGGTGAGAGATCGCTGCGATTGTGGAAGCGCTTGAACGGAAGGGTTCTCTACCAAACAAGGCCTCCGCACCATCATCAACGAGCTACGGCAGAAGAACCCTCGTGCGCGTATTCCTGAGACCGCCTTTCCCGAACCATACCTCCTCACCGAGAGCCAGATCATCGACGATATTTTGGAGCTGCGAACAAGCACGGCCTGACCTCGCATCAGTCACAAAACCTGTTGGGGCGGTTGGATCGGATTATTGAGATGGGGCAATGGGTGGCGAAGGGAACGACGCACTCGCAATGTCGCACCGGCAACACGTTCGTCAATGCGGGGAACCTTCGTTCTTCCCAAAGCAACGGCACAAATCGGAGAGGAGAAATGAGAACTATATAGAAAGGTCAAGAAGTTTATTCACAGAACCCTCTCCCCAGTTTCCGTGGATAAACCTGTGCATAAGATCGCCCTTCCCTCCCAATTCAGTCCATTTCTCCATAGCGAAAACGTGTTTGCCTAAAAAATGGGCATTGATCAAGACGGCACAGACACCACAATATATAGGGGTGTTTCGACAAAAATAATTCCGACACCACAATTCCTTGATAATGCTCAAAGTTCTTGCATCATCTTTTTTGATTTCATTGCTGCGAGCGGCTTCTGCACTCAAGTTATGCACAGATACCCCTAGTGAACTGTGCGTTCTGCTTCATTTTCTGAGCCAATTGGATGTTGGGTACTCGCTACTTGAAACGTAGGCTACTGACTCTCTCTGTACCCACTGTAGGCTTCTTTATTTCCCCCTCCTCGCTGAACGTGTCCACCTGAGCGAGAGAACGAACTCGCAGGTCGTCTGGACGATTTCTTCCAGACGGCTAGAGCGTTTTTGGTTTATGTCTTTCCATAGCCTGAGGAGGCAAAGTCGCGCGTGCATTCGTCGGATGTGACGCGGTCGAGTAGCATGCCGATGTCAGCCCAGCGCGCATCCATGGTTCGAGGGGCGGCTTTGCGGAGCAGCGCGTTGAGTGTGGCGAACAGTTTTTCAATGGGATTCAGATCGGGGGAATACGGCGGGCGATGACGATGTCGCCGGGGTGCAGCCTCGGGCAGAGGAATTCCTGGACATATTGCAGGAACAGGGCTCCGGTCATGGCGCCATCTGCCACCATTGGAGCGGAGAGGTCATCATGACGCAGCCCGGCAACGGAGGGGGCGGTGTGCCCATGTCCGTGCGGAACAGAGGCGACGCACCGTTCACCACGCGGGGCGCGTCCGTCGCGCCGAACCATGTTCGTCGACGCCCCAGTTTCATCCAGAGAGACCAGCGACGTGACGTCCAGCGCTGGGTGGGAGGCCTGCCACTCACGCCGTGCGGCATGCACGTCGGCGCGATCTTGCTCGCTGGCCTGTAGGGGTTTTTAAGCGTGAGCTTCCATGTGTTGAGTTGATGCCACAAGGCGGGTACCTTCATCGCAATCCCCTGTGCCGCCAATCGGGTACACATCTCCGCGAGTGTCAGATCTCCTGTTTCCTTCAGCCATGCCCGCAGTGTCGGCTCCATCCCGGCTAACCGAGACTGCCGATGGCCTCCAATTGGGAGACGGCTCCGCTGTCCCGTCTGCGTGAACCGGTCCGTACCTGATACACCCAGACCCGGCTGACTTCAAATCGGTCGGCCATGGCTGTCGGACGCGCCTCACGTTCCAATGCGCTCAACACACGGTCGCGTAGATCCTGTGAATAGGCCTCCATCCTGTCCTCCATCCAGACAACACTGGAGGGCCTTCTACAGAATGTATCCACGTAAATCGAAAATGCTCTAGGAAGGTTTTGTGTCTGATATCTTCTCTGTCCGGCTGATTGTCCCATCCTCGTTGATCCATACCGTGAACAGCGTATAGGCGACTGCAAGCACCACCGGACCGACAAAGAGCCCAATGATGCCGAAGGCGACCAATCCCCCCAGTACACCGGCAATGATCAGCAACAGCGGGAGATTGGCCCCTTTCTTAATCAGAATGGGTCGTAGAATATTATCCACGGAAGCGATGAGCAGGGCCCACACGAGCAGCAGGGTCCCCCAAGTGGTGTCGCCGGTCCAGTAGAGCCAGCCCACTGCAGATAACAGGATTGGGAGCACCCCGATCTGCACGATTGCTAAAATGAACATTAATGCGGTTAACATCACGGCGAACGGCACACCGACGACCGCCAGACCGATCCCGGCAAGCACGGCCTGCACAAATGCCGTCAACACCACCCCCAGCGCCACTCCGTAGATCGCCTGTCCTGCCAGACGGATGGCCTGCTCCCCTTGTTCCCCTGCCAGTCGTCCGCCGAACCGCAAGGCCATCCCAGCGGCCGAGTCTCCCGTGGCATAGAGCACGGCCGAGATCAGCACAGTCAAGACGATTTGGCCAAGCAACATCCCGAGACCCCCGGCTTGCTCGACTATCCATCGCACGACGGCACCCAGGTATGGGGATAGGCTCATCGCCAGATCCTCGCGACTCAGCTCGGCGAGTTGTTTCCAGTTCGACGTCGCCCGTTCGCCCACCAGCGGGATCTTTCCCAGCCAGTCGGGAGGGGGAGGCAGTGTGCGAGTGATGAGTGAGGATGTCCAAGCGGCAATTTCCTTGAAGTTCTCTATGAAGGTGCCGATCGCAAATGCGAAAGGCAGAAGGAAGATCAGCAGCAACAGAAGCGTCATCACCGTCACGGCGAGCCACCGCCGGTTCAGCAGCCAGCGTTGGAACATTAAAAGCACGGGCCAGGTGGCAACCACGATCATGGTCGCCCACACGACCGCGGTGAGAAACGGCAAGAGGATCCAGGTAGAGGCCGCGATCAACGCGAACAAGAACACGAGCGCAAGCGTGTCGCGGGTGAGATCAAATTTCCGTTCTGCCATGGCTGCCCCCTCTGTGCCCGTTCATTGGCCTGCCGATGATATCCCTCACACCTATTCGTTGATAGATCTTGCCGTCTGCATCAGGGGGGGGGTCCCCCCACACATAGAGTCGCACCAGCACGTAAGCAGCTGGTTATGCTACTTCCAATTCCACATGCACGCGCCGGCCAAGCGCCGTGGCGATATTCACCAGTGCATCCAGAGAGAATCGCGCCACGCGCCCGCGCAAGAGGTCATTGATTCGAGGCTGAGTGACACCGCAATGGATTGCCGCGTCGGCCTGCTTCCAGTCGTTGGCCTTGATGATAGCCGCGATCTGTTGCATCAGCTCAGCCCGTGCCTGAAGATTAGCTGATTGCTCAGGCCTGTCGGCAATCGTATCCCACACACTGCTGAACGCGTTGATTTTGGTTTTGCTCATCGGGGACCTCTCATCGGTTCGGTGAATCGCTTCTTGGCAAGCTCGATGTGACGCCCGGCACTACAGACCCCGCGGTACATGCCGGTGTCGTCCCACATCTCGATTTCTTCGACGCCCTTGCCGATGGAAGACATCGGCTTGAAACCCGCACGGCTGTTCACCGTGCTACACCTTGTCCCGTTGATCGCCCGCGTCGTGCCGGGCGTCCTCGAGGAACTCCCGCAAACATGTGAGCGAGTCCCCAAGGAATCGAAGTAGCTTCATGGGCTAATATACTGGATTGGATATATATGCACAAACTAATGCGCTCTAGCCCGCTTACGCTGAAGCGCGGATTCACATCGCCAGTGCATCGCGTCAAGGATGGAGGGATGGAGTAACCACCTGGCACACCAAGAGGTTACTGATGAGAACATATCGTCGAATCCAGTACGAAGACCGGTGCCAGATTTACGCCTTCTGGAAGGCGGGCACAACAGAGGCCGATATTGGCAACGCTCTCGGATTCAGCCAAGGGACAGTAATCCGGGAACTCTTCCGGAACAAGGGGGGGTACCGCTTTCGGCTATCTCAGCACAAGGCGCAGGTCCGGCACAAGCCGCGCACGCTGACGCGCAGGAGAGAACAAAGAGGTCGCCCATCTCGAAGACTCCGGTCAAGAGACACAGCCCCGCCTCCATCCGACACGCTCCTCATAAGACGGCAGGTGGGATGACCACGTCGCCCTGCTCCCTCTACACTCACGTGACTGAATCGCACATCGGTTGTCTTCGTTAGTCGTGTCAGCTCGAACCTAAGCCACACCAGTCACCCATCAGGATCAAGGCCTGGGAGCGAGCCCGGACGGCACGCCACTCCGGCTCCTGGCACCTCGGTGCCCCGGACAACTGTCGGTACCCGACCACGTCCATGAGTCCATCGACGAGCCAGTACCAAATATAGATGGACTCGACGGCGACCCCCTGCCGAGAGGATGATCGGACGTCTGTGTTTGCGGAAATACTTCCCGGCGCGTGGCAGTCCGGCGCCTATCTCGCCTCTCCGCCCCTCGCGCCTCTCACAGCGACGTGCTTCAACCCTTCTTCTTCTGAGCTACCCCCGACTCCATAGACACTCCTCTCAAGAATAGACCAGACTGACGAGGGAACGTAGAATGTCCTCAATCATTCCTTCAATATTGTGAGACGCTATGCTTGCTGCGATCGTTCGCTCGACCATTCTTGCTCTCATCAGTTTGCCACTCTTGGGACTCACCGATGGTCAGAGCCATTCCATCGAGGTCTTGCCTCACTGGAAAAAAGGAGACAGGGTTCATCTTGAAATCACGCGGTCACGCGTGAAATCCGCCGATGGCACGACTACGATCACAGGAAAGACTCACACTGACTTTACGATTGAGGTGCTCAGCGCCAATGACGATGGATACCTTGTGGGCTGGACCGCAGGCAAGACCACGTTCGATGCTCCTTCTCAGGCTGAGCATTCCTTCCTTGGACAGGTCGTCAATCTCATGCATGGGCTTCAGATTATTCTGGAAATTGATTCGCACGGAGCCATTCGAGGCGTCCAAAACTGGAAGGGGCTCAAAGCCACGGCGCTGAAATCCCTGGATGCCCTCGCGGCAACCGAAGACGTACAGAAAGAGACACCTAACAAAGCCCGCATGTCCCGCTTGCGAGCACAATGGGAATCCATGCTGGGAACCAAAGAGCAAGTCGAAGAGCTGTGCATGCGCGAAGCGCAGGTATATTTTAAGGTTCTCGGGAGAAGGTATGCCCATCACGAACCTTTTGAGTACGAAGACCTGTTGCCAAATCCCCTCGGCGGTGAGGCCTTCCCGACCCATGCAAGCATGGCGTTGAAGACGTTCGACAAGCAGGCGGGCCAAGCCGTCATTACGTGGAGTCAAACCGCCGACCCCAAGCACGTCTCACGGATTCTTGAATCCATGATCAAGGAGATGAATGCACGTTTGGGGGGGAAACCCATGGAGGGAGAGTTCCCTCAAGCAATTTCCATGGGAGACCATGCCGAAATCGTTGTGGATGTGACCACAGGATGGGTCAAGACTCTCAAACATGCGAGGTCTGTGAATTTCGGTACGCGCGCCCAAGTGGATACCACCTCGATCATCAGAACGGCAAAATGATACATGGAAAAAAGTTTTGAGATCAGGAGGGGGATAAGAAAAGGCGTCGAGAATATTTTTTTCGAAAGCGCCGGCAACAGAAATAGTTGCCCCGCACCCTCTCGCGCGCGTGACAGAACAACGATCTCGTGAATCTGTTGAAATTGTGAGGCGGGCTACTTCTTGTCTTTAGGAGTCTCTTGAGCGGGCTTATGGCCTGAGTCATTCCCGGTGATCTTCTTGAACGTCTCTCCGATGGCGGGGCCGATCTTGGGGATTTCTTTTTCTATATTCTGCACCGCACTCCTCAGGCCACGCCCGAGGTCTTCCACCGTCGTTCCTTTGCCTCCTTCGGTTTTCTGATTGTCTGCAGAACTCGAGGCGGATTCAGCCGTCGAACTCAGCCCTAACAGAAGCAGCCCCACGATGATGTACGTTCTCTTCATGCTTCACCTTTGCGAAAAGGAAACTATAGCATGTTCAACGAATGAAGGCCGGTCTTACCATCCAACATTTCGCAGCGCGAGACGGTCCGACTCCTTCCTCGTTGCCCCCCCTCCCACCGCTCCCCCATCGCCTCTGGAGTGATGGATGCCCCTCCGACTGTGCGTGAGACTTGCCTGCAACAGACTGAATGCACATGTTCGCTTGCTCTATGTCTTCATCATCCGCACAACAGTGGGACCCCGCACAGTATGCTGAGAATGCCCGATTCGTCTCCGATCTCGGCACGCCTGTTGTGAAATTATTGTCTCCGAAGCCGGGCGAACGTATTCTCGATCTGGGTTGTGGCGATGGCAGGCTCACCTGCAAGCTTGTGGCGCTTGGCTGTCACGTAGTCGGGGTCGACTCACGCGCTGACATGATCGCGGCAGCAAAAACCTTGGGGCTGAATGTTCCGGCAATAGATGGGCAGACGCTCCCCTTCATCAACGAATTTGATGCCGCGTTGCATTGGATGAAGAATCCCGAACATGTTATTGCCGGTGTCTCCCGTGCGCTCAAGCCCGGTGGGCGTTTCATTGCTGAGTTCGGCGGATACGGCAACGTCGCGACCACTGTGACTGCCATCGAGTCTTCACTTTCTTCGCGAGATGTAACAGTCGCCAACCCTTGGCCCCCCGCCCTGAAGAATACAGAGGGTTTCTTCAGGCCATGGGGTTTTCGGTAGACAGCATTGCGCTCTTTCCCCGCCCGACTCGGCTGCCAGAAAATGTGGGTGCTTGGATTGAGACGTTCGCCCAACCTGACACATCTGCCTTGCCCGCAAATCAAACACGAGGCTTTATCTCCGAGGTCGTCGAAGCCTTGCGTCCTGTGCTTTGTGATGCCAAGGGCAATTGGCACGCTGATTATGTTCGCTTACGGTTTTCCGCAACGAAACCACAGACCGCACCATAACACTTTGGCTGCAGCATGAAGTATTTGGGGTTCGGCATGCGCAGATACGTATGAGGGCCATGGAGAAAGTAGGGAAACCATTTCGTGGTGCGGGACGTGGAGCTGATTCATCGGTTGCTTCGGTCTGTCTGGTCGGGGTGGTTCTAGAAACGAATGACACAACGCCAGGTCCAGATCGTCGGCTTCCAAAGATAACTTGGCTCGTTCACGATAGAAACAGCACGGGCGACCCTGCACGAGGTGGGAGGTCGCCCGCGTGTGGCGCTTAGGACGCCGTATGTATCTTTCGTGTGCTGATCCTGAAGACCCGTACGAGGGGTAGGTTTAGCGGCTACTCGTCAGGGAAGATATGACTCTATCCCAGGCGCTTGTGTTCCTCACGCCTGCTCAGGCTCTCCACAGTGGCTCATCGGTGATGTGTTTCCCTACGCGGGAAGGCGACAGCCGATGGAGAACCGGCTAGCGTGACCGACGAGGAGCCTGCCCTTAACTCGGCGGGCCATTGTGATCAGGTGGACTAAGGTCTTCCATTTCACCTCCTCCTTGGTTCGGAATGAGTCGAAAGGGACCAGTCTGCGAACGGCTTCATCCTTACGCTTCTTCATTGAAGTGTCAACAGGCGACAGACATTTTCTTCTGATAGGCCTAGCAGGCTGCGGAAAAACTCGGTTAATGCTCAAAATGCCGAAAGAATTTTCCCTATGGCGTCGATGTCAACATCGCCTCAGGATGCTCAAAAAGGCCAGACTTCTCACCCGCCCAACCCCGGCACGCCGAGACGCGCCGTTCCGCGGGCAAGGCCGCAGCTCCGAAGCTGACCTTCGTTTCACGTCTCACGTTTCACGGTCTTTGTGAGTGATGCGAGAACGCCGCTGGCGGACTTTTTCAGCATCCTGCTAGGCACTGTTATCAAATGTACGCCTTGATAATGGCGAGCGCGATAAACGCGAGGAACGCCGCGTCTGTTTTCTCGTAACGGACGGTGACGCGCCTGTTTTCCTTGATCTTGCCGAAGAACATCTCGATCTTTCTGCGAAGTTTATAGATGGCCTTGTCGTAGACGATGGGAATTTTTCGATTTTTACGACCTGGGATCACAGGGATGTTGTTGTTGGCTTCGAGTGCGTGGCGGTGGGCATCGCTGTCGTAGCCCATGGCCTCGACGACATAGCAACCGAAGACCTCCGCC
>Ga0163146_10004867_pt1 | contig 16053 bp, 14 predicted proteins | sample OliLakLV19MP7G1_FD_148648 | JGI IMG/M metagenome (GOLD analysis project Ga0163146, IMG submission 148648) | Freshwater microbial mat bacterial communities from Lake Vanda, McMurdo Dry Valleys, Antarctica - Oligotrophic Lake LV.19.MP7.G1 | ecosystem: Environmental > Aquatic > Freshwater > Lake >...
GACGAAGCGTTTCTTCACGACCTCTCGATGCGTTCGGTCAACTTCTTCTACACCGAAAGCAACGCCACCACCGGCCAGGCCCCCGACGGCTCGAATGCCGGCGGCGGCGGTGCGTCGGCGGCGAGCTCGATCGCTTCGACCGGTTTCGCGCTGACGGCCCTCACCATTGGCGATCAACGCGGCTTTTTGAGCCACGCCGATGCGTATCAACGCGCGCTCAACACCGTCAACTTCCTCAACACCACCGCCGCGCAGGTGAATGGGTTTTTCTATCACTTTATCAACCCGACGACCGGCGCGCGCATCGGCACGAGCGAGCTGTCGCCGATGGATACGGCGCTGCTGATGGCCGGCGTGATCAACGTGGCGCAGTATTGGTCCGGCACGCCGCTGGAAGCCGTGGCGATGAACGTGTTTAATCGGGTCGATTGGCCGTGGATGCAGAAGCCCAACGGCCAGTTCTACGGGCATTGGACGCCGGAATCGGGCTTCGCGTTCGGCTACGGCGATTTCAGCGAAGCGGTGCTGATTTATCTGCTGGGGCTAGGCTCCTCAACCCACCCGACGGCGGCCAGCTCGTGGAATTCGTGGGCGCGCTCGCCTGTCATTAACTACAATGGTTTTAATTTCATAACCGCGCAAACCGGCGCGCTGTTCACCACGCAGTATCCGCTGGCGTGGTATGACTTGCGCGGCTTATCCGACACGGCTGGTTTGAACTATCACAATAACGCCGCGACGGCCGCGCTGGCGCAGCGGCAGATGGCGGTGAATCTCAGCGGAACGTATCCGCAATACGGCCTGAACAACTGGGGTTTTTCCGCCGCCGACGGGCAGACGGGCTACACCGTGTTCGGAGGTCCGCCACCGACGAGCAACATCAACGGAACCGTCGTTCCCACCGCGCCCGGAGGCAGCCTGGCGTTCATCCCGCGGCAGGCGGTCGATGCGCTGCAGAACATGCGCCAGACCTACGGCACCAACGTCTACAGGAAATATGGCTTCGTCGACGCATTCAATCCGCACAACGGCTGGACGAGTTCGATCGTGCTGGGTATTGATGTCGGCATGATGCTGGTGGCGGCGGAGAATTCGCGGTCGAACTTCGTGTGGAATATTTTCAACCAGCATCCGGTGGCCCGCCAGTCGGCGGCGCGGGCGTTTCCTTCGCTCAAGCCGTCGCTGCAATCGGCCGTAACGCGAAAAAACACCGCAACGCTGGGCAACTACGATTTGTCGATTCCACAAACCGAAGAACTGCTGGTGGATGAACGCACCGGTGGGCCGACGCAGCTTGTACTGACATTTGGCGCGAACGTGGTAAAAGGGCCGTCGTTCGCGGCGACGGTGACCAGCGGAACCATCACCAGCAGCACAACCAACGGCACCACGCTCACCATCAACTTGGCCGGCGTGACTGACGCGCAAACGCTCGTCGTCAACATTACCGACCTTCGCCACACCGCCACGTCTTCTGGCGGAAGCTACACGCTGCGCGTGGGCGTGCTGGCCGGTGACGCCGATCGCAGCGGGGCGGTGAATCTGGACGATTTCACGCTCGTCGCCGCCAATTTCGGCCAAACCCCCGGCGGCTTTCCGCGGGGCGATTTCAACTTCGACGGCGCCGTGAACCTTGACGATTTCACAGTGCTGGCATCGCAGTTTGGAAAGACGCTGTTGTCAGCCGACTTACCGCGCATGTCGCGAATCGATGCGCCGCCGCGATTGTTCAGCAGCAAACCGCTGTATGAAACGGCGCGCCTGTTTTTCGCCGAAGAGGATGAAGTGCTGGTGGGTGGCACAGACATTCCTGTCTGTGTCGGCGGGTAGGGCAATTGAATCGGAAACACACACAGGAATGTCTGTGCCACCGTCCAACCATAGGAGCGTTCATCCATGCAACTTTCTACCGCGCGCTTAGTTTTGGCGATCGGCATCGTGACGATGATGACGCTGCTTACCTCAACCGCGTCGGCCCAGCCGCAGTCGCTGCTGGGTGATGATCGGTCGTGGCAACCCATCGCATCCGACGGCGTGAAGATCAACGTGACGCGTGAAACGTCGAGCGGCGGCAAGCCGGCGCTGCGGATTGACTTCGATTTTACGTCGGGCGCGGGTTTCGGCGGGGCGTTTCTCGACGGGCCGATTGATCTGCCGGAAAACTACGATCTCACCTTCCATGTGCGCGGGCAGGGGCCGGCGAACAATCTTGAATTGAAGCTGGTGGACGAGAGCAAACTCAACGTATGGTGGATCAACCGCCGTGCGTTCGAGTGGCCGACCGAACCCATGCGGCTGGCGAATCAGCGGCGGCATTTTCACTTTGCCTGGGGGCCCAGCGGAGGCAAGCCAATCGCGAAACTCGGCCGGCTCGAAGTGATCATCGCCGCCGCCGAGGGTGGGAAGGGCACGGTATGGCTCGAAGATTTCAATTTTACGCCGCTTCCGCCGCCGCAGCCTTACACGGGAAAGCCGCAGGTGACGGCCTCGTCGGCGACCACATCCGCAACGGAAATGGTGAAAATGTTAGGCGAGAACGGCCCGACTTGGGTCGCCGCAGATGACGATGCGGCGCCGATGCTGACGATCGATTTCGCGCAGCCGCGCGACGTCGGCGGCATCCTCGTGCATCAACCGGCCGACCACGTTTCGGCCAACTTCACCATTGATGGTTCGGACGACGGGAACACCTGGATGACGCTGCGCCGGGTTAAAGGTGCGACAGCGCTGCCCAGCGAAATCATCCTGCCCGACGTTCAAACGCGATGGCTGCGCGTGGCATTTGAAAGGCAAAGCGGCGGCGCTGCGCCGGGCGTGAGCCGCGTTCAGATTCTCGACGCCGCTGCCGGCGCATCGGTCAACGCGTTCTGGAAGCTTCGCGCGGCTCGGGCATCGCGCGGGCTTTATCCGCGCAATCTACTTAACGAGCAATCGTTCTGGACGGTGATGGGTCAGCCCGGCGACGACCGCGAAGCGCTGATCAACGAAGAAGGGCAGATCGAAGTGGCGGCGCGGGGCTTTTCGCTCGAGCCGTTCATCGTCCAGGGTGGGAAATTGCTCACGTGGGCGGATGGTTCGCACGAGCAATCGCTGCGCGACGGATGGGCGCCGATGCCAACGGTCGTCCGCATGCACAAAGGCGCAGAATTGCGCATCACCGCCTTCGCCGCCGGTGAGGCCGGTGCATCCAACCTGCACGCCGCCTACACGCTGCGGAACACGAGTGATGCGCCGATCAAAGGCAAGTTGGTCGTCGCCGTGCGCCCGATGCAGGTGCTCCCGCCGTGGCAGGATTTGAATATCACCGGCGGGTGGACGGCGATTCGATCGATTCGCGTTGAGAAAGACGGCTTGCTGGTCAACGAAAGCAAAGACCCAAAACGCATCATCCCCAGTGCCGGCTGTACCGTGCTGGCGACGGCGTACGACGGCGGCGACCCGGTCGAGCATCTCGCTGCCGGAAACTGGCCCACGGGCGCGGCGGCGGTGGAAGACCCGCAGAAGTCGGCTTCGGCATTACTGGCTTGGGATTACGAACTTGCGCCCGGGAAGGCGGCAACGGTTTGGGTGGCCGTGCCGTTTCACGGCTTTGATGTGCCCGCGAACCTGCCGACGAACGCCGCGCAGTTCACCGAGTTGGCCGACAAGGTCGCCGGAGATTGGGCAGCGCAGGTCAACCGCGTGAAGTTCACGCTCCCGGCGGCGGCCAAGCAATTTCATGACACCATCCGCGCCACACAGGCATACATTCTTATCAACCACGACGGCAAGGGTTTTCAGCCCGGTTCTCGCACGTACGATCGATCGTGGATGCGCGACGGCTCAATGACGTCGGCGGCCATGCTCGAACTGGGGCATGATGAGCTCGTGCGCAATTTCATCGACTGGATCGCGCCGTATCAATTCGAGAGCGGCAAAGTGCCGTGCGTGGTCGACCGCCGCGGGCCTGATCCGGTGCCGGAGCACGATTCGCACGGGCAGTTGATCTGGCTGATTGCCAACACGTATCGATATACGCACGACAGCGAACTAGTGCGCCGGCATTTTCCACGGGTGAAGAAGGCGATGGAGTACATCCAAAGCATCCGCGCCGAGCGATTGACCGATGAATTCTCCGCCGCCGGAAAGCCGCGGCAGGAACCGGGCAAGCCGCCGGTGCCGGCACTGGCGTTCCGCGGGCTGGTGCCCGAATCGATCAGCCACGAGGGTTATGCCGCCAAGCCCATGCACAGTTTCTGGGATACGTTCTTCATCCTCCGCGGGCTGAGCGATGCGGCGTATCTGGCCGATGTGGCCGGCGAACCGGCGCTTGCGATTGAATGGCGGGCGCTCACGAATGAATTTCGCCAGAGCCTCATCGACAGCATTCGCCTTGCGCACCAGGCGCACGGCATCGACTACCTGCCCGGCTGTGTGGAGCTTGGCGATTTTGATTCAACCTCATCGACGATCCTGCTCTGGCCGGTCGATGAAGCCTCGAATTTTCCCCGCGAGTGGGTGGATGCCACTTTCGACCGCGCCTGGAGCGAGTTCGTCAATCGCCGCGACACGCAGCCGGCGAAGTGGGACGCCTACACGCCTTACGAACTGCGTCACGTCGGCAGCTACGTGCGCCTCGGCCACAAAGATCGCGCCTGGGCCGCCATGAATTACTTCTTTGCCCACCAGCGGCCGCAAGGCTGGCGGCACTGGGCGGAGGTGGTATGGCGCGAGCCCGCCACCCCGCGTATGATCGGCGACATGCCGCACACCTGGTGCGGCAGCGATTTCCTCAATGCCATGCGGTCGATGTTTGTCTACGAAGATCAGCACCAGGAAAAACTAATCCTTCTCGCCGGCCTTCCCGATGCATGGCTTGCCGATCCGACCGGCGTCGCCTTCAGCGGCCTGCGCAGCGAATACGGCGTCATCTCGGTCAGCGTGCGCCCCAACGGCGCAGATCGACTGCTCGTTCGCATCGATGGAGAAGCCAGACCCAAAGGCGGCATCGAACTGCGGTCGCCCCTTTCAAAGAAGATCCGTTCGGCCAAAATCGACGGGCAGGCGGCCGAGGTGTCGGGCAACCGGCTGACCATTATAAAACTGCCGGCGGTGGTGGAACTGGAATACTGATCGTACGCAATGTCCTCGCGCGTCGGCACCGATTGCAAAGTCGGCGCGACGGGGTGACGAAGAATCACAATCAAGGGTGCCACGATCTTGGCTCTCAGGCACTCCTGTCCGGCATTCGGCTCGCGGAATCTTAATGCAATCTTAACTTGCGCTTTCGATCCGGCCATGGCATCTTCACCGGCCTTGAGTGACGAGTTGCAAATCTCCGGAATGCGCGTCATCCGCATGCTGATGCCATGGCGGGAGCGGCTGGACTGCGGGTTTGGCACCACGCACGGCAACGCCGATCTTCGGCTGATTGATGTCATGATGGTTCTGCTGGCCGCGTTTTACAATCCGACGGTTCGGTCGCAGCGTTGCATCGAAGCCCTCTCGCGGCAACCACGCATGCGTGAGCAGACCGGCGTGGGGCGTGTTCCGAAGTCCACGCTTTCCGATGCGTTGCGCCGGTTTGATCCGGAGCACTTGCGTCCGCTGATTGAAGACCTGTGACCTTCCCCACGAAAACCGTGCGCGTTTCGGTTCGGTTTAGTTTTGCTGTGCCTCGAAGGTCTCCGGGCTGACGTAGCCCAGTGAACTGTGTCTTCGTTTGCGATTGTACCAGACGACGATCCATTGGAAGACCGCGTCGGCGGCCTGTTGTCGGGTTTGGAAGTTGCGTTGGAAGATCAGTTCGGTTTTGAGGCTTGCCCAGAGGCTTTCGACGACGGCGTTGTCCCAGCAATTTCCGACGCGGCTCATGCTGCACTGCAAGTCGAACTCGCTTAGTTTGGCCTGGTATTGATCGCCGGCGTACTGGCTGCCGCGATCGGAGTGATGCAGCAGACCGCCGCCCGGCCGTCGGTCGGCCAGCGCCATCTCCAGGGCCTCGACGCACAGATCGGTGTGCAGGGTGTCGTTGATGCTCCAGCCAACTATTTTTCGGCTGAACAGATCGACGACGCCGGCAAGATAGACAAAGCCTTCGTCGGTGTGGATATAGGTGATGTCGGCGGCCCATTTCTGGTTGGGGGCGGTGGCGTTGAAGTCACGGTCGAGTCGGTTCTCGAACACCGGCCGGTCGTGGTTTGAATCGGTCGTGGTGATGCGGAACTTTCGGTGAACAATGCTGGCGATGCCATGGTTTTTCATGCATCGAGCGACGGTGTTGACGCAGCAGAAAATGCCCTGTTCGAGCAGGTCTTTGTGAATATTGGGCGAACCGTAACGGCAGCAGGACTCGGCATGGGCCTGACGAATGGCATTGACGATGCCGTCGCGTCGGACGGCCGCGGGTGAGGCGGGCCGATCGATTCGATCGATCCAGTCGTAGTAGCCCTGTCGGCTGACTTGGAGGATCCGGCACATGAGAACGACGTCGAATTCGTGCTGGTTGTCGTGAATCATCTGGAACCTCCGGCTACGCCGTTCGTCGGGGCCGCGAAGTAGCTGGCGCACTTTTTTAAAAAGTCGCGTTCAGCGGTGAGGCGCTGCGTGCGTGCCAGCAGCTCGCGATTCTGGGCGCGGAGTTGCGTCAGTTCGTCGAATCGTTGGACATCGACGACGCCCGAGGCATCGGGCTGCGCGTCTTTGACCCAGTTGCACAGCGTTTTGTCACTGATGCCCATATCGATCGCGGCGGCACGCTGGGATCTGCCGCATGCCGCGGCATAGCGCAGGGCGGCGAGTTTAAAGGCCTGGGTGAAATGCCCCTTGGAATCACGGGCGGCCCCGGCATCCGGCGCAGCGCCGGAACTCCGGCCTGACGGCCGGAGAGAAGACGGAGCAGAGTCAATAAATGAAGCAGAAGGAGACGCTGATTCGGCCATGATCGATTCCATTCCCGCGGGAGTCTACCCGCAATGAAGAACCGAGACGCGCCCGTTGAGGTTGGGGAGGGTCAGATTCCCAACTCGTCGACGCATCGGTGTTCTGGGAAGCGTACGAGTTTCGGATCGAGAAACCCGATCCTGGTGCACGACTGCGGTGGGACTGCGAACCGCACACGCGCCTGGACGGCGGTGCGATCCAGCTGACATCCGAGTGGCAGGGGACACCGGGGTATCGGGGCAATAACACCCGATACCATGCCATCATCCCGCCGGAAGGCGCCGAAGTTCGCGTGGCGACAAATCGCCGAACTTTCAGCCGCGGTGTCCTGGTGACGCCCATCGACTACGGTCCCAAGATCACCGAATTGTGGAAGGAAGCCGGCTCGAATGCCGCGGGGTACGAGTTTCGCATCGCCGAAATTTCGAGACCGCCGACCAAGCCGTTGCTGTGGGCAATCGTTCAGACGCCTCCGCTGCCGCCTAACCCGGCCGGCAGTGTCCTGAAGCCGCCGGCCGCCCAGCCACGCGCCGCCTTGACCAGCGTATCAGGTTCGACAAATGACCGAGTCACCGGGGTGATGACCCTTTCGGAAAATTGGCAACGCCTCTCGCCACCAAAGGGCCAGCGCCTGCGATTCGGCGCCATCAGGGGAAAGGTTCAAGGACGGTTGGTCCTTATCGACGGGACGACGGGACCGATTTTCGAGTTTTCCACGCAGCGGCCTCCCCCGCCGGACGACCTGACGATCGACGACCCGGCGTACGGTAACTGGACCGCCTATGATTTTCGGGCCGCAGGGGAGTCGCCGCCCACACGCGATGCGGAACTGAAGTGGGAGTATGCCCAGGGCAAGCGGGTCGCGTACGGCACGATGCGAATTTTCAAGGACTGGCAGAGGATTGAGCGCAGTGGCGTGTACCGGACGTTTGTTAAGTTTCCAGCGGGCGAGGTGGAAGTCCGGCTTGTGATGCCGACCAAAAATTCTCCGCCGTCCGTCGCTGTCACCGACAATAATCAAAGTTACCTGAAAATTCTCCAGAAGGATTATCCGTCGTATCAGGCGCTGGAGTTCCGCGCCATGCGCTCCACCGCGGTTCCCACGGGGCTGCTCTTCTGGTCGCATCGACGCGATTGAACAACGGAACGTTGACGCCGGCGGCTAACTAAAAAGCCACATTCAACGCGTGAATGTGGCAGGTGTTTCAGAGCGGTCAACGTGTTCCAACCGCCGGACGCTGTGCATCAATCGAACGCTTCACGCCCGCCACAAACGTCTGGAGTTCGGCGAACGCTTTGGCGTGCGTTGCGAACGCTCGCTGCACTCGAACCAGGTCGCCGTGGTCCGCCGCGTGTTTAATCCGATCGAGCAGGATCTTCCACTCCAGGACCAGGCCGCTGCGCTCGATCCACCGCTCGTACAACGCAGGCGATTCGCAAATCAATTCGTTCATAACTCGCTCCACCATCTGATGACCACGGGTCGCCAGGCTCACGTCGAGCCGGGCATCGTGATGGTCACCGCGGGGAGCGGCCAATCCGGCACTTATATTAGCACATACTAACTTTTTCTGTCAAGTGTTCAGCGTCACCGAGGTGTGCGACTCTGGAGGCAGACCTGTTGTTTGTCGTTCACCCACACCCCAAGCCCATCTCAACCGCCCGAACGGGCAGGAGTAAGCATGAGTGCCAAGTTTGAACTGGGCCGCATCGTCATCACCGCCGCGGCGGCTGACGTTCTGGACAACCGGGACGTCGAAGCGTCCCTGGTCCGCCACCGCGGCGGAGACTTCGGCGAGCTCTGCGACGAGGACCGTCGCCAGAATGAAAACGCCCTGGTTCAGGGACTGCGGATTTTCTCGATCTATCAGGATCGCGGGCGCCGCAAGTTCTACATCATCACCGAACACGACCGGTCCGTGACCACCGTGCTCTTGCCGGAGGACTACTGATGACCCGTTTGGAAAAAAGGGCATTGCGACGGCTCATCGAGTTGTCGGCACCGCCGCGTTATCCGGCCCGCTGCCGGCACCTGCGTCGCTGCGGGCCGTATCACACCGGCTGGATCAAGGCCCACCGGCACCTCGCCGACGGAATTCGCTTCATTCTTTCCGCCAGCAATTCGGCCCTCAAGCCGTACGCCCTGGGCAACCACCCATTACCCCGCAAAAGAAAGGAGTAACCCGTGCGCGAAAAGATGTACTTGGGTTGTACGCCTTCCGACGAATCGTGTGCGCAAGTCGGCAGTGACGGCTATCACGAACAAGCGCGCAAAGAATGTCGTGCCTGGATCGGACAGTTGAGGCGGGCATTCGGTCCCGAACCGCCCAACGCGCAGTTGGCCGTCACGTCCAACGAACACGATTTTGGCAACTATCTGGAAGTCGTCTGCTGGTTCGACGGCGCCGACGAAACGGCCGCGAACTATGCCGTTCGATGCGAAGGCGCGGCGCCCACCGAGTGGGACGAGCCGGCCCGCCGCGAACTCGGCCTCGCTTCAACCTGATGTTGTTCAACCTTTACCCGAGCCGGAGATGTTCTCCGGCTCTTTCCTTAGATTGTCCTTCACGGGAGTATGCATCATGGCTCAATGGATCGACTTTCGCGCCCTGCGGGCGCAGCTCAAGATCACCGACGTCCTGGCCGAACACGGCATTACACTTAAGGTCAACCGGGATCAGGGGAGCGGGTTCTGCCCGTTGCCCGACCACGCCGAGACGCTCAAAAAGAATCGTTCGCCATCGTTCAGCGCCAACCTCAAGAAGGGGATCTGGCAGTGTTTCGGCTGCAAGCAGAGCGGCAACGCATTGGACTTGGCCGTTCTGCTGGCGAGCAAAGACCCCGACGATCCTCAGGCGGTTCGATCGGTCGCGGTGGAACTGGTGCGGCGCTTCAAGCTCGACGCCGCCGGAGACGTGAAGCGCTCGCGGGGTAAGCCCCCGCGCAGTGCTGTAACGGCCCGGCCAGACGAGCCCGCCGGCGTGCAGCCCGAGGGGCGAGAATCATCCGATTCGAAGCCGCCGTTGGGCCAACCGCCGGCCGCAGCCTTCCAAGGCGCGCCACATTGCGATGACGCGATCGTGAATCCGCCACTGGACTTTGAGTTGAAGCACCTGGATACGAAGCATCCATACCTGGCATCGCGCGGCTTGACGCCGGCGACGGTGGAACACTTCGGCTTGGGATATTGCGCCAAGGGATTCCTCGCCGGCCGAATCGCCATTCCGATTCACAACCCGCAAGGGTTGTTGGTCGGCTACGCCGGCCGGCTGGTGGACGACGGGGCGATCGCCGCCGACTGCCCGAAATACCTGCTGCCCGGACGACGCGACCGCGGCGGCCGGGTGATCGAGTTTCACAAATCCGAACTGCTCTACAACGCCCACGGCGTCGAAAAGCAGGGCGGTGACGTGATCGTCGTCGAGGGGTTTCCGTCGGTGTGGCATCTCGTTCAATGCGGGTTCGCCAACACCCTCGCGGTCATGGGCAGCGACTGCTCCGACCGGCAGCTGCAGCTCATTCTCGACTGCTGTGACGCCGATGCCACGGTGTGGCTTTTCCCGGATGACGACCGGGCCGGCGAGAAGTTTGCTACCGGCCTGGCACCGCGACTGGTCGAGTTCCGTCGGACCCGCTGGATTCGGGACCGGAAACATCAACCGACTGATTACACCCACGACGAATTGCAGTCCCTGCTAGAGTCGGTTCGTCGATAGCGCTTGAGCGGCCCTCACCCGGCCGCTCTTTTTTTACGCGTCGCGTATCGCCCGGCGTCCGTAAGCATTCAATTATTTTCCCTGATCGTCGCACGGATCAATGCGGCACCACCCGTTCCACTCCCAACTCGTTGATTACGCACGCGGCTCGTCCAGCAGACTCCACCGCCTCGCGCGCTGGTCGATCATGGCATCGCAGGCCGCATCGCTGAGGCCCGTCGTCCCTGGCTCTCGCTGATCCGGGTCATAAGATGTGCCACGGACGGCGGCCAATACGTCGGTGGGACGGAGCCAGATGGCGGCCAACGGATCGGCGAGCAATTCGTCGATCGTGGTCAACCAGACGAGTTGACGCACGGGCGGGTGCATCGCCAGCAGACGCATGGCGATGTTGTTGCGCCGCGCGGCGCTGGGCACAACGACGAGCACCGTAAAATGATATTCCTGAACGTTCACCGGGGCGTCTCGACCGGTATGGCAGAACTCCCGTTGGTAGCCGCCGCTGTTAAGATAGTTGCGGTAGCGCCAGGCTTTTTCGATGAGCTTGGGGAGTACTTCGTGCGACCGGTCGATCTCGATAAAAAAATCCCGCGCCAGGACGCTATCGTCTTCCTGCCACGTCACGCGCAAAAAAGCGTCGGGCCGCATGGCGTGCTTCCGGCCGTCCGACCCCGCGACGGTGAAGCGGTGCAGCCGCGGCCAAGTCGTGCACCAGCTCTGCCGGCCGGCCGCGGCGGTCGCACGGGTGAGCGCGATCTTGGCGTCCATCACCGACAGCTCGTGGGCCAGGTACTTGTCGGTGAGTTTACGCAGCCGCCGGTCCATCTCCAGCCACGAGATGACCACCGGCAAGTCCTGTCGCTTGGCCATCAATGCGTCGAAACCCCGTTTGGTCAAAAAGAAAATGCGTCGGTTCGCAGCCGACTCGCGGGTACGGATATCGAGAATCCCCGCGTCCAGGAGCGCCGCCAGGCGTTTGTAGGCGTAGGGCAGCGCGTCCTGAAAATACATCAACTCGATCTGCTGCGTCGTCATCACCCGCGATTCGAGCAACCCCCGCAGCAGGTCGTAATCGCGCGATTGCAGATTGATCCCGCGGCGGGGTGTGTCCTCCTTCATTCAGGCGATTTTAACACAGGTGGCTTGACTCGCGGTGGCCCTAGCACGGGCGCGCGGATTTGGCTGTGGATTTTGCGGGCCCGCGGCACCGGCTCGTCGCCGACGATCAATTCCTGAATGGAGTGACTGAATGCCTTGCGATTCTCCTCCAGCATCCGCAGCGCCTCGGTCCGGCGGTGCATGAACGGAAGTTTTTCACAGCAGACTTCTACATAGGTGCTTATCAGCTCATCGCCGGCCCGGACTTCCGGAACGTGGGGCGCTTTAATCGCGGCCGGCGCCGACATGTTCATGAGCTTCACCACGCAGTGCTGCTGCAACTGCCCGGTGAGAATCTGCACACCCGCGACCATCTGATCAGCGACCGGCACCCGCTCGATGCTGGCGATCTGCTCGCCGTAGATGGGTTCCATGACGTTCCGCGTCGTCTGGCCACGCTGACTGGACCGCGTCCGGGCATTCGATGCGCTTTCCCCGTCCTGGGCATTTTCTGAATCGGTGCTCGCGTTCGGAAACATCCCTTGCCGGCCGTCTTCATCCACTGAAAATAAGTTTGACGTTCCGGTGCCACGGCCGGCGTTGGTCCCAGCTTGTTCGGTTTCGCTGTCGCCTTCACTTTCGCTTGTATCCGTCACCTGAATCCAGCGGTGATCGACCACTCCGCGGTGTTTGATGACATTGCGAATCTTCTCCGGGTCGAACGTGCTCCCGTACATCCGCTGCGCCAGCATCTCCACGTCGGCCGGGTGCTGCGTACGGAAGACGATCTGGTTGGCCACCGTGCCGAGCACGGCGTGGTGGATCTGTTCTCCCACCGGCCCCTTGCTCGTCAACTGCGACGGAAACTGATGCGCCAGCGTCAGGTGCAATCCCATCCCGCGGGCCTGCGCCAACTGCGTGGCGATCGCCGGGTTTAAACAGTTCTGAAACTCATCAATGTACACATAAAACGGCAAGGCGTTCTTGCCGTCCTTGGGTTTGCCGCGACTTTGCGCCGCCTGCCACAAGTCGGTCAGCAGCATGGTGGTGAACGTCGACGCGACGGTCTCGTTCACCATGCCCCCTTCCTGGCTGGCGTTGACGAGGATGATCCATCCTTCTGCAATCGCCTGGCCCAAATCCAATGACGCGCCCAGCATCCCGGTCATGAGCTGGATCTGCTGGTTGTTCACGAACCGCTGCAGCAGACCCAGCGAACTTTGGATCAATTCGGTGAACTCCCGGCGGTTCTTTTCATCCAGCGCCCATTCCCAGTCGGCCCGGCTCGGGCCTTCCGGGACACTCGGCAGCAATCCCCGCCGGGCGGCGGGGTTCTGGAACAGTTCCGGGGCCCGCTGGATCGACTGCCCGGCGCAGTGCAGCAGCATCAGCGCGTTGCGTGTCCAGCGTTCCAACTGTGTCATCACGTCCGATGACGCGTTCTGACGGGCATACAGCATCGCCTGCATCATCGCTTCGGCGATCACACTCGGATCGCCGTCGCCGGCCCGTGGCCGCAGCATGTTGTATGCGCAGACCCAGTCCTTGCTCGTCAAGTCGATCGGTACGACCTTCAGGCCGCCGCGGTCACGTCGCGACAGCCAGGCCATGATGTTCTTGTAGCTCGACCCCAGTGGGTCGATGAACAACAGCCCGCTGCCGCTGCGGCGGGACTTTTCAATGTCCTGCCGAATCAGGTGCTCCATCGTGCGGCTCTTGCCCATGTTGGGCATCCCCACGATGTACAGCCCGCTGGCCCGCTCTTGCGGCCGCAGCGTGAGCGGACGGCCGGTGCCCGGCTCGTTCCCGATCCAAATCTCATGACCTAGGGTTCTTGGCATGGCTTGTGGGGCATCATACGCCCGATGTACGCTCGTTTGCATCGCTTACGAAGCAGAATCAGGTTCAGAGGTCGATCGTGCCTCTGAGAGGCCTGCAGCGGCTTTGCCGCTGTGTCGCGATTCGCGACCACGATCGTTGTCTCAAAGGCCGGCACCGCCGGCCATTCGTTCGGCTCTGCCAACCGTGTGGGATGGAGTGTGTGCGAGTTGTCGGGGGCCGAATTTAAGTATCCCGCACCAGCGGGATACCTTATGACGCACGCTCCGTGCGGAACGGCCCCGACCCACCGGCGTTTGGGTGAGGAACGCAAGCGCTAGCGTGTACCGCAATCCCGGCAGTACCCTGACGCCCTGCGGAAAACGACGGTGGGTCGGGGGCGGAACGCATCCCGACAACTCGCACACACCACGCGTTTTGCAGGCTTTTTGCCTGCAAACTGTCGCTACGACCCGTCCAAACGGGTTTGGATAGGAGTCTGGACACCCCGTTTTGACGGGGGGAGCGAACGAGCGTTCTGCTCTTGCCACACGGTTGTATCGGAATATGAACCCGCCATTCACTGCGTGAGCGGCGGGACAATCAAGCCGGGACCAGCAGGAAACGGTTTGGAAAATGGATACGGGTGTTGGATCGGAAATTATCTAACTTAACATAAGACGGATCGGCGGCGGCAGCTCAGGCAGCTTCAACCTCGACGCGCTTTTCGGCAATCGCCAACGCGTGCCTCAGCGATAGGACGACTTGCTCAGCCGTCAATTCATCGCCCTGGCTCTGAACGACAACGGTCGTACCGTAATTTGTGTGATACGCCTGCTTCGGTTTAGGTTGACCGTCGAACACCGTCTTCTTGCGGCCGGTAAGCGTGCCGATTTTCTCGCGGATCTGCTTACTAGTGGCACCGCGCAAGAGGTCTTCAACCAACGAAAACTGTTCCGCGGGATTCTTGTGACGCGCTACTTTGGCGGCGGCGTCATAGGGCAACGTAACTTGAGACGTCTCAAGTTTTCGGCGCAGCTTCGTCGGCAGTTTCAGCAGCGCAAGCATGTGGCTCACCCAGGTCTCATCTTTGCCGATGATGCGCGCTAGTTCTCGCTGACTTTCTACGGTGCTGTCGTCGAGTAACGATTGCAGTGCTTCGGCCAACTCGATCGGATTCACGTTCTCGCGTTGGACGTTCGATACCACACTTTTCTGACGCACACGTTTTTCGTTTTCCGCGTCGCGGATGATCACTTCGATTTCTTTGAGCTCGGCCTCGCGTGCCGCGCGAAAGCGGCGGTGTCCGGTGACGATCTGATAGCGCCCGCCGTCCGCCGGCATGACGGTCAACGGCTCGATGATGCCCATCGATTGGATTGATGCGATCAGACCTTCCATGTTCCTGAATGTCTTGCGTTCGTTTTTGGGGTCTTCGATCAGACGATCGACGGACACGACAAATCGCCCTTCTCGTGGAAGCAAGCTGTCGAGCTTGCCTTCACGATGGAGTTGTTTGACCGCGTCCAGGCGACTCTTTGGTGCTTCTATAGTCATGCTGCGCTCGTGATTAAGCTGCGTTCAGGCAGCAGAATTTCTAAAACTTCATGAATGAGACTGGACATGTCCGCCGCCCCTGCCGAGTGCGGACGCCATTTGAAGATCGAACCGCCGTGACTGTCCACACGGGCCAGCCAACCGCAACTTCGTACCTCGGTGCGGGCGCGTTCGATGCCATCCGACTCCATTTGCGCGATGACTTCGTTTCGCAGTCCGTCCTGGCGACTCACGTTTGAAAGTACATGCATGAGTCGATACTCGTTGTCGTTTCGAAGGCGTACTAGAAGCTTGTAAAAGTTGGCATAGCTCTTGACTGCTTTGGTGCTCTCGAACGGCACGATGAAAAGGTCGGTCGGGTAGATCGCATTTTCCATGATCGGGCTGATCTGGTTCGGTGAGTCGATGACAACGAAATCGAAATGTTCGGTTCCATACTCGGCGAGCAACTTCGAAAGAGTGAGCTGATAGTTCTCGCGGCCGGTGATTTTACGGCCCAAATCTTCGAGTCCTTCAGCGCTGGGAACGAATGACAGATTGTCGATTTTTGTCGGTTGAAGAACACGGCTCAGCGGTTCGTATCCCGCCATGGATGCGACCAGCGATCCTTCAGCCGTGATTCCATCACCGGCGCCGAGCCATGCGGTGACCTGAGCTTGCGGGTCCATGTCGAGCAAAAGCACACGGTAGCCCCGTTCGCCCGCAAGGCCGGCTGCGAGACTCATGGCAATTGTGCTCTTTCCACAACCCCCCTTCGCATTGATGACGGTAATGATTTTCATTTGTTGTGCTCGTTAAATTTCTTGTCCCAGGCGACAAAGTGTCCTGCTCCCCTAAATTGTCCCACTGCGGAAGTATAGAATCGCTGCCCTGAGAGGGCCAAGCGATGAAGAAGCGATTTACCGAAGAGCAGATTGTCGGGATTTTGCGTGAAGGTCAGGCC
>Ga0163146_10004869_pt1 | contig 16050 bp, 9 predicted proteins | sample OliLakLV19MP7G1_FD_148648 | JGI IMG/M metagenome (GOLD analysis project Ga0163146, IMG submission 148648) | Freshwater microbial mat bacterial communities from Lake Vanda, McMurdo Dry Valleys, Antarctica - Oligotrophic Lake LV.19.MP7.G1 | ecosystem: Environmental > Aquatic > Freshwater > Lake >...
GGCTTGTTTCCGCCGAATCGGAGTTCGGCGGTACGGTTCGTGGTCATCTGTGGGCTTGTTTCCGCCGAATCGGAGTTCGGCGGTACGGTTCGTGGTCATCTGTGGGCTTGTTTTCGCCGAATCGGAGTTCGGCGGTACGGTTCGTGGTCATCTGTGGGCTTGTTTCCGCCGAATCGGGGTTCGGCGGTACGGTTCGTGGTCATCTGTGGGCTTGTTTTCGCCGAATCGGAGTTCGGCGGTACGGTTCGTGGTCATCTGTGGGCTTGTTTCCGCCGAATCGGAGTTCGGCGGTACATGGGGTAGAAAAAACAGGTTAGGGATCGCTCGTTCAGGGAATAATTCGTAGCATTGTCAAAACAAACCTGATATGCAGATTCAACACGAGCGGGAAGGCGCGAAGGGTGCATTCTACGCAGAAGAAGACGGCGTTCGTCTTGCCGAAATGACATAGGTGTTCAAAAAGAAGCCGGAGTTCAAGGAAGTGTGGTTGTAGTAACGCCGGGTAGGCTTATTGAATCCGTTAATCCCGCGTTAACATTCCTGCATATCTTGCTGCGAAGCATTACTTTTGCAACCAGCAACCTGCATGGAATGTTACGAAACCAGTTCTACATGACGTATTTTCAAGTTCCCCGTTCCACAAAACGCCTGTTGGCGGGTTTGTTTGGCCTCCTGCTGGGTGCCACAACGCTCTGGGCTCAGCGACCGCCGGCTGGCGTCGGGGGAACCGGAAGGGATGGCGCTTCGACAACGACTAACTCCACTGTTTTTGCTGGGCAGGAGGATTTTGACGACCGCGATACCTTTGGCGTCTTTTCATTTTTAGTCAACAACCCCAATCGGGAAACGCCTTTCTCCGATTCTTTGCTCGGATATTATTTCCATCAGTACGACCCGGCGCGCCGCCGCGATATAGACCTGGGCCATCTGGGGAATTTGGGTTCGGCGCATCAACCCATTTTTTTTCAAACTTTTCCGAGGAAAGGGTTCGATATCGGACTACACCAATTCGATGCCTACTTGACGCGCGCGTCCGATTTGCCGTTCTACCGATTGGAAAAAGCCTATACCAATGTGGGCTACACGCAAGGTTCGGAGCAAGCTGACAGCTACTTTACGGCTCAGTTCAGCCGGAATTTTGCCGATGGCCTCAATTTTTCGATTGATTATGAGCGCATCAGTCAGATCGGCCAGCAGGATCAGTATGCCAATCAGAATACCCGCAACACTGCATTGGCTACGGGGTTGTGGTTTCATGGAAAAGGCGGACGCTACGACGGGTTCTTCATTTTTGCCAACAACACCATCGAACAGGAGGACAATGGCGGGTTGGTCAGAGAGCCTGCCTTGGGAGGAGAATTTGAAAGCCCGTCTTCTGCCGAGGTTTTTCTGGAGGACGGGCAAACGCGGCACGCACACCGCGAATTCCAATACACCCAATACTACCGCTTTGGCGGTCAGGCGGATACAACCGGGCGGCAACGGCGGGCATTCACGCTTTCCCATCAGATCAACCTGATGAACAGCGCCTACAAGTTTTTTGATCCCTATTCCATTGCAGATACCGGGTTCTACCAGCGCTTCCCTCAACTGCAGACCGACGAACGCGGTGCCCGTTTTTTCCTCGACCACCGCGCCATCGAAAACAGCTTTCGAATCAGTACCTATAAACTACGTGACGGTGCCCAAAAAAATGTAGCCCGCGATCAACGCGATCTGCTCGAAGCAGGATTGACGCATATCCACCACCGGGTGCGCCAGGAGGGGGCGGCTGACACCGTACTGAACAACCTGTTGCTGCATGGGCGATGGCTTTTTCAACCCAACAAACGGTTGCGGTTCGATGCTTTCGGACATCTGAACCTCTGGGACAATGGCGGTGATTATCAGGTTGGCGGAGAACTCCTGCTTGATTTTGGGAAAATAGGCGCACTGAATATACAGGCTTCCAATCAGTTATACAGCCCCAATTTGCTCCAGCACCGACTCTATCTCACCCAGCAACCTTTGTGGGAAAACAACTTCAGGCAAACGCTGGAGACCAATGTCCGTGCCAGTTACCACCTGTCGAACATCTCGTTGGAAGTGGGCGGGGGCTATTATCTTTTTAACCAGTTCATTTATTTCGATACGCTGGGCATTGCGCGCCAAACAGGCTTGCCGCTGAGCGTGCTGCAGTTTGTGGTCAAGAAAAACTTCAAATTCTGGCGCTTCCACTTAGACAATACCCTGACGCTGCAAAAAGCAACGGAGGACGTCATTCGCTTGCCGGAAGTTTTTGGCAAACACAGCCTGTATTATGCAGGGACGTGGTTTCGGGTGCTCGATGTGCAGCTCGGCGTTGACCTGCGCTGGAATACAGACTATTTAGCCAATTACTACAACCCGTTCATTGGCCAGTTCCATTTGCAAAATGCACAGGAAACCCGGCTCTTTCCCGCTTTGGATGCATTTTTTAGCATGCGGGTTCGGAAGTTTCGCGCTTTTCTAAAATTTGAAAACATGGGGAGTCTATTTGCCCCTGACCAGTTGTATTACCAGACTGCTTTCTATGCCTTTCCGGATGCGGCGTTGCGTTGGGGCATCAAATGGCGATTGGTGAATTAATCATTCTCTGGGAGGGGCACCTTTTAATGCCTGAAGCACATATTCCCACAGCGTTTCGTAAGGCACGACCTCCAATTCCGCATTCTGGCGTGCGGTAACCAACGGCATGCTTCGGAGCGCTTCCCAGTATCGATGGACTTTCCGCATCACCGGTTTGTAAACAAAATTTCCATGCGGCAGCTGCACCAGCATTTTGATGAAGCAGTTACTGCGAAACGTATCGTCCTTTCGCAGGTAGCGATGGGTGTACATATTCAGCGATTCAACCCGGTCAATAATCTTGTTGTAGTCGCCCTGAGCCAGCAAAAATAAGGTGTGTAAGATCAAAATGGAGATATTGGCACCCTGTTTATCCCGTGAAAAAGTTGGAACCTGATTCAGAAACTTACTTGCCCGGAACTTGGAGGTACTGCTTTGGGATAGATCCGGCTTGATTTTTCCGAGCATAATAAAGTAGTGAACATAGGCTTGAAAGATGTTCCATATTTCCGACTTATTTTGTATCAAATGCTTGAATTTTGGATGACCAGTAGCTTGCTCATAAATCTGATAGGCTTTCTGATATTGCTGCGAGTGAAAACAAATGGTGATGTAGTAACTTAGCGTATTAAACCAGTTGATTGAGCCTTCAGGAACGCTTTGAAGTGCCTTTTTAGAAAGAGCCTCCCCTTCTGTATACTGTTGTAACCGGAGATGACAGGCTAATGACTTATTCATGAATGAAACCTTAACAGACTGAGAATGAACCATGTATCGCTGATCTGATTGAAAAAAATCAAGTGCTTCTTCACACACTTTAAGGCTGTTTTCGTAATCATTGGTGATCTCAAAACGAAGGAGAGAAACTTGATAGAATAAGTAGCATAAGCGATACGACTGGGTATGCTGGATCAGTTCAGCTAACTCCTGATAATACTGTTGAGCCAGATCAGCCAATTCCACTTTGCTGCCGGTTGACTTGGCATAGTTGAAGGTTATTGCTAAATAATATTCTTCTGCCTTAAGCTCGGCAAAGTAAATATTTGTATATTCCGTCACGATTTTTTTATACGCTGTATATTTCTTTTTATCTCCGATAAGTCCGCCATAATGAACCTGTAAGTCTTTCGCAATCCCTAGAATGATATCAGTGAATCCAAAACTCAGTGCTTTCTTCAATGTTTCCTGAGCTAAGGGGATGGCGGCAGGTCTTGCGTGCCGACCTAATAAAATTTTTGAAGCAACCATATCCTTGTAGCAGGAATAATAGGCTTTTTGATATTCATTAAATGCTGGCAGATTGGCATCTATTAGGAAGATTGTATTAACCAGACGATCTCGTAACTGGCGCTTTAGCCTGGAAAAGTACATGCTCTTGTGTGGGTTATCGCCGTAAAAAGAAGTGGATATCTCCTCTTCAGTACCACCTTTACCCGAAGCCAATTGTTCATAAAGTACTTTTAAATGTGTCCGCGTCTTGCCTTTTAATGCTACTTGCTCAATTTTTTTAATCTTATTTTTAGACACAAATTCAGCCAAGGCTATTATTTCTTGCATAGATTGTGTTTTTTTTGTGTTTTAAAAGAGAGAGATTCTATTAAGGAAGTATTTGATTTTAAAGTAAATGTAGGCTATTCCTCTTAAAAATGACTTGCCCTTCTCTGTTTTTTTTTGTTTTTTTTGTTATCAATGCTAAGCTTGAACAACTATAGTTTTAAACCATAATTTAAAATGTTTAAAACTATGACTATGGCAACGATTGTCGCGTTTTTACTTTTCATTGGTGTTATTTCTTCTCCGGAGCAAGCTACACAGGAACTAAAGGATGCCCATCAGGCTCAATTCGAACAGTATTCCATTGTAAATGACGATCTTGATGGCTGGTAATCGAATGGGAGTGCCGGTCTGAATGGGCAATTTGTAATCTGATCTTGATCAATGTAAAAAAAATTACGTTACAGGTCAGATCATAGAGTTCTTGTCCGGTAGTATGTGAAGTACATCAGACTGAAAGACATTGTTATATCTATGGCAGTTAGCCAAAAATATAGCTGTTCAAGCGATATTCATGAAGCGCAACTTGCTTTTTATGAATAACTTATATTTTTTTTTATCCCAAAAAAATAAAATCTTCTATGTTCAATCACATGCCTTTCTGTAATTGATCTAAACAGAAGGGCGAGCTACTTTTGTACTGTGTTTGTTCATAGTGTTTGTTAGGGCATAATTGAGCCGGGCACCCAAGCCCGCTTTATTATGCTTTTTTTTGCGTACTCATCAAGGTAATTCTTGATGCATGCATGTGTAATTCTACCTTTCCAGTCTATATTTGGGGCAGGATGGCTTTAAGCCATTTATCCGAAAAGTAGTCTTATGATGAAAAAAGTAGTGTTTTTTCTTTTTGCTGCGTTGGTATTGCTCCAATCGTGCAGCCCTTCCGAAACCGCAGATCTGATCCTGATCAACGGCAATATTTATACCGTAGACCCGGGGAATCCCAGGGTTGAGGCCATCGCCATTCAGGGCGACCGCATCCTCAAAACAGGCAGTACGGCCGAAATTGACCGCCTGAAAAGTGAAAAAACAAAAGTCATTGACCTGAAGGGACAGTTTGTAATGCCCGGATTCATCGAAGGGCATGGCCACTTTTCCGGACTCGGCGCAAGCCTGATCAACCTCAATTTTTTAAAATCGAAGAGTTGGAACGAAATTGTTCAGGCCGTAGCCGAAAAAGCCAAGTCCGCTAAACCTGAGGAATGGATTACTGGTCGCGGCTGGCATCAGGAGAAATGGATTGAGCCATTAGACCAGCAGGAACAGGGTTATCCTTATCATGACCTGCTCAGCGAGGTGTCGCCAGACCATCCGGTTTTGCTGCGGCATGCTAGTGGCCATTCCTTGTTTGCCAATAAAAAAGCGATGGAGCTGGCCGGGATCAGTGCAGAAACGCCGGATCCTTCCGGTGGCCGAATCGTACGCAATGCCCGGGGCGAGGCGATTGGCGTGTTTGAAGAGCGCGCAATGAGCCTGATCAATGGCGTATATCAGGAATACCTCGACGGCTTGTCAGCATCCGAACAAAAAGAACTCTGGTTGAAAGGTATCCAGTTAGCGGAGGAGGAATGCCTCAAAAAGGGGATCACCTCGTTTCAGGATGCCGGTTCTTCCTTTGAGGAAATTGAATGGTATCGGGATCTAGCCGAAAAGGGCGATCTGGATCTTCGCCTTTGGGCAATGCTGCGCCACAGTTTTGCCGACATGAAGGACAAGCTGAACGGCTTCCCCGTGCTCAACCTTGGCAACCATACGTTCACCTGCCGTGCCATCAAGTCTGAAGTGGACGGCGCATTGGGGGCTTTTGGTGCCTGGCTTTTAAGGCCTTATGCTGACAAACCCGGCTTTGAAGGCCAGAACACCACTCCGGTTTCGGAAGTGCAAAACATCGCCCGCTTAGCGATGGACCACGATATGCAACTCTGCGTGCATGCCATCGGCGACCGCGCCAACCGCGTGACGCTGAATATTTACGAAGAAATATTCAAAGCCAATATCGGCAAAACCAACCTGCGCTGGCGCATCGAACACGCCCAGCACTTAGACACAGCTGATATTCCACGGTTTAAGCAGTTGGGTGTCATTGCATCCATGCAGGGCATCCACTGCACCTCCGACGCGCCATTTGTGGTGAAGCGCCTTGGCGAATCACGTTCAAGGCTGGGAGCCTACCCCTGGCGCAGTTTGTTAGATGCCGGCGTATTAGTGGCCAATGGCACCGACGCACCGGTGGAAGACGTAAGCCCGATCGAAAGTTTCTACGCCTCCGTGACCCGACGTCGTGCCGACTCCGGCTTAGTCTTTTTTCCAGAACAGCGCATGACCCGCGAAGAAGCGATTTATTCTTATACCATGGCCAATGCTTTTGCCGCATTCGAAGAACAATTGAAAGGGTCGCTCACCGCCGGTAAATTGGCTGATTTGGTCGTTTTGAGCAATGACCTCACCCAATGCGCCGATGAAGACGTTTTGAAAACCCAAATCGTGATGACGATGGTGGGGGGGGAAGTCAAATTTAGAAAATAGTAGTTCATGTTTTTGAGGATTTGGTTATTTGAGTATTTGACCGTTCCCCTCAAATCTTCAAATCTTCAAATCCTCAAATCTTCAAACCAATACATCCATGAATCGAAAAATACGAATGGGTATGGTAGGCGGTGGCCGCGGTGCCTTCATCGGAGGCGTACACCGCATGGCCGCAGCGTTAGACGGTGAAATCGAATTGGTATGCGGCGCTTTCAGCAGCGACCCGGAGCGCTCGAAAGCGTCGGGAGAAGACCTGTACTTGCCGTCCAATCGCGTCTATCCGAATTATGAAGCCATGATCCGGGACGAAAAAGCGCTTCCTGAAAACGAGCGCATGGATTTTGTAGCCATCGTCACGCCCAATCACATGCACTACGGGCCTGCGCGCATGGCACTGGAAAACGGGTTTCACGTGGTTTGCGACAAGCCACTGGCTTTCAATATGGAAGAAGCGCTGGAACTGCAGAGCTTGGTGAAAGAAACCGGCCTCCTTTTCGCCCTGACGCACAATTACACCGGGTATCCGATGGTGAAACAGGCAAAAATGATGATTGCCAATGGCGAATTGGGCAAAATCAGGAAAGTGGTTGTGGAATACCCACAGGGCTGGTTGTCTACCCACGTTGAAGGAAAGCAGGCTTCCTGGCGCACGGATCCCCAGAAATCGGGGATTGCAGGCGCTATGGGCGATATTGGCACCCATGCCGAAAACCTGGCAGAATACGTCACCGGGCTGCAAATCAAAACCTTGTGCGCCGATTTGAGTGCTTTTGTGGAAGGGCGCGCGCTTGATGATGACGGCAATGTGCTGCTGCGGTTCGACAATGGTGCCAAAGGCGTGTTGCATGCCAGCCAGATTTGCGCCGGCGAAGAAAACAACCTCAACCTGCGGGTATGGGGAGAAAAAGGCGGCATTGAATGGCGGCAAATGGAGCCAAATACCTTAGTTGTGAAATGGTTGGATAAACCTGCTCAAATCCTGCGAACGGGCGTCGGTGTGCTTTCTCCCCAGGCTGCTGCCCATACGAGGCTCCCGGGCGGGCACCCGGAAGGTTATTTGGAAGCCTTTGCCAATATTTACCGGAATGTAGCGGTTTGCCTAAGCGCCCGGATGAATGGCAAGGTTGTTGACCCGCTATACGAGGATTTTCCTTCCGTAAAAGACGGCGTCCGGGGCATGCGGTTTATCGAAAAAGTCGTGGAGTCAAGTGGAAGTGAAGAGAAGTGGATTGCCTTTTAGCACTGGTTAAAAAAATGGATATAAAAATCAGGTAAGGAACATCGCAATAATAAGTTCGCGTTTTCGGCGTGGGGATTTTTCCAGCGGACAAGGCGCAAGAAGGGAGCGTAGCCAAAGCTACGTGACCGACGAAGGCAATTGCGCCGACTGAAAGCAATTGCGGGAAGTTCGGTGGGAAAAGCCACCGCCCAAATCGGGAAGTTATTATTTCGGCGTTCCTAAGCGATTAGAAAATTCTAATTTCGCTTCACCAGACTACTATTGAACGAACAACTGACTCAATGCAACCCTTCCGTCTGCCATTTGGTCAGTAGGCACCTTTTATAGTTTTCTGTTCAAGTTTTAATCAAATAAAATCACTGGTTTATGATTCGACAACACACCCTTCTATGGCGGGTTCTCCTGCCTATGCTGCTGCTGATGCCTGTACTGGCGTCGGCGCAGACAAAAGCCAACTTTCGCATAAGCGGAAAAGTAACGGATGAAGCGGGAGAACCGCTTATCGGGGTTACCGTACAATTGACCGAAGTCAGAGGAGCAGGAACGATTACAGACTTCGACGGGATGTACGAATTATCCGGTTCTGCGAACAGTGGCGACTACACGCTCGAATTGAGCTATGTGGGCTATGGCACGCAGCGTTTTAAAGTCAACGTTGGCAACAGCCCGACCATCGAACAAAATGCAACCCTGAGCGGCGACATCCTCAACCTCGACGAGGTAGTCGTAACCGGCGCTTCCGCAACCTCCACCCGCAAACAATTGGGCAATGCAGTAAGTGTTGTGGATGGAAGCCAGCTCTCTAAAGCCGGAACCGTTAACGCACTGGGGGCGCTATCAGGCAAAGTCATGGGCGCACAAATCACCCAGAACGACGGCGGCCCAGGCGGTGGCATCTCGGTTCGCCTGCGCGGCCCAAGCACCATCAACGGCGCTTCGCAACCCTTATTTATTGTAGACGGCGTGATTGTGGACAACAGTTCCCAAAACGTCATCAACCGCAACGCCGATGCCCAGGGCACTGGTTTCCAATCCGGTCAGAACCGCATCATTGACATCAACCCAAACGACATTGAACGCATCGAAGTCATCAACGGAGCAGCGGCGGCAGCCATTTACGGCTCGCTCGCCAGCAACGGGGTTGTCCAGATTTTTACCAAACGGGGTAAAGTTGGCAAACCGCAAATCAACTTTTCTACGACCGTTTCGATGAGCGAGCTCCGCAAGCGACTGCCCATGAACCAGGAGCCTGTCCGCTTTGGCTATCCGGGCAGCCCCCGTTTGGCCACGGCTGGCGACCGACTGACCACCATCGCAGACTTGCGCAGCGCAGCAGATAAGGCTGCTAACCCGGGCACTGGACCGGTTTCTTTGGGCGGTGCCCTGGTGGAGGTTACTTACCCGGTGACGCGCTACGACTACCAAGATGATTTGTTCCAAACGGCTTATGGCACCGACAACTACCTGTCTATTTCCGGCGGGACGGATAAAACCCGTTACTATGGCTCTTTGTCTTACGGGGATAACGAAGGTATCCTCAAAACGACAAATTTCCAACGCTACGGTGCCCGTTTGCGGATTGATCAAACCCTGACCGACTGGGCCAATATGTCCGTCGGCGTAGGGTATACCAACAGTTCTTCCCGGGATCTGCCCAACGGCAACAACTTCTTTAACCCCATCAGCGCCATGGTCATTATTGACAACGTATGGGACATCGAAGCGCGCGACCAGGAAGGCCGCCTGCAACACGTGGAATTGGTGCGGATGAACCCGCTCAGTACCATCGAAGGCTATGACATCGGACAGGAAACCAACCGAATGGTGGGCGATTTGCAGTTCAATGTGTTCCCCTTCAAAGGCATGAGTTTTCGCTATGTACTTGGTCTTGACGCGTATAGCCTTCAGGGACACCAGTTGCAAAAACGGGTGCCTTACCCAGGCGTAGCGGCTACATTTTTTCCGGATGGTTATGTCAGCGTAGGTACCGACAACGTGTTCAAAACCAACCACGATGTAACGTTGAGCTACCAGTTTAACATTGGAGATAAAATCTCTTCCACAACAACTGCCGGAAGTCAGTATTTGTACGATCGCCGCAATTTTACCTTTGCGGAAGGCCGCGACCTGCTGCCCTTCATCACAACCTTGCGTGCGGCGGGTAACTTTTTTACGCCAGCCTTTGAATCTTTGTCTGAAACGGCTGTCTGGGGTTATTTCCTTCAGCAGACCTTCGGCTTTAATGACCTCCTCTTCCTGACCCTTGCCGGTCGTATGGATGGGGCATCGGTATTTGGCGAAAACGAACGCAACCAGTTTTATCCAAAGGCCAGCGCCAGCTTTGTTTTGTCTGACCTTGGGTTCTGGAAAGACGGCGGTTTGGGCAGCGCGATCAATACGTTCAAATTGCGCACCAGCTACGGCCAGGCGGGTAACCTGACCGGCATCGGCGCTTACCAGCGGTTTTCCAACTACAATAGTGTGGTGATCACCGGCAGAAGCGGGTTGCAAACGGCTGTTGCTTTAGGCAATCCGGATATTCGGCCTGAACGCCAGACGGAAATCGAAGTGGGTGCCGACATGAGTTTCTTTAAAAACCGACTTGGTTTGCAATTTACCTATTACACTCAGGACATTACAGATCTGCTCCTCGACCGGGTAATTGCTTCTTCGAGCGGCGGTACGAGCACGATCGCCAATATCGGCGAAATGAGCAATAAAGGGCTCGAATTGCTGCTCACGGCCAGCCCGGTTCGCAAAAGTGATTTCAACTGGGACATGTCGGTGTCATTCAGCACATTCGAAAATAAGGTCAGCGGCATAGGCGGCGGACGGGGAGGTATTGTACTCCGCGGTGGTGGCGGTACTCAAAGCGCCATTGACGGCGAAGGACTGGGCGTATTCAACGGCGTTTATTATGCCCGCAATCCTGACGGCACCCTTTTGTTGACTCCTATTGGACTGCCTCAGATAGAACGCGGCAGTGACGCTACCGGCATACCGGCACGCAACGACCAGGGGCAACCGGTTGGCGACCCAATTCGCAAAATTCTGGGGGATCCGAATCCGGAGTGGACAGGCACCTTCGTCAATGAACTCCGCTACAAAAAATTCGGATTCCGTTTCCAGTTTGACGCCATTTACGGCTTCGATGTCTGGAACTGGAACAAAATTACCGCGAATAATGTAGGCAACGGCCCGATGGCGGCTCAGGAACTTCGCGGAGAATTACCGCGCGGCTGGGTAGCGGCAATCGGTGGTTTTATCGGCCCACGCATCCAGGAAGAGCATGTAGAAGACGGGTCGTTCATCAAGCTGCGCGAAATTGCGCTGACGTACGACGCAGGGAAAGTAGGCGCATTCAAAAACCTGACATTCAGCCTTTCCGGTCGTAACATACTTTCGTTCGACGATTATTCGGGCTACGATCCGGAAACCAACTCGGCAGGACAAAACGACCGAGTACGGGGCGATGACTTTGGCAACGTGCCCATTCCGCGTACCATCCTGTTCGGCGTCAACGCCTCTTTCTAAATTGTTTTCATCAACCAGAACTCGTTCATTATGAAAAAAATATCATTTCCGTTCCTGATTGTGGCGTTATGCTGCTCGTTTTGCTGCTTCACGGCATGCGAGCGGGATTTCGTAAATCCCAACGCCGCTTCTGAAGACCAGGTACTCAAATCTACAGACGGCCTGATCGCCATGATCAATGGCATACGCGCTCGCTACACCCTTGGTGGAACGAGCGGCCTGTACCTGACCATTACTGCCAACGGACTCAGTACCAAAGAACTCACCGTACTGAATGCCGGTAATGCTGCCGAATTTCAATTGTCTACCGGCGGCACTAATGTGACCAACAGCAACGCGGTCATTGTACGCTTGTGGGAAAACCTTAACCTGATTCGTTCTGACGCTGAAAAAGTCATTGCAAATGCGCCGACAGTGATCAACGATGCGGGCACCCGCGTGGGCGTTCTGGCTTATGCGCACTTGTACAAAGCGCTGGCTTTGGGCACGATGGTGCAGTTTTGGGAGCAGGGCGTGACGCAAACTGCTGAAAACGCTACTTTTTCATCGCGCGCAGAAGTGCTGCAGACCGCTATTGTGTTGCTCGAACAGGCGACCGACTTAGTGAAGAATACCGCGTTGTCTTCCCAGTTTACAACTGCTGTGGGAACCGATATTGACCTCGTGAATGCCCTTCAGGCGCTCACTGCGCGGTACTACCTGATGGCGGGCGACTACGCGAAAGCCAAAGCGGCTGCCGATTTTGTGGATCTGACGAAAATGTCAGTGTTTAAATTTGACAACGCTGCGCCGAATCCGGTTTTTCGTACCTCGTTTGTCACCAATAACCTGTATAATGTGGTGGCTGATTTCGGGCAAACCGGCGCGCTGGCACCCGATGCAGGCGATGGTCGCATTGCGTTTTACCTGACGCCAAATGCGCAATTGGGCAAAGGCTTTTTCACCGCAGATAATGCCTCCATTCCGCTCTACCTGCCAGGCGAGGTCATCCTAATCAAAGCAGAAGCGCTGGCCAGGCAGAATAATTTACCGGCAGCTATTCTGGAATTGGATAAAGTGCGCACAAAAACCAATGATATTTTTGGGGTGAATGCCAACCTTCCGGCATACAGCGGCGGGGTCACACAAGACGCCGTACTCCTCGAAATCTACCGCCAGCGGTGTATCGAGCTGTACATGACGGGGCTGAAATTGGACGACAGCCGGCGTTTTGGCCGCCCCGGCCCGGGCGATGCCAATGCGGAACGCACGCGGAATTTCTACCCCTACGCCTTGAGCGAACGGCAAAACAATCCGAATACGCCTGCGGATCCGGCGAATTAAAATATTGGTAAAGAACAATACTTAATCGGGAGCGCCCCGGCTGTCTACCTAGAGAGTCGGGGCGTTTTTTTACTATCCGGCTCGCATCATCAATCATTCTCTTTGTTACCACTTGCCACACGAACACCTTCATATTCTATGTTTTTCTTTTCTTTCAAACCTGACAAAAAAATGCTTTATTATTCTTTTTTTGTATTAAAAACCTTGTTATTACTTCGGTTTAAAACCTGATTATTACCAAACATTTGCCCCCACTCCTTTTTTATGAAGCCTATCTTGGGAAGCAAAACATGGACTTATGAAATCAATCTACTTTGTGCTTTCTGCCTTTTTGGTTTTTGCCAGTTTAGGCACAACTCAGGCCCAGCAGGTGCCGGTGAGCGCCACCTTGCAACGCAACAACGTCAAGGCGGTTGTCCAATCCAATGGCGCGTTGTTCACGGATTTTTCACAAGGGCAATTCATTGCGCCCTATCAGGCAGGGCAACCTGAAATTTCTGCTTTGCGGGCATCAGGACTCTGGCTGGGCGGCGTTGACCCGGGTGGGAATCTGAAGGTTGCTGCCCAGCTTTATAACCAAAACGGCAGCGCTGATTTTCAAACCGGCCTTCATCCGGAAAATGCAACAGGTTTTCCCGCACTTAATAAGATTTGGCGGGTGACCCGCGAGCAAATTGAAGCGCACCGGGCCGATTTTGCTGACAATGGAGTAATTGACAATCCCATCCCGGAAATATTTGGCTGGCCGGGAAAACGTAACGCATTTTTTGGCGATTATAACCCGGGAATGGCCTTGCCTTCTACAACTTCAGGCCTGGCGCCTTATTGGGATGCTGATGGCACCGCTACGTATGACCCGGATCGTGGCGATTTTCCTATTCTGGAAATAAGGGGATGTGTGGAGCTTGCCCCAATTGCAGACGAAATGCTGTGGTTTACTTTTCACGACGCCATTGCTCATACCCAAACGGGTGCTGCCCCGTTGAATGTGGAAGTGCAGGCGACGGTTTTCGCTTATGGCTGCCAGGAAACGGAGAATCCGTTGAACGAAGCCATTTTTGTACTCTATAAAATCATCAACCTGGGCGTTGAACCGATTTTTGATACTTATTTCGGAATGTTTACTGACATCGAATTGGGAAATGCCGGCGATGATTACGCCGGTTGCGATCCTGACCGCCACCTGATATTTGGGTACAATAGCGATAACAATGATGAAGGTTTTTATGGCGCTAATCCACCGGTTGTGGCCGTAGACCTCTTGCGTGGCCCCTTAAACGAAACTGGCCAAGAAGCGCCCATTCGCGCCTTGTTTCCTATTGAAAATAATGAAAACGCCCCAACTACGCCAATAGGGTACTACTATTTGCTGAGCGGATACAACACAGATGGCACCCCTGTTGCTAATGGCGGATTCCCTTACCCTGACGACCCGAATGACCTCACCGGGGATTCCGAAACCACAGCGGGCAATACCCCCGGCAACCGGCGTACGCTGAGCAGCTATGGGCCGTTCCGGCTAGATCCGGGCGCCGTGAACGAACTCATTGTCGCGTACTCTTTTACCCAACAACCCGGTGCCACGCCGCTGGAGAACGTCGCAGCCATGTACGACCGCATTGACTTGCTGCAAAGCTATTTCGACGGGTGTTTCTCGAATTTGGAAACGGTCTGTTCCCCGCTTGTTTCTGCCGACGACGAACCGAATCTCTCACAGATGGCCATGAAGATCATGCCCAACCCCGCAAGCGAAGAAGTCTGGGTACAGTTTTCAGAGTCGGAAGTACACCGTATTGAAGTGTACAACGCTACCGGAAGAAAAGTGTCCGAACTATTTCAGGAATCCGGCACCACGGAATGGCGGCTTCAGGTGGGACAATTGCCAACAGGCATGTACTGGATCAAAGCATTGACCAAAGATGGCTCAATTGCAACGACCCCCCTGATTGTATCGAGATAGTTGATTAGCGCATCATACTTGAACGCCTTCCGGGACTCCCAATTTATGAGACTTCACTCCCCCTCTCCCCCAGGGCAGACGCATTAAAACCCGAGCATTTTTTCTCGATAGGAGTCTGACATAGCACATTTGTTTCGTTTTCTATTGACGCTTATTTTTTTTGGATCGGCTTTTATAAGATTCAAGGCAATTTTTCGAATGGTGGAGAAATTTTGTGCGGCATTTCGAATACGTTTGCGACTATCATCTTCTCCGAATTGAACATCCAGCGACCAGTGTAATTGATTTTCTATATTCCAATGAGATCGAACCATCTGATTGAACTGTGAAGCATTGCCGATTAAACTACTGATATAATAGCGTGTTTCTTTTTCGAGAATACCTGTAGCAATCACATATCGTTCAGAACGAATCTCAATGAGTGTTTTTAAACCATTCCAATCTGTTCCATGCCCCCATTCCGGCAAAAAGGTTGCAGGCAATACCCGACAGTTACGAATCTCTTTACGTCCATGATTTTGGTCGGTTTGAGTATCCGTAGGAATTGACGCTCCTTTTTCATCAAAGGCTGTAAACGTCGCCAGATTTAGCGCTTCCTGATTACCCTTTAACCCAAACAAGTAGTCCGCATTTTTTGAAATGATTTTATCTGCAATCGTTTTTTGGCACCCCATGGCATCAATCGTAATTAAGCATCCACTTACCTCCATCATATCCAAGAGAGCAGGAATAGCTTTGATTTCATTAGACTTGGTCTCTGTTTTATACTGCCCTAAACACACTTGTAATTCGCTACACCAGGCATGAAGAATATGAACTGCACCTTTTCCTCCTTCAGACCTTCGTGTTTGTTGTTCCTTAATAGTAGCGCTTCGGCTTATTCCCTTGCCATCCAGGTGGATCATTACGCCCTGTGGCAACGAAATACTCATCTCAACCCAATTGATAAAACAACGCTCAAAAGCACGGTCATCCAATAAGGAAATCACTCGATTCATGGTGTCATGCGATGGAATCCCATGCTCGTACGGCAAATATTTCCGCAACCAGTTCAATTTTTCCTCCCCAAAGTCAACCACTTCGTCCCACTCCTCAAAACCACTCAAAACCGCACAAACACTTAAAAATACAATCTCAATCAATGGGTACAACTTCTTCCGATCAATTCGGGGGTCTTCCAAAGCTGAAAATGATTCAATCAAACTCCGGTAAACGGGTAGATTCCCTTCCATGGCAAATAGATTTTTGCTTGAAAGGTACTAAGTCAACTCATTTTACCTCCGGTTTTAATGCGTCTGCCCTGGGGGATACCCGCCAACCGATACCC
>Ga0163146_10004879_pt1 | contig 16025 bp, 13 predicted proteins | sample OliLakLV19MP7G1_FD_148648 | JGI IMG/M metagenome (GOLD analysis project Ga0163146, IMG submission 148648) | Freshwater microbial mat bacterial communities from Lake Vanda, McMurdo Dry Valleys, Antarctica - Oligotrophic Lake LV.19.MP7.G1 | ecosystem: Environmental > Aquatic > Freshwater > Lake >...
CATCTGGAAATGGCAGTTGTATGATCAGTTGCAGAACGGCTCAAAGGAAATAACGCATGAATTGCTGAGCCAGCTTTGCCAGTACGTTTCCACCAAATCAGATAAACGGAAATTTAGAGTTAACACGCCAAAAAAACTATTTACCGAGCTGGAGGAAATTTCATTCCAGGCCGAATTGTATAATGATAATTACGAACTGATCAATACCCCTGAGGTGTTCCTGAAAATCAGGAACCAGGAGAAGCAGGAATTTGACTACACCTTCAATACTTCAGACCAATCGTACGCTCTTGATATCGGAAGGTTTCCGGAAGGAAGTTATTCTTATACAGCTACCACTGAGCTCAACGGTGTACGCCAGACCAGTGATGGCAAGTTTGTAGTGCAGCCTGTATTACTTGAAGCAATGTCTTCCACTGCCGATCATGGATTGCTCCGGCAATTAGTTTCCCAGCAAGGGGGAGAATTTTTATACCCGGACCAGATGGCCCGGCTGGGGGAGCAGATACTTTCAAATGAGACGATAAAACCTGTACTATATAGCAGCACGCAGACCAGGCCGTTGATTCACCTCAAGTGGCTATGCCTTGTTTTGCTGGCGGCACTCTCTGTGGAGTGGTTTTTGAGAAGATATTATGGCGGGTATTAAAAAGCCCATAAATTAGAGTTCAATGGAAACATCATACCGAAACCGTATCATCACCTTAGATGAGTTTATCCTTAAACAGCAAAAGGAATATACCAGCTCCACCGGAGAATTAACCAACCTGCTTCGTGACATTGGAGTCGCTGCAAAGATCATCAACCGTGAAGTGAATAAAGCCGGTCTGGTCAATATCCTTGGCGTCGCCGGAGCTGAAAATGAATCAGGCGATACCGTGCAAAAGCTGGATATCTATGCTAATGATAAACTCATTGAGTGTCTTGGTAACAGCGGTGAATGTGCAGCTATCGCTTCAGAAGAGCTGGAAAATTTTGTTGCCCTCCCACCTGTCGCGAAGAAGAAACCAAAGTATGTGGTTGTTTTTGATCCGCTGGATGGCTCCAGCAATATCGATGTCAATGTATCCGTAGGTACCATCTTCAGCATCTATCGGCGCATATCTGATCCTGCCGGACCTATTAACATCGATGATTTTCTCCAGCCAGGTACTTCATTGGTAGCCGCCGGATATGTGCTGTATGGGACCTCAACGATCCTCGTGTATACCACAGGTCATGGCGTCAATGGGTTTACGCTCGATCCATCTATCGGTGAATTTTGCATTTCACATCGTGATATCAAGATTCCGGAGGATGGCGCGTATTATGCCGTCAACCAGGGATACTATCTCAAGTTTGACCTCGAGATGCGCCGGTATATTGACCATTGTTCAGATATGAACTTTGGTCTGAGATATATTGGTTCGATGGTGTCAGACATTCATCGCATCATGATTCAGGGGGGTATCTTCCTTTATCCCCATACCCGTAAGTATCCTAAAGGCAAACTGCGGCTTTTATATGAATGCAATCCAATGGCAATGATTGTTGAGCAGGCTGGAGGTATCGCCATCACCTGTAACCTGGAAAGAATTCTTGACCTACCTGTCCATGATCTGCATCAGCGCGCCACCATATCCATCGGTAGCCCAAAGATGGTCAGTGAGATGAAAGCGTTTGTGGAGAAGTATAGTGCGTCGGTGAAGAGTTAATGTCGTCAAGCAAGGCTTGACCATTAACTTGGTTTATAGGTTTATAGGTTTATAGGTTTATAGGTTTATATGTTTATAGGTTTATATGTTTATAGGTTTATAGCTTATAGGCTTATGGTTTATGGGATTTGCCGCTGGATGGCGTTTTCGCCGCCAGCACTTTAGTTGTTCTAGTTGAAATTGAGGTAGGGCAGTAATCTGTCGCACCAGGTGGAGTCGGGGGGATATATTTTTCTGAGATCGGATGCATTTGTAAATGGGCCATGCTGCGATTTGTAGGCCTGGAGCAATCGAATCATTTTTTTATTGAGATAGGGATGGTTGAAACCGGAGTAGTCAACATTGTTGATAGATATGGTTACAGGTGGCTGAGTAATCGTCAGCCGGGGTGCAATCTTTTCGAAAGTCTCAGGGGGAAGACCATAGCATTCTTTGAGTTGTTCCACATAGTGATATCCACCAAGACTGTTTCTGTATTTGATGATCCTTTCTGCCAGCACTACTCCGATGCCAGGCAGCATCTCAAGTTCGGATGAAGTGGCCAGATTGAGATCAAGGATGGCGGTCGAAGCAGTTTTCTTCTCATTGCTCCACGGCTGATCGTGGTACTCATTTTTCTTTTCAGGGAAAAGTACATAAGGGGAGACCACCATCCATTGTGCAGAATCCATTCCATAAATTTTCAATAGGTCTTTTTCATTTTTCACAATACCTCCTGCTGCTATATACTTTTGAATATTGGAAGCTGCTTTAGAAGAGAATCCTATAGCGCGTAGTTCCTGCCAACTTGCCTCCATGATTTGTATCGGAGTAAGGCTTTCGATATCTTCTGAAGGTGTGAATTGAGTTTTCCCTTTATCCAAATCATTATCGAAACGTGATGGTTTGAAACGATGGTTGCTTTGCATGGAGTCCGTGGTATGCATGACATCTGCAAACGTATTGTTTTCAGCAGCCCACGGGCGGTCATGTGAAATAGGAGGAAGAGCATATTTAATAAGTTCCCAGCCAAGCAGAAAGGTGACGAATACGATGAGACAGATGCGGTCTGAACGTGAAATGGTGAAATGATATTCGTGTTTCATAGCGTCAACCTGAAGAAGCCTTGTTCACTGATATCCCAATGGCTGAGATGATTTTCTCTGAGAAATTTGGTCAGCACATTTTTAGGGTATGGTTTGAGATGAGCCGGCAGGATCACCAGCATCTCAGGATTATTGCAGACGAAAGTTTTCAGGGTATTCAAATCTTTGACCTGATCCACAAGGAGGTGGGTATACATTGTATCTGAGCGGATGTCATTTTTTTCTGCTGACCAAATTAAAAGAGTAGTTCCAGTAAATTTTAAAACACGGGATGCGTAGGTGAATGTTGAAGTTGTAAAAATGCTTTCTTCTCCAATTTCAATCGTATGGATCACATCCCGATGACACCTGTTACCTCTGGTGGTAAATTCAATACTGCCGGGAGCTATGATGGTATCCCGGATAGAGATGCATTGTCCGTCAACAATTACATCTGCCAGCAAGCCTTTAAAATGATGATAGATGATCAATTCATCTGTATGCCATTGATTAGCTCTGTGGCAACCTAAAGCGACCAATGCAGAAATCCCGGTGATGTAGGCTACTCTCTTTCCGACCGGCCACAGGTAGATGAGTGCTAGTGAAAACATGACGGCCATCATAAACAAAAGCAGACCGGCGAGTGCTGGAAGTGAATAGTTCATCTCCGGATTTAGTCCCGCCATCCATTTCATGCTCAGGATAAAATAGCGACCTGCTATATCGTACCAACCCCAAAACCAATCAATACCTATGACCGATAGACTAATATTGATCAGCGATCCGAATATGATAATATAACTCGCCGGCATAGCCACAAGGCTACTGGCAATAAAGGTGAGTGGAAACTGATAGAACTGACGAAGGATCACCGGCAGAATAAATATTTGCGCTGCTACAGAGACAGCAGTGATCTCCCAGGTTCGGTGGAGTAGAAGCGTTTTAAAAGAGAAGTAACGTATGATCGGTTTTGCATAAAATAAAATACCTGCCATTGCGAGGAAGGACAGTTGGAACCCGACATTCATCCAGACAAAAGGATTGATCCAAAGCATCACAAATGCAGCAAACCCAAGCAGATTCCATATCGGTGTGTTCCACCCCATAGCTTTGCCTAACAAATAGAGCAGAATCATCAGGCCTGATCTCACGACTGCAGGACAAGCTCCCGTCAAACCCATGTATAGCATTATAGCTATGGCATAGACTATAAAGCGCGAGATGCGACGAGCATAGGTGCCTGCTCCTGGCGATCCAAGGATCAGCAGTAGCATGCTATAGATCATGGCCATATGCATTCCGGAAACAGAGAGCACATGCATCGCTCCCGAATCAGCAAAGGCATCTCTTATTTCTTCATTCATAAAAGTTCGGTCTCCCCATACCAGTGCGTTGGTCAGTTGTGCAACTTCCGGGGATGTGTGGGCGCTGACGATAGCGCATAGTGTGGATTGCCATTTTGCGGTGAACCGAAACAAGGAATTATCCGGATGTAATTGCGGAATGACCGCTGATCCTTTGCAGGATATCTGATGGCGGATGCCGATAGATCGGTAATACTTTCGAATATCGAAAGCGTGAGGATTCATAGGTGCCTTGAACGCTGAAACCCATCCCTGTATATAAAATCGGTCGCCCGGAAAAACCTTGTTGAGCTCTGTCTGGCGGATTTGCACCAGAATGAATTTGTCTGAATAAACTTTTAAACCGGAAGCAGAATCACTATCGAGTCCTTCCTGCCTGCATTTGAGCGTGATGCTTTGTTCTTTAACTTTTAAGACCTCCGTGACGCTGACGACTCCTTGCATGCTGACGGATGATGTCAGCAATTCCTTCGGGAAGATTTCTTCAACAAAGGATGTGACCCGGATCATACCTCCGGTGATGATCAGGATTCCGATAGCAATTGTAGACAGGATCTGATTTCCCGGTTTAAACCTGAATAAACAGATAATGCCACACACCAGGGAGATGATCCAGAAAGAATCCATCAACACACCGTGCGGCTCAAAGGGAATGAACTCCGTAATGCCAAATGCCACTAGCAAGAGAAGGGCAAACCACAAAAACGGACTGTTTCTAAGGTTGATCATTGTTTTCAGCTGTTCAGTATAAGTGTCCTGAAAGAGGTAAATTGTTACCCTCAAGGGTGATAAAACCCCCGGAAATAATTTTTTGGCATGATTTTTTACCCTTTTATACCTGAAAACTAGAATATTAGATAATTGACTACCAGGTACCTGGCATATATAGCTCTCCTGGCTGGATGGATTTGTTTTTGCTACTGGTTGTACGCAGAAGGGATATCGCCACGTTTGTATGGTCCGCGGGAAAAGTCCTGGCCAGCGTATTCAGAGGATATTCCGTTTCCCCTGGTGTTTAACTGGGCATCTGATGTCCCGCTTGCAGGACTTGGATATGGGGAATACAAAACCCAGTTTGATGATCTGGATTCTACAGACGAAATCGTGATCATCAGCGGCTTATATTTCAGAGATGAGGCAAAGACGATCAGAGAGCTCCAGGAGCTTGGCAGAAGGAGAATCAGTGGGTTGCTGGATTATCATCATATCAGCAGGGACCGGATGATGACGCAAGTATCTGTTCAGGAAATCTCTGCCGATGTTAGGTCCAACCCATTTGAAGCCATCAGGTTTGAACGCATACCTGTGGCAGATGTACTATCCATGACTGATGATACCATGGAGATCTGTTTTCCATTGAAAGATTCTCTGATATTCCCACAGATTTGTACCGATCGGATTGTGCGTTGGTTCAACAAAGCATCAAGGAACAAGGAAAGTATCGTGCATGTAGTTGGGACTGCAGACGGAAGTGGCATAGCTGAGCCTGCAGATATAGCATTGGACAGGGCCCTGATCATAAAAAACATCATATTGAATACCGGTTGGAAAGAAGAAAATATATCGCTTTCAACCGGGCAACGAAACCACCCCCTTACCCTCCGAAATCGTTGTGTAGTCGTTTATTTTGAGTAAGGTGTAAAACAAGAAATTATGCTGTGGTTAAATATTCTGAACAATGAGACCTTTCTGCTGGCAGCAGAGACACTCTTTATTGTTATCGGCTCCATGCTATTGGGCATACTTTTAAGCTATCTCAATTCAGGTGGGTTAAGAACCAAACTTACAGACCTGACGCTTGCGCTTGAGGAGGAGAAAAAACAATCAGAGGAGCTGAGGGAGCAGGTCAGGCAAATCAGCCAGATCCGAACAGAATTACAAACCAATATTGAAGACTTGAGGGCCAAAACTGCAGCTCAAGCCCGTAGTTACTTTGATCAACAGCTCTACCTTCAAAACCGTGATGAGGAGTTTAAAAACCAAAAATCAGTCATCGACGGACTCCAGGCAACCATTGATACTTACCAGCATAAGTTGCATGTCATCCAGGAGGATCTGGAAAAAACCCGGAGCAATGATTTCCGGTCAAGAAAAACCAATACGCCTTTACCTGTTCGTGCAAACTTTGAACATGTAAGTAAGTTGCTAGGCAAGCAGGTCACCGATAATGATCTGACCCTGATCGCCGGTATCGGCCCAAAAAGTGCCACCTTATTGCAGTCAAAGGGCATAGATACCTGGGAAGACCTGGCTAAAGCATCCGTAGAGACCCTCAGAGCTATCCTTGATGAAGCAGGAGGTGTCTACAAGTCGCAGGACCCGACCCATTGGGCAAAGCAAGCAGTGATGGCTTCCCAAGGGGAATGGCGCAAATTGAGGGTCTTCCAGGAAGCGTTAAAGAAAAATGAATAAAAACCTGACAGGCTTCGTCTAAAAGCCGGAGCCTGTAAACAATTCATATCTGTCGGTTGTCCTATCTTGCGAACCTTAAACCACTTTGTGTTTGCAACATCTCAGCGTCCTTCGGAAATTCTTCGTAAAATATAAATATTACCTCCTGCTGGGGATTGTCTTTGTAGCAGCTGGTAACTATTTCAGGGCCTGGCAGCCTCAGGTGATCCGAGAAGCCCTCGACTATGTACTGGAGCAATTGAAAGCTTATCAGGTAGCTGACGGACCAACCAAAGAAGTCATCCTTGGGTCTTTGAGTGGCGCATTATTCCGCTTCGGTGGACTAGTCGTCTTACTAGCCCTAATCATGGGTGTCTTCATGTACTTTATGCGCCAGACGATCATCGTGATGTCCCGTCTGATTGAGTATGATCAGCGCAAGGAAATCTATGATCATTACCAGCAACTCGATAAGGGTTTTTACAGACGTAACAGGACCGGTGATATGATGGCCAGGATTACGGAGGATGTCAATAAAGTCCGAATGTACCTTGGACCTGCGTTGCTTTATGGGATCAACCTGGTCACCCTCTTTGTGATGGTCATCTACGCGATGCTCAAAGTCGATGTCAGGCTGACCCTGTATTCACTGTTGCCATTGCCTCTATTATCCCTCTCCATCTATTATGTAAGCCGGATGATAGAACGACGGAGCCAGTCCATCCAGGCTAAACTCAGTCAGCTTACCGCCATTGTGCAGGAGGTTTTCTCCGGAATACGTGTGGTCAAATCTTATACACAGGAAAAGGCATTCGGTGCGCATTTTCAAAAGGAGAGTGAAGAATATAAACTCAAAAACATGTCCCTAGCGCTTGTGGAAGCCATGTTCATTCCCCTTATGATGGTGCTCATCGGAATGAGTACTATCCTGGTCATTTTCGTAGGCGGACTGCAGGTTTTTGAAGGTACAATCACGACAGGCAATATTGCAGAGTTTGTCATCTATATCAATATGCTGACCTGGCCTGTGACATCTATCGGATGGATTGCTTCGATCGTTCAGCAGGCAAATGTTTCGCAGGGTAGGATCAATGAATTTCTCGATACAAAGTCCGCTATCCAGAATACAGGGAGCCGCAAGGGACCGATTAAGGGACAGCTCGCATTTGATCACGTCACCTTTACCTATCCGGATTCAGGGACCATGGCGATCAATGATCTCTCATTTACCGTGGAGCAAGGTCAAAAAGTAGCGATCATTGGTAAAACAGCTTCCGGAAAATCAACCATTGCAGATCTTATATTGCGGATGTATGATCCGACCAAAGGTAAAATCATGGTGGATGGCATACCCTTGCAGGATTATGAGTTGACTTCGCTCCGGGAAAACATCGCGTATGTACCCCAGGATGTATTCCTGTTTTCAGATACCATCGAAGCCAATATCAAGTTTGGCAGCCAGGAGTCCTCCCGCGAGGTGGTTGAGCAGTATGCGCGACATGCGGCTGTATATGACGACATCATCGGCTTGCCGGAGGGTTTCGATACGCGCATAGGGGAGCGGGGCATTACCCTGTCCGGAGGGCAGAAACAGCGGATTTCCATAGCCCGTGCACTGATCAAGCATCCTGAAATTGTGATCCTCGACGATTGCCTTTCGGCTGTGGATACCCAAACCGAACATACCATTATAGATTTCCTCAACAAGGAATTGTCCAATAAGACTGCCATTATTATCACTCACCGGATTCTGGGGATGCTCGAGTATGATAAAATCCTGGTGATCGACAACGGGAGACTGGTGGAAGAAGGTACCCATGACCAGTTGATCTTGACACATGGCCACTACTACGAACTCTGGCAGCAACAGCAGCTGTCCGGCATCTTCGAAGAAGAGAATATGGTACCCTGACTACCTGCTGAACGGACTGTTAGGATATTCCAATTATAAACTTAGATTTGTAAAACAAAAATGTGAGGCATGTCGAATAGTAACGATTCCAGATTTGAAAATGTCTACTCCAAAAAGGTGAAGGCAGGCAGCAGGCGGACCTATTTTTTTGACGTTCGGAAGACACGTGGTGAGGATTTTTACATTACGTTGACGGAGAGCACCAAAAAACACAACTCCGACAGTTATGAGCGCCACAAGATTTTCCTATACAAGGAAGACTTCAACCGCTTCTTAGCCTCGCTTCAGGAAGTAGTCGACCATGTTAAGGTTGACCTGATGCCAAACTATGATTACGAAGAGTTTGATCGCAAACAGGCAGAGTGGGAAGCTAATAATCAGAACCAACCGGAAGGTCAAGAAGGACGTGAGAGCAATGGCGATAACGACGAGATTGCCTGGTAGTCTTACTACTTTTTACAGTTGTATACTTGTATGCTGATTACCGGATTTTTTGAATAATCAGATTTTCTGATTCATTCTCCGCACGTAGCGTCAATACATATTGCCCTGGTGGGATATCATCCATGTTGTTTTCTATTCGTGGTCCCGGAGCAGTGTACTTTTCAGTCCATATTGGTTTCCCCTCAACATTATATAAGGTCAGCGTAAGTTCATCAACTGCTTTCAGGACATCCACGATCAAACTTGTACCCATCGGATTGACAACCTTAAAGCTCAATCCGGAGGTGAATGTCCGCACGAATCTTAAAGGGGATGAAATCCTGGATTGATCATCCTGGATGAAGTCAATCCTGTACGCATATCTTGCAGCCCCTGCGACCTGGACATCAGCGAATCTATATTGATCCTCGCCTTCTTTCAGATTTACCTTTCCAATCGGCAAGAAATTATTTCCTCCATCCATAGACCGCATCACTTCAAACTGGTGACCAAATGAAGCGTCCGCCACTACCCAGTCCAGTTCAATCTGATCTTTTTCACGCGAAGCAGTAAAGGAGATAAATTCAATATCAAGCGGAGGATTGGTAATCTCGAGGACATACAATCCATAGTTTTGGTCAGAAGCGATAATGATACCTGATTGGAGAAACGGATAGACACCCCAGCATCCATTGTAGCCATTATAATCGGTGTTGTCCGGATAGGTATCATAATACGCGACCAGGGTAATGTCTAATGGATTTGAAATATCAAATACCTGCACCCCATCATGATAATACGCCAGGTATGCGAAGTCTCCATGGATAAACGGATTGTGAACGATACTGGAACCCGGGGCACCGGGACCTAGCAATTCGGAATAGAAAGTGTGGAAGTCATCCGAGGATATGTTGAGCGGATCTGACACATCGACGAGCTTGACATCACTGCCATGGGTCTCATCAGCCATAACTAGCATATTTCCTTCGCTGTTGAGCCAACTGCTGTGGTTATAACCAGGTTCCGGATAATTTTCAACTGTACCTACTACTGTAAAATTGGGTAGTGTACTGAAATCATACATCTGGAGTTTGGACAGGCTTCCATGGCTGCAATAGGCTATGTTATCACGCACAAATGCTTCATGGACATACCCTCCACCGACACCATTCAAGGGTACATTCCAGAAGGTGGTTGGATCTGCAGGATTAGAGGCTAGATCAAGAATGACAAGTCCGTTGCTTACGGAATTAGATCCGGAAGCATATAACTTTCCGTTTTGTTCGTCGACAAAAATATTGTGGGTCTTATTCCAGAAGGCAACCGTCTGTTTGACCATGGTCACGGTGGCTGGTACCTGGCTCAAATCAAAAATCAGGAGTCCGGATGTACCTTCGTCTGCAGCGGCATAGGCATAATTTCCATAGGTTTTGAAATCGCGCCATAAGGACTGGTTGTTTGTGCCCGAAGGGGAATTGAGTACGTGATACGTATAGATGACTTCAGGATCTGCGGGAACGGTCACATCTACGAAAAAGATATCCTCTATCCCGCCGATGATCGCGATTTCTGTTCCGTTGTTGTGTCTGAAGCCCCAGCAATCATTATACTGAGATCCATAACGGGTCGGCAAATTTGGCAGGTCCAGATTGCTGAGCATCGTCATGTTAAAGGATGCCTGAGTGATGGCCAATGACGGCCATGCGATGACGATAAACAACAAAAATTTCATATGATTTTACTTAAGCCCGGAACAAAAACATCTCTTGATCTGATAAAGATCAGGTTTTCTGGCCGGTATTCAAAGGATATTTTCCGGTAAAGCTTCGATATGTCGGATCATGTCATCATTGATGTCCAGATGGAACACCCAACGGATCAGTCTGTCTGAGATCGCCAGGCATGTGATGTTTTTGGCTGTCAAAGCAGCGGCTACCTGCGGGCCGGTGAGGTGATCTGCTACCCGGAAGATGACGATGTTGGTGGCCACAGGAAAGACTTCGCCGACCCATGGCATGGATTCCAGTTTGCGTGCGCATGCTCTTGCCCGCAGATGGTCATCTTTGAGGCGATCGATATGGTGATCAAGGGCATAGATGCCGGCGGCAGCCAGGTATCCGCTTTGACGCATTCCACCTCCCATGACTTTCCGGATTCTACGCGCATAAGCGATTGTTTCCTTATCACTAATCAAAACAGATCCAACAGGTGCCCCAAGTCCTTTAGAAAGGCATATTGAAATACTGTTAAACAATTTACCATAAGCTAATGGCGAATCACCTGTTTCCACTAATACATTAAACAACCTTGCTCCATCCAGATGCGTCCTTAGTTCGTGTGTGCGGGCCGCGGACATAAGTGCGGTCATTTCATCAAGCGTATAATAATTGCCTCCACCCATGTTGATAGAGTTTTCAAGAATAAGCAGTCGTGAATTTGGATTCCAATCTGCTTTTGGTTTTACAGCATCATGCACCATTTGTGGTGATATAATACCTTTGTTTCCTCGTGTGACATGCATTGAAACACCGGAATGAAAAGCGTGCCCTCCTAATTCATATCGGTAGATGTGAAAAATCTCATCGCATATGATTTCATCGAGTGGCTGAGTCTGTGCCTTGATGGCTATTTGATTGGTCATCGTCCCGGATGGACAGAATAAGGCGGCTTCGTGACCGAACATAGCTGCCATCTTTTTTTCAAGCTCATTTGTTGTCGGGTCCTGGCCGAAGACATCATCACCTACCTCTGCCTTCATCATGGCAGCGAGCATGGCAGGTGTGGGTTTGGTGATGGTGTCGCTGGTGAGATTTATTTGAATATGGTTCATATGATATTGCTGTTCAACGGTAAACGGTAAACGGTAAACGGTAAACGGTAAACGGTAAACGGTAAACGGTCAACTGTTAACGGTAAACGGTAAGCGGTAAACGGTAAACTGTAAACGGTCAACGGTAAACTGTAAACGGTAAACGGTAAACTGTCAACGGTAAACTGTCAACGGTCAACGGTAAACGGTAAGCGGTAAGCGGTAAACTGTCAACGGTAAACGGTAAACGGTAAACGGTAAACGGTAAACGGTAAACGGTAAACGGTAAACGGTAAACGGTAAACGGTAAACTGTCAACGGTAAACGGTAAACGGTAAACTGTCAACTGTCAACTGTCAACTGTCAACTGTCAACTGTCAACTGTCAACTGTCAAAAATAGCTTTGTAAGATATAAGGAATTTGGCAGACCAACTTTATGAATTGTTATTCAATAAATCCAACTTGCGTTCCTAAGGATTTCATGAGTCCTGAAAGCATCTTCTTCACATCTACGACTTCTTTAATGAGGTGATAGAAGTCCTTACCTTTCATGTAGTCCATTTCGAAGGAGAAAAGCAGAAGATTTTCGAACTCGTTGGCAGAGGAGTAGGATATTTCATAGAATCTTGATTTTTCCTTTTTTGAGGAGCGCCCGGATCCTTCCGAAAAATTTGTAGGAATGGATATTGCAGCCCTGCGAATTTGGGATTGCAATCCGTATTTTTCACTCAGTGGAAAATCTGCTGATACCCTATATATTTCCTTTGCGAGAAGATGTGCTTTTTGCCAGACAATTAAGTTTTTATAATTCTGCATTTTATTTAATTTTTGGCTTACAATACCTTTTACATAGATGAGTGTATTTAAGATTACAAAATGTGACTTGTTAAGGGAATTTTAACAACTGTCAACTGTCATCTGTTGTCTGCAGGAAAAGGCCCCGGCAAAAGAGGTGATGACCCACCGATCTACGAATTTACTGTCCTCTGTTAGCAGACACAGTTGGATGATAACAGTTGACCTAAACCAGTTGACAGTTGACAGTTGGCAGTTGACCACTGACCATAGACAGCTGATAGCTGAAATCTTCCCTTTTGACCCCTGCCTTGAAAATGCTATCTTTCCCCCATGCCATCATACAATATTGACAAGAATAAAAACGAGGATGCCATGAAGCTACTCATAGCCCAGATGGGGCGGAAATTTGAGGCAATTTCTCTTGGCGGAGGTCAGAAGAAGATTGACAAGCAGCATGAAATGGGAAAAATGTTGGCCAGGGAGCGGATCAGGGCTCTGGTGGATCCCGGGACATCGACAATCGAAATAGGTGCCTTTGCGGGTGAAGGGATGTACGAGGAGCATGGAGGCTGTCCTGCAGGTGGAGTGGTGGTCGTAGTAGGGCAGGTTTCAGGCAGAACCTGTGTCGTCGTAGCCAATGATGCGACCGTCAAGGCAGGAGCATGGTTTCCGATCACCGGGAAGAAAAATCTACGGGCACAGGAGATCGCCATGGAAAACCGGATACCGATCATCTACCTGGTGGATAGTGCGGGTGTTTTTCTGCCGATGCAGGACGAGATATTCCCTGACAAAGAACATTTTGGAAGGATATTTCGCAACAACGCAAAACTTTCCTCGATGGGGGTGCCGCAGATAGCGGCTATCATGGGGTCATGTGTAGCAGGGGGTGCTTACCTGCCGATCATGTCTGACGAAGCACTCATCGTTGAAGGCACAGGTTCGATATTTCTAGCCGGGCCTTATCTGGTAAAAGCTGCTATCGGAGAGGATGTAGACCAGGAAGTGCTTGGTGGTGCCACTACACACAGCGAGATATCAGGAGTTACAGATTATAAAATGCCTGATGATCAGACCTGTCTCAAGACGATACGTGACCTCGTATCCAGGTTTGGACCTTTTCCAACAGCGGGACTCAATAGGGAAAAAACTGTAGCTCCTCCGGGAGATCGCGACACCATTCTTGGCCTGATGTCTGCAGAAGGTTCAAAGCCATATTCCATGAAAGAGATGTTGCGTCACCTTGTGGATGGAGGAGAGATGACTATTTATAAAGAGGAGTATGGGAAAACGATCGTTTGTGCCTATGCCAGAATCGATGGATGGTCTGTCGGAATCGTGGCGAACGAACGTGATGTGATAAAAACAAAAACAGGCGAGATGCAGGTTGGTGGAGTGATTTATTCCGACTCTGCTGACAAAGCCGCACGGTTTATCCTCAACTGCAACCAGAAAAAAATTCCACTTGTTTTTATACATGATGTCACCGGCTTTATGGTCGGCAAACGTTCTGAACATGGGGGCATCATCAAGGATGGCGCTAAAATGGTCAATGCCGTGGCCAATAGTACCGTGCCAAAGATCACCATTATAGCAGGCAATAGTTTTGGTGCAGGTAACTATGCGATGTGTGGAAAGGCTTACGACCCGAGATTTATAGCTGCATGGCCTACCGCTAAGATTGCAGTGATGGGAGGAACACAAGCGGCTAAAGTGTTGACACAAATTCAGGTTTCTTCACTTGATGCTAAAGGGCATAAGCCTGACCCGGAAGCAGAGAAACAACTGTTTGAAAAAATCAAAGCGCGATATGATGAACAGACATCACCTTATTATGCAGCAGCCAGATTGTGGGTCGATGCGATCATCGATCCGAGAGATACACGGGAGTTTATTTCGAATGCGCTGAGGGCTGCGGATCATGCGCCGATAGAGGTGTTTAATACAGGGGTGTTGCAGACTTGAGTGGGGATCTGTGATCGAGTGATCTGTGATCGGTGGGTGGTGAATTGTGAGTTTACTGTTTACTGTTTACTGTTTACTGTTTAAAATATTGGGAGAACAAATTAGCTTGAATTAGCGGCAGATAATTAATGATGAAGAGTTTAATGATGATCTTATGTGTTGCATTAGGGCAAGTGGCTTTTAGTCAGGCATCTAATCTGATGTCTAACCCATCAGCAGTTGGATCATCTAGTTTTTATGATTTGACAAAGACTGTTTCACAAGATCCGTTTCGGTTTTCATGGGTAAGTCAGCCTTTAGTATCAACCGAATTTGTGATGAACCGGATTCCAGCTATTAATCATCTTCCCAGCCTTTTTTGTAAGCTTGAATATAAATTGGAAGGGAAAAGCAAACTTGCTCCACGGTTCAGACTGGGATCGCTGCAGTACACGGATTGGATGGAGGGGAAGATTGATTTCTTAAGTCGGTATTACAATTAGTACGCGGAAAGAATTCAAAATACCGAACCAGGAGCGGACAACCTGACGCACAACTCACCTTTCACTAACAACTCACAACTCACAACTCACGCCTCACTGTCTTCCCGCCACATCATTTCATGATGGCGGGATCTCCGCTAAGCTGCGACACGCCTCTCGATTCCAGACGCCAGATTTCAGATGCCAGACGCACAACTCATACTTCGACTTGCTCTCGCGCAACCATGTTCAACAGCTCAGCAACCGCCACTCAAGTCTCACGTCTCACAACTCACAACTCACTATCTCACTATCTCACTGTCTCACTGTCTCACTGTCTTGCTCTCTCAGTCTCTTACACGCTCACGACAGCAAATTCTCTTTCTTCACCGGTCCTTCCATGGTATATCCTTCTGCATATTCGACGCCGATGAGACGACCCATCTCGCGCGCACGTGCTCGCAGAAATTCGAAAAAATCGAGACCGGAGATAGGCGTGTGTGGCTCTGGGGAAATCGGGTCATAAAACTGTGATTTGAAAGCCATCACGGCTTCATTCTTTTTGTCAATCCACGGGGTGATATCCACGCAGATATCAGGAGTGATATAGCGGTCCTGGATCATGTGGTAAACTTGCTTAGGACGCCATGCCTGGAGTAGTTGTCCCTGGTCTTCCATTTCAATTTTTGGAAGGCCGGCAAGGAAGCAACATTCAGATACGAGCTGTGATGCCCGCCCATGATCAGGATGGCGGTCACGGATGGCGTTAGTGATGACGATCTCAGGTCGGTATTTGCGTATGGCGCGGATGATAGGCATCTTATTTGATTCGCTCAGGTCAAAGAAACCATCCCGGAGGCCCAGGTTTTCGCGTACGGTCAGACCCATGATAGCTGATGCCTTTGCAGATTCTTCTGCCCGCAATGCTGCATTTCCCCGGGTGCCGAGTTCGCCGGCAGTCAGATCAACTACACCGACCGTATAGCCTGCGGCTATGTGCTTGAATACGGTGCCTGCGCAGCAAAGTTCGACGTCATCAGGATGCGCGGCGATAAAGAGTAGGTCTGTTTTCATGTGAGTGCAAAGATAGGAAGGTTGTAGGGGTTATAAGCTTATAAGTTTATTAGTTTATAGGTTTATAGG
>Ga0163146_10004895_pt1 | contig 15985 bp, 20 predicted proteins | sample OliLakLV19MP7G1_FD_148648 | JGI IMG/M metagenome (GOLD analysis project Ga0163146, IMG submission 148648) | Freshwater microbial mat bacterial communities from Lake Vanda, McMurdo Dry Valleys, Antarctica - Oligotrophic Lake LV.19.MP7.G1 | ecosystem: Environmental > Aquatic > Freshwater > Lake >...
GTACAAAATGGCACAGAACGCATGATAGTGGCTGATCGTCGGCGGGCGACCCTTCCAGATATAATCCCCTTCGATCAACGGCTTGATCGTTTGGTCAAACTACTCCCGCGGTATCGGAACCAAACGCGTGTCCATGTGAACCTCCCCTGTTTACAGGGAGGTTCGCACAATTCATGACCTTTGATAACAGTGCCTAACAAGGCTCCCACCGACCACCCTACCGCGTTGACTGTACTGTACAGCGCGGTGGCTTTCAGACGATCCTCCGGCCTAACCGAATCGAACACATAGTTTTGCAACCCCAACGCCAAACCGGCCCAAATAACGCCGCCTAAAAAATTGATGGCTAGCAGCACGCCTAGATTCGTGCTCAGAAGGTAGAGCATCGGCAAAAACGGCACCGTAAAGCCGGTGATGGACAACAAGGCTTTGTTTCCAAAGCGGTCCCCGAAATAGCCCCAGGCTTGCAGGGTAAGCAGTTGCCCGAGGAGGCCGGTGGCCAACCACCCTCCGTAGCCGAGGTATGACAGGTGGAGATCTTGCAGCATGTACAGGACGAAAAAAGGACCAGCGATCAACACGGAGGCATGCATGAGGCCTGAAAAAAGCAGAAACCGACGGAAATCCTTCGTCGCATTCTGTCGAAAAAATCCGCGAAATCCTTGCTGCGCCTCCCGGTGGGCGGTCGGATGCACATCGCGAACAGGGGACAAGGCCAAGGCCGAGAGGATACGGGCGCTTCCGGCCAAGGCAAAGATCAGCACGAATCCCCACCAGGCGACGGTGGAGTCTTGCCAGAGGCTTAGCACCCACCCGGCTCCACAGAGGGCAAAGAAACTGAAGCCGGCGACGATTTGGGCTCGGCGGGCGAAATAGGCGCCCCGTCCATGCTGGTCGATCCAATCGGCAATCAAACTATTCCACGCTGGCGCGGTGAAGTGCGCGCAGGCGAAATAGGCGGCGGCACCACCCACGACGAGCCACGCCCCCCACTGCGGAAACAGTAATGGTAATAGCACAATGGGAATCCAGACGAAGGCTTGCCCAACCGTGCCGGCAAAAATGAGGGCTTTGCGATCGGGGAACAACTGCAACAACTTCACGGAGGCGAGCTGTGCCCCTGTCCCGACAAGCTGGGGCAATGCGGACAACACACTCAACTGGAACGGACTTGCCTGCATGAGCAGAGCGAAAGCGGAGAGATATTGTTCCCCACTTCCTTGAGTGATGGCCTGGCAGGCGCCGTCCCGGAGCCCGTAGCGCAACCCCTGCTCACCGGCGCTCTGCGCCCGTGAACCGCTCGGCACAATCTCTTCCTGACAGTCAGCGAGTGTCGGATGCACAGGATCCTTTCCCGAGAGCAACTCCACTTGAGCGTAACATAGACAAGGGCTGGAGCCTATATAGACGACCGGATCGGCCAATCAGTGATTGACCCCTAGCCGACCACCCGATACCATAAAGAACACGACAAGTCTTCCGCGATCATGATGGCGCTACCGACAGAAATCAGAGGGAGAGTCACGCACGCTCTGGCGATGGTACTGGCTGGGCTGAGCGTTATCGCAGGCATGTGGCAGGACGTCGAGGCGCGGGATCTATTCACGCCGAAGGAGCAGGCCACGACCGAAGTCGATCCCACACAGAGCCCGTCATTCGACGAACAGAAGAAAGGTATTCCGCAATCCCTGTTTACCTGGATCAAGATGGCCAAAGGATATGACGTCGAATGGGATACGTTCGGACGGAAAGGCTGGTACACGCAAGATCCTCGGCTGAAGCCCGTCGAGCCGGGATCGGTGTTTCCACGGGATATTCCCGCAATCTATATTGTGTTCGAGTCAGCCCCGCTGGAAGATCCTGCCCAGTTCAGCGCGCAATGGTTTCTGGAGGGGGAAAAAGGTCTCCTCTCATCCATGCCGCTCGGCAAGGACATCCTGGAAGTGCCTGGACATGAACGCTATGGATTCCTGGAACTTAAGAAGTCCGGACATGCCTGGGACGTCGGAACCTATCTGGTGAAGCTGTTCATTACTCCGCTCGGACAACAGCCTTTTCATGCGGGCAATCAAGTGGGTACCATGCGGTTTACCATCGTCGAGAGCGCGGTTCCTGGCGCCGGCATGAGTCCACGCTAACATTCCACATCCTCTAGATCGGCAATTCCAGCGGAACCGCTCATGAATCATGTGATGAACCAAAGAAAAGGAACGAGATGAAAGAACGGATCAAAGTCACGGACCAAGAGAAGCTGACACTGCTCTATGAGCGATTCAGAGACGTGTGTCTGGTCGAGAAGGAAGTCTGGAAAGAGATCTTCATGCCGCGGGAGATCTCACAGGGGCCCGTCAGAACAAATATCCAGGATCGTTACGATGTGGAAATCGACGACCCCGAGGTCGAAGATGCTCTGGATGCCAATATCCCTCGCGGCAGCCAAGCCCTGGCTGCCGCAATTCAAGAATATCGCCCACACATTTCTTTTTATCGAAAGACCTGAACGTATCAGCGGGCCGCAAGCACTCGTTCAACATCCTGAACGATGTCAGGAGATAACGGCTTCGTACGGTGATGATAACGGGCGACGACCGTCCCCGAACGATCGACTAAATACTTCTGGAAATTCCATTCCACTTCACCGGGGAACGGGCTCTGTTGCGTCAAGTAACGATACAACGGATGTGTATCGCTGCCCTTCACGCTGATTTTACTGAACAGCGGAAACGATAGGCTATACTTGGTGTAGCAAAACGTCTTAATTTCGGCATTCGTTCCCGGCTCTTGCTGTCCGAAGTTGTTGGCAGGGAACGCCAGGATCTCGAAACCTTTCTCCTTATACTGCTCATACATCTGTTCAAGGTCAGTATATTGCGGCGTATTGCCGCAGAAGCTGGCCGTGTTGACCAGCAGCAGCACCTTGCCGCGGAACTGGTTCAGCGAGACCGGCTTCCCGTCAATATCGTTCAGCGTAAAATCGTAGACCGTGGGCGTCTGTGCTGCCATGAGCAGGGTTTCTCCTTCACTCGCCTGTACAGGGCTCGGGTCAAGTAGGTCGCTCGATCCACCACCGGCGATCAAGCCAATGGCTGTGCACAATCCCGCCACTGTGTGCCGCAATCTTTCCATCGGACACCTCCGGTTAGAGTCGCTCTAAGGCCTCAATGCGCGCTTCCATCGGCGGATGGGTGGCAAAGAGGCGCATGAACCCTGAAGAATTACCGGAGATCTTCATCGTCGCGAGCGCGTCCTGCGCGGAGTACTCAACCTGTGAACGAGTCACCCATCGATCGATCGCGCGAAGGGCGGAAATCATCGAGCCCTTGCCGTACACCTTCGCGGAAAAAGCATCCGCCCCATATTCACGTTGCCGCGAAAACCAACAGATCAGGACCGAAGCCAGAATACTGACGATGATCTGAATCACGATCGACAACCCAAAACCGAGCATCGCTTGATCGCGTTCCGCAAAAAACCGGCGCACCCACATGGCAATGTAGTACACGAAGGTATTCATCAACCCTGCTAGGACTGTCGTAGCAAACATATCCCCGTTATACACGTGTCCCATTTCGTGCGCGAGGACGGCTCGAACTTCTTGCTCTTGGAGATTGCTCAGTAACCCGGTGGACACGGCCACCATCGAGTTGTTTTTGCTGGGTCCTGTCGCAAAGGCGTTCGGGTCGGGGGATTCGTAGATCCACACCTCAGGCATCGTAATCTGGAGCCGTTGCGCAATCTCCTGGACGGAGCCATAAATAATCTGTTCGGCATGCGACCGAGGTTGGGTGATCTGGCGGCAATCCAACATGGCCCGAGCCATTTGTTTGGAGAAGGCCAAACTGATAAATGCGCCGCCAAAGCCGAACGCGAGAGCCCAGACTAACGAACTGAGATCGACCGCTCCCCGCAGATCGACCCCGAACATGGGAAGCACGATATTGATCAGCAACGGCACGGTGAGCGAGAGCGTCACCATGATGAGTATATTGGCTGCCAGCAGCAGGAATATGCCTTTCATCCATTTCATCGAGATCCTCCTTCACAACCATGTTCTCGCCCCGTTATTCGGGCGAGTCACTAGTCGGAATGATTATACTAACCGATCGGCTGAAATGCACCCCATCGAGACAATTCAGGTAATGTTGAGAGATGATAACCTCGAAGACGCCGAGGTCAAGGTGCCTTCACCCGCATGATTCGTGACGGTTTGTCACGAAGTCGTCCAACTACGCGTCCCTCGGCAGGCACGGGACGACCTGAACCGCGGAAGGCGGGACTTCACATGCCACGATACGGACCTACTCATTCCGTCCTACGCGTCACGCGTCCCAAACGACGAGAGACACATCCACGATTGCAGCAGAAACGTTCATGAATCATGCTGGTTAAGTGCCTGAAACTCTTAGGTAACATTGACCCATTCCCTAGCTTCCTGTTAGAACTGGCCCATGTCCAACGCGTCTATGCGATTGCTCAATATGATGGTGACTGTCTGGTTGCTGACAGCGGTCGGCGTGACAATCGTTCATGGAGTGGAACCCTCTCAATCCGGTCCTCCAATGATGATCCCGATGGCGGCAGACGGGGTACAGCGAGCCACGGTCACGCTTGATAGCTACTCCTATAGCCCCAATCATTTGATTGTCGAAGCTGGAAAGCCGGTTGAACTGACGCTGACCAGTGTGACGACGATTATCCCGCACAATTTCATCATCAAGGACCCGGCTGGAAACCTATTCGTCGAGCAGGATGTGAGTGCCGGAAAAACAGTTACCATGACATTTACGCCGACTAAGTCCGGCACATTTCCCATCTACTGCGACAAACGGCTCTGGCCGTTGCCCAGCCATCGCGACAAAGGGATGGAAGGGAAGCTGGAAGTGCTCTAGGTGTGGCTACGAGTATAGAGACATCCAAGCAGGAACTGCTCCGCGACCTCCTCAAGCAAGTATCCCGTCTCTTCTACACGACATTAGTCGTGGTTCCAGCAGACGTGCGCGATCAAGTCAGCCTCGCCTATCTGTTTGCCCGAGCAGCGGACACGATTGCGGACACAGAGTTGATCGATCGTCCGCGTCGGCTGGACTTACTCGGCCAACTCAAAGCTCAGTTCATGAGCGATCAGATTGCCTGGGCCCAGGTGCGAGAAATCCAGCACGCGGTGGGACCCATCCAACAGAATGCTGCCGAGCGTATCCTGCTTGAACGACTGGAAGATTGCTTCACGCTCTTCCAAACATTTTCGTCGAACGATAGGCGTCGGGTGCAACAGCTCATGACGACGCTCACGCAGGGGATGGAGATGGATCTCGTCGTGTTCCCCGGCACGTCGGCGGGAGACCTTACGGCTCTGAAGACGCTCGACGATCTGGACCGCTACACCTATTACGTCGCAGGCTGCGTGGGTGAATTCTGGACAGATTTAATGTGTGCCCATCGGAAAGCGTTAAGCTCATGGAAGGTGCGGGAGATGTCGGAAGTCGGCGTGAGGTTTGGAAAGGGCCTCCAACTCACGAACATTGTGAAAGATATTGCGCACGACCTCCAGAAAGGCCGCTGCTACGTGCCCACCCCCATGCTGGCCGAAGCCGGCCTCACCGCGCGGGACTTGCTCGACCAGCGGAACCGTGCGCGCTTTCAACCGGTCCTGAGCAAACTCGTCCGTATGGCGGTGGAGCATCTCGACCAAGGCTGGCTCTATACCATGTCGATTCCACGCTATGAAACCCGTCTGCGACTGTCCTGCATGTGGCCGATTCTTTCCGCCGGCGAATCGCTGAAGTTGATCATGCACTCACCCGATCTCTTGAACCCAGCCGTCAAAGTAAAAATTCCGCGCAGCAAGGTCTACCAAATCATGGCCCTCACGACCGGCACCTTTGCCTGCGGCTCCGTTGGGACGTCCTACTGGGGGCGATTGAGAAAACAGATCATCTAGTTTTTGTCACGAAGGACTCGCTGTAGCTTCAAATTAGCTGGACTCAGAGAATCGCGCAGATACAGGCCATAATGTCAGCCCTCTGGCAGATGCTGAGGAAGGGCAAGGCCCTGCCACCACACTTGCGGCATGGATTTGGGTGCCTTAGTGAATAAGATTATTGGGTCAGCAATGATACGACCGTTACTTGTTGATTAATAGTGCAGCAATGGGGAAGATGTGCAACTAAGCAGGCGTGATTCCGTGCCATACGAGGACTCCCATCTTGGAAAAATCTAAAACATATCCGAATGCTTGGTTTCCAATAGATGTGCTTAGGAGTGCCAGGAATGTAATCGCTGGGTCAGGCGAAAGTGCGACCCCACAGCTGAGTTTTACTCTTCAGGTACAGGTTAATGATCAAGAAAGTTGGAGTTTTGATACAGAAGAGGAGTTTTTTCTTCCTATAGGTCAAGACCTAATTCCGCTACATATGCCTGCAGATCACCGGATGACCAACTCGCAGTCCGTGTGTACGGCAAGGAAACCGTGGTCACGTGCTCAGCCCCGACAAGGGCAAAAATAGAAGCTGTCTTTTCAGTATTTGAAGACGCTGTTGGTACGTCGAGACAGAGAGACTCCAATCCAGAACCTGGCGTGGGACTGCAGAGTTTTACTCTTCAGCGCTTATTGCCATCGCTGGATGTGGATAAAGCTCTAATCCAACGGATTGAGCAATTCATTTTATTAGAGGTTCCAGGCTTAGGGGCCATTCCTCCTGAGAAAATGAAGAACGCATACACTGTGAAAATGAAAGAAGCGTCAGGAGAAGAAGAGTTTGCCTCAATAAAGGAATATTCTGCCGATCTATTTCCTGATTCTATCTCTCAAGTAGTATTCGGAACTGGTTTTCGAACAGTTGGTACCGACAAAGTCAAAGTACGCATCTCCGTCTGTATGGATAAGGAACGGTCGTTCTCTGAGCTCACGATTAGCTGCGATGCTGAAAATGCACGGGAGATATCGCATGCTCTACTCGAAGGTATTACAAAGGAATTCAGGCCCAATATTAATATGCATTCGTGGTTTCACCCAAAACCACTTTGGGATGCTGCCTTGTTTGCGCTTGCGATTCCAGGCGTAATGGTTCTAGCGCTTTTAGTCAGCACACAATACTATGACTTAGCTTATGCTGCTGGGATACCCTATTTGCTATGTTTTATCTGGTTTACAGTGGGTAGAAAGGCGAACCCATATACTGCGTTCAATACACGAGCTCAGGCAAGATGGTCTGCCATTTGGAGGTTTCTCATTTATGGCATGGGAACATTTCTTCTATTTGGAACCATCCTGGTTTACTTTAGGCAGAAATTGTTTGGTTTCTAGCGCCTCCTCTGGTGGTGAAGGAGCCGAGGCCTATTGAGGGACCTCCCTGTTTTTTCTCACACGTCTGGCAAGAAGAGTTTCGAGGCGACTTTGCCGAAGGAGCGAAGAAGCTGAGGTAGTGAGGGGGAAAAGGAAGGCGGAAACTGACCGAATTTTGTTTTTTATGGTTTCTCAAGGGGTAGGCTGGCTGATCCCCCACTGCGCGCGTCCAACGAGGGCCTTCTCAGGCCGCGCGTTGCGCGAGCAAAGGGGACGACCAGGCTACCCCGTCTTTTTTTGCGGCTCCAGCAACTTCTCCCCCTTCTTGAACACCCCGAAAATCGCCTGCGAGGGACAGGCGTCCAGACAGAGGCGGCAGCTTTCAAGACAGCGGGAGGCATCGAACTTGTAGGGAGGAGTCGAAAGCCAGGCGCCGGTCGGGCAGATCGGCACACAGATGGCTTGATGGGTGCAGCGGTCGGGATGGCGGATGAGGTGATCGCGAATGACCATCATGGGTTTGACTCCTTCAAAGAGACCTTGGGAAAAGATGTCGAACATGTTTCTATCTGGGAGGCTGCTGCTCACTGCCACTCCTTCACGAGTTCTTTCAAGCGATCTTTCAGTTCAGGGTGCTGCTCAAGATTGTTGTGAATCGCGCCGAGAATCTTCTCGACCCTGGCCGACTTGAGCGCATCCTTGTCCTTCTTGACCAGCCGGTCGTACTCCACGTAGGCCGTCTGATGCGCAGGTTCGAGAAGCGTACGGGCCACCGCCAAGGCCTCGCCCATCTCATAGGGCTCCGGCGCCATCGGAGGGACAATAGCGAACGTGCCGTCGGCGCATACCAGCACAGCGGCTCCCTGCTTCCCCTTGAGCTGAATGACAGCGTTGACGGTTTTACCCGCCAACCCATCCCAGTTGCCGACTAACCCCGGAAACTGCTTCATGAAGGCCACCTTTTCCAGGTTGGCTTTCCACTTTTCTTCGACAGCCATGAGAATCCTTGTGGTGCGACGCTACGATGTGAGCGGAGGAACGGTCGTGGGAGCTGGGTGATCGGGCATAACGAGGCGGGTTACGACCTCGCCCTTGATAATGTGGCGCTCCATAATTTCCGTCACGTCGGCGTCGGATTTGACTTGATACCACACGCCTTCGGGATAGATCACCACGCTCGGTCCTTCGGCGCAGTGATCGAGGCACCCGGCTTTATTGGCGCGGACGACGTCTTTCAAATCCAACCGCTTCGCTTCTTGCTTAAAGCTGGCGTGAAGCGCCTCAGAACCAAGCTTGGAGCAACTCCCACGGGGATCGTCGGGGCTTCGCTGGTTGGTACAGACGAAAATGTGGCGTTTGTAACCGGACATAATCGATCGTGACTTAGACCGGAACGGTGATGGTATTGAGTCGTTCGAGTAACTGTGCAACCTCGCCGCTGGCGAGCAGAGGTGAACGGTTTTGGGCGGCATCAAGCAGGGCCACAATCTCTCGCACCCGCAACGTCGCACGCTGAAACTCATCGGGCTTCGACAGTTGAGAGGCCTGTCCCGCTGCAAGTTTGTCGATCTCGACGGTAATGTCTCGGAAGTCTCGCTGAAGATTTTTCTGCATCGAACAGCGTTCACAGTACCATTTTGGGCTTTGATCGGTCGAGGGGGACAGTCGGTCGTAGGTCCGTCCGAAAAAATCCTTCCCGAGCGATAACTTCATAAGCGCGGTGCCGGTGGTGCCACAGGCATTACAGGACGCAGCTGCAGAATTCATAGAGTCTCCCTCTGTCGATCGTGAGCTGAAGCGCGGGCGAATCTTACACCAGGCCTGCACGCACTGTCCACTTAGCAGGCTGCGGAAAAACTCGATGAACACATAAAACACCTTTGAAATATGACAGACGGAGCGACGGCCCCAAAAATCTCAGGATGCTCAAAAAGGCTGTTCAGCAAGGCCGCAGCGAGCGAAGAGGCGAGGAGGTACGGACCGCACTTCGTGTGGCCGTTCGCCCTTGTCATAGATCTTGGTGAACGGGAAAGCCCCTCCAGTGAATCCGACTCCCGAAGACTCTCGTTGAGCCTCTGAGCGACGCGAGAACGCCGCTGGCGGACTTTCTCAGCATCCTGTTAGGGGACAGCTCCTCAGTACCGCAGGCCTTCGATGGCTTACATGCCTGTGACAAGCCCGGTCTGTCTGGTTCTCTGATCTCTCTGGTTCGTCTCACACAACCGAAGAAACCAAATAGACCAAATGTACACGTCAGGCTCGCGGACTTTTTCGGCATCCTGCGATAGAATAGGTCGCGAATTGCGCAATGGAGGGGGTAGCTATGGTCATCGGGATTCCGAAAGAGATCAAGGATCATGAGTATCGTGTCAGTGTCACGCCCGATGGGGTGAAGGCATTGCGGCAGGCCGGTCACGACATCTGGATCGAACAATCGGCCGGAATCGGCAGTGGATACTCAGATGAGGATTTCCGGAGTGCCGGCGCCATCATGGCAGAATCGAAAGAGCAGCTGTTTCAGCAATCGACGCTAATTGTGAAGGTCAAGGAACCGTTGCTTTCCGAGTGCCGCTTCTTCCGTCCAGGTCAGACCCTCTTTACCTATCTGCACTTGGCTTCCCTACCGGAGCTCACGAAGGCCCTTCTTGAGACCACGATCACCGCAATTGCCTATGAGACGATCGAGGCGAAAGACGGCACATTGCCGATGCTCAAGCCGATGAGCGAAATCGCAGGGCGGATGTCGGTACAGATCGGCGCGCACTATCTGGAAAAGACGCAGGGAGGGCATGGGCTTCTGTTGGCCGGTGTGCCTGGCGTAGAGCCGGGAAAGGTCGTCATACTCGGGGCTGGGGTGGTGGGCAGCGCGGCGACCCGAATTGCTGTCGGGATGGGGGCTCAGGTGACGGTGGTCAATCTCGACCTTGAACGGCTCCGCGCCCTCGATGATTTGTATCGTGGTCGAATTGTGACGCGTGCCTCCACACAAGCTGCGATCGACGAGTCCGTGATGGCTGCAGATCTTGTCATTGGAGCCATCCTCGTCCCTGGAGCTCGGGCGCCAAAATTGGTCTCGCGTGGACTGGTGGCGCGGATGAAGCCAGGAGCTGTGGTCGTGGATGTCGCGGTGGATCAAGGCGGCTGTTTCGAGACCACGAAACCCACGACGCATTCGGACCCAGTCTATACGGTAGACGGAGTGCTCCATTATGGTGTGTCCAATATGCCGGGAATTGTTCCGCGTACGTCGACTGTCGCGTTGACGAATGCCACGCTTCCATATCTTCTGCGGCTGGCCTCGGAGGGAGTAGAGGAGGCCGTGCGAGCTGATGCTGGATTGGCGAAAGGGGTGAACCTGTCAGGCGGAAAAATTACCCATCGAGCAGTGGCCGATGCTCATGGCTTGCGTTTCGACCCTCTGATGTAAGACAATCTCAATTCCCGTTGCGATTCAGTTGATTTTGTCGGGGCGTAGCGCAGCCCGGTAGCGCATTGCGTTCGGGACGCAAGGGTCGGAGGTTCAAATCCTCTCGCCCCGACCAAAGTCAAGCTTGCTCAACCCGGAGCCTCCTCTTCTTCTGAGGCGACGGGATACCCCCCGCGGTCATTCATTCCCCCCCAACCCAAGTCTGCTCGTGTCGGTCGCCTCTCACTCCATGTTGACCGAGCAATCACCGCAAGAATGGCGTCTATCATTTCCCAGCACTCGATGTGCAGGTCGGAGCAATCTCCCCAACCGACATGTTTCAAGTTCCCGGACACCGACCTTGGAATAGCGGCCCATTCCAGCGTGCATGGAATCTCCTCCAGCATTTCTTTTTTCGGTTCAGAACCGTCGAGCGAAATGCACTCGCGCAGAATCGTAAAACGCGTGACGCCTCTCTGGAGGTGTGAGAGTATCCGTTCATTGGATAGGCATCTTCTTCATGCGCGGTCTCTCTGAGTCTATGGCCGAACCGATTGAACCGGCAGTGTTTCGAGCAAGGCTGTTGGTGAAGGGACGGGTCCAAGGAGTCGGATATCGAGCATTTGCGGCTCGTGTCGCATCGCAACGAGGGCTCTGCGGAGGCGTCAGGAATCTCGATGATGGGCGAGTCGAACTTGACGTTGAAGGCCCCAAAGGCCAGATTCTGATCCTGATCGAAGACCTCAAGACTGGGCCGGTCGCCTCGCGAGTGACGGCTGTTGAAGTGGAGTGGAGTCCTGCGACAGGGCGGTTTTCAGATTTTCACGTGTGGTATTGAGCGAACCAGGTAGGAGCGACGGAACGTATGGCGCGAAGCAGCGAGGACTTACACGATCTGGGCGAAGCGCGTCGACATGTCGTCGACCATGACGATGAGGGCACTGCCACGTCGTCGGAAGTGGATGAGTCGCCTGTCGACGAGGAAAAGCCGAGTCGCCGTTCCGAAGGATTGGATACCCTCAAGTGCTACTTGCGCGAGATCCGTCACTCGACGTTGCTGACGTTTAAACAAGAGCAGCAGCTGGGCAAGCGAGTGATGGCGGGCGACGAGCAGGCGCGCCAAGAGATGATTGAATCGAATCTCCGTCTGGTGATCAGTATCGGCAAGCGCTATATGCATCGAGGATTCCCCTTCTCTGATGTCATCGAAGAGGGTAATCTTGGGCTGATCAAGGCCGTCGAAAAATTCAACTATAAGCGCGGGTTTCGCTTCAGTACCTATGCCTCCTGGTGGATCCGGCAGTACATCGAACGCGCGATTATCAATCAGGGAAAGCTCGTGCGGTTGCCGGTGCATGTGGTGGAGCGGCTGAATCGATATCTCGCCAAGGTGGAGCGGCTCGTTCGGGAGCTCGGGCGAGAGCCGACGGCATCGGAAGTGGCCGCACGGATGAAAACGACAGAAGAAGCCGTGTTGGATATAAAGCAAGTGGTCCGAACGGTCTGCTCGTTGGACAGTCCGATCAGTGAGGGTGGAGACACGTTCTTACGTGATGTGATTGAGGACATGTCCTGTGTCTCGCCTGCCGATACGGCAGAAGGGGTGATGCGTCGTGCGGAGATGATGGAGTGGGTGCAAGAGTTGCCTCAGAAGGAGCAAGCTGTTATTATGTCCCGCTTTGGGCTTGATGGAAGTGAGGCCAAGACATTGGAAGAAATCGGACGGGAGATGGGGTTGACCCGTGAGCGTGTCCGACAGATTGAAGTGGCCGCCTTGTCACATTTACGACAGACCATTGAAGGCAGAACCATGACACGAGCTGACTTACTCTGATCGATGCCTCCCATCAACTATCACGCCCTCATTCGCGAAGTACCCGATTTCCCCAAGCCCGGTATTCTCTTCTACGATATCACCACGTTGCTCAAAGACGCCGGCGCCTTGACGTCGATTGCCGATGAATTAACCGCTTACTATCAGGGACAGCGAATCACCAAAGTCATCGGCATTGAATCGCGCGGGTTCATTTTTGGTGGAATGATGGCGGACCGGCTGCACGCCGGGTTCGTTCCAGCCAGAAAGCCCGGCAAGTTGCCTGCCGACAGTTTTGAAATCAAATACAGCCTCGAGTACGGTTCAAACTCCCTTGCCATCCATCGCGATGCGATCGGCGTCGGAGAACGAGTGCTCATCGTGGACGACTTGCTGGCCACTGGGGGCACAGCAGCCGCAACCGTATCTCTTGTTCAGCAGCTGGGAGGCGAGATTGTCGGACTCGATTTTCTCGTTGAACTCCAGGGGCTAAAGGGTCGAGAGAAACTGGCCGGCTACCCTATTCATTCGACCATCCTCTATCCGTAGCCTCTTCCCCGCAATCTCTTGTCAAAGACAGGAGCGCCGTGCTATGAATGCCCAAATTTTTTTCGGCGATTCGACGTTTACCCCAGGAGCAGGACCCGTCATGGCAGCAAAAACCCCCGCCAAGAAAAAATCGGCAGCCAAGGCCACCGTGCGGGCGAAGCTTGCGAAACCCGCGAGCACCCCACCGCATACCCCAGCAGTAGTTCTCGAAAAGCCTATCAGCATGGCCGTCTCTCCCCTGGCGGCAAAACCGAAAGAATCAGCGAGAGAGCGCGAAGACCGGGAGCGTCGTCGCCAGGTCCTCCAGCAGATGTTGATGCGGAAGCGCCAGGACATTATCAAAGAGATTGAGGGGAGTCTGGGCCAATCCCTCATGGAAGATAAACAGCGGCGGCTTGAGTCTGCACGCGACGTCGGCGATCAAGCCCTCATGGATCTCGATCGCGATCTGGGGATCTCCTTGATGGAAATGCGCAATCGCCGCCGGCAGGCCATCGATGAAGCCTTAACTCGGCTCACCGAGGGCACCTATGGCATCTGCGCCGAATGTGGAGTCGAGATCAGTGAGCGGAGACTGGAAGCCGTCCCGTTTGCGAAGCTCTGCGTCGAGTGTCAGTCGAAAGAAGAGCTGCTGGAAAAAATCGAACGAGAAGAAGATCGTGACTAGTGGTGTGTCCACGTGATCTGCCGGCTCCTCCCTCATAGGGTTCACCCTCCATCAATCATGAGTATCGTTCTTCTCCAATTAGACGAAGTTCACGTTCTGTGACCACCTGTGGCGCCCTGCGCCATAGGTGCGCGTGCCTGTGATGCAGCCAATGAGTCATCGCGCAGTTGTCTTGGCAAGCGGTGGACTGGATTCCACCGTCACGGCAGCCATCGCCAAGCAGGATGGGTGCGACCTCTTCTTCCTCACCATGGCCTACGGCCAGCGCCATGCCGTGGAGGTGGAGCGGGCTCGGCAGGTCGCAGCTGCCTTGGGTGTGGCAAATCATGTGGTGATGAATCTGGACCTTCGCGCCATCGGCGGGTCGGCGCTCACCGGCCCGACAGCCGTGCCCAAGGACCGATCGAGCCACGAGCGTCGCCGGCGCATTCCTGTCACCTATGTGCCGGGCCGCAATCTTATTTTTCTCTCGATTGCGGCAGCCCATGCCGAAGTCGTGGGAGCCTCGCTCATCTATTTTGGCGCGAATGTGCTCGACTATTCCGGCTATCCAGACTGCCGGCCTGATTTCATTCGCGCGTTTGAAGCGGCAGTGAAGGAAGGCACACGAGCCGGCATGGAAGGGAACCCACTCCATGTCAAAGCCCCCTTGCTGATGCTGACGAAAGCGGACATCATCCGGCAAGGGATCGAACTGCATGTGCCGTTTCATTTGACCCACAGCTGCTACGATCCGGTCGGAGATCTGGCTTGTGGGCGATGCGATAGTTGTGTGATCCGGCGTGAGGGATTTACAAAGGCTGGGGTTGTGGATCCCATCGCATATGCGATATAAGGCGTGAGACGTGAAACGTCAAACGTGAAAGGTTTCGAAGGAAGCACCCTCGGCAGTCTTACATTTCACCTTTCACGTCTAACCTTTCACGATACGTGACACGAGGGCCTAAACCAGTGGTTCTAATTCCATGAAAATCACGATCACAAAAAGATTTCAGATCGGTGTGTGGTTGCTGGGGCTAGGCCTCCTCCCAGCCTGCGATTCCTCGGAGCCGCCCAAGCCAACAGCAGTCGTAGGCGGTCCTGTACCGGCCGAATTCCAAACAGGCGAAACCACATTCAACGCGAACTGTGCGGCCTGTCATGGGAAACAAGCGGCGGGAACCGACCACGGACCTCCGTTAGTGCACAAGGTCTATGAGCCGAACCACCACGGAGATGAGGCCTTCAAACGGGCGGCGGCCAACGGCGTCAAGGCACACCATTGGGAGTTCGGCAATATGCCGAAGATCGACACCGTCACTCCGGCAGATGTCGATCAGATTGTGAAGTATGTGCGGTGGCAGCAGCGCCAGGCAGGCATTCAATGACAGGCTGCTGAAAAGGCCCGCCAGCTTCGTTCTCACTTCGCTCAGAGACTCAACGAGAGTTTCCCGGAAATCGGAAGCACTGAAGGGGCTCTTCCGTTCACCAAGACCTATTGCAAGGGCGAACGGCCCCACGAAGTGCGGTCCGTACCTCCTCGCCTCTTCGCTCGCTACGGCCTTGCCTGCGGAACGGCGTGTCCCAGGGTGGAGAGGCTGTCTTGGCAGACTTAGGGAGGGAGGGTGAAATACCGCCGGGGTTGGGCGGGTGAGAAGTCTGGCCTTTTTGAGCAGCCTGCACCTCCGATTGCCCTAGACGACGTCCGAACCATTTAATTTATTCGAATCGCTCGAGTATTTCCTAAACCGCTATTCGGCTGTCTTCAAAACCTGTAAGATTTTTTTGCTCTCAAACCCTCGACGATTCAGCGTGCCAGATTTAGTTGTCCGGTATCCTTAAGTCAGATGGCTCGTGAACAAGACAGGCCTCGCGCAGATCACACCCGTTAACGACTGGTGGTAAGACATTTCCTAAAGACTCCATTTTTCTTCGACGCGTCATCAGTGCTGACCGACTCTCCATTCAGTCTTCCTCCGCCGGGCACTATGGCAAAGTCGGCCCCCCCCCGAAAACCAGCCGCGTTTCTCGCCGTATTTCTCCAACTAAATCCCCAGCCAAGCAGGGGCGTGTGGAGTTTTTGACTACGGACGTCCAATGCTTGTCGGCATATTCCCTTCTCATCGAAGGGGCTGGCAGGGTCTCCACCGCGCACGCCGAGTTGCCAAATTCCTCTTTTCCACCATTCATAATCGGGATAGGGGGTAGCGGTTCGTCCGCTACTCCCCTCCCACACCACCCGGACATGCGGGTCCGCATCCGGCGGTTCGGAAAGTTGAGGTTATGGTG
>Ga0163146_10004900_pt1 | contig 15981 bp, 16 predicted proteins | sample OliLakLV19MP7G1_FD_148648 | JGI IMG/M metagenome (GOLD analysis project Ga0163146, IMG submission 148648) | Freshwater microbial mat bacterial communities from Lake Vanda, McMurdo Dry Valleys, Antarctica - Oligotrophic Lake LV.19.MP7.G1 | ecosystem: Environmental > Aquatic > Freshwater > Lake >...
GTTGCAATTCCTCAGGCTGCCATAATGGAGCTGTGGCTCCTGACCTCCGGGCTTCAGCAGCCTATGACGCGCTCTGGACAGGGGGCTATATCAATATCGGCACACCTGAGCAAAGCGAATTATATCTATGGATGACCGATGCTAAAGGGCCGATGCCTCCGCTCGGAAGCAATGCCACCAATAATGCACTGGTGCTGCAATGGATACAGCAAGGAGCTGAGAATAATACAGGCTAAAAATCATAACGCGATGAAACCAGCTAAGTATAAAATTTTTGGTATGCTCTTTCTCCTTTGTCTGCAGGGGTTCACCCTATGGGCGCAGGAAGCGGAAATGGTTGCTGAAGAGCGCAAGCCGGTAAAGAATATGTTTGAAAGTATCTGGATCATTGACAATCAAACGGTGATGGTTCCTTTCAAGAATACATTGGAGTTTGATATTCAACACCGGTTCGGACTTGTCGAAAACGGCTTTGAAGATTTCTGGGGCTTATATGCCCCATCCAACATCCGCCTTGGGTTTGGATATGTGCCCATCAATAACCTGATGGTTGGATTTGGGTTGACCAAACAAAACCTGACCTGGGACTTCAATGCCAAGTATGCCCTTTTGAAACAAATGACAGGCGGAGGAAGCCCGGTAAGTCTCACCTATTACGGTAATGCTGCCATGGACACGAGGAATGAAAGTCAGTTTCCTAATCCAGATGCTTTTAAGAGTACTGATCGATGGTCGTTTTTCAATCAGATCATCCTGGGCAGGAAGATCAGCGATAAATTTTCTATGCAGCTATCAGGCAGTATTTCCCACTTCAATGCGGTCTATCCTGCTAAAGACCCTGAGACGGAAGCAATACAGGAACTCGATAATGATCATTTTGCTATCGCCATTGCAGCCCGGTATAAAATCTCTAATGCAACAAGTCTGATGATCAATTATGATCATCCGCTGACCACACATACCTCCGCAGATTTTGATTCTGATGAGACGGAGCCGAAACCGAATTTGTCTTTAGGTATAGAGTTTACCACCAGCGCGCATCAGTTTCAGATTTTCTTCGGCAATTATGGAAGCATCGTTCCACAGGTCAATAATGCCTATAACACTGCCTGGGGTTTTGGAAATTCAGACTTTGCCTTGTGGGATCCGGAGTGGCGCATCGGATTTAACATGACGCGTCTCTGGAGTTATTAATCGTTTAAATCACCTACTCAATCACGTTACAATCATGAAGCAAAATCAAAATGACAAGAGTTCGCGACGAAAGTTTCTTTCGTTCGGACTGTTGAGCGGAGCCGGCTTGGTCACGCAAAAAGTTGAAGCCATGACACCCAGCCTGATGGACGATGAAAAAGTGACAATGTTGACCGCCGATGGAAAATTGGTGGAGGTCAGTAAGTCGCTGATCCAACAATCATCCAGTCGCGAAAAAGCTAAAAATACAGATATTCTGAACTGGTCTGACAGCGCCAATAAATCCAACGCAAAGCCATGAAAGAGACAGACATCGAATGGATCAATGAACGCAGGGATTTCATTAAGAAAGCGGCACTGGGTGTGACCGTTGCAGCATGCGGAAGTGCGGTGTGCGGATGCAGTTCGAATAGCAAGGAAGAAGGGGAGAAAGTGGTCTTGTTATCTCCGGACGGTGAGTTGGTAACGGTAGATTCCAGCCACGTCAAACATGTGCATAAAACAGTAGGCGTTTCGAAGGAAATAGCACGACAAGGAATACCGGGACGGAAGTTTGTCATGGTGATTGATCTGGCCAAGTGCAGAAACGCAAGGAAATGCGTCACCGCTTGTCAGAAAATGCATCACTTACCTGAGGAGGATGAGTGGCTGCAAGTCAGACTGATGAAAGACAGCCCGGATGCCGCCCCATATTGGTTCCCGAAGATCTGTTTTCATTGCGACAATCCACCTTGTGTAAAGGTATGTCCTGTGGATGCAACCTTTAAACGTCAGGATGGCTTGGTGCTCATAGACACCGACAGATGTATAGGCTGTAAGTTCTGTATGGCTGCTTGTCCATACTCAACCAGGGTGTTCAACTGGTCTGAACCCGATCAACCGGAAGAAATCAAATGCCTTGATTATTCTCCGGAAACCAGTGTTCCGGCTAAAATAGGAACCGTGGCCAAATGTGATTTCTGCCCGGATATGGCCAGGGAGGGATTACTACCCGATTGCGTAACAGCCTGCCCAAATGGTGTATTTTATTTTGGTGATCAAAACGAAGATGTGGTCACGAATGGGGATGAGACTATTCGATTCTCCGAAATCATCAGGGACCGGGGCGGTTATCGTTTCGCCGAGGATCTTGGTACGGAGCCAAGGGTATGGTATCTCCCACCTAAAGACAGAATGTTCCCGGTCGAACGAGGGATGGAAGACCTGCCTGCGGAGATCAAAGACAGGTTCAAAGGAGTAATGGAAGAATAATAGAGGAGAAGCAATACAATTTATTTTAATGATCATATAATGACGTGAGATTATGATGCGGACTACAAATACAGGAATTCAAATACAGAGAATATTCGCTCCAATGATAGAGCGTACCAGTTTGCGCGAAAAATTGTGGATTGGTATGCTGTTGTCTGTTCTGGCAGTTGGAATGTATGCCTTGTACTTGCAAGCGACAGTAGGGCACACGGTTACCGGTATGCGTGACAATGTGGTTTGGGGTATCTACATAGCTAACTTTATTTTCTTTATCGGGATCAGTTATGCCGGCGCTGTTATTTCAGGGCTTCTCCACTTATTTCAAGTTGAATGGCGTAAACCAATCATTCGGATTGCTGAATTGATTACAGTCATTGCCACAATTATAGGCCCTTTGTTCATTCTCCTTTGCGTGGGCAGGTTAGACAGGCTTCATCACCTTGTCTTATACGCAAGGCTTCAGTCTCCTATCACCTGGGACGTATTGGCGATCAGCACCTATCTGACGGGAAGTATTATATTTCTTTATCTCGCATCGGTCAAAGATTTTGCCATTTACCGTGACAGCACAACGCTAAACCTCTCCAAATGGAAAAGAAGGTTTTTCGCCTTTATGGCCATCAATTACCATGACACACCTTCACAACAGAAAAGTATTAATGTTGCCATGAACCTTATGGCGATCATGATTATTCCGCTTGCCATTATTGTCCACTCTGTCTTGTCATGGATCTTTGGTATGACCCTGCGACCAGGCTGGCATAGTACCATTTTTGGACCTTATTTTGTGTTGGCCGCTATTTATTCAGGCACAGGTGTCCTCATTATAGCGTTATACATCTTTCGCCGCATGTATAAACTCCATGATTTTATTCTTGACAAGCACTTTACCTATCTGGGTTACATCATGTTGGTTCTTGCAGCAGGGTATGGATATTTTACGTTTTCAGAATACCTCACCGATTGGTATGGTTCTGAGACATGGACCAGTCAGCTGATCCAAAAATTGTTTGGCTGGGATGAATACGGTAAACTCTTTTTGTTCACCAACGTGGGAGGAATCATTCTTCCTATCCTTGTGGTGGCGACACCCAAATTGCGGAAGCCCGGATGGATCACCCTTGCATCTGCTATCATGGTGCTGGCCATGTGGGTCAAAAGATATCTAATCGTTGTGCCAACCCTTGAAACACCTCTGCTGCCTATTCAAGATATCCGACCTGAATACGTTAATTATTCAATTACATGGGTTGAATGGGCTTTGACATTAAGTGGTATTGCATTGTTTTTATTACTGTTTACTATTGCAAGCAAATTTATGACCCTGATTCCGGTGTCAGAAGTAGCTGAATCCCATGATGAGATCACTCAAACCAAATGATCATGACTAACAATAAAACCTACATTTCATCTTTGAGGTATAGACGCTATCTGCATTGTATAATCATTCTCCTGGCCTTCTGGTCTGGAACATGCATGACCTCATTGACGGCTCAGGAGGATACGCTAAAAACAGAAGAACCTCCAGCAGAACCCGATGGATTTAAGTCTAAGATGAGCGTAACCGCAAATCAATTTCCGGATGGCTCCATTGAGTTGAATGCTTTGTTGAGAGTCAAGTATGATGAATCATATCAAGGAGTTCCCGATTCTAAAATTGGTTTCTTCTCGGTCTCTCCAGAGGGAGAAGAACTGGCACTTGGAAATATGACTACTGGGGCCAATGGCATTGCCATCCTGGTGGTTAAAGGAGCAGAACAGAAAACGGATGCCGATGGCAACTTTACATTTATCGCCCGATTTGAGGGCAAGGACGCTATCAAACCGAGTGAAACGGATTTATTGATACATCCTGCAAAACTGGACATGCAGACTGAAAAGGCAGACAGTATCTATTTAATCAGAGTGACTGCTACCTCGGCATCCCCGGACGGGCCTCAGCCCATTGTCGCTGCACCTGTCACGATATATGTCAAACGGATGTTTTCTTCTCTGAAAGTAGGAGAGGGAGAAACGGATGAAGCTGGATTTGTCGAAATAGAGTTTCCAAATGATCTGGCAGGGGACGAGAACTCTAACCTTGAGATCACAGCAATGATCGAAGAAACAGAATTGTATGGTAACCTGACAGCCAGGGAAGTCAAGCCGTGGGGATATAGTGTTAATGCTGAGGTCAAGGAACTGCCGAGGGCATTATGGAGCCCACATCCTCCATCATGGATGGTCGTCACCTTCTTTATCCTGACGGGTACCGTATGGATACACTATTTTATCATCATGTATAAACTATTCAGAATAAAATCCGAAAAACCAGCTGCGCAGCCATAAATGTCTTATCTGGATGTTAAGAGATGAATATGTTGGGGCATAATCTAAGGATTGAGCATAGAAACCCCTAATTTTATAAAGTAATTATTAACCGAAAACACATATAAAATGAAAACGCTTTTTGTTTATGTATTTGGTCTTTTCCTGACCGCTACCCTTGTCACCGCCTTTATTCCTTCTCCGGAACAGAATAAGCCTTGGATAGTGCCGGATTCGTATAAGACCAAAAAGAATCCGGTGGCTTATGACAAGACTGCTGCTGCAGCACTTTATTCTACCCATTGTAAATCATGCCATGGAAAAGAAGGTTTGGGGGATGGAACCAAAGCCGCACAATTGGATACCAAGTGTGGTGATTTTAGTACAGCCACTTTCCAAAAACAGACAGATGGCTCGCTATTTTACAAAACATCGATCGGAAGAGATGATATGCCTGCCTTCAATAAGAAGATCCCTGATGAAGAGGATATCTGGCAGCTTGTCCATTATATGAGGGGAATGGCAGAATAATATAGCTAAACGAACATTGTTGACCGGGCTTTAGAAAAGCCCGGTCGATTGTTCAGCCAATACGATCAACCTAACTATCGGGATGCAGGAATCCTTCCGCTCCCTGAATTAACCCAAACCAGTGCCTACACCTACCCGACAGATTTCTACTGGACTTCTAAGGCCCATGTGGCTGTTCATCATTGCAGCCATCCTTATTGGAGCGGGGTGGAGTATCAATTATTTCAATGCCAGAGAAGGCATCCTGCGTCTTGAAGCCGGGAAGGCTAAAATACTGGTCACCGGTGGTGCAGCAAGCAAAGATGAACAGCAATCTTCCAAGGATCTTGGCTTTATCATCACGTTAGATTCACTGGAGATACGAAGCCATACACCGGAGTTTGAAATAAAACTGTGGAAAAGCGATACGATGCCCGCCAATCCACATGCTCCACAAGGTTCCGGACCCAAAGAACTGGTGAGTACATTTCCACTGGAGCCGATGAAAATCAATAAGATTGAGGACACGGATCTCCGGTTCCGACTAAAGGCGTTTTATCCCAATTTCGAATTTGCTTATGAATATCCTGCTAGAAAGGATACGATCAAACCAAAGGCACCTGGTATTACACTTGAGCTCAAGACGATGGAAGGCACACCTGTTGTTACGCTCCGAGGTGATCAGCCAAACAAAAATAAACTGGACGATATAGTCAGCCTTGGGGCAGCCCTGGTGTTTTATTGGGAGTTACCTGCAGATAGCCTGAAGCAGATGTCGGATGACCAAAAAACATCTGGAAATAGAATCGTTTTTGCCGGTGCTGATAGCAAGTTGTATTTTCTTTTCAATGGAACGATAGCAGAAAAGGAACTGAAAGAAAACCTGTTCTATGCTATGCCTGATCAGGACAGTGTTGGGTTCACTATTCTTCATTGTTTTCCTGATGCCGCCATGCTCAAGGCCGTACCGTCTTCAAAAGGAACAGCAATACTCAATCCGGTAGCTCATGTGGAGATCTGGAAAGAAGGCGAGGGTTACCGGGATGCGTTTATCTATCCCGAAACGAGGACCCGCAGAAGCGGTGGATTCGATATACCCGGCTCCGGGTATAAGATTGGGATAGGCACAATTAAGGCAAGCGGGATAAAATATTGTGATTGCCATATTTCGGTTCAAAAAGATAGTACCCTGGCTGCTGAATCTCTGTCTTTCGCGTCGGGGAAACCCCAACATAGGTATGGCTATCGATTCACTCCCTTCGAATGTAGTCAGGATATCCCGGAGGTAGTCACCATGCAGATCACCCGTACGCCGGGAAAAGGCATGATGATCATAGGAATAGTACTCGCTGCCATAGCCCTCCTGCTCCTGTTTATCAGAGGAAATATTGTGTCTTCCTGAATCAGAGCACTTTTCTGACAGCACGTCTGACAGGCTATGAGAAAGATCAATCAACCAGGTGATCTAGATCATCAGAATCTCAGGGCTTAAAGGCCAATTTTGATAACAGTAGTTAACGTTTTATTAATTTTAAGAAACGAGTAAAACAAAGCAATATGAAAACTACAAGCTTTTGATTTGCACCTTTTGCATCGCCATTGTTATGAGTCTTGCATCATGTGAAGGTGAGGACGGAACAGCCGGTCCGATTGGTCCTTTAGGCCCACAAGGGCCTCAGGGTCCGCAAGGAGAAGGTACCCAGAACTGTGTGATGTGTCACGGAAGTTCTCAATTGATCTCTGCAAAACAGTTTCAATGGGAGCATTCTGTACACGCTACAGGAGGTAACTACGATCGCAATACTACCGCGTGCGCAGGTTGTCATACCAGCCAGGGATTTCTTGAAAGGATTGAAACTGACGCACCATTTGGCGCTACTGCAGCAACAATTGAGGACCCTTTACCACAAAATTGCTACACCTGCCATCAGATTCACCGAACCTATACGGAAGCAGACTGGGCATTTACACAAGAGGATCCTGTAACGCTCTGGGTAGGGGGACAGACATTGGATTTTGGAAAGGCTAATCTATGTATCAGTTGTCACCAGTCCAGAACATACACACCAGCGTTGCCTAATCCGGCAACGGGTGGAACAGTAAACATACAGACAACCCGATATGGACCGCATTACGGACCACAAGGAGTGATGCTGCCAGGGTTAAACGGCTATGAAGTCGCTGGCCCGGCTGTGTATGAAAATTCAGCCCATACCTTGTTGCTCGCCAACAATACTGGAAATGCATGTATTACCTGTCATATGGGTACTGCCCAGGCAACGAATTCAGGAGGCCACACATTCCGTGTAAGTACTGATGAAACCGGCGTGATTAAGGCTGCGGCATGCATCGCCTGTCACCCTGTCGCTGCCGAAATGAATGCACTTGTTGATGATCGCCAGGCTCAAATTGAAGCCAAATTGGCAGAACTTGAAGCATTACTTATTGCCCGTGGTATATATGATCCACTCATAGGACAGAATACCAAAGGTGATTATGAGGGTCACGAAGCCGGTGCATTGTTTAACTACAAGTTTGTAAAAGAAGACAGAAGCCGTGGAGTCCATAACTTTAAATACGCCAATGCCCTGCTGACCAATTCAATTGCTTCATTGCAATAGTCGGATGAGATCATTCATCCAGGTATAGTTTTTCTACGCTAAAGCATTTGCAAATGAAAGCATGTAGTAATGATCAATTGAAATTCCGGAGAAGTCACCGGTTATTTTGGATAGGCTTCCTGGTATGCGTACTTTCAGTTGGTAATCTTTTTGCCCAGGATGAAACGGTAGCGGTGCAGGATGAAATGGCATCAGATGAAGTGGAAATCAAGCCGGTAAAGAACACCTTTGAAAGTATATGGCTCATCGATGCTCAGACAGTGATGGTGCCGGTCAAAGGAACTTTTGAAGCTGATTTTCAACATAGGTTCGGTACCTGGGAAAATGGGTATGAGGATTTTTATGGAGTCTTCGCCTCTTCCAATATCCGTCTGGGGCTTGATTATGTTCCGGTTGACAGGTTGCTTGTTGGTCTTGGATTTACCAAGTTCAATAACCTTGTTGATTTTTATGGCAAGTATGCCATCGTCAGACAGATGAAAGGTGGTGGGTCTCCCATCAGCATAAGTTATTATATCAATGCTGCAGTCGATACCCGTGAAGAAGAAGATACCAATTTTGAAGAGGGTTCAGATCGCTGGTCTTTTTTTCACCAGGTCATGGTTGCCAGTAAAATCACCGATAATTTTTCACTGCAGGTTTCAGGTAACTTAGCCTGGTTCAATTTCAAGGAGCATCAATATGATGCTGAAGGTATTGACTTAGGCCAGGACAAGAATGGGCAGGTTTCTATCAGTGCATTGGCCAGGTATAAGGTCTCCAACACCATTGGTGTGATCGTGGAGTATGACTATCCAATCACAGATCAAGAGTTTTTTGATCCTGAGCCAAACCTTAGTATTGGTCTCGAATTTGTGACCAGTGCTCATGCCTTCCAGGTTTTTGTGGGCAATTTCCAGAGTCTCGTCCCACAGTATAATCATACGTATAACGCCAATAATTTTGGTGACAATCAGATCCTGATTGGATTCAATATCACGCGCCTCTGGAATTTCTGATCTATAGGTGATTAAGTTTAGAAAGAGTGGGCACTATGCGGTGTCCACTCTTTTTTTGCCCCTAAATCCCCTAAAGGGGACTTCGTTAAAATGCTCATTTTTCTTTGCCCCTAAATTCCTGTTCGGCCTAGTTTATATCTACGCAAGTTTTTATCACAGGGAAGAGGGTGTACAGGTCGAAGTATCGGTGTGTTTGCAAGTTTTCAACTTATGACGGGTAGTTCAAGTCATCAGACTTGAACTGGATATCCTCTCGTCTCCTGACGAGCATGAATACAGACAAAGCTTCCTACATCACTCTCCTCGACCGCACCCAACTGGAGTCCATACTAAGGAGAATTCCGATCAGCATACTAAATCCTAAAAGAGAAGATCCTCCGGAACTGATAAACGGAAGAGGAATACCGATGACCGGCATGAGCCCCATCGTCATGCCGATATTGACGATGAAGTGGGTAAACAAAACGCCCACGACCCCAAATGCATAATGTCTTATAAATGGAATCCGCGCACGCTCCCCAATATCAATGACCCGAAGCATCAAAATCAGAAACAATATAATCACGGCAATGGAACCGATAAAGCCGTGTTCTTCACCAATGATACTGTATATAAAATCAGTGCTTTGTTCAGGTACATAGTTGAGCTTAGTCATGGTCCCCTGGAGATACCCCTTGCCGGTAAATCCGCCTGAACCAATCGCAATTTTGGATTGCAGGATATTGTATAAGGAACCCCGCGGATCGCAGTCTTCAGGATTGAGCCATACATTGATCCGGTCTTGCTGATGGCGCTCCAGTACATTGGTGAATAGGTAACTGCTCGTATAGGCAAATCCAAAAAGGATGGTTATGCCTACAGATAATAACACCACCTGTCTGATTTGCTTGTTGATAAAATTTTCGATTGTAGCATAGAGCATATAGATCACAGATAGGCCGATCACAATGTCGAGTCTGTCCAAAAATGCAAAAGCAATGGCTAACATGATCATACCAAGGCTCACCAGCAAATGCATTTGTTTTCGCTTTACGCTGGTCAATAGAAAAATCCCGCCTGCAAAAAGCAATAGAGGTAACACCACAAAGACATCGTATTTGAGTGCAAGCACAAACAACAGGGCAAGGATAAAGAGTAAGACGGGAATCCAGATCGCAAGCCCTTCTCTGAATAGTACAAGGAAGATGGATAGGAAAACCAGCGCCGATCCGGCATCACCCTGCAACAAGACGAGGAGTGCCGGTAAAAGAATAATACCCGAAGCCACCATTAAATCACGCGTGTCTGAAACACGGGTCCGATGGTGACTCAGGAAAGAGGCCAGGGCCATGATGGTCCCCACCTTTGCTAGTTCTGATGGCTGAAATGAAAACCAACCTAACTGAAACCAACTTGTGGAGCCCTTGATGGTAGCCCCAAGGATCAACACAAGTAAGAGGAGAAAAATGGTGAAGGCATAAAACGGATATGCAAATCCGCTCCAGAATTTCCAGTCAATCAACTGAGATCCGGTCAATATCACCAGCGCACCCACAATAAAGATGCTTTGCTTACCTGCTTGTGTGGAAAAGAAAGGGACAATATTATCCGGCTGATACCCTGCAGCATAGATCATCATCAGGCCGATGATGATCAGGCTGATGACAATCGCAAAACTGATCCAGTCAAACTTCTTCATGTAGCTCGTTCAGCCTATTGGTCGTATAACAACAATTCTTCCACCCTGAGGTTATCCGTCACCGGTATAGCCTGGGGATAATCCTGCTGCATCTTTTTTAAAAATGCCTGTGCTTTTTGCATCGTGGTAAAGGCACCTACTTTCAGGTGAAAATAAGGTTCATTGTGTATGAAGATCACCGGGTATTCCGGATACCGTTTTTCAAATACACGACGTGCCGTTTCCATTTGCCTGCGGTCGATACTGGCCATGATCTGAATCCGCCATCCTCGTAACTCCTGATGTTCCGCATTATAGGTTATCCATCTGTCCATCAGGGCCGTGATCCGGGGTTCTTCTACCATCTGAGCATCACCGGGAGGGATGGCCATCAACAACCATACACAGGTCAGGATTAGTTTATATAAAAAGCAACTCCTTGAAATGGCAGATGGAATATTCATTGATAGCTTTATGACGGGTCCTGGTTAGTTTCTTTTACAATCGCTACGCTCTGGCTGCACCCAAGGCGGTCTGCTCCAGCCCGTATCATTTTCATGGCCTGGTTATAGGTATTGATTCCGCCGGAAGCTTTGATTTGTATGGACGGATCCAGATTTCTGCGCAAGAGCTTGATCGTGTCCTCTCTCACGGGATCTCCAAAAAATCCGGTCGAGGTCTTAACGAACTGAAGCTTCAACTCATTGCTGATCTCACAGATCCGCATGATTTCGTCTTCGTTCAGTAGTTGTGCTTCAATAATGCACTTCAGGGTCACCTTATGTTCTCCGGCGGCTTCTGACAGGGCAGTCAGTTCCTGCCGTGTAAGTTTCCAGTGCCCGGTTTTTACAGCAGACAGATTGATGACCACATCCACTTCGTCTGCACCGAGATCTGCTGATCTACGCAGGGAAGCAAGTTTGGCTTCCACATGATCATACCCGATCGGAAAACCGGCTACCGTGCACAATAGAAAGGAACGGTCTCCTGAATGCACCTTTGCATATTGCAGATACATCGGCGGTATACAGATTGCTTTAAATCCATATTCCTTGCTTTCGGCAATGAGCCGATCGATGATCTCTTCGGTACAGTCAGGCCGGAGGTAGCTGTGGTCTATGTAATGTGCCAGTTGCATGCAGTGGCAAAGATACTACATGCAGAAGGTAAAAGGCTAAACCGCTACCTGGTGATCACGCAATGCTGCATTGAGTGATACTTTCTTATCCGTGGAAGGTTGACGCTGTCCGATGATCAGTGCGCATGGCACATTGTATTTTCCTGCGGGGAAAGTTTTCTCATAGCTGCCGGGGATTACCACGGATCGGGCAGGGACTCTTCCTTTGTAAGTGACCGGTGATGAGCCTGTGACATCGATGATGTGTGTTGATTGTGTGATCACCACATTAGCACCCAATACCGCTTCCTGTTCGACGATGACACCTTCCACTACAATACATCTCGAACCGATAAAACAATCATCCTCAATAATATTTGGGCTTGCCTGTGGGGGTTCGAGTACACCGCCAATCCCGACGCCTCCGCTGAGATGTACGTTACGTCCTATCTGGGCACAGGAACCAACAGTAGCCCATGTATCCACCATTGTACCGCCTCCAACGTAAGCTCCAATATTGACATAGGAAGGCATCAGGATGGCACCTGATTCGATAAAGGAACCGGTTCGCACAAGTGCGTGGGGCACCACCCTTACGCCCTGAGCTGCGAATCCTTTTTTCAATGGAATCTTATCATAGAACTCGAAAGGGCCGACTTCAATGGTTTCCATGGCCTGGATCGGAAAATACAACGTAATAGCCTTTTTAACCCAGTCATTGACCACCCAGTCTCCGGGAGCCCGTTGGTTGGCCACTCTTATTTCACCCCGGTTGAGGAGGCTGATACAATTGAGGATGGCATCCTGTACTTCGCGTTCTTTCAGCAGGGCTCTGTCTTCCCAAGCGGATTCGATGATGGATTGGAGTGGGTGCATATTCAGATTGATTTTAATGGGGCAAAGATGAGATTTGTTCTGTGCCTAAATCCCCTGAAGGGGACTTTAATTTTGCTTTAGTGGTCTCTGATTGCTTGTTGAGGGGGTATAAATTGGAAAATTAAATTAGGTTACTGAGTTTGATGAGGGGGAGGGAAATACTAGTACTTTCCGCCGCCACTTAGCGGAGCTAAGTGGGCGGCGAGAGAGTGTTTCGGTTAGTGCCCTTCGGCAAGCTCAGGGACCCGGGTGGAATCCTTTAACCTCTTAACCTCTTAACCTCTTAACCTCTTAACCTCTTAACCCTTTAAGCCCCTAACCTCCTAACCTCTTAACCTCCTAACCTCTTAACCTCCTAACCTCTTAACCCTTTAACCCTTTAACCCTTTAACCCTTTAACCATCTAAGCCCCTAACCTCCTAACCTCCTAACCTCCTAACCTCTTAACCTCTTAACCCTTTAACCGTCTAACCATCTAAGCCCCTAACCATCTGAGCCAATAATCAAATAACAACCAAGAAAAACACCCTATTACATATTACAATTATATATTATCTTTGCAACTAGGTCTATTGTCAAACAGAAAACTACACGTGCTATGAACCGGATCATCACTATACTCGTCACCATATTTATCCTGTTACTCCTGTACATCTGGATCAGTCATGTATGGGGAAGTGACACACCCCGACATCCGCGCCAGATTGTTGATGCCAAGGAAACCCAGCTTTCGGATGATTATTTAGCGGATGGCGATACATCTACCTTCAATACCACTCCTGCCCAGGAAATCCCTGATGAGCCTTTGACAAATGATGAATTTGCTACTGAGCGCCCTGTGGAAGCAACAGAGGAAGAGGCCCCTGAGCCGGTAAAAAACGAACCGGTCGTGGAGAAAAAAGTCCAGGAGCCGAAAAAGGCTGAGCCAAAACCAGAGCCAAAAAAAGTGAATACCCCACCGGCACCGGTCACCAAACCTGCTACGAAACCGGCTAAAACTGAATCCAAACCAGCGACCACAACTCCATCCAACGGCGGCCAGCACCTTGTCATTGCTGGCAACTTTGCCCAGAAAGTCAATGCGGAACAGAGAGTCCAGGAGTTGAAGAAGGCTGGATTTAATGAGGCAGAGGTCATCAATTTTGACTTATCAGAATATCATACCGTTTGTGTGGGACGTTTTGATGACGTCAATGAAGCCAGGAAACTGGTCAAAAAACTTAAGGATTATCACAAGATTGATGCATACGTGAGGATAGGGGGCTGATGTGCGGACGGTCATCGCTGACAAAGACTGAAAAAGAACTTGAACAACGGTTCCGGGCTACCTTTTACACCGAGGAGCTGGAGCGGTACAATCCATTGCCCAATTTTAATGTGGCCCCTACCCACATGCATCCGGTGATCACGCAGGAAGAGCCGCACATCCTTCATCTATTTAGATGGGGCCTGATTCCCTTTTGGGCCAAAGACATCAAAATCGGTTCGAAGATGATCAATGCCCGTATCGAGGGTATTGAAGAAAAACCTGCTTTTCGCCAGGCTTTCCACAAACGCAGATGCATCGTCCCTTTTGATGGGTATTATGAATGGCAAAAGACGCCTGAGGGGAAAATTCCATTTCGCATCCAGATAAAAGATGTGGAGATTTTCACCATCGCCGGGCTTTATGAGCATTGGAAAAGTCCGGAAGGGCAACAGATAAACAGTTTCACGTTGATCACCACAGAAGCAGATCCAGCCATCAGGCATCTGCATGATCGTCAGCCCATGGTCTTATTGCCCGAACAAGAAAAACTATGGCTAGACGAAACCATACCCACCAAAGATCTTATGCATGAACTGGATCCAATACCCGGAGAGTATTTCACCTGGTATCGCGTTTCAGATCGCGTCAATAAAGTATCCGAAAATGATGCCGGGTTGATCGAGGCGGTGTAGGAATGGATATTTGAAATGATGTAAGGACAGATCGCGACCTGACCCTAAATCATTTCGAATATCCTAATCCTTAAACCTTCACATTTCCTTAGCCTTAGCCTCAGCCTTTACCTTTTCCTAATATCTTTGCCTTCCTATGATGATTGACCGCCTCCGGGCTATAAAGCATAAACACCAGGACCTTGAACTCCGAATATCAGACCCGGAAGTGATCGGGGATATGAAGGTTTTTTCTAAACTGCATAAAGAATACAAGGACCTGACCGAACTTGTCGGTGTCATTGACGAATACGAACTCATCCTGTCCAACATCACCTCCTCCACTGACATGCTCAAGGAAGCAGACCAGGAAATGCGGGAAATGGCTCAGGACGAACTTCAGGACCTTAAAGAGAAGAAGGAGGAGATTGAAGAGAAACTTAAATGGATGTTGATCCCCCGCGATCCGGATGATAACAAGGACGTGATTATGGAGATCAGGTCGGGCACAGGTGGTGATGAAGCCAGCATATTTGCAGGCGATCTCTTCAGGATGTATACCAAATACTTTGATGCGAAAGGGTGGAAGTATGAGATTGAATATTCTAATGAAGGCACTGCAGGAGGATTCAACAAAGTAATCCTTGAGATTTATGGAGAGGATGTGTTTGGGCATCTCAAGTTTGAATCAGGTGCACACCGCGTGCAACGTGTGCCAAAGACAGAAGCGCAGGGAAGAGTACATACCTCTGCAGCTACGGTAGCGGTGTTGCCAAAATTTGAATTAGAAGAAATCAATATCCGCAAGGAAGATTTGCGGGTCGATACATTCCGCTCCAGTGGTGCGGGAGGACAGCACGTCAACAAGACGGAATCCGGTGTGCGTTTTACGCACCTTCCTACAGGTATCGTGGCAGAGAGTACTGATGGTCGCTCACAACATAAAAATAGAGATATCGCCCTCAACCGACTTGCTGTCAAAGTCAATAATGCCCAGCGGGAGGCTGTCACATCAGCATATGCAACACATCGTAAATCGCTGGTTGGTACAGGCGACCGTTCAGATAAAATCAGAACGTATAACTATCCGCAAAACCGTGTGACAGATCACCGTATCAACCTTACGCTCTATAATCTCGATCGTATTGTACTGGGCGATCTCGATCCGATTTTTGATGCACTTATCCTTGCGGAAAATACGGAGCGTCTCAAGGAGATGACTTCTGAGGAAGTAAATAACTAAACATTATTTGTTTCGCACGGAGTGCACGGAGTACACGGAGGGGAAATGGAGATTTGTTTCGCACGGAGTACACGGAGTACACGGAGGGGAAATGGAGATTTGTTTCGCACGGAGTGCACGGAGTATACGGAGGGGAAATGGAGATTTGTTTCGCACGGAGTGCACGGAGTACACGGAGGGGAAATGGAGATTTGTTCCGCACGGAGTACACGGAGGGGAAATGGAGATTTGTTTCGCACGGAGTACACAGAGGGGAATGGAGATTTGTTTCACACGGAGTACACGGA
>Ga0163146_10004948_pt1 | contig 15899 bp, 19 predicted proteins | sample OliLakLV19MP7G1_FD_148648 | JGI IMG/M metagenome (GOLD analysis project Ga0163146, IMG submission 148648) | Freshwater microbial mat bacterial communities from Lake Vanda, McMurdo Dry Valleys, Antarctica - Oligotrophic Lake LV.19.MP7.G1 | ecosystem: Environmental > Aquatic > Freshwater > Lake >...
CTCCAGGCACACCAATGCCAAGAGCCGTTTGCACACAACACTGGTCGCCATCATGCCCGCTGGGTAGCTTTCTTGACTAACAGAACAGTATTGGGTTAGGCCGGGTCGACCTTCAGCGCGATGTCGCTGGTCATCATCATCAGTGGATTCATCTGCCAGGCAACGTGCGCGTCCGGTGTCATGGGCGCATTCGCATCGGCGGGGGTCCATTGCAGCGCGCCGGCCGGGCTCTTCGTCTGCTGCCACTCGAACTTGAAGAGGTTTTCCAGATAGCTGTTGTCCCATTGGGTCGGGTTGGGCGTCCAGTTGCCCTCGATGCCGTTGGTCATCGTGTACTCGGCGAACCCGGTGCCTTCCAGGTTTTGCCAGCCAAGACCCATGGCCTCGATCGGGGCGATCTCTGGCGAAGGTCCGACCTCCTTGGCAGAGACCATCCCGTGGCTCTTGCCGAAGGCATGGCCGCCTGCAATCAGCGCAACCGTTTCCTCGTCGTTCATCGCCATGCGGGTGAGAGTGATCCGAACGTCGCGCGCGGATCCCAGCGGGTTGCCGTTCGCGTACGGACCCTCCGGATTCACGCAGATCAGCGACTGGTGCGATGCGGCCAGGGGATTTTCGAGGTCATAGCCAGAATCGCCGTTTTGACCGCGCCAGCGCCGGTCACGCGTGACCATGCTGTCAGGAGACGGCACATGCTTCGGGTTCCACACCTCGGGACCCCAGTAGGTGCTGGTGTCGGCCTCCCAGGCATCACGTCGACCGCCACCGAAACCATAGGTTGGGAATCCCATGCTCTCGAGCGCGCAATTGCCGGTCAGAACCATCAGATCGGCCCACGACAGTGCGTTCCCGTATTTCTGCTTGATCGGCCAGAGCAAGCGGCGCGACTTGTCGGTATTGCCGTTGTCCCACCAGCTGCTGATCGGCGCGAACCGTTGCAACGCCTCGCCCGCACCGTCGCGGCCATCGCAATGCGAAAGGTGCCGGCAGCGTGCCATGCCATGCGGATCATTTGTGGGCCGTGACGGCCATGGTCGGACGGCCACCACCCGACAGACGAGGTCAGGAAGGCCTTGATATCGCGCTTCAGCGCTGCGAAGTCGATCTTGTTGAAGGCCTCGGCATAGTTGAAGTCGTTGCCCCACGGGTTGGCCTGCGGCCCGTTTTGGTGGAGCTGTTCCACCTTGAGTCGATCCGGATACCAGTCCGAAAGGGCGGGCAGCGTGCCCGACACGCCGCCGACGCGGTCGCCGCCGAACGGGCATTGGCCGGCCATCTGGAAGGATTGGGTGTTGGTCTTGTCGTCTTTGATTTCGAACACGAAGGTTCCCTTTTGAATTTGTTCTGAACAAGCGTTCTGGCCGATCAGAAAGACAGTCGCTTCTCAGGCAATGCTGTCTTGCACATCGCCTGACCCGCCGCAAAGATGCTTGTCCAACGGCAATGCGCCAGGTATGTGGGGATGCACAGCACCGCGAAGTCGCCGATGCAAGCGCGTGCAATCGAAGGCCAAATGCTTCGCGCTTTGCGCGTCGGGGTCTGGGCGCTGAACCACCGAGTTGTATCGAAGCCAGGGCCGGTCATGGCGCCGGCAGCGGCAGTGCCAAACCTGATGCGGCTGGCGCCTCGGCCGGCTCAGGCTGGAGCCTTGGCGCGCCTCATGCCATGCGCCCCAGCGCCCAGCGTCCTGCTGCGGCAGCGGCGGCGGTGAGTGCTGTGCCCCAGGCGATATCAACCAGGGCCAGACGCACTGGCCAGGCCCGCAGCGTGGCCAGGTTGCTGAGGTCGTAGGTGGCGTAGGCAAAGAAGCCGAACAGCGCGCCGGCCAACACCGCGCGCGACCAGGGCACTTCTGCCGGCGCTACAAGGCCCCCGGACCATGCTGTGGGTGCAATGGCAAACAGCAATACGCCGAGCGGGTACAGCAGGTAGAAGACACCGCCGGCCACCAGGTTGGGTGGGTCTGCCATCAAATGCCCGATGCCGTCGCGATAGAAGGACTTGGCGACGAAACCGAGCCAGACGACATCCAGGGCCAGCATCACCACCGCAGTGGCACCGTAGGCAGCGACGTAGTTGAGCATGTTGTATTGATCCTGCTTCGATTTGGTTGATAGAAGGTGGCCGTCGATGCAGGTCAGCATCGGCGGGTCTGTGGCCCTCGGCCCTTGGCCACGAAGCGGTCTGCTCGCGCTGCGGCCACCACGCCTGGAACGTCGATCAACAGCGTCTGGGCTGGAACAGAACCGTTCAACCAGGTGTTCGGTAGAGAGAACCAACGCGCGACTTCGTCATCGCTCATCACTGCTGTCAGTTCAGATAAAACCGCTGCGGCGCCGCCGCGCACACACCCCTGGTTGAAGTCGAACTGAAAGAGGGGCAGCATCGGCCTTGCACCGCACGCGAAGGTGATCACATGCCGATCCACGATCCAGCGCGCAAGCACAGACAGGGGCTGTCTGACCGTGACCCGCAAACGCTCGGCCACGTCGTTTCCGGTGGCAACGCCGCCGCATGCCGAGTAGTCCGCCAGGCAATCGGTCCGGTTGTGACGGCACTCGCAGCCAAGGCCCACTTTGTCAGCAGGCTCGTGTTTCTCACGCGACCGAGGCGCCCGCCAGGCGCTGGTTTCGGGGCGTGGGTTAAGGAACGTGCTGATGATCGGCATCGTGGACTCCTTGTCTGCGTGGTACTGTGGAACGCCTGACCTGCCGCGCCATGCACATTGGCCGGCGGTGTTGCGCTACGCTGCGCAGCCCAGGTCTGGTCGCGTCGTTCGCTTGCGAGGCGGTCTCGGGCGCAGGCATCAATTTTGGGTCTGCCTCACCCGGCCAGGGAAGAAGGCGTTGGTGCGCGCGATGTATTCGCGGTAGCCCGGTCGCCGCGCAGTGATGTTGTGTTCCAGCAGCGCCACGCCCGAGACCTTGAGCAGCAGAACCGTCATCAGCACAGGCGAGGCAATCGCCCACCAGGCTTGCGTCGACAAGGCGATCAGGTAGATGCCCCACCAAACGCAGAATTCACCGAAGTAGTTGGGGTGGCGGGAAGTACGCCACAGACCACGGTCCATGACCTGCCCTCGGTGGGCAGGGTCGGCTTTGAAACGGGCCAATTGCAGGTCGGCCACAGCTTCAAACGTGGCGCCGAAGAAAACTATGCAAACGCCGAGGGTGTCGATCCAGTTCCACGGCTGCGGGTTGATCACGGCTGCAAGCGCGGACAAGGAAACAACCCAAGCCAGCGTGGCCTGCAAGCCGAACACCAGCCCCAGGCTTTTCCAGCGGAAGTGAGGCTCGTTGCGAGCGCGCATGGCTTTGTAGCGGCGGTCCTCGGGCTCGCCCCAGCTGCGCCAGGTGATGTGGGCCGCCAAGCGCAACGCCCAGATGGCAACCAACGTCACCACGACGACGGCGCGCGGGCCGGTCTGCGGCGCGGCGATGGCATAGGTTGTCGTGGCCAGCAGGATGAACAGGGGCCACAGGCTGTCGGCGATGCTGACGTCGTTCTTGGCCAGGCTCGCCAGCCAGGCGCCGACAGCCAGAAAGGCCATCGGCAGCAAGGGGTCCAGTGCCAGCATTTGCGTGGTCCGTCGGTAATGCTCAGGCCATCGGTGGCGGTATCAAGTCGGCTCAGCCGTTGTTATTTGGGCATGAGTACCGTATCGATGGCGTGGATGACACCGTTGTCTGCGGCCACGTCTGCTGCCACCACCTTGGCGTTGTTGACCCTCACGCCGCCCGTGGTGGCAAGCGTCAATTGCGCGCCCTCCACAGTCTTCACCTTTCCAGGCTTGATGTCAGTGGACATGACCTTGCCAGACACCATGTGGTACGTCAGCCCCGACTTCAACTTGGCCTTGTTGGCCAGCAGCGCATCCAGGTCCGCTTTCGGAATCTTGACAAAGGCGTCTTCGGTGGGCGCAAAGACCGTAAACGGCCCCTTGCCCTTGAGCGTGTCGACCAATCCAGCCGCCTTGAGCGCCGTCACCAGGGTCTTGAAATTGCCCGCAGCCACGGCCGTATCGACGATGTCTGCAGCTTGGGCCGACAGCGTGGCCAGCGCGGCCAGCGCGAGGGCAGCAGCAGCGAGGAAGTGCTTCTTCATGAGGTTCTTTCGATAGAAGGCTGTGGTGCCCCAGTGCTGGACAGCGCCGGAGCGGTTGATGGAATTGTTGGGGTCAGGCCGGCGGCATCAGCACCGCATCGACCACGTGGATCACGCCATTGCTGCAGTCGATGTCGGTCTTGGTGACGTGCACGGTGCCGTTGAGCTTCACACCGCCTTGCGTGCCGATCTTCAATTCGGCGCCGTTGACCGTCTTGGCCGTCTTGGCCGACTTGCCGTCCATCTTCATCACAGCGGAGGCCATCACCTTCCCGCTGACCACGTGGTAGGTGAGGATGCCCTTGAGCTTGGGCACGTCCTTGAGCAGCGCGTCCACGGTGCCGGCAGGCAGATTGGCGAAGGCCTCGTCGGTGGGCGCAAGCACAGTGAAGGGGCCAGTGCCCTTGAGCGTCTCCACCAAGCCGGCGGCAGTCAAGGCAGCAGCCAAAGTTTTGAAATTGCCGGCGGCGGCGGCTGTGTCGATGATGTTGTGCAAATCGGTGTCCTGGTTTAGACGGCCTGCTCGGCAGGATGTCAGGCGGGGCCCGATGCCGGTGGAATGCACCAGCAAGGCGCGATGGTGGGTGCCGCGCTGCAATAAGTCCGTATGGCAGCGCACATAGCGGCCAAGCGGTTCAATGTGGGGTCATTGGCTGGACGCGGCAACAAGTCGTGGGCTGTCACGTTCGAGCTCAGAGCGGCGCAATTCGGGCTCGTTGACAGGGGCGACGCGCCTCATGGACCATCAGGAAAGGCAATAGCGGCTTTACCGTTCAGGCGTTTGTCTTGCTCCGACGACGCCAGCAGCGCTGGAGCCTACGCCAGGAAGACGGCTTGAACGACAGGAGTCGCAAGCTTGCCGGCCGCCGCGATGTCGACCGCGGCCTGCAGATTGTCGGCATTCACCTTTGCGAGGTCGACCTTTCCGGAGCGCGATACAAGTGCCTTCAAAAACTTCCACTTTGTCGGTGCGACGTCGAAGAGTTTGCCGCCCCGCCGAGGTTCCGGCAGCGTGAAGGCTGCAAGAAGCACCAGTTCCGGGCTACCGTAACGGTTGTATTCGAGCCGTTCCATCAGTGCGCCATTCAGCTGACTTTGCGCGACGGCTCACCCCAGAACTTGCGGATTGAGTTGCCAGATAAAAAAGTTGAGTGCAGCGGCAAAACTGACCCACAGCAGATACGGAATGAGGAGCCCGCCTGCCAGGGGGCTTATGCGCCAGAAAGATACCGCTGTTGCAACGACAAGAACCCAAAGCAGCACGATGTTGGCGAATGCCAGAGCGCCCTGGCTCCACGCAAAGAACAGCCATGTCCACAGGGCGTTCACCGCCAGCTGCAGCAGAAACAAGGACAGTGCTGCTCGGGTGACGCGCAAGCTGTCGGCGCGCCAGACCAACCAGGCAGCGATGCCCATCAACGCGTACAGGATGGTCCAGACCGGTCCGAAGACTGAGGACGGCGGTGCCCAACCGGGCTGAACCAGCTGCCCATAGAAAGGAGCGGCGCGTATCGACGCCACGGCACCAATGCCAGAGGCCACAAAACTGATGGCAAGCCAAACAAGCAAGCCAACAGCTTGCTTCGGCTTTGAACGGGCCGATCCGCTATCAAGTGGGCTCACGGCGCCGTTAAGGGGCATTTGCTTGGCGGGTGTGGTCATGGGGCGTCCTGGCTTGGTAATGCCGATTTGCCTGCGATAGGGCAAGCTCGGTTCGGCGACCTGTCTACCCTGCGCTTTTCCCGTGCTTTCGTCAGTGTGTTGGCGTACCCAATCAGCTGCATGAAGAATCTCAATTTGGCAGGGCCGTCTTCGACACACCGCACGGTGAGCAGCGGCGCAGACACCCCCGATGCCCAGCGACGTGGCCTCCGCAACCGCGTCAGCTTGTCGCGTATCGCCTTCAGTTCCCTTGCGCGCGCTGGGGCTGGCAATCGGGTGTTGCAGCTACAGCGACTCGAGGGTGTCGAGCACGATCTGCGACAAGATCAAGCGCGTGTTGTTCCTGTCGTCTGCGGGCGCCATGTACCAGGGCGATTCAGCGGTGCTCGTTGCATCCAGGCACGCTTGATGGGCGGCCATGTACTGGGGCCAGAACTTGCGCTCCCGGATGGCTGCGGCTTTGAACTTCCAGTTCTTCCGCGGGTCGTCAAAGCGCTGGATAAAGCGCTTGCGCTGCCCCTCTTGCGACAGATGCAGGAGGAACTTGACGATGGGTGTGGCGTTGACGAGCAGGTGGTGCTCGAGGTCGACAGTGGAACGGTAGCGGTCTTGCCAGATGTCCTGCTCGTGGCTGCTGGCCGGCGGGCAATGACAGGCGTGTAGCGACCTACTCCGACCGCTTGAGCACGACAACGTGGGAAACGCTTGCGACTGAACGACCGGAGCCAACGATGTAGCTTTCGAACTCGGGGCCTGAGCTAAAGAATTGAGCAACCGCGAAATGGCCTTGGTACTGCCACCGACTTGATGCGCTCTTCAAGAACACGGGGATCGCGACTTGCTGACGCGCGAACTGTCCACTGACAGAACTTGTGCGTGCGCCTCGGCCACAAAGTACGACTTCAGGCGCCCGTGGACTGAACGCTTTGCTCAGGCAAGCGGCGACGATGGCGCCGTTGCGGGTGGGCAAGCACGACACGATGCTGCCGCCGAGTTGTGCATGAATCTCACCCCGTGTGTATTCGCAGCCGATCGTGAACATTACTTGTTGGTTTTCTTGGACTTGGCGGTCTTCTCGGACTTCTCAAAGTCCTCGGTGCTGGGTGCACCCGGCTCTGAGGGTTTGCGCATGTGCTCTTTGCTGCCGTGGGCAATGCGCTTTTTTTTCGCGCGGATGTTGGCATACAGGCCGGGCTTGGCGGTAGTCATCTGGCGGCCTTCTTCTCGGTCTGCGAATGGGTGCCAAGTGCAATTGCTTGATCTGAGGTACGCGCAGCCACAGAATCAATGGTACGTCCGCAGGCGGCCTCTGCTCAGATATCAAAGTGCCAGAAGCGCCGTAGGACTATGGCGCGAACCGCGCCCAGCGGGTCCAGTTTGCTTCAAGCGCCGTATTTTCGATGTCGACCAACGTACCCGCGATGGCCGCCACGCCGACCGGACTGCGCCACAGCAGGGACGACATCCCAGGTATTCGCTGCCGCGCGCGCGGCAAGGGCTTCTCGTACCGCAACGACAACGGGCAAGCCGTATCTGGTCTGGCTGAACGTGAACGCCTGGCCAAGCTGGCAATTCCCCCGGCCTACCGCGACGTCTGGATTTGCCCGTCGCCCCAATGGCATCTGCAAGCCACCGGACGAGATGCGCGGGGCCGAAAACAGTATCTGCACCACCCCGACTGGCGGGCTGCTCGCGACGAAACCAAACTCGACCGCATGGCTGCGTTCGGCGCTGCGCTGCCATGCATTCGCGCCGCAGTCACGCGTAATCTGGCGCAGCCTGTGGGTGCCCCTGTCAACCAGACCGCCGTGACGGCGGCGCTGGTGCGGCTGCTCGACACCACGATGGTCCGGGTGGGCAACGACGAATACGCTCGCACCAACAAGCCGTATGGCCTGACCACGTTGCAGAAGCGGCATGCAGTTTGGCAACACCGTGGCGGTGTGCCGCAAGTCTTGTGTTCACCCTGAAGTGCTGGCGCTGCTGATTAAGACCAAAACCATGCCAGAGGCGTGGAAGGCAGCGCAGGCCAAACGCAAGGCCGGGCTGACCACGAGCGAGTGTGCCTTTCTGGCCTTTCTTCGTGCGCTGAAGTAGTTTCGTTCAGGCGAATAGGGCATCGCTCGCTTCGAAGGCTGATTTCGCCCAGTCCCTTGGCGCAGCCATACGACGCCCGTGCGCCAGCCAGGTCGGCCGAATGGCCATCTCCTCTTGGTCGGCTGCGCCAGTTCGAACCATCCACCAGCAGTCGCTCAGACGGCAAGTTATGCCCAGCGGCGTCAAAACTCGTCGAACAGCGGCTTCCAAGATTTCGTCGCGGCGAGTGAGTGTTCGCCAATGTCAGTTTTGAAGGTACAGCGGTCGGCCATGCCGAAAATGGTAGCCGACTGCATAGGGGTCGCTTGCCGGCACCCGCCCGTCGGGCTTGACCGGCCGCTCGCCGAGCGTGACCCGACACACAGCCTCGCCGATTGCAAGCGCTCTGGCGCCTCAGGTGGCTGCTCGCATCAACCTGTGCACGGGCCGACGATGACCCGTGGCTTGACCATCGCTGAGTCGTTGTCGCGGCTTCAGTGCCAAAGTCACTCATCTGGCGCCCTCCGATGGATCGCTCGGGGTGGTCGCGTGAACTACACCAACCCGTCGAAGAGCCAGACCTCGACATCTTCACCAGCCGCCACCGAACCCTGCTCGTGGCCCAGCACCAGCAGTGCGTTGGCCTGGCTCATGCTGCTCAGGATGCCGGCACCTTGTGCGCCAGTGGTGCGCGCCTGCCAGCCGCCGCCGGCCGCCTGGCTGACGATTGCACGCTGAAATTCAGTGCGTCCAGGCCGCTTGCGGATGGCGACGGCGCTTTTGACCGTCAGGCGCGGTAGAGCGGCTGGTGTGGCGCCCGCCAGTGTGAGCAAGGCATCGTGCACAAAGGCGTAGAAGGTGACGAGCGCGGCCACCGGGTTGCCGGGCAGGGCGAACAGGTAAGCGGTCTTGCCGGCTTCACCGTGCAGCGGCCCGAATGCAAAGTGCCGTCCGGGCCGCATGGCCACTTGCCAGAACGCCACTTCGCCGCGTTTGGCCAGCAGCTCGCGGATGTAGTCGGCGTCGCCCATGCTCACGCCACCGCTGGTCACCACGGCGTCGGCTTCTGCGATGGCGCGGTCGATGGCGGCTTGCAGCTGGACGGGGTCGTCCGGCACCAGGCCCAGGTCCAACACGTCTATGCCCAGGCGGTGCAGTGCGCCCAGCAGGCTGTAGCGGTTGCTGTCGTAGATCTGGCCCGGGCCCAGTGGCTGGCCGGGTGTGCACAGTTCGTCGCCGGTGGAAAACAGCGCCACGCGCAAGCGGCGCCGCACGGTGGCGGTGCTCAAGCCCAGTGAGGCCAGCAGGCCCAGGTCCGCCGGCCGCAAGACGCGGCCAGCGGCCAGCGCCACACCACCCAGGGCCAGGTCTTCGCCGCGTTGGCGGCGGTTGTCGCCGGCGCGCAGTACACCGGCTTGCAAGGTCACCAGCTGACCGTCAACCAGGCACAGCTCGATGGGCACGACGGTGTCCGCGCCCAACGGCATCACGGCGCCAGTCATGATGCGCACACACTCGCCCGCGCCCAGGGTGCCGCCATCGGCAGCGCCTGCAAACACGGCCCCGGGCAGGGCGCGCAGCGCGGTGGGCTGGTCGGCCAGCAGATCGGCGCCGCGCAGGGCGTAGCCGTCCATCGCCGAGTTGTCGTTGGCCGGCACCGCGATGGGTGACACCACGTCGGATGACAGCACACGCGACAGCGCGTCGCGCAGCGCCACGGTCTCGGTGCCCGTGACAGGCCGCAAGGCACTGGCGATGGCTGCGCGCGCGGCGGCCACCGGCAGTTCGTTGCCGCTGGTCAGGGGTGAGGGGCCGAGTTCGCTCATGGGTTGGATGTGGGCAGGTGGCGGAATTCTGGGGTCTTGTGCTGGCGCTGACCCATACTGCGCCAAAACTGGAGTTCACCATGCCTCGCCCCGTTCTCGACGAAAGCCACATCCACCCCGCCGTGCGCGAGCGCGTGGCGTCCTACCAGCAAGAGATCGTCAAAGAGGTTCAGTCGGCCATGGCCGACCACGCGGTCGTCGTGGTTGGCATGCGCCAGAACCCTTTTTGTCGCAAGGCATGCAAGGCGTTGGATGCGGCCGGTGTTGCCCATTCCTACCTCGAATACGGCGGTTACCTCAGCGAATGGCGCCGGCGCAATGCGCTGAAGATGTGGACCGGATGGCCGACGATGCCGATGGTTTTTGTGAAGGGCGCGCTGGTGGGCGGTGCTGACGATCTGGGGCGTCTGATCGACAGCGGCGAGTTGAAGCGCCTGCTGGCCTGAGCGGCTCTGGCGCCTCATCCGCCGCCGCTGCCGTTCATGCAGCCCGGCTGACCAACGGCCCGCTGTCGGCGGCGCTGCCGTTGGCTGCCGGCCAGAATCGCGGCCATGAAACCTCTCTTCGTCTTTGGCCTTGCTGCGGCCGCCATGGCCCTTGTCGCAGGCCCCGGCCTGGCGGCCGAGACCCGGCCCGGTCTCAAACCCTGCCGCCTGCTGGGCGTGGAGCACGACGCGCTGTGCGGCGTGCTGAGCCGGCCGCTGGACCCCGCTCAGCCCACGGGTACCCGCATCGACGTGCACTACGCGGTGCTGCCCGCGCTGGCGCGCAACCGCAAGCCCGACCCGGTGCTGTTTTTTGCCGGCGGCCCTGGCCAGAGTGCGATGGACCTGGGCGGCCCCGTGTCCCGCATGCTGACCCGCCTGGCCTATCGGCGCGACGTCGTACTGATCGACCAGCGTGGCACCGGCCGCACGGCACCGCTGCTGTGCCCCGAACTGGCGCCGGCTGCGCCCATGGCCGACAGCATCGACACGGCGCAGCAGGTGGCACGTGTGCTGGCCTGCATGGCGCAGTTGAAGACCCTGCCGCACGGCGACCTGCGCCACTACACCACCACGGTGGCCATGCAAGACGCCGATGCCGTGCGCCAGGCTTTGGGCCTGGCGCAGGTCAACGTCGTGGGCGGCTCCTACGGCACACGCGCGGCGCTGGAATACATGCGGCAGTTCCCGGCCGCGGTGCGGCGTCTGGTCATCGACGGCGTGGCGCCGCCCGACATGGTGATGCCCGCTGCGATGTCCACCGACGCCCAGGCCGCCATCGACGCGGTCCTGGCGGCCTGTCAGGCCGAGCCGGGTTGTGCCAGACGCTGGCCATTGCTGGCGGCCGACTGGCGGTCGTTGCTGGCCAGCCTGCCGCGGGAAGCGACCGTGCAGCACCCGCTGACGGGCGCGGCTGAGAAGCTGACGATCACCCGTGACCTGGTGCTGGGCCTGGTGCGCGCGCCGCTGTACGCGCCGGTGCTGGCCTCTGCCTTGCCGCTGGCCATCAGCCAAGGCGCACGCGGGCGGTTCGAGCCGCTGATGGGTCTGGCCTCTGCACTGGGTTCGCGCAGCGCCGGGCGCATGAGCGAAGGCATGCACTACTCGGTGGTGTGTGCAGAAGACCTGCCGCGCCTGGCACAAAGCACCGATGCACCGGGTGCTGACTTCGGCAGTGGCCTGTCCACGCTGTACCAGCAGGTGTGCGCGCAGTGGCCCCGTGGCGAAGTGCCGGCGGCCTTCTACCAGGTGCCAACGGCGCCGTCGGCTACGCTGGTGCTGTCGGGCGGCGCCGACCCGGTGACACCGCCACGCCACGGTGAGCGCATCACGAAGTTGCTGGGAGCGAAGGCGCGCCACGTGGTGGTGCCGCAAGCCGGTCATGGCGTGATGGGGCTGGCCTGCATGCGCGACGTGCTGTTCCGCTTCATCGATGCCGACACCGACGAACTGGCGCTGCAGGTGGACGCCAGCTGCGCCCAGGGCATGCCGCGCCCGGGTGCGTTTGTGCCGCCAGGGCTGGGGGTGGCGCCATGCTCGAAGTGCAGCAACTCTTCAAGGCCTTCACCGTCGGGCGTGGGCGCCAGCAACGGGTGGTGCCCGCCGTGGCGGGTGTGGACTTCACGGCGGCCAACGGTGCCATCACCGGCTTGCTGGGCGCCAATGGCGCGGGCAAGACGAGCACGCTGCGCATGGCCGCAGCGCTGATCGAGCCCGATGCCGGCCGCATCCGCGTGGATGGCATCGACGTGGCGCAGCAGCCCAGCCAGGCGCTGGCCCGCATGGGCATGCTCAGCGACGCCCGTGGCCTGTACCCGCGGCTGACGGCGCGCGAGAACATCGTCTACTTCGGCCGACTGCACGGCATGAGCACCGCTGCCGCATCGGCCCGCGCCGATGTGCTGGCTGCCGTGCTGGAGATGAAACCGCTGCTGGACCGCCGCACCGAAGGTTTCAGCCAGGGTGAACGGATGAAAACCGCGCTGGCCCGGGCGCTGGTGCACGACCCGGCCAACATCGTGCTGGACGAACCCACCAATGGCCTGGACGTGCTGGCAACCCGCGCGCTGCGCGAGGCCCTGCGCCGGCTTCGTGATGACCAGGGCAAGTGCATCATTTTTTCGACCCACATCATGCAAGAGGTGGAACGCCTGTGTGACCACGTGGTGGTGGTGGCCCGGGGCCGCACCGTGGCCAGCGGCAGCGTGCAGCAGTTGATGGCGCAGGCTGGCAGCAGCGACTTCGAAGACACCTTCGTTCAACTGGCCTTCGATGCAACACCTGTTGCCGGGCCGGCCACAGGAGCCACCCGATGATCGCCGCCGCCTGGAGCGTCTACCTGAAGGAACTGATCGACGCACTGCGCGACCGCCGCACGCTGATGATGGTGCTGCTCAGTTCGGTGGCCATCGGGCCTTTGGTGCTGGTGCTCATCAGCAACCTGGTGGCCGGCATCGAAAAGCGGGCCGAGGCGCGAGAACTGGTGGTGGTGGGCATCGAACACGCGCCCACGCTGCACAATTTTCTGCAGCGCCAGACCTACACCGTGCGCGCCGCACCGGCCGACTACGAGCAGGCCCTGCGCGACAACAAGCTCGGCGAGCCTGTGCTGCTGGTGCCCGCCACATTTGAAGCCGACCTGGCGCGCGGTGAACCGCCCTTGCTGGAAGTGGTGAGCAGCGCCGCCAACCAGCGTGCGAACACGGGCACCGGCCCGTTGCTTCGCCTGCTGCGGGCCTTCAACCAGGAACAGGCCACCCTGCGGCTTTCGGTTCGCGGTGTGGCACCGGCCGCGCTGGAGACGGTGCGTGTGCAAGAGCGCGACCTGGCCGACCCGGCCACGCGTGCCGCGCAGCTGGCCACCATGGTTCCCTTCTTCGTGCTGATGGCAGTGCTCTACGGCGCGCTCAACGCGGCGCTGGACACCACGGCCGGTGAACGCGAGCGCGGCTCGCTGGAACCGCTGCTGATGAACCCGGCACCGCGGATGGCGCTGGTGCTGGGCAAATGGGGCGCGGTGACCAGCGTCGGCCTCTTGATCGCCGTGCTGTCGTGTCTGAGTTTCCTGCCCGCGCAGTGGCTGCTGCGCAGCGAGGCGCTGGCCGCGATGTTCCGTTTTGGTGTGGGCGAGGCGGCAGTTTTCATCGCCTTGTTGCTGCCGCTGGCGGGGGCCCTGGCGGCGGTGCTGATGGCCATTGCGATCCGCTGCAAGAGCTTCAAGGAAGCACAAGCCAACGCCACGGTGGTGCTGCTGGTGGTGTCGCTGCTGCCGCTGGTGACGGTGTTCAACCAGGAAGGCACGGCACCTTGGCACCTGTGGGTGCCGGCCCTGGCTCAGACCACGCTGATGGGCCGTGTGCTCAAGGGCGAAGTTCTGGCTTGGCCAGACGTGACACAGGCCACTGCGGTTTGTGTGGTGCTGGCCGCAGTGGCCGTGGTGTTTGTGGCGCGCACCCTCAAGAGTGCTGCGCTGAAATGAGCGCGCCAGCGCTCGGGATCAGTCCAGGCTTTGGCTTCAGGCCCGGCTCAGGCGCCGAACAACCAGTCCAGCACTGCGCCCCAGCCGCCACGGGGGAAAGAGGAGTTTGTGGAATAGGTCATGGTGATCTCCAAGTGGGGTAACGGCTTTCAAAAGCCACAAACCTGATTTCACCAAGACAAAGGGGGGTTTGGTAGCCGTGTGCCTTTGTAGCTTGACAAGGTCACACCATTGTGACAGGCGGCAGCGACAGGCCTAGATCAGGCCCAGGGACTGTGCCTTCAAGATCGCGATGTGCTTGCTGGACACGCCCAGTTTGCGCATGGCATTGCGCAGGTGGTAGTTCACCGTGTGTTCGCTCATGGACAGGATCTGGCCCACCGACCAGGCGGATTTGCCCTCGCGTGTCCACTGCAGCACCTCGCGCTCGCGCTGCGTCAGGTGCGGCATGGGCGACTGCGGTTTGGCGTCAGGCATCAGCACGCGCACTGCCGTCTCTTGTGCATAGACGGCCAGCAGTTGCAGGTCGGCCATCAGGCGGGTCAGCGCTTGGTCTTCTGAAGGCAGTGGCGATTCGCGGTCCACACCCAGTAGAAAGTGGCGCCCGGCCGGCATGTGCAGGGCCATCGAGATGCCCGTGCGATAACCATAGGGTGCCTGCTCTTCCCACAGGTCGGCAGCGTCTTCTTCGATGTAAAGCGACTGGTCGTAGACAAAGGGCCTGTTGGTGGACTTGAGCCGACGCATCACCGGGTCGCGCTGCACGTTTTCGAAGTTGCGCGAGGCCTCCAGAAAAGCCTGAGGCGTGTTGCCGATCATCACGAACAGGGGCTTCTCTCCGGGCTGGTCCACGGCCAACGCAGCACAGACGATGCCGAAGTCCATTTTCTGGGCGACCTGAAGCAGGCGCTCTTCGAAAGTCGCCTTGTCTGGTGATGCACCGACGTCCTGGTAGTCCTGGTACCTCATCCTGGCCTTGTGTAAACCATCAAGGTTTGTAGGTTGCGCAAGAGCGCTCGCGTGGCGACGATCGAGTCACAAACAGCCGAAGGGGTGCGAAATGGGTCTTCAATCTTGGATGATCAAATCCTGGCCAATTATTGATTGGTTCTTGCCACCGGCAACGCGCCAGTGGCCCACGTTCTTGCACATGAGCACACGTGTCACTGCAGATCGGCTCGGCACGCAGCCGGTGGCTGGCAATTCGGTGTGGGTGGGCAACGTGGGCAGCGCCCATGTGGGCCTGGCCTGGGAGTGGGTTGAGCTGCGCCCGGGCGTGCTGCTGCTGGCCGATCCCAATTCGGTGATCACCAACGTGCGCTTCGTTGACAAGCGGGGCCGCACGCTGGATGCGCTGAAGTCGCTGGTCTGCGTCAACCGCATCCTGCACGAACTGCCCTGGCAACAATCTGCGGTGGAGGTGCTGGCCGTCTCCGGTGACCACCGCGCACCGCGCGGGCGGCCTGTCGAGCTGATGAAAGTCGGCTCGATCAGCTATTCGGGCGTAGCCGCCTGACGGTGGCCCGTCTCAAATCAAGAACTACAGCAGCCGCTTCGGCGCGTGCGAACTACAAGGGTTTGTAGGTTCGCTTTGCCGCCGCTGGTGGTGCAATGAACTGTCTGGCGGGTCCTTGTGGACCGCGCCAGTGCAGCGCCCGGGTTGTGTTGGTGATCATGACCCTGGCTCTTTAGGCGCACGGACCGCCGTCCCTCATGCGATCGTGTGCTTTGGCGCCGTCCCCCCGGGGATGGCGCTTTTTTTTTCGCGCCCGCCGGGCGGCCGCCGCCCTCAGCTGGTGGCTGGGTTGGGTGCTGACTTCCAGCTGCGAGATCCACAAGAGAGCCTGGGCACGGCTGTCGCCGCACATCTCAGCCGTCGGCCTCAGCGAAGCACACACGGCAGGCCGTTCGGGCCGGCCGAAAAGAAGGCAGCGTTCAGCGTCGTCCAGCTGCATGCAGCGCACACCGGCCGCTTTGCCGCTGGGCATGCCGGGAATGGCAGAGGTTATGGACGGCGCGATGCAGCACGCGCCGCAGCTTGGGCGACAGTCCATGCGCGGATGCTATCCCCGGTGTCAAACAAAACCATGCACAGTCAGGACTCTGACAACGACAATTGCGAACAGGAATCATTCGTTTTTTAGAGGGTCATGACGAAGTCCGCAACTTTTGGTGTCACGCACCTGGGCATTGCCTTCGGCGTCAGCTACACGCTGCCTGGAAGTGTGGCGTTAGCAGGCGCCATCACCATCGTCGAGTCCCTGGTCA
>Ga0163146_10004985_pt1 | contig 15817 bp, 15 predicted proteins | sample OliLakLV19MP7G1_FD_148648 | JGI IMG/M metagenome (GOLD analysis project Ga0163146, IMG submission 148648) | Freshwater microbial mat bacterial communities from Lake Vanda, McMurdo Dry Valleys, Antarctica - Oligotrophic Lake LV.19.MP7.G1 | ecosystem: Environmental > Aquatic > Freshwater > Lake >...
TTTCTGCACAAGGGGCTTTTCGGTCAAAGACAGATCGTCTTCGATTACGACCGCGGTGGCGGACTCTCTTTCTCGACAAACGACATGCAAGCGGACTTCCGTTCCGCCCTTTCCGGCTACGACGCGTTTCACGGAACTCAATACTCCGCGGGCCTGCCACGCAATCCCGACGGCGTGATGAACATCCTCGACAACTACTTGCGCTTGCGCTTGCTCGACAACCGCAAGATCGCGTTTTCGATTTCGTTTGCGGAAACCGTCGCGCCTGCTGGCGACATGCAAAGCCTATCGCCAGAGGATCGAAACGCGCTGGTGATTCTCAAACGCTGGGCGCAGAATCCGATGTTTTTGAAACAGGATGTCACCATCTGCCTCATTGCGGAAAATCTACTCGAAGTGAACCAGGGCATCGTGCAGCATCCCGGCGTGGCGACGGTGGCGATCCCATTGCCGGATGAAACCGAGCGGCTTGAGTTTCTGGAGTGGCAGTTGAAGCAGACGCCATTGCCCGAGGGATCCGACGTTACGCCGAAAGCGCTGGCCGTGCTCACGAGTGGCTTGAAACGCCTGCAATTGCAGGGGCTCATCGCGCACGCGCATCACAACAAGACGCCGCTCACCGCCAAAGAACTGAGCCGTCGCAAGCGCGCCATGATTGAAGCCGAAAGCGGCGGCATGCTCGAATTCGTTCAGACGCGTTTTAGCCTGGCCAACGTTTCCGGATCCGCGGCCGCGAAACAGATGCTTGCCGACGCCGCCACCGCGATCCGAAAAGGCCGGACCGATGTGGTTCCGATGGGCTATGTGCTCTGCGGACCCGTCGGCACTGGCAAGACTTTTCTTGCGACGTGTTTCGCCGGCGACGTTGGGATTCCAGCTGTCGTACTGAAGAACTTTCGATCGATGTGGCAAGGCCAGACGGAAGCGAATCTCCAGCGGGTGTTGGAACTGTTGAAGGCGATGAGTCCGATCATGGTGATTGTCGACGAAGCGGACGCGCAACTGGGCGATCGCGCGTCGAGCGGCGATTCCGGGGTTGGTGGACGTGTGTTCGCTCAGATTGCGCAGTTCATGGGCAATACCGAGAATCGCGGCAAGGTGATCTGGTTCCTGCTGACGTGTCGGCCAGACCTGCTTCCCGTCGATCTCAAGCGCCAGGGGCGCGCGGAAGAGCATCTCGCGCTGTTCTACCCGGATACTGACGTCGATCGCCTGGCGATGCTCCATGCGATGTTGAAGAAGACAGGTATTGCGTTGAAATCCCCAGAGGTTGAGAAGCTGTTTATTGAGAAAGCGGGCAGCATGTCGGGGGCGGATATCGAAGCGATATTGGTGCGTGCGAGCATGAAGAGCGCACTCGAAGGCGATGCGTCTGTGGATGCTGCGGATCTCACCACCGTGCTGGAGGATTTCATTCCGCCTTCATATCCGACGGAGATCGAGATGCAGACGCTGATCGCGGTGAGCGAATGCACGCGCCGCAGTTTGTTGCCGGAGAAGTACCGCAAAATGCCGCGCGAAGAGATCTCGCAACGCATTGCGGAACTGAAGATTCTCGCGGGGGAATGATTGGCCTCAGAAATGGATTCCACAGAGAGAGTGCGCGAAAACGACAGCGATTGGAACACAGCACTCATCCTGCGAGATACTAGAAAGTTATCCCACCCTGGAGTGTCCACACTTAGCAATGGCAAAAATTAAGGTCAAGAACCCCGTCGTCGAGATGGACGGCGACGAGATGACTCGCATCATTTGGCAATGGATCCGCGAACGTCTCATCCTTCCCTATCTCGATGTCGATCTGAAGTATTACGATCTCTCGGTGCAGAAGCGTGACGAGACCAACGATCAGATCACGATCGATTCGGCGAACGCCACCAAGCAGTTCGGCGTGGCCGTCAAGTGCGCCACCATCACGCCCGATGAGGATCGCGTCAAGGAGTTCGGCCTCAAGCAGATGTGGCGCAGCCCCAACGGCACGATCCGCAACATCCTCGATGGCACGATCTTCCGTGAACCGATCGTCTGCAAGAACGTTCCACGCATCGTATCCCACTGGAACCTTCCGGTGGTCGTCGCCCGGCACGGCTTTGGCGATCAGTATCGCGCGCAGGATTTCACGTTTCCCGGCGCTGGCACCCTGAAGCTCACCTTCACGCCCGCCGACGGCGGCGCGCCGATCGAACGCGAGATCGTCAAGGCTCCCAGCGCCGGCATTGCGTTGGGGATGTTTAACCTCGATAGTTCCATCGCAGGCTTTGCGCGCGCCTGCTTCAACTACGCGCTCAACCGCTCGTATCCGGTCTATCTCTCTTCGAAGAACACGATCCTCAAAGCCTACGACGGGCGCTTCAAAAACCTGTTCCAGGAAATCTTCGACGCCGAGTTCAAAGACGCCTTCACGGCAAAGGGCCTGACATATGAACATCGCCTCATCGACGACATGGTTGCGTCGAACCTCAAGTGGAACGGCGGCTATCTTTGGGCCTGCAAGAATTATGACGGCGACGTCCAATCCGACACCGTCGCCCAGGGCTATGGATCGCTCGGCCTGATGACGTCCGTGCTCATGTCTCCTGACGGCAGTACCATCGAAGCGGAAGCCGCTCACGGAACCGTGACGCGCCACTACCGTATGCATCAGCAGGGCAAACCGACCTCGACCAATCCAATCGCGTCGATCTATGCCTGGACTCGCGGACTGCAGTATCGTGGCAAGATGGACAACACCCCCGACGTCGAGGCCTTTGCCCAGACTCTCGAAAACGTCTGCGTGGACGTAGTGGAATCGGGCAAGATGACCAAAGATCTCGCGATCCTCATCCGCGCCGACCATCCCTACCTCACCACCGAAGATTTCATGAACGAGATCGACGCCGAACTGAAGCGCCGTCTCTCGTAGTCAACTTAGGTTCCAACGCAAAAGCCCTTCTGCACGCGAGTCAGAAGGGCACCGAGCGGCTCAGTTCCACTCTCAACCAGGCTCGTGCGAAGACCCAGTCCCTCTCGGTCGTTTTCGGAGGCATTCTGAGGTGCAGCGCCGCCTCTTCGACGCTAAGTCCTTTGAGAAAGCAAAGCTCGACCACTTGGACCACGCCGGGCTCAAACGCCTTCAGTTTTTCGAGCGGGTTTCGATCGCCAAGACATCGTTCCGAGTGAGTCGAGGGACAACGTCCGGCCGGTTGGGCCTGCCGAGGATCCGCCGTGTGGTGAGCCACAGATTCTCGATCGGGCTGGGGTTCGGTTGTTCTTGCGTTGGAATCATCGCGCCTCCTATTGAGGAATGCGGATAGAGTTCGAAAAGGGGGTCTCGACATTCGAACACAGAGGGGCAAAAATGTTTGGCAAAGGGTGTCCCAGCGACTCGAACGTGATACCATCGAACGTGCCATCGAGAGTTCTGGGCGTCATACCTGCCCGGTTTGCCTCCTCCCGATTTCCTGGGAAACCTCTCGCCCGAATAGCCGGTAAAAGCATGTTGCAGCACGTTTGGGAACGTGCCAGTATGTCCCGCTATTTGACGAGTATCGTCATCGCCACCGACGACGAACGAATCGCCAGCGAAGCTCGCAGCTTCAAGGCGATGGTTCGCCTGACGCGTGCAGACCACCCCTCAGGAACCGACCGCGTCGCCGAAGTTGCCTCCGCCGACCGCGCCGAATACATCGTCAACATTCAAGGCGACGAACCCCTTATCGACCCAAACGCGATCGACGCGGCGATTCTGTCGATGCTTCCTGAGCCGGACATCCCAATGGGCACGCTCAAGAAGCGCATCGAGCATGCCGACGAAGTCACCAATCCCAACGTCGTCAAAGTGGTGACCGATCACTTGGGCAACGCGATTTACTTCTCGCGCTCGCCCATCCCCTATGTGCGCGATCGGCAGAAGGCGACTTACTACAAACACATCGGACTCTACATTTACCGGCGCGATTTTTTGCTCGGCTATTCGGACATGAGCGTAGGTCCGCTGGAACAGTGCGAGCGACTGGAGCAGCTTCGCGCCATGGAGAACGGCTACAAGATCCGTGTGGTCGAAACAGAGTACGATTCGCTCGGCGTCGACACGCCGGAAGATCTCGAAAAAGTCAGCGGGCTTTTCGGGTTTGGATTCACAGGAGAAGACAGTCAATAGCGCCTTATGCCAAAGTGCATCTTTGTAACCGGTGGAGTTGTCTCGAGCTTGGGGAAAGGAATCGCGGCGGCAAGCATAGGCTGCTTGCTCGAAAGCCGCGGACTCCGCGTCAACATGCAGAAGCTCGACCCTTATCTGAATGTGGATCCGGGCACAATGAGTCCGTTGCAGCATGGCGAAGTCTTTGTCACCGACGACGGTGCGGAAACCGATCTTGACCTCGGCCACTACGAGCGCTTCACGCACGCCCCGTTGAGCCAGGCGAACAATCTGACATCCGGTCGGATCTATCAACAGATCATTTTACGCGAGCGCCAGGGCGACTATCTCGGCAAGACCGTGCAGGTGATTCCGCACGTGACAGACGAGATCAAAGCAGCTGTCCGCAAAGTCTGGAAAGACGTCGATGTCGCCATCGTCGAAATCGGCGGCACCGTTGGCGACATTGAATCGCTGCCTTTTATCGAAGCCATCCGCCAGTTGCGCAAAGAGCTCGGCCGCAGCAATGCGATGTTCGTCCATGTGACGTTGGTTCCGTGGATCGCGGCCGCAAAAGAGCTAAAAACCAAGCCCACGCAGCATTCGGTGAAAGAGCTGCGGGCGCTTGGCATTCAACCGGATATTCTGGTGTGCCGATCCGATCGCGAAATTCCCGACGATGTTCGCAAGAAGATCGCGCTGTTCTGCGACGTCGAACCAGAAGCCGTTGTCGCCGCCACCGACGTCGAATCCGTCTACGAAGTTCCGCTGGTGCTCGCCGCGCAAGGCGTCGACGATTTTGTCTTGCGGACGTTGAAGATCGAGGCTCCTGAACCGAAACTCGACAAGTGGAAGGCGATGCTCGAACGGCTCTACAAGCCCATCGGCGAGGTTTCGATCGCGCTCGTCGGCAAATACACCGACTACGAAGACGCGTACAAGAGCCTCAAAGAAGCGCTTTTGCACGGCGGCATCCATCATGGTTTCAGGGTCAAGATGGAATGGATCGATTCGGAAACGATGCAGTGGCCCGATTGTGTTTCGAAGCTCGAAGGCTTTGACGGCATCCTCGTGCCGGGGGGGTTTGGCAAGCGCGGCGTCGAAGGCATGCTGCACGCCATCCGCTTTGCGCGCGAACACAAAGTTCCTTACTTCGGCATCTGCCTCGGCATGCAGACGCTCGTCATTGAGTTCGCCCGCAACGTCTGCGGACTCGAAGGGGCAAATTCCACCGAGTTCGAGAACGCGCCCAAACATCGCGTCATCTACAAGCTGCGCGAGTTGCTCGGAGTGGATGAACTCGGCGGCACGATGCGATTGGGCGCGTATCAGTGCCATCTCGCAGAAGGCAGCTTCGCCCGAGAGGCCTATGGCGCAGCGCAAGTGAGCGAGCGCCATCGGCATCGCTTTGAGTTCAACCGCGACTTCGAACAGGTTCTCACCGAGCACGGGCTGCGCATTACAGGATCGACGGAAGATCGCACCTACGTCGAAATCTGCGAGCTTCCCGATCATCCCTGGTTCCTGGGATGCCAGTTCCACCCGGAATTCAAGTCGAAACCGATGGAACCGCATCCTCTATTCACGGCCTTCCTGGGCGCGGCGGCGAAGTATCGCGAGGTGCGGCTGTCGAAATCCGAACAGCCGTTGTTTGCTTCCGAATGATCGCCGCGCGGTCGGCAACATTGGGCCTGATTGCAGGCCCCTGCGTGATAGAGAGCGAAGAACACGCGTTCTTTTTAGCGCGCGAAATCCGGAAGATTAGTCCGGAGTTTATCTTCAAGGCCTCGTTTGACAAGGCGAACCGCTCGTCGGTTTCCGCGTATCGCGGCCCTGGAATCACCGAAGGCCTGCGCATTCTCGGTGCGATTCGGCGAGAGGTGGGCGTGGAGGTGCTGACCGATATCCACGAACCCGCGCATGCCGATCTCGCAGCCGCCGCTGGCATCGACATTTTGCAGATCCCTGCGTTTCTTTGCCGCCAGACCGATCTCCTGATCGCCGCGGCGCGCACTGGCTGTACCGTGAACATCAAGAAGGGACAGTTCGTTTCGCCCTTGGATATCCGTCACGCGGCGGAGAAAGCAGCATCGACGGGCAATAGCAAGATCATTCTCACCGAGCGTGGATCGAGCTTTGGCTACAACAACCTTGTGGTGGATATGCGCGGACTCGCCATCATGCGAGAGTTCGGCTATCCCGTGGTGTTCGATGCGACGCACAGCGTCCAACTGCCGGGAGGTTCGGCGGGTGGCGCAGCATCAGGCGGCCAACCTCAGTTTATCGAGACGCTTGCCCGCGCGGCCGTCGCCGCCGGTGTGGATGGAGTGTTCGTCGAGGTGCATGAGGTTCCCGGGCGCGCCCTATCCGACGGCGCAAATGCATTGAGACTCGATCGACTCAGCGGGCTGCTGGAACGCCTGCGCGCGATCCATGCGCTTACGGCTTCGTTTGTTTGAACCATGCGACTCTTCTCGATGGCGGCTCTATCAAGATCTTTCAAAAAGGTGAAGGTGGGGCTTTCGTCCAAAGTGATGATCACCGATGGCACCAACGTGGAACATATCTGGATGGGCGATCGCAAGCTCGAAGGCGACACATTCCCGAGATATCCGACTGGAAGTACGATATCGCCCAGACGGGAGGTGCGGATCCAGCAGGAACCTTCACCGCTCACTTCCCCTCAATCCAACGGTCCGATTCCTCGTCCGTCATGGGAGCCCACCACTCGTCTCCCGGCGGCACCAACGGATGGCCTTTTCCGATCCCAACGGGAAAACCTTTCTGCTTTTTCGCCGGCACAAGTTCCACGACTGGCGCTTTCCGTTCCGGGCGATGACCACTGTCTTTCCACCTTCCACCATTTCGAGCAGCTTCGAAAGCTGGGTTTTCGCTTGGTGGACGTTGACTTGCACCATGGCTCAAGGTTAGCTAATTCAGTTAGCTAACTGAACTGCGTCGCACCAGCGCCGGCCGGATCTCGGCAATCGATCTCGTCCCGCACTGTTGCATTACCAGGGTGAGCTCTTTCTGGAGCATATCGATTACGGCCTCAACACCAGCCTGTCCGAACGCCCCCAAACCCCATAAATAGGGCCTCCCAATGCAAACCGCGCGAGCGCCGAGGGCCAGCGCCTTGAAGATATCCGTGCCGCGGCGGAACCCTCCGTCGATGAACACCGGCATCGCACCTTGCGCGCCATCGAGTACTTCCGGCAAGCAATCGATGGATCCCCGGCCACTCTCTTCCGCGCGTCCCCCATGGTTGGAGACGATCACACCGTCCACGCCGGTCTCGCGGCTCAACACCGCGTCCTCACGCGTCACGACGCCCTTCAACACGACCTTCATCTTGGTCATACGTTTGATGCGTCCAATCGAGTCCCACGTCAGCGAAGGCGAAAACAGACTGTTGCCCGTCATGTCGAGGCCCTTGAACATCGGCTTGCGATCGAAGTACGCGCCCGATCCGATCGCGCCTTTGCCATGGCAGGCCGTACAGTCGCGGGTATCGAGCATCTTGTAGCGAAGCTCGGTTTCGGTCTTGCGCCCCGTCGGGATGTCGATGGTCACCACCAACACAGGACATCCGGCCGCCTCGGCGCGCCTTACCAGCGTCTCGGCCACCGCCCACTTGCCCGTCGCATAGAGCTGATACCAAGCTGGACGTCCCGATGCGGCATTGACGTCCTCGACCGATGTCGTGGTGGCCGTCGAGAGAATCTGCACAATGTTGCGGCTTCGGGCCGCCCGGGCGACAGCCAACTCGCCATCATCGTGAAACGCGCGATGGCTTCCCGTGGGCGCAAGTAGGATCGGTGCATTCCATACTTCATCGAACATTGAACTACGAATGTCGACTTTGGTGACATCCACCAGCCTTCGCGGACGTAATTGGAAATGCCGGAACGCATCGCGATTCGCCTGCAGCGTGTAGTCGTCTTCAACACCGGTCGCGATGTAACCGAAATGCGCGGGAGGCAACCGTTTGCGCGCAGCGGCTTCGAAGTCGAGAACGTTGATCGCATCTTCAGGCTTGTTGGGAATAGAGTCCGCTGCAAGGGATGCAGCAGGACTGGCGGCGAGGTAGGCGAGGAATCTTCGGCGGTCCAACATAGGGAAGTCCCTACATTGTACGTCCAGTCCTCGACGCGAGGGGTCCAGTGAATGCAGTCGCAATCCACCTGCGCAAGATCAAGCCTCCGCGGGCTCTTCCGCAGGACCCGCATAGCGGATAAACAAATACGCGCTCGTATACAAAACCAGTGCGATCACGCCCATGTGAATGGCATGAGCCCTGATCCAGGGCCAGGCATCGTGTCCATAGTTCGCACCGAGCCAAGCCAAGCCATAGAACCGCGGCGTACGCGCCGACAGCAGTGTCAACAGATACGACCGCCGCTTGATTCCCAACGCCCCGGCGCACACAACGAACACCTTCAATGGCATCGGAACAATCATAAAAGCCGGCACAAAGACCGTCACTAACCCATAGCGCAGGAACCAATGCTTAAACGTCCGCCCACCGCCTTCCGCAGTGTGCTTGTTCATGAAGGCTTCCCCGCCCTTTTTCGCTATCAGGAACAGCAACAGCCCACCCAGCATGCTGGCCACAAGCGTCACCGTGGCGTAAAAGTAAGCCTTTGAGGGATTGGCAACGCACAACAGCACCAGAAGCGCGTCCACTCCTCCAGGTAGCGGAACTCCCAAGCCATCCAAAAGTGCCAGCATAAACAGCCCCTGCGGGCCCATGGCCACCAACTGATCGACGTACTTCTTCATTCCGGAGCCGCCAGCAATTCCAAGAACTCCGCTTCACTCAACACACGGACATTCAACTTCTGAGCCTTTTCGAGCTTCGAACCCGCCTTGTCGCCGGCCACTACATAGTCGGTTTTCCTGCTGACGGAATCCGTCACCTTGCCCCCTGCCGCTTCGATTTTCGCCTTGCCGTCTTCACGGGTCATCGTTTCCAAAGTCCCCGTCAAGACGAAGGTTTTGCCAGCGAAACGTCCGCCCTCACGCCGCTTGATCTCATAGGTAAACTGCAAGTCCTTCGCCCGCAGACGTTCGATCAATTCGCGATTGCGCTCTTCGTCGAAGAATGCCCGGATACTCTGCGAAACCCGCGGACCCACTTCTTCGGCACGCTGCAAATCCTCTTCGCTGGATTTCATCAACGCATCCATACTACCGAAAGTCTCGGCCAGGATCTGCGCCGTACGCTCACCCACAAAAGCGATGCCCAAGCCGCTCATCACGCGCGGCAGCGGACTCGCCTTCGAGCCCTCAATATTCGCGAGGATCTTTTCAGCGGACTTTTGGCCCATGCGTTCCAAGCTGGTCAAGCCATCCAAAGTGAGATCGTAGATGTCCGCGATGCTCCTGACGAGACCACGATCCACCAACTGATCGGCGAGCACTTCGCCCATGCCATCGATGTTCATCACCGAACGCGCCGAAAAATGCAGGATCGATTCCTTCAACCTCGCCGGGCAACTCGTATTCACGCAGCGATAGGCAGCCTCGCCTTCCTGCCTCACAATATGGCCAGCGCAGACGGGACACTGCAATGGCATCGCAAACGGCCTGCGCTCCGCGCCTTCCGCGACAACGCGCACCACTTTGGGAATCACATCGCCCGAGCGTTCGATCAACACGCTATCGCCAATCTGCAGGCCCAGGCGCGAAATCTCATCGGTATTGTGCAGAGTCGCGCGCGACACGGTGACGCCGCTCACCACCACGGGACGCAGGTGGGCCACTGGCGTCATGGCTCCGGTACGTCCCACCTGGATCCCGATGTCCTCGACAACAGTCGTTTCCTGCCTCGCGGGAAACTTCAGCGCGATCGCCCACCGCGGAGCCTTCGCGGTCCATCCGAGAGTCTGTTGCTGCGGGATCGAATCCACTTTCGCCACGAGTCCGTCAATCTCGTAAGGCAGCGAATCGCGATCCACTTCCCACTGGGCGTATTGCGCCGCCAACGACTGCACATCCGTGCACAGCACGCGCTTCGGATTCACCTTGAATCCCAGTTCGGCGAGAACATCCAAAGACTGCCAATGGCTGTCGAAGGCAGGCGCGCCATCGACGAGCAGGAAGTACGCATAGAAGTCCAACTGCCGCGAGGCCGTCACCGCCGCATCCAGATTGCGCATCGCTCCAGCCGCCGCATTGCGCGGATTCGCAAAGCGCGGTTGCCCTTCCGCATCGCGTTCCGCATTCAAGCGATCGAAAGCCCGGCGATTGAGAATCACTTCGCCGCGCACTTCGAACCTGGGCCAGAGCTGACGTGTTTGCAACGGCAGCGATTTGACGGTGCGAGCGTTTTCGGTGACATCCTCGCCAACCGATCCATCGCCTCGAGTGATCGCCCGGGCAAGCCGCCCGTCTTCAAAGTGCACGGCCAGAGACAGCCCGTCCATCTTCAGTTCCATTGCGTAAGAGAAAGCGGATCCGCCCAGAAGCTCTCGAACCCGCCGGTCGAAATCCAGCAATTCGCCGTCATTGAGTGCATTATCGAGGCTCAGCATGGGCGACGAGTGCCGCACTTTGACGAAGCCTTCGCGAGGCTTGCCGCCGACGCGTTGTGTGGGAGACTCAGGAGTGAGGAACTCAGGATGGGAGGCTTCGAGAGCCTCAAGTTCGCGCATCAGAACGTCGTATTCAGCGTCGGTGACGATCGGCTCATCGAGTACGTGGTAAAGATGCTCGTGCCGTCGAAGCTCGTCGCGAAGTTGTTGGATTTTACCGGATACAGAGTCGGGCATTCGAAAAAGAGGCGATTTCCTCATGGTACCGCCTCTTTCCAAAAACTCTAAGCTCCGGCGCCTGCGACATCCTCGGTCTTGGCTCCAGAGGCATGCTTCTTCACCGACTGGATGCCGGCATCGCGCGCCTTTTCTGAATCGTACATCTCGCTAGTGCCGATCACCTGATTGTTGCCCGCCCGCAGCGTGAAATACTGCTTTCCACTCGCCGCCACCAGCTTGTTGTATCGATTCACGTCCGGGCTGTTCCTGATCACGCTCGCGATGCCATTGTGAGCCCCTCGCTCCTCTTTGTACATCTCGCTCGTCAGAATCACTTCCCCATTGCTCGCCTTCAAATTGAAGTAAAACTGGCCATCTTTGGCGGTCTTTAGCACGAACTTACCAGCCATGGGCTATTCGGGACCTCCTTGTCCAGAAGCAATTGTATAAGAAACCGCAAGCGAAAAGCCCCGCAGGATGGCGGGGCTTCGTTTGACGAATGGTTAGATTGCCGCTAGCTTTCGCTACGGAAAGGGATCACGGAGCCTCCCTTTGACGACGGGTCGCCGACCGAGGCACCAAGTCCTGCACCCATGGTTCGGAACTCGAAATTCTGGAGTTCCGCGGCGGCATGCCCATCTTCTGTACGGACGATTCGTCCGCGGGCAACCAATTTCAGTGCCGTACTGCGATTGAGTTCGGCCGGCCAACTGATCGCCACTTCCACCCGTCTGCCCGGCAACAGCGGCTTTTCGGTGGAAAACATGACGCCAGCGCTCGATATGTTCACGGTCGATCCAACGCCCGTTTCAAAGAGATTCTCTCGCGTCGACACGCGATAACGAATTTCTCTCACAATCGGAAATCGACTGGTCTTTCTGCGGTTCTGATCATTGTCATAGTTCATAGCTGATACACTCTCCCCCTCGATTGTGTTTGTGGCCACGGGCATCATGGTTTCCGTGGCCCATCGAGTGATCTGATCTAGAGTGCCCTACGGAACCTTAGCGAACAATGAGTGATTCGCACTATTCGAGGCGGTACTCCGGGGTGGGGGAGCCCACTGTGCATATCCTGCGAATGATGCAGGTACTTCAGTCGAGGGTACTGAATCGAGCGTTTTCCGCACCGATGCAATTCTCTTCAGCCACAAACCGAGAGATCGCGTCCATAATGGTATTAGGCCCATAAAGAAATGAACCTTCGCCTTGCATTCGCTTCCGTGTTGATCTCAGCCTCCGCTGCCGTTGCGCAACCGACTTACTATGACTCCGTGTCTCGTATCTTCCGTGATAAGTGTGAAGGGTGCCACCGTCCAAACGATCTGGCACCATTTGCACTTTCGGACTATAACGCCGCCGAAACCTGGTCGCGGGACATTAAGAACGCCGTCTCTGCGGGACGCATGCCTCCATGGAAGCCCAAAGCGGGCCATGGCGAGTTCAAGGGTTCCTTCGGACTCACCGATGCCGAACGCAACACGATCATCGAGTGGGTGGATGCGGGCAGCCCGGCGGGTGACGAAACGAAACAGCTACTGCCGCTCGACAACACCACGGAATGGGCGCTCGGCTATCCCGATCAGGTGCTGTCGATGCTGCAAGCTTATGAGCCGGCCCTCGGACAGGATGTCTACCGCTGCTTCGTGATCCCCACCGAGTTCACCGCCGACCGTTACATCAAAGCGATCGACTACCTGCCCGGCGACCGAGGCATCGTCCACCACGTGTTGCTCTATGCGGATACGCAGGGAGTCGGCGACCGCCTCGACGAAGCGGATGAAGGCCCGGGATACAACTGCTTTGGCGGACCGGGCATCGACATCGGCCTCAACAGCCTCCGGTCTCTCCTCGGTGGATGGGCTCCTGGCCAGCGTGCGCATCCGATGCCCGATGAACTTGGGCTGTATGTGCCCAAGGGCGCGAAGTTGATCATGCAGATCCACTACTTTCCGGTGGCTCGCACCGCTCCCGATCAGACTCGCATCGGTCTCTATTTTCATGAGAAGAAGCCGAAGAACACATTGCTGATGGTTCCGGTTTTGAATCAATCGTTCAAGATCCCGCCAGGCGCGGAAGCGCATCAGGTGCAGGAACTCTTTCCCAGCGGATCGCTTGCGACGCTTTTCGATGTTGTTGGATTGGTGGAACCGACCAAGCTCTATTCGGTCTACCCGCATATGCATCTCCTCGGCACACAGATCAAGGTGGACATCACCGATCGCAATGCCAAGGAACTTGCTCCGATGATTTACATCGACAAGTGGGACTTCAACTGGCAGGGATCGTATGATTTCGTCAAGCCGCTGGAGTTAAAGTCAGGGCAACGGATCAAGTTAAATTGCACCTTCAACAATTCCGAAAGTAACCCGTACAATCCCAGCAACCCACTGGTGACCGTGGGTTGGGGCGAACGGACGACAGACGAGATGTGTCTGGCTTTCGTGGGCGTGTACAGCAGCGCTCTCGATGCGGTTATCGGAGCCATCAATTAGCAGCGCGGTTGTCGTTGAGGACCTCCGCTACCGGTATCCCGGGGCGGAGGCGAAGCTAGCGCTTGACGGCGTCTCACTGGATATCCAAACCGGAGAACGGTTGGCGATTCTGGGCGCTTCGGGGGCTGGCAAATCCACATTCCTGCTGCATCTCAACGGCGTGCTTATGCCGTCATCGGGATCCGTTTGCATTCACGGAACTAAAGTTCATGCGGGATCGTTGCGCCAGATTCGCAGTCAGGTAGGTATTGTCTTTCAGAATCCCGACGATCAACTCTTCACACCGACGGTGGAAGAGGATATCGCGTTTGGCCCGCTGAACATGGGCTGTTCTTCGGCCGATGTCCGAGCCCGAGTCGAGGAAGCGCTGTGTGAGATGCGGCTTCAGGGTTACGAAAAGCGCGGCACACATGAGTTGTCTTATGGCGAGAAGCGGCGCGTGGCGTTGGCGACGGTTCTGGCGATGCGTCCGCAGGTGATCGGCTTCGATGAGCCGTTTGCGAACCTCGATCCGAGCATGGTCGAACAGCTCGTCGACGTGATCTCGGCTCTTGACGCCACGGTGATTGTGATCTCGCAGGAAATTCTGCCGGCCATCGCCTGCTCTCACCGCATTGCGGTGTTTCATCAGGGCAGGATCGCGGCGGTGGGTCCGTCACTCGAAATCGCACGCGACCGCAAATTGCTGGCCGCGTGCGGTATCGATTTTCACTACCAGGGCAGGATCTGGGAAAAGATCCTTGGGGGCGAAGCGACTACTTCGCCACGAAATCCACCAACTCCATAACCGACTCGGACTTCGCCGCGCCGGACGTTTTGGATACAATCTTGACCGCGCCGCCGGGAACGGCATCGCTGGTGCAACTGCGCGTGGAAATCTTCATGCCGTTGGCCGAAGTTTCCATGTCGTAGCACTTGCAGGCGATCGACTTGCCCGCGACGGTGATCGTCTCATTGGTGGCCGTAGGAACCTTGCCTTGCGGCGTCGCTGTGGCCTTGGCATCGCTCTTGAGCGGCACATTCATGCGGGTTTTGGTGGATTGGCCCATCATCTTCGATTCCATTTCGACGACTGCGTTGTTGGCGTCCACGCTGATCAGCGTCTGCGTCATTTCCGTCGTCATCTTGGTTGGACCGGCAGCGGTGGTGGTCTTCATCTTGGAATAGCTGCCGGGCTTGAAACTGCCCCAGGGATGTTTTTCGGCGGCGCAGGCCGCGGCACAGGCGAGCAGGAGAAAAGCTGCGATTTTGTTCTTCATAAAACAACAGGCGCAAAACTTCAGCAAAAACGGTCAAGACTTTTTGCGGCTTTGGAAGCCATACCAGAAGCCGGTCAGTCCGAGAATTAGTGAGAGTCCGAGCAAGGCGCGCTCGATGCGCGAGGCTGAAGGCTGGGTATTCGCCGTTGCGCCATCGAGAGTCCCGACGGGGACGCTCACTTCGCGCCGATGTCCCAACTCATCGTCGATCACTACGCGCCAGGCGCCGATCGAGTCGGGGACAAAGCTGAACGATCCGTTCTTGTCCGTATAAGCGTTCTGGAACTCGACGCCCGCAGGCGAGAACACCTGCACCTTGGCGAAGGGCACAGGATCCGCGCCAGCGTAGGTCGTCTTCAACACGGCAACAGGAGGCGTAAGGCGCGTCGCGATGTCGAGGTCGTGAGCGAACGCAGTTAAACAGAATAGGACAGGCAAGATAAGACGCAAGCGGAAGAGACTCCAGTATTACTAAAATGATAAATGTGCGAAAGAAAACTCTGCTGGCGCTCGTCGCAGTCGCCACCGCCTTCGGGCACTACACCTGGGTCGCTCCGTCAGAAACACTGATCGCAGGCAAACCCGTCAAGATCATGGTCGCGCATGGAGACCGCTTTCCGCACGGGGACGAAGCGATCAACGCCACGCAAGTGAAGTTGTGGATGCTCGGAGCCAACGGCGCGAAGACCGATCTCAAGGCGGTCGCGACCAAGAACGCCGTGCTGGCGGACTTCACACCGGCAACCTCCGGACCTCATCGTATCGTCTTCACGCAAGATCGCGGTCCGATGAGCCGTACGCCCACGGGCGTCAAACCCGGCGGACGCGATAAGAATCCCACGGCCACCGAATCGTTCGCGCTTTTGCGCACAGGGCTGCATTACGTTGGGGCCGCGGACGTCGCGCCGGTTGGCCTCGAGCTTGAGCTCACGGCGAGGTTCGAGAAGGGCGCGTGGAACCTGCAACTGCTGCGCGCAGGCAAGCCTCTTGCCGGTGAAACCGTAAAAGTAGTCCTGAAAGAACAGGAAACCGAAACGGCCATTGGCAAATCCGGCGCGGATGGCAAGATTGTCTTCACGCCCGCCGCCGGATACAAGGGCCCATTGCTGTTTCTAGTGGACTTCAAGGAAAAGCTGACCGGGCCCATCGACTATCGCACGATTTCGACCAGTACGTTCGTGACATGCATATA
>Ga0163146_10004988_pt1 | contig 15813 bp, 17 predicted proteins | sample OliLakLV19MP7G1_FD_148648 | JGI IMG/M metagenome (GOLD analysis project Ga0163146, IMG submission 148648) | Freshwater microbial mat bacterial communities from Lake Vanda, McMurdo Dry Valleys, Antarctica - Oligotrophic Lake LV.19.MP7.G1 | ecosystem: Environmental > Aquatic > Freshwater > Lake >...
CTGTCTGAGCGGCTACGCAAACTGACCACTTATGGTTTGCTAGCCAAGCATGTTTATGCAGAAGTGCCACCCAGGACAGAGTATTCGCTGACCCAGAATGGTCAGAAGCTGGCCAGCATTATTGATCAGATAAATCTCTTGGATGACGAAATCAAGAGCGTCGAACAAGGCGCTCCAGCGGACGCCAAAAAGCGGCGCCGCTGAGCTCTACGTCATGCGACACCAATAGCACCGGAGTAGACTACCTTTACGATTCTCTCCAGAAGAGGCGCTATGAACCAAAAATTAACCATGGTTTACTGGAAAGGTGAGCAGTTCTGGCTTGGGAAAGTACTTGAACACCCTGAAATCATGACTCAAGGTGAGACCCTCGAAGAGCTAGAAGAAAACCTCAAGGACGCCTTTCGCCTGATGGCGTTTGATGATGTACCTTTGGACTACAGAACCAAAGAAATTGCTCTGTGAAGCGTAGCGAACTGGTCCGCCAGATTGAGCAGAAAGGCTGTGTTCTTCTGCGGCACGGTGGGCGCCACGACATTTATCACAATCCAGCTACTGGGCAGAAGCAACCGGTTCCGCGCCACAACGAGATAGACAACGTTTTGGCAAAGCACATCAAGAAGTACCTTGGTCTGCCTGTGTAATCAAAACGTGTCGCATAACAAGCCATCGGAACGGACGCCTGTCGGCGCCGTTCAATGGCGACGTTAGACATCGAAGAGCAACCGTGCCAGAGCAAACCCTGTACGCGCCACGAAATTACCCAACGGAACGAAGGCAAGTCCGTGCCTAGACAATTCAGTCAAGGGTGACGTGGCAACAGCCACGCAGTATCGGTAAACGACATTTCCATTAAATCATCCTGCAAAGTCATTACCTGCAGCGCCTCTCCGGGTAGTTCTTGTATCGGTATCGGTACATTTGCCGCTGAAAATCAGGGCCGCACGGCAGGCGTCTCCACCTGCATGCCCCGCGCGCGCCACATGAGGTAGTACTCGAGGTCGACGAGCTCCTGCGAGCCGTACTCGTACGGCTCGGCGCGAAGCCCGCTCATGCAGTTGCGCAGGCGCCGCTGCAGCGAGCCTACGCCCTGCCATTCGAGCCGGTAGATCGGGTAGCCGGTCGGATGCGCCTGCGGGATCGGGTTGCCCGCGAGATGCCTTCCGGCGTGCTGGTCATGGCATTGCGCGCAGGAAAGGTCGATCTGCCCGATCTTGCGGTGATACGTCGCGCGCCCCGCATCGAGGTGTGGGCGTGTCTTTTGATCGGGCGCAACGGCGATCGGCAGGCCGCGCGACTGGCGCGCCACGTACGTGGTCAGCGCGAGCAGCTCGCGACTCTCATAGGCAAGCGGTTTGGCCTGCTGGCGCTCGATGCGGCAGGCGTTGATGCGCTGCTCGAGGTTGATGACGCGCCCGCTTTTCGCGTCGTGCGCGGGATAGCGCGCTGCCACGCCCTTCATGCTCACGGCAGCGTCGCCGTGACATTCGGAGCAGGCGCGATTCGCCGCGCCCGTTTTTCTCTTCCAGGCCGATTCGCCTTCGAGTACCCAGAAGGTCGCGGGGTTGGACGTGTCGTCGTCCTGCATCGCGCGCGTTTCGCGCTTCATCTGCTCGTAGCCCGAGCGGCGCTCTGCCAGTGGAATATCGGTGGCGGGCGGTTGCGCCCAGGCGTGCGTGGAGGCGACGAGCAGCCACGCCGCGATTCGGAACGCACGCACTCAGGTGACGGTGATGTGGGCCGAGCTCGAGACGGAGAAGCCGTTGTCGCCCTTCCAGTGGAACGCGATCATGCCGGTCTCGGTGGCCACCGTGTAGAACGAGATGTACGGGTTCGCGGAGATGGCCGGGCGCAGCTCGGCGCTGAAGATCTCGACGCCGTTGTAGGTGCAGGAAAAGGTGCGGACGATATCGCGCGGGATCGGTACGCCGCGCTCGGTGCGCCGGTAGCCGGTTTCCATGTTGTGCGAGACCAGCGTCCTGATCTCGATGATCTCGCCTTTCTTCGCGGTCTTCGGCACGGTGACCAGCGCGTTCGACATGCTCAGATCTCCTCCAGGCAGGAGGCGATGGTGACCACCGTGGGCGCCGAGCCGAACCAGTAGGTGCCGTCGCTCATCTCGGCGACCGCGACCAGCGTCTGCGTGTCCGCAAGCCTCACGCGCGTGGCGACGCTCGCGCGCCCGGCGCGCGGGCCGAGCCTGAACCCCATGATGATCGGCTCGGGATTGCGCTCGCTGAAGATGCGGATCGAGCGCACGTGGTCGGCTTCGGTCATCGGGCTCTCGACCGTGACCGAGATCGCCACCGTGTTGCCGTTATCCACGAGCGGGGGGACTTCGAGGTTCACCTTGCCCTTGGCCAGCGGCCTGGAGCCGGTGAAGTGGTTGATCGCAACGCGCATGTCCTGCTCGGTGCCGCGCAGGTCCTGCTCGGTGCCGCGCAGGTCCTTGGTGGCCTGCGCGCGCACGCCCGCAGGCAGGGTGGCCGCGGCCGCGAGCACGGCGGCGGCCGAGAGGAACTCGCGGCGGCTGCGCCTTTTACTCATCGAGCGTCTTGAGGTAGGCCACCACGTCCTCGATCTGTTCTGCGTTCAGCAACGGTTTTCCCCGGAATGCGGGTGCGACCCGCGCGTGACCTTCGGTCCGGTAGTAAGAGGGCATGATCGTCGAAGGGTTCAGTTTGCGCGAGTCCACGATCCTCTGGCGAAGCTGCCCCTCGGTCCAGCGCCTGCCCGCGCCCTTGAGGTCCGGGGCGAGGTCGCCCTGGAAGCGCTCTTCGGGTATCGGGCCGCTGTGGCAGAGGAGGCACAGGCCGACCTGCCGGTTGGCAACGATGGCGCGTCCGCGAGCGGCATCGCCTTTGGCGCCTGTGAGTGAATCGCGCAGTTCGTCCTTTGCCGCGTCCTGCGCCGTCGCGGCGAAGGCATGCAACGCCGCGACGGCCAGGATCCAGCGCACCCGAATTTACTTACGACGCCTGCTCAGACGAGCGTAATGCCGTGGTTTTTGAGCGGGAAGCTGCGGATGCGCTTTCCGGTCGCCCGGGCAAACGCATTCAGCACCGCGGGTGCAGCCACGCAGATCGTCGGCTCGCCAACGCCGCCCCAGAATCCACCCGAGGGCATCACGATCGACTCGACCCTGGGCATCTGCGAAATGCGCATCGAGTTGTAGTCGTGGAAGTTGGTCTGCTCGATGCGGCCGTCCTTGACCGTGCATTCCTGGTCGAAGAGCGCCGCCAGGCCGTATACGAACGAGCCCGAGATCTGGCGATCGATCTGCGCCGGGTTCACCGCGTAGCCGGTGTCGGTCGCCGCCACGATCTTGTGGATCTTGACCTTGTTGCCCTCGCGCACGGAGATCTCCGCGCAGGCCGCCACGTAACTGCCGAACGAGCGGAAATGCGCCAGGCCCAGGTGGCGGCCGGCCGACGCAGGCTTACCCCAGCCGCCCTTCTCCGCGACCGCATTGAGCACGGCCAGCGATTTCGGGTGGGTCGCCATGATCTTGCGGCGGAACGCAAGCGCATCCTGCCCCGCGGCCTGCGCGAGTTCGTCCATGAAGCACTCGAGGAAGATCGCGTTCTGGTTGATGTTCACGCCGCGCCAGAAGCCCGGCGGCACGTGCGTGTTGCGCATCGCGTGGTCGATCGTGAGGTTCGGGATCGTGTACTCGAGCGAATGCTCGCCGGTGGGCCAGAAACCCTGGAACGCGAACGGGTCCTTGCCTTTGTCGAGCGCCTCGGGCCGCACCGAGGCGAGGATCGACTGCCCCGACAGGCGGATGTGCATGCCGGAAATGTTGCCCGCGTTATCCAGTCCCGCGGTCAGCTTGGCATGCATGATCGGGTGGTACCGGCCCTGCGTCATGTCCTCTTCGCGCGACCACAGCAGCTTGACCGGAACGCCGGGCATTTCCTTGGCGATCACCACGGCCTGCGTCACGTAGTCCGTCATGCCGCGCCGGCCGAACCCTCCGCCGAGCAGCATCTTGTGCACGTCGCACTTGTCGACCGGCAGGCCCGCGGCCTCGGCGGTCGCCGCAAGCGCGGCCTCGCCGTTCTGCGTGCCGACCCAGACCTGGCAGCGGTCGGCCGTGTAGAGGGCCGTCGCGTTCAGCGGCTCCATGCAGGCGTGGTTCTGGTACGGGTAGGAGTACACGGCCTCGATCTTCCTGGCTGCGCTTGCGAGCGCGGCTTTCGAATCGCCGTTCTGGTTGTGCACGAAAGCCTGCTCGGCGATGAGGCCCTCATCGAGCATCTTCGCGATCGATGCGCTCGAGACCTTGCCGTTGGCGCCTTCGTCCCAGACGATCGGCAGCGCATCGAGCGCCGTCTTGGCCTGCCACCACGTGTCGGCGACGACGGCCACCGCGGAGCTGCGCACCTGCACGACTTTGCGCACGCCCTTCATGCCCATGACCTTGGATGCGTCGAAGCTCGCCACCTTCCCGCCGAACACCGGCGAGGCCTTGATCGCGGCGTTCAGCATGCCCGGCAGCTTCACGTCCGTGCCGTAGAGCTGCTTGCCGGTGACCTTGTCGACCGTGTCCAGGCGCAGCAGCGGCTTGCCGATGACTTTCCAGTTCTTGGGATCCTTGAGCGCGATGTCCTTGGGCACGTCCAGCTTGGCCGCGGCCTCGGAGACCTTGCCGTAGGTGACCTTGCGGCCCGAGGGACCGTGCGTGATCACGCCGTTTGAAGCAGTGAGCTCGCCGACCGGCACTTTCCATTCGTTGGCCGCGGCCTGCACGAGCATCATGCGGGCGGCCGCGCCGCCCTTGCGCACGTAGTCGTGCGAGGTGCGGATGCCGCGGCTGCCGCCGGTGCCGTAGTCGCCCCAGATGCGCTTGCGAGCGACGTTGGTGCCGGGGGTCGGGTATTCGGTGGTGACCTTGTTCCAGTCGCACTCGAGTTCTTCGGCGACCATCTGCGCAAGGCCCGTGAGGGAGCCCTGGCCCATCTCGGAGCGCGCGATGCGCACGACGACGGTTTCATCCGGGCGGATCACCACCCAGGCGCCGATTTCGGGCGAGCCATCCGCTGCGCGCACGACCGTGGGTCCGCCGAACGGGAGGCGCAGGCCGAGGGCCAGGCCGCCGCCGACCGCGGCCGAGCTGACGATGAACTGGCGGCGGGTGACTTTAGGAGTTTGGATTTTCATGGCGTCCCCCTCAGGCCTTGGCCGCGGAATGGATTGCTTCGCGGACCTGCTGGAACGTGCCGCAGCGGCAGATGTTGGTGATCGCCGCGTCGATGTCGGCATCGGTGGGCCTGGGCTTGTCCTTGAGGAGCGCCGAGACCGCCATGACCATGCCCGACTGGCAGTAGCCGCATTGCGGCACGTCGTGCGCGATCCACGCCTGCTGCACTTTCGTGAGCACGCCGTTCTGCGCGAGCCCCTCGATGGTGGTGATGTTCTTGCCTTCGGCCGCGCTGATCGGCATCACGCACGAGCGCAGCGCTTCGCCGTTCATGTGCACCGTGCAGGAGCCGCACTGGGCGACGCCGCAGCCGTACTTGGTGCCGGTGAGTCCGACCTGCTCCCGGATGACCCACAGGAGCGGGGTGCTCGGGTCTACATCGACATTGACTGGTCTTCCATTGATGGTGAGGCGCGCCACGTGATTCTCCCAGGAGGTGTTGTGCTGCTTCGAGGACAGGGTCTCTGCAAACTTAAACTTTGTGCTTGCCTCGCTTTTTTTCTGATCGCGCATGGCCTGGAAACGGCTCGCGCGGACGAGTACTGTAGCCCTATTGGCGAGGCTGCCGCAACTCCCCGCAAGGGTGGTGCAAGGCCGCGTTTGGTGCCCCACCACGGATAGTCCGAATTGGAATAGAAACAGCCTCCCGGGCGTGGGGGCCTTACACTGCCAGCCTGATTTTTTGCCGGGAGAAAGCCATGCGCCTGAATCGTTTCATGATCCGCCCGCTGGTCGAACAGGGGCTGCGGGAGGAACTCAATTCCGGGGACACCACCGGGGGCTTTCTCGTCTGGGACGAGGATCCCGTGCAGACCGGCCAGATCTACGCCAAGGGCGAGGGCATCGCCTGCGGCCTGCTGTTTGCGGACGAGACGATAAAACTGATCGACCCGGACGCCGAGATCGAGCACTGCGTCGAGGAAGGCGCCGAGATGGGGCCGGGCACCGTCCTGCTCAAGATCCGCGCCAAGGCCTCCGCCTTTTTCATGATCGAGCGCGCGGCGCTCGACTGGGTGCAGCAGCTCTCGGGCATCGCGACCAAGACGCGGCGCTACGTGAACCTCGTCAAGCACACCAAGGTGCGCGTCACCGACACCCGCAAGGGCTGGCCGGGCCTGCGCATGGTGCAGAAGTACGCGGTGCGCGTCGGCGGCGCGCATAACCATATCTTCAACCTCTCGAACTGCGTGCTGGTGAAGGACAACCACATCAAGATCGCCGGCAACATCAGGAATGCGATCGAGATCCTGCGCTCGCGAGCGCAGCACACCTTCAAGATCGAGGTCGAGTGCGAGTCGCTCGCGATGGTCGAGGAGGCGCTCGACTGCGGCGTCGAGATCATCATGTTCGACAACATGGACCTCGACGAGATGCGCGAGGCCCTCGAGCTCGTCAACAAGCGCGCGATCACCGAGGCTTCGGGCGGCGTCAACGAAAGCACGGTCGTGGCGATCGCCGAGACCGGCGTGGATGTGATCTCGGTTGGAGATCTCACGCACACGGTCAAGGCGGTCGACATCAGCCTCGACGTCAAGGACATCAAGCCGAGCGCGATCCGCACGATCCAAAGATTAAAACAGGCGGCGGGCTGACCGTGGCCCGCTCCGTGCGATTCCGCACGAAGCACGGCATCATCGTTGCGCTCGATGCCGAGACCGTGGACCTGTGCAAGCGCACGGTCGAGGCGACGACCGAGGTCGAAGGCGTGGTGGGCTACAAGCTCGGCATGACCACGGCCCTGCGGCTGGGCCTTGCCGAAACGGTGCGCCAGTTCCGCGAGCACACCGACCTGCCGCTGCTGTACGACCACCAGAAGGCCGGGCCCGACGTGTTCGACATGGCCGCCAAGTTCGCCGCGCTCTGCGCCGAGGCCAAGGTCGACGGCCTGATCCTGTTTCCGCTCGCGGGACCGCGGGCGGTCGAGGGGTTCGTCGGCGAGTCGCTCAAGCAGGGCCTCCTGCCGCTGGTCGGCGGCGACCTGCCTTTCCCGGACTTCAACATGAGCGGCGGCGGCTATGTGGCCGACGACGCGCTCGAGCGCATCATCGACAAGGCCGTCGAGTGCGGCGCCAACCACTTCGTCGTGCCGGGCAACACGACCGGCAAGCTGCGCCACCATTCCGAGCGGCTCAAGTCGAAGCTGCGCGCGCCCGTGTTCGTGGTCCCGGGCATCGGGCCGCTGGGCGGCAAGATCGGCGAGCTCGTCGCCGCCGCGAACGGCTGCAGTGTCTATGGGGTTGTCGGCCGAGCGGTGTATGGCGCGCCGGACCCGGCCGTTGCGGCGCGCGCGTTGGTGGACGAAGCCATGGCGGCCGCGGCCTGATGGGGAGGCAAGACTCCCGACCCGTCGTGCTGTTCGACTGGGGCGAAACCCTGATGTGGATCCCGGGCATGATCCATGACCCGGACCGGCACCTCGCGTGCGTCGAGCGCATTTTCGAATCCGACATCGGCCCCCACCTCGGGGACGAGCGCTCGCAGCTGCCGGTGCGGATGTTCATCGAGCACTATCACGCGGCCTGCCGCTCGCAGATCGCCAGGTCGAAGGAAACGCAGCGCGAGCACACGTTCGACGAGCGCTTCGCGCTAGCCCTGGAAATGGCCGGCATGAGGGCGCTCTCAGACACCACCGTCTACCGGCGCATGTCCGATGCGCTCGGGCGCGAGGTCGTGCAGGGCGCGCGTCTGCTGGACCATGCGGCCGAGACGCTCGAGAAGCTCGCGGCGAAGTATCGCCTCGGCGTGGTTTCCAACTATCCGCATGGCCCCGTGGTCGAGGCGACGCTCGAGCGCTTCGGGCTGCGCAAGCATTTCGAGGTCATCGTCGTGTCCTCCGACACCGGCTGGATGAAGCCGCATGCGGAGTGCTACGCCCCCGCACTGGCCGCGTTGCCGGCGCCGCCCGGGAGGACGCTCATGGTGGGCGACGACTTGCGCAACGACGTCAAGGGAGCCAAGGCGCTTGGGTTGCACACGGCGTGGATCGCGCCGAATGCGACGACGGTCGATCCGGACGTCGACATCCACCTCAGGTCGCTGGCCGAGCTGCCGGCGCACTGCGAACGGATCTTTGCGTGAGAAGCACGCCATGAACCCCCGGACCGCGAAGTTGCAGACCCACCTCCTGATCGACGGGAAGTTCTCGCCCGCGGCTTCGGGCGAAACGTTTTCCACCGCGAGCCCGATCGATTTTTCGGCGCTCGCGGACGTGGCCAAGGCGGGTGTCGCCGATGTCGATCGCGCCGTGGCCGCGGCGCGCCGGGCCTTCGACGCGGGCAAGTGGTCCGGCATGCAGCCTTTCGCGCGCGGCAAGATCCTGCGCGCGATCGCCGATGGCATCCGCGGCAACGCGGCGCGCATCGCCGAGGTCGAGACGCGCAACGGCGGCAAGACGATCTCCAACTCGCTAAACGAGGTCGACAGCGCGGCCAACGTGTTCGAGTACTACGCCGGCGCGATGGACAAGTTCTTCGGCGACACGATCCCGATGGGCTCCAACGTGCTCGACTTCACGCTGCGCGAGCCCCTGGGCGTGGTGGCCGCGATCACGCCCTGGAATTTCCCTTTCCTCGCCGCTGCGTGGAAGGTGGCGCCCGCACTTGCAGCGGGCTGCACCGTGATCCTCAAGCCGGCGAGCTACACGCCGCTGACGGCGCTGATGCTCGGCGAAATTGCACTCGAAGCCGGAGTTCCCGCGGGCGTGCTGAATATCCTGCCCGGCCCGGGCGCGGCATTGGGCGAGCGTATCGCCACGCATCGCGGCATCGACAAGATTTCGTTTACCGGCGAGACCACCACCGGCGCCAAGCTGCTCAAGCTCGGCGCCGACGATATCAAGCGCATCACGCTGGAACTCGGCGGCAAGAGCCCGAACATCATTTTCGCCGACGCAGACATCGCCAAGGCCGCGAACCAGGCGGTGAAGGCAGGCTTCGGCAACGCGGGCCAGAGCTGCTCGGCGCGCACGCGTGTATTCGTCGAGCGCGGCGCGGCCGGCGAATTCACGCAGGCGTTTGCGAAAGCCGCGCAGGCCGCGCGTGTCGGCGACCCCCTGGATGCGGCAACCGAGATCGGCCCGCTGGTGTCTAAATCGCAGTGGACGTCGGTCGATGACTACGTCGAACTCGGCAAGACCGAAGGCTGCACGGTGGTGACCGGCGGCGGACGGCCGCAGGGACTGCCGGAGGGCGCCTACTACTCGCCGACGATCCTTGCCGGCGCGAAGAACTCGATGCGCGTTGCGCAGGAGGAGATCTTCGGCCCGGTGGTCGTGGTGATTGCGTTCGATACCGAAGCCGAGGCCGTGCAGCTCGCCAACGACAGCCCGTATGGCCTCAATGCCTCGATCTGGACGCGCAACCTCGGCTGCGGGATGCGCGTGGCCCGCGCGCTTCGCACCGGCATGGTCAGCGTAAACTCGCACGGCAGCGCGAGCCGCTACGGCTTCTTCGCCCCGTTCGGGGGCTACAAGAAGTCGGGGCTCGGGCGCGAGCTCGGCATGCACGCGCTTTCGCTGTATACCGAAGTGAAGAACGTCTTCGTGGACCTGGAGGAGTAGTGGCCCAAGGAGTAGTCAAAAGCGCGCGGCAGATCGCCGTTGTCGGCGGCACCCTCATCGACGGCACCGGGCGGGACCCGGTGAGGGACGCGACCGTATTGATCGACGGCGAGCGCATCGCCGCCGTGGGAACGGGCGTCGCCGTACCCAAGGGCGCGCAGGTCATCGATGCAGCCGGGCGCACGATCCTGCCGGGCATCATCGATTGCCATGTGCATGGCACGTATCGCGCGCGCGACATGCGCCAGCATCTGCTGAATGCACCCACCTACAACGTGCTTCGCTCGACCGCGGTGCTCAAGGAAACCCTCGCTTGCGGCGTGACGACCGCGCGCGACATGGGCGGAGCCGATGCGGGTTTTCGCGAAGCGATTGCCGAGGGGTACATCGACGGTCCGCGCCTCCTGATTTCGATCGTGATGATTTCGCAGACCGGCGGGCATGGCGATGCATGGGTGCCCGCGGGCCTGCGCGTGCAGAAGCGCGCCTGGCTGCCGAGCCCCGTCGCCGACGGCGTGGACGAAGTGCGGCGCCTCGTGCGGCACGTGCTCATGGCCGGCGCCGACTTCATCAAGATCTGCGCGACCGGCGGCATCACGTCGGTGACCGATTCATGGGACGAGCCCCAGTTCACGCTCGAAGAGATCAAGGTCGCGGTGGCCGAGGCGGCGATGCGCCACAAAGGCGTCGCCGTGCACGCCGAGGGCGTGGAAGGCATCCGCACCGCGCTGGAGGCCAACATCCATTCGCTGGAGCACGGCTGGTTCATCGACGAGCAATGCGCCGACAAGATGCTGAAGACCGGCACATGGTGGGTGCCGACGCTTGCGCTGGTGCCGTTGTCCCTGGAGCACCGCAAGGCCAATACCGCGTGGGACAAGCAGCAGCTCGCGAACGAAGCCAGCAAGGAACTCGAGATCTACGAGCGCATGCAAAAGCAGATCCCCCTCTGGAAGGAGGCGGTGAAGAAGGGGGTGAAAGTCGCGTTCGGCACCGACCAGTCGCACCGCCTGCTCGTTGGCGAGAACCTCGTCGAGATGCGCTTCATGGTGGAATGGCTGGGCATGACGCCGATGCAGGCGCTCGTCTCGGCCACCGGCAGCGCCGCCGAGTGCATCGGACGCAGCGACGTCGGCGTGCTCGAAGCCGGCCGCTACGCGGATGTGCTCGTCGTGGACGGCGACCCGCTTTCCAACATCCGCATCCTCGAAGAGCGCGACCGCCTCAAGCTGGTCATGAAGGCCGGGCGCGCCTTTACCAATACTCTTTAGGACCTTTCGTGTTCCCCAAGAATCTGCTCGAAAAGGCCGCGCGCGCGCTCGACGCCGCGAAGGCCAGGGATGTCCGCATCGCCACTGCGGAGACTTGCACGGCCGGGCTCGTTTCCGGGTGCCTCACCTCGGTGTCCGGCGCATCGAAAGTTTTCGAGCGCGGCTTCGTGCTCTATCACGACTCGGCCAAGGCCACGGGATTGGGCGTCGCGGAAGCGGTTTCGAGCAAGCACGGCGCGGTCAGCGCTGAAGTCACGCAGGGCCTGGCCGAAGGCGCGTTGAAGAATTCAGAGGCGGGCGTCGCCGTGGCCGTCACTGGCTACGCCGGCCCCGGCGGCGGCAATGACAGGAATCCCGTCGGCACCTGCTACATCGCCGCCGCCCGCCGCGGCGCGCCGACGCTCGTCGAGCGCCACGTGTTCCCCGGCGACCGCGATGGCGTGCGCCTCGCCGCCGTCGGTGCCGCCCTCGACCTCATCGTCAAGCGACTCGAGTGAAAATAAAAAAAAGGCCAGGCTTGAAAAGTGGGGTCAGAGTCGACTTTTCATGAAAACCGGAACTCAACTCGGATCTCGAAGAAAAGTCGACTCTGACCCCACTTTTCCCCCTGTTTCCCCTGTCCTCGTCCTGACCGGCGCGCTGGGGGCAGGGAAGACGACGCTGCTCAATGCCGCGCTCAAAGCTGGCGCGATCCGCAATGCGGCGGTGGTGGTCAACGAGTTCGGCGATGTCGGCATCGACAACGCGCTGATCGAATCCTCGAGCGAAGACGTGGTGCTGCTGCCCGGCGGCTGCGTGTGCTGCCAGGTGCGCGCTGACCTGGCCGAAGCGCTTGTGCGGCTCGAGCGTGGGGTCGCCCACGGCTCGATTCCCGCGTTTGAGCGGGTCGTGATCGAGACCAGCGGCCTCGCCGAGCCCGGGCCGATCCTGCAACTCTTTGCCGAATCGCCGCTGCTGGCCGGGCGCTATCGCCTCGACGCGGTGGTGACGGTCGTTGATGCGCTGCTCGGTGCTGCCGCGCTCGATGCCGAAGGCACCGAGTTCCGCCAGGCGCTCCTTGCCGATCGGCTGATCCTCACGAAATCCGAAAGCGCGCAGGCGCAATCGATCGAGCAGTTCGAAGCGCGACTCGCGCAGATCAATCCGCACGCTGAACTCATTCGCGCGCCGCGCGGCGAAGCCAATCCCGGATGGTTTGCATCCTGGCTCCCCGCGAGCGAGCGCCTGCTCCCCGCCGACGCCTTGCGCGCCGCGCATGACGAATCGATCGAATCCTTCGTGCTCGAATGGCCGGAGCCCCAGCCGATGGCTGCGCTCGGCAGCTGGCTGCATGCGCTGGCCGACAATCACGGCGCGAGGCTGCTTCGGGTGAAAGGCATCGTCGCAGTCGAGGAGCACGGGCAGGCGGTCGCGGTCCACGCGATCCAGCACCTCGTATCGCCGCCTGAGATCCTTGCAATGCCCGCGGCGGGCAGCCGCGTGGTGTTTATTACGCGCGGCCTCGAGCCGGGCGATGTGCGCCCGCAATGGCCGACCGCAGCGCGGGCCGCGCGGGCGCGACCCCGTTCGCAAGCAGCGTCCACACTGCTTCAGCCGCATCCGACAGGCGTTTCTTCCGGCGCAGCAGCTCGACGGTAAGCGGGATGTCCCAGTCGACGCCGCCGACGCGCGCGAGGCTGCCGTCGCCGAGGTTGCGCTCGATGGTGGAGCGCGGCAGCCATGCGACCCCCATGCCCTGCAGCGCGAGCTCCTTGAGCAAGAAGATCAGCGGGTCGTCGAACATCTTCTGCGAGCGCACTTCGCTGACGCGCGCCGCGACTTCGTCATCGACCGCGCGGCCGATGAACGATGAGCGGCCGTAAGGCAGGTACATGAGGGGCGAACCCGGGATCACCGGCAGCAGGTAGCCCGGCAATCCGCGCCGCTGCGGCGCGCACACCGGGATCATCGGCTCGTCGCCGATCTCGATCACCTCCAGCGCGTCGAATCCCGCGGGGCGCGGCAGGGACGGATGCCGGTAGGAGAGCGCGAGATCCGCTTCGCCGGCGACATAGCGCTCGGCCACTTCGTCGATGCGCTTCACCGAGCCGCGGCCGACGATCGGGCCGATCTCGCGGTTGAGGCGGGCGAGCAGCGCGGGAAAGATGCCGGCCGAGCACGGCGTCGGCATGAGGAAGGACACCATGGGCGCCGATTCGGCCGCGTTCGATCGCATCGCGGCGCGGAAATCGAGCAGCGGCTCGACGCTGCCCACCGCGATCGGCAGGAGCTCCTGCCCGGCGCCGGTCAGCTCGACCGGATGGCCGCTGCGGTCGAAGAGCGGCGCGCCGACCCAGTCCTCCAGCGCCTGGATGCGGCGGCTGAAGGCGGACTGGGTGACATGGCGCTCCATCGCCGCCCTGGAGAAATTACCGGTGCGGACCAGTGCGAGGAAATCCTGCAGCCAGTAAAGCTCCATGCCGTATTACCTGGTGTCGGACTGCAGCTGGCCGTTGATGATGCGCACGCGCTCGCCGGTGCGCCAAGCCTGCGCAGTCGCCGACGCAATGGTGCGGAAGCTGCCGTCTTCCATGCGCACATTGATCTCGTACGACTTGCTCGAATGGACGTTCTTCTCGATCTGGTGGCCGGCGTACGCGCCGCCGGCCGCGCCGAGCAGCGCCCCGACGTTCTGGCCCCTGCCGTTGCCAAGCTGCTTGCCGAGGAGGAGGCCGCCCAGACCGCCGGCCACGGCGCCGATGCCCGTGCCGTCGCCTTTGCGCTCGACTTCGCGCATCGACTCGACCGTCCCGCAGTCGTAGCACAGCGGACGCTGCGAGGCGGCTTGCGGGTTGGGCTGCTGCTGGTAGGGCTGCTGTTGGTAAGGTTGCTGCGGGTAAGGCTGCTGCGGGTAGCCCTGCTGCTGGTACTGCTGCGGCTGCTGGGGATACGCCTGCTGCGGGTAGCCCTGCTGCTGGTACTGCTGCGGCTGCTGGGGATACGCCTGCTGCGGGTAGCCCTGCTGCTGATACTGCTGAGGCTGCTGCGCATACCCCGGTTGCTGGTATCCCTGCTGGGGCGCCTGCTGCGGATAGGCATACGGGGCCGGCGCCTGCGCTGCGGCCAGGCCGATCGACGCTGCGTAAATTGCGGTTGCTGCGACTGCGGTGGTGATGCGGTTCATTGGGTTCCCCTTGCGTTTTCCAGATGCGGCATAGCGTACTCCGTTGCCGGCGTGTTTACCTGTAACAACTTGTGTCAGGCCTCCGGCCGCATCTGCGGAAAGAGGATTACGTCACGGATCGACGGGCTGTCCGTGAGGATCATCACGAGCCGGTCCACGCCGATGCCCGCGCCGGCGGTCGGCGGCAGGCCGTATTCCAGCGCGCGGATGTAGTCGGCGTCATAGAACATCGCTTCCTGGTCTCCTGCGTCCTTCTTATGCGCCTGGTCGAGGAAGCGCTGCGCCTGGTCTTCCGGATCGTTCAGTTCCGAGAACCCGTTGGCCATTTCCTTGGCGTCGATGAAGAGCTCGAAGCGGTCGACGAGTTCCGGGTCGCGGTCGGCGCGGCGCGCGAGCGGCGAGACTTCGGCCGGGTACTCGGTGACGAACGTCGGCTGGACGAGGTGCTTCTCGGCCACGGCCTCGAACAGCATGAGCTGCAGCGAGCCCCAGCCGTGATGGCCGCCGGTGTCGGCGCCGAGCTTGTTCAGGCGCGCGCTTAGCCAGGCGTGATCGCGCAGGTCCGCGGTCGCGGCCTCGCGGTCGTATTGGCGGATCGCTTCCGGGATCGGCAGGCGCGCAAAAGGCTTGCCGAGGTCGATCGCGCTGCCCTGGTAGGTGACCTGCTCGGTGCCAAGCGCAGCGCGCGCCGCAGACCTCACCAGGCGCTCGGTGAGCTCCATCATGTACTCCACCGTCTCGTACGCGGCGTACATCTCCATCATCGTGAACTCGGGGTTGTGCCGCGTGGACATGCCCTCGTTCCTGAAATTGCGGTTGACCTCGAAAACCTTCTCGATGCCGCCGACCACGAGCCGCTTCAGGTAGAGCTCGGGCGCGATGCGCAGGAACAATTCCATATCAAGGGCATTGTGATGCGTCTTGAAAGGCCGCGCCGCGGCGCCGCCAGGGATGGAATGCATCATCGGCGTCTCGACCTCGAGGAAACCCTCGGCCACCATCGACTCGCGCATCGACTGCACGATCCTGGAGCGGTCGACAAACACCTTGCGCGAGCCCTCGTTGACGATGAGGTCGACATACCGCTGCCGGTACCGGACCTCCTGGTCGGCGAGGCCGTGGAATTTCTCGGGCAGGGGCCGCAGCGCCTTGGTGAGCAGGCGCAATTGGGAGGCCTGCACGGTGAGCTCGCCCTTGTTGGTCTTGAAGAGCGTGCCCGACACCCCGAGGATGTCGCCCAGGTCCCAGTGCTTGAAGGCGTCGTGCGTCTGCGCACCGGTAATGTCGTTAGAGACGTAGATCTGAATCTTTCCCGAGCCGTCCTGCAGCGTGGCGAAGCTCGCCTTGCCCATGACGCGCTTGAGCACCATGCGGCCGGCGACCGTCGCGGAGGCTTTCTTTTCCTCCAGCGCCGGCTTATCGAGCGCGCCGAACTCCGCGGCCAGCGCGTTCATCGCGTGCGCGCGGCGGAAATCGTTCGGGAAGACCGCGCCGGCCTCGCGCAGCCTGCCGAGCTTCTCGCGGCGCTCGGCGATGATCCTGTTCTCATCGGGCTTTTCTTCCGGCCTCTCGGCCTGCAGTCCTGGCTTGTGTTCGCTCATTTCACACTCCCTGCTTC
>Ga0163146_10005010_pt1 | contig 15764 bp, 14 predicted proteins | sample OliLakLV19MP7G1_FD_148648 | JGI IMG/M metagenome (GOLD analysis project Ga0163146, IMG submission 148648) | Freshwater microbial mat bacterial communities from Lake Vanda, McMurdo Dry Valleys, Antarctica - Oligotrophic Lake LV.19.MP7.G1 | ecosystem: Environmental > Aquatic > Freshwater > Lake >...
AGCCGGGGCTCAGTGGTCCGGTCAGTGCCGTCCGACCTCCGACGACCCTCACCCGTCAAGCCTCACTTCGTTCGGCTCGCCACCCTCTCCCGCGGCGCTTCGCTGGCGGGAGAGGGGACGCTCGGGCGCGGAGAACGAGTCGAACGGGCGCGGCCCGACCACCCGGCGCACGTGACACTTCGGCCGAGCTCCAGCTCAGCAATCCAAGGAGGAGATCCCACCGCCCAACTCACGCACCCCAACTGAATCGCCGGGAACGCCGCCGCTCCCCTGCATGAGAAGTTCGTGCGTCCCCTGTCGTCGGCGGCATTTCCGGCCTGAAGAAGGTGCCGCGCACGCGGCACACCGCCCGGTCGGCGGAGCCGACCTACTCCAACAACTCCCCGCACTCCGGACAGCGCTCGCTGTAGTAGCTGCCGCGGACGTCGAAGCCGCAGCTTGGGCAGAGGCCCTTGCGGCGCATTCGCGCGGCTCGACGGTCGGCGGCGAGCTCGAAGCGATACGCGATGAATCGCGCAAGCAGCAGGAGGGTCGGGAGCAGGAGCGTCAGACCGAACCACCACAGCGCGGCATTCCCGACAAGCGCGTACCAGCGGGTTCTCACCTCGGGTGTCGTGCGCCGGAGACCTTCCGCGGCCTCCGGGTGCTTGCGAGCGAGCAGGGTTGCAATGGCGCCGCGAGCCTCCGGGTCTTCGAGCCCCGATTGAGCCGATGCCGCTGACGTGGGATCGGCGAAGGTGGCTTCGAGGGAATGCGGAGGGTTCACGACTGCCGAGTGGAGCGGCCAGCCCAGCAGTCGACTCTCATCCACCACCTCGAACTCGATGAGAAGGACCGCCCCCGCATCGAGCGATCGGGGGATCGGATCGCCACGGCCGGCAAGCGCCGCTCCCCAGCGACCGCTCGCGTCGCGGGCCACGACTCCCTGAATTGGCAGCCGCGGGGCAGAGGTCTCGACCATGGCGTGGCAGAGGAGTGCCAGAGCAATTCCCAGAAGAGGCGCCGCGAAGAGCATCGCGTCCATGAGATTGGTCCACACCGTGCGCTCCTGCCGCGCCGAGTGGTAGCGGATCTGGCGGAGGCGTTTGCGGATGACGCGGTACATCAGCAGTGTCGATGCGGCGGGCCTTGGCGAGGCGTCCGAACAGTGCCATTCTCACCACCGCGAGTGTGCGGCGAAGCCGCGCCGAGCGCTCAACGAGCCCCTACCGCCGCGTCGACCAGAACTCGGTGAGGAGCCGCCGAGCCTCCTCGCCGTCGATCAGGGCCGTCGAGGCGGCGATTGCCTGATCGAAGCGCGAGTCGTCCGCACTGCCGTCGAGTTCGTTCAGCCAGCGCTTGGTCGCCGCGAGGGCGTGTGGTCCCTTGTCGGCAAGTCGTTCGGCAAGCGATGCCGCGCTCGCGTCCAGCTCCGCGCTGTCGGGAACCAGATGGGTCGCGAGTCCGGCGCGGAGCGCTGCGGCTCCAGCGAGCAGTTCGCCCGAGAGGAGAAGCGCGCGGGTGCGTCCGGGGCCGAGCGCGGCCATGAGAGTCGGAGTGGTCACCGCGGGCGAGACGCCGATTCGATGCACCGGATACCCGAGGGTGACGCCCGGCTCGACCATGACGAAGTCGCATCCGGAGAGAAGTGCGCATCCGCCTGCCAGCGCCGGACCGCGCACTGCGGCAATCACCGGGATGTCGAGACGGCGCAGTCCGCGGATCAGCGTGCTCAGGCGTTCGATGAACTCCCGCATGAGAGTCGGCTCTTCGACCACCGCCGCGAGGTCGAACCCGGCGCAGAAGGCCGGCCCGCGCCCGGAGAGAACGAGCACACGAGCAGTTCGCGATGCACGCACGGCGGCAATCGCCGCATCGAGCAGGTCGAACATCGATCGCCCCAGGGCGTTGCGGCGAGCCGCGTCGTCCAGCGTGATGGTGACGACCGGCGAGTTGAGTGAGACGCGGAGCATCGGAAAGTCGCTCGTACCTGTCGCTCGAGCCTACTGAGCGCTCTGGAACATCCTGGCGAGACGGTGCTGGGCCTCGGGACCGGCGATGATCTCCGCGGAGATCTCGGCGGCGCGGTCGAGGATCGCATCGTCGTTGGAGCCGTCAAGTTCGTTCAGCCAGTTCTTGGTGGCCGCGAGGGCTCGCGGGCCGCCGCGGGCAAGTCGTCCCGCGAGTTCTTCGGTGGCTTCGTTCAGTGCCGACTCGGCGACGAGATGGGTCGCGAGGCCCGCGGCGTGACCGGCTTCGCCGCTCATGGTTCCACCGGCCAGCAGCATCGCCCGCGCCGGGCCTGCGCCAATCTTGCGGATGAGCCACGGGGCCACGACCGCGGGACAGACCCCGAGATCGACTTCGGGATAGCCGAGCTTGGCCTCGGGGTGAGTCAGGGCGAAGTCGCACACCACCATCAGCCCGCAGCCGCCGCCGATGGCGGCGCCCTGCACACGTGCAATCGTCGGGATGCCGAGCCTGCGGATGCGCCGGGACACTCTCGAGAGCAAACGCAGCATCTCGCCCATCGCAATCGGATCGGCCTGGACCGCCCGCAGATCCATGCCGGCGCAGAAGGCCCGACCTTCGCCGGCGAGAATCAACACGCGAGCCCGGGCGTCCTCGGCAACCCGGTCAATCGCCTCTCTTAAGGCGGTGATGAGCTCGAGTGAGAGCGCATTGCGGGCCTGGGGGCGGTTCATCGTGACCGTCACGAGGCCATCAGCCGTGGTTGTCCGAACGAGGTCTTGCATAGAGGTCGCAGAGCGTATCGAGACTCACGGCGGGGGAAGCACCTTCACCACCACGTAGGTCACATCGTCCTCGATCTTCGCAGATCCTCGGTACTGGGTCAGGGTCGACTCGATCGCCCCGGCCAGAGCCTTCGCAGTGTCGGTGGCGTGGGCGCGGATCAGCTCGCAGAGTCGCTCCTTTCCGAACATCTCGCCGGATTCGCTGCGCATCTCCCAGATGCCGTCCGTTCCGAGCACCAGAACCTGGCCCGGAACGAGATCGGCGACGACGTACTCGGTGAACTCGCAGTCCTGCATCACGCCGAGGGGGATGTCGCTTCCCTCGAGATCCATGAAGGTGTTCGTGCCCGGGTCGAAGCGGATGATCGGATCGTGACCTGCGCTGGCCCAGCGGACCGTCTTCGCACCGGGGTCGATCACCGCAAGAACGAGGGTCATGAATCGACCGTGGCGAGCGTCGGCGGCGATCACGCGGTTGACGCGAGTGAGGGCCAGGGCCAGACCGCCGGCATCGGCGGCGACGGCGCGCAGCGCCGCTCGGGCGCTGGCCATGAGGAGGGCGGAGGCGATCCCGTGGCCCATGACGTCGCCGAGGGCCACGAGCAGTCGCCCGTCGTCGACCGGGGCGAGATCGATGAAGTCGTAGTAGTCGCCCCCGGTCTCGTCGCAGTACCAACTTCGACCCGCGACTTCGAGGCCCGTCACGATTGGATCCCGTGATGGCAGCAATGCCTGCTGGACGTCCATGGCCACGGCCATCGAATTGCGAAGCTCGAGATGCTCGCGAAGTCGCGGGGCCATGGCGTTGAAGGCGGCGCCGAGCTTGCCGATCTCGTCCTCGCGCTCGATCGTCGCCTGGGCGTCGAGATCGCCGGCGGCGAGTCGCTGGGCCGCCTTCGTCAGGGAGATCACCGGGCGGGTGATGCTCCGGGCCCGCACCAGGGCGTAGGCGCCGGCGAGGGCGGCAACCACCAGGGCCACGAGTGCCTGCTGCTGGGCAAGCGCGACCATGGGTTCGTCGAACTGGGTTCGCGGCAGCGTCACGCTGACCACCCAGTCCTTCATCGTGGTGGGCGAGAACCCGACGATCCAGCGTTCGGCGCGGCTCGACGAGTCGGGGCTGCTCGAATTGATCATCGGTCGCTCGTACGACGCGGCCCCGGAGGTTCGCACGCCGCTCAGCACCGACTGCAGTTCGGGGATGCCCAGCGACTCGATGGTCGGGATGCTGAAGCGCTTGTCGGGATCGATCCGGACGATCGTCTCCGCCGGGAGCGTGCCGAAACTTCGATAGAGGCGACTCTTGTCGGGATACGCGAGGACCACGCCGTCACTGTCGGAAAGCGAGGCGTATCCGGGCGGCCGCTGCTGGACGGCGTCGAGGATCTCCCACACCCGCTTGCCCGAGAGCTTCAGCACCGCAACGCCGATGATCGGCCGCGGCGCCTCGGCGATGGCGTCTGCGTTGCCGGAGGAATCGGCGTTCGCGCCAGTCGACGTGGACTCACCGCGATCGGGCGCCGCGTGAATCGGCGCCGAGAAATAGACCCCGGGGTCGCGAGAGTTCTTTCCAACGAGCGCGCTCGAGATGTACAGCTCGCCCTTGCGGCCCCTCTGCCAGTACTCGCGGAAGGTGAGGTCCTGTCCGACATTCGCGGCGCTGGTGCTCGCCAGACCGATGCCCAGCGCGTCGGTCACGAAGATCGAGGCGAAGTCGGGATTGGTCGCGGTCACCGTGCGCAGTCGCGCCGTGACCTCGTCGAACATCTCCTTGCGGACGATCGCATTGCTCTGACAGAATCGGACGACGCGATCGTCGACCGTCGCCTGGAGAAGGGAACGCTGCGTATCGACCAGAAGCTGATCGAGCTGGGCCGCAGTCACCTGGGCGACCAGTTCAAGGTTGTGTCGGGCCTCTTCCTCGAGCGCGGCTCGGCTTCGCGAGGAGGTGAGCCAGAGGGCGATGCCCAGAGGAATCAGCGCCGCGATCAGGAGGTCGCAGGAGATCCGCACCGTGAGCGGCCACGAGCGAGGGCGGAAGAGTCGTCGCATCACACCGAAAGCGTACTCGCGCTTTCATCCGGTGAGTGGCTCGGCGCCTCCTCGAAGCAGGGATGCACGCCGCCGCGGGCCGTGGCGAAGTGCTCGAGAAGGCAATCGACGTGGTGAAGGGGTTGATAGCGGACACTCGGGTCGAATCGAATGTGAAGTGACCGCTGCGGCGCGGGCACCGGTGCCGTGCGGTCACGGATGGAAGGGTTGACGAGCGACCGGCGCGAATCTCGTACACTCGCTCACCATGTCGGTTGCCGCCATCGAGTTCATCGGTGGAGTCGTCCTCCTGCTTCTTGGCGGGCGGCTGCTGGTCTCGGCGTCAATCGACGCGGCCAGACGGCTTCGCGTCTCGCCGTTGGTGGTCGGGCTCACTCTGGTGGCCTGGGGCACCAGCGCACCGGAGCTTGCCCTCAACGTGATTTCGGCGTTCCGGGGTCGCGGCGACCTGGCCATCGGCAACATCGTCGGGGCCAACATCTGCAACATGGCCCTCGTGCTCGGGATCTGCGCGCTCATCAGGCCGCTCGTCGTGGAGGCGCGGCTGATTCATGTTGAAGTGCTGCTCAACGCGGTGATCCTGACGCTGATGGCGGCGCTCTCGCTGGCCTCGAGCTACGCAACCTGGGCGGCGGGCCTCATGTTCGGAATCTTCGGGGCCTACAGCATGTGGACGATCATGGCCGCCCTTCGGCACAGTGATCGATCGCTGGCGCCTCACGAGAGTCCCCTTGGCCCCAACCCCATCCAGTCGACCGTGCCGATGGGATGGCCTCAGATCGGCGTCTGCTTCGCCGGCGGTCTCGCTCTGCTCGCCACCGGAGGCTCGTTTGCAAGCGACGGGGCCTCGGACATCGCCGTGGCCCTGGGCGTGCCGCCCGCAGTCGTCGGCGTGACGGTCGTCTCGATTGGAACCACGATGCCGGAGATCGTCACCGGCGTCATCGCCGTCCGCCGCGGCCAGGCCGACCTGGCGATGGGCAACGCCATCGGATCGTGCCTCTTCAACGCCGGCGCCATCTTCGGACTGACTGGCCTGGTGGCGGCGCCGCAGGTGGGTGCGACCTTCGCGGTCCCGTTGGGCTACATGGCCCTGCTGGCGATTGCCCTGGTGGTGATGAGCCGATCATTCAACCGCACCATCTCGCGACTGGAGGGCGCGATTCTGCTGAGTTCGTATGTCGCCTTCCTCGCCCTGATCGCCGCAATCGTGCTGACCGGGCGGACGAGCTAGGCGAGCAGTCGGCTCGCGGGTGCCGCGTCTTTGTGGGTGTCACGCAACGCCGTGAACGAATCACGGCCCCAGCGGCCCCGAGCCTGGAACTCGCCGAGCTGGGGCTGGGCGAGACGCTGGTGCGCGCAACATCCGTGCACGTCGACCATGCTCGCCAGACTTTCGTCACCTCCGTGCTCCATCCTTCCTGCGCACGACGCGAAGGACCTCGTCCATGGAGATCCGTGTCACTTCGGTCTTCGCTCAAGTGGGCGAATCGCCGTTCTTCACGGCGACCGGCGTCGCCGTACGCCGAGCTGGGGCTCGGCGAGACGCTGCGGGCGTGATTCGTTCACGGCGTTGGGTGGCACGCCCTCTCTGGGTGCCACCCAGGATCGCCGCGGCGTACGAGAGCGAGTGTGCGGCCGGAGGCCGAGGGAGCGTAATTCTCGAAGCGCACGTGCCCAGCGCGCAGCGCTCGGGCCCGCTCAGCCCGCCGGGCTTTGCCCGCCGCGGCGTACGAGAGCGAGTGTGCGGCCGGAGGCCGAGGGAGCGTAATTCTCGAAGCGCACGTGCCCAGCGCGCAGCGCTCGGGCCCGCTCAGCCCGCCGGGCTTTGCCCGGCGCGGCGTACGAAAGCGAGTGTGCGGCCGGAGGCCGCAACCGAGCGCTCAGAAAGCAGGCCGAACGGAGCGCTCAAAAAACCGTGTCCTCGTCACTCGGCGGCGGCGACTTCTGATCAGGCGCGTCGAGGAGGTCGCGGATGAGTTCGAGCCGGTTCACCACCAGGGCCATCGAGTCCGGACGGTCCTTCTCGTCGACCTGCACGCAATCCAGAATCTGCTTCGAGAGCAGCGGGTGAATTCGGGGGTTCTTGACGTGTGGCGGGACCGGCGGTTCGAGACGATCGGCATCGATTGCGCCGCTGTAGAGACCGTCGCGATCATCCTTGGGCGGGAGCGCGGTGGGGATGACCTCGCCGAGGAGGATCCAGTACATGGTCGCGCCGAGGTTGTAGATGTCGGTGCGCGGCGAAATGGCGCTTCGGTGGGCCTGCTCCGGGGCCATGTACCCGGGAGTTCCCTGGATCCGCTTCTTGACCAGGCCGATCCGACAGGCCTGCCCGAGATCGATCACCTTCACCACACCCTCGTCGGTGACGAGGATGTTGGTCGGCTTGATGTCGGCATGCACGAACCCGCGGCTGTGCATGTGGGCCAGAGCCCTCCCCGACTGGATGAAGATCTCGACCGCCTGGCGCTGGTTCTTGGGCAGCCGTCGATCCACGCTGGTGGCGTCGACCAGCTCCATCAGGAGACCGATCTCGGTCGTGCGAAAGAGCTTGCGGTTGCGGACGATCTTGAAGGTCCCGCGAACATTCTCGTGGCTCAGCTTGCTGCCCACGGCGTGTTCGTTCTCGACCTGCTCGATGAAGCGGTCGTCACGTTCGGTCTTCTTGACGACGTGCTTGAGCGCCCAGACCTGCTTGGTCTTGGGATCCTGGACCGCATAGATGTCCGACGCGGCGCCGGTGCCGAGCTTCGCCAGCACCCGGTATCCAAAGAGCGTCGTTCCAGTGCTCATGCAGCAGACGGGAGAAAGAGAGCGGACACCCCGGAGGCTGTTGCCGCGGGAGCGAGAGAGATCGGACGTTCCAGCCTCGATGGAGGTTTGGGTTGTGTTCGCCGGACGACGAACCATCCGGCAGGGCGACGGAGAGAGATGATTGGAGCCGACGCCGCCCGGCTGGCAGCCGCGAAGCATGGTACCAACGACGGCGTCCCGTGCACGGACCCCCGAACTTCCGGGTGTGGTCCGGGCCGGCGAGCGCGGTCGCTCAACGAAGAAGCTGCGACTCGAACTCCGCGACCGGGAAGAAGCGGCCGGGGCTGCTCACCGCAGCGACATCGGCGTGGAGCCGCACGGCGCTGGCGGAGATGTCCAGTTCCTGCTGGAGTCGGCGGACGAGACTCACCAGTTCACGCATCTGGCGCTCGGTGAAGGGCCGGCGATCGCCATTCCCGACCAGGCAGATCCCGATGGCGTGCTCGTTGTGCCAGTCGCTCTTCGCTCCGCCTGCGTGGGCCCCGGGCTGCTGGAGGTTCCAGCGGGAGCCGACGAAGACCGCCCCGTCTCCCAGACCGTGGCCGTTTCCGATCACGAAGTGGTAGCCGAGGCTCGCATAGCCGAAGGAGAGATGCTCGCGCTCGATCGAATCGGCGTCACCGACCGGTCGCCCGGAGTGATGCACGACGATGCCCTTCCAACGCTGCGAGTCGAGGACCGCCTGGCTCGGAGCAATCGGGTCGGTGGATCGCACAGTCGGGGCCACACCTGCGGCGACGATGCCCCGCGGCCCCGACTCGTCGCCCAGGATGAGCAGACCGGTCACGAGGGTCATCGAAGCCGCAAAGACGGCCCAGACGGTTCGTGTTCGGCGTGTCGTTCGGCGAAGCATGGTGCGGAATCTCAGAAGGGCCCAGGTGTGGGCGTGGAAGCCGAACGCGAGGGTAGGGTCGTGTATCGGCAGAACACGCGAGTTGTCCCAAAAGGCGCGCTGGAAAATTCCTGCGCAGCACAACTTTGGATCCTGACGAGCCGATCAGGCGCTCTCGCGACCGAGGCGGGCCCGCAGCGCCGGACGCGGGCGTCCGAAGACGTCTGGTTCCTCGGTCGGTCGGTAGCGGCTTCGCATCCGATCGTGAAGCTCGAACTGGGTGCGCGGCGTGTCTTCGGGGAAGAGCGGCTTCTGGCACGCTCCGAGCAGTGTCGACCCCGCCGCGATGCACAGGAGCGCGATGAGCCGGCGACCGCGTTGTCCGGCCAGAGGCCCGAGTCGACGCATGGCCGCGAGTATACGAAAGCGATGTGGCATGCATGGTAGATTCAGCGTCCGATGCGTCCCGTGCTGCTCACCGCCACTGCTCTCCTCTTCTCGGGTTGCACCGTGACCGCCCTCGCTCCGACCGAGGCCGACGACTCGCGGGCCCGCGCTCAGGAGCTCGAACGAGAGGCGGATGACCTGCGCGTGCGAGTTCAGGAGCTCGAGACGGCGCTCGCCGCGGCGACCCGCATGGGGAGTGCTTCCGCCGAGGTCCTGGCACGCGCCCCCTTCGCGGCGGAGGTTGCCATCGGTCGCCACTCGGGACTTGTCGATCAGGCTCGAGACGGACGTTTCGAACTCGTGCGGATCTACCTCGAGCCGCGCGACGCTCGAGGCAACGCGGTGCAGGTGGCCGGCACCGTGACCGCCGAAGTGGTGTGGGTCGTCGATGGCGAGTCCCGAGTGGCGGGACGCATCTCCCTCGCTCCGGCCGAAACCAGCGCAGCCTTCCGCGGCGGATTTCTCGGAGCGTTCTATCTGCTCGAGGTGCCGGTCGACCTCGAGCAGAATCCCGCGGCCTCGTGCCTGATCCGAGTGCGCGTCGATGACGGCCTCACAGGGCGCGAGCTGCGGGCCCAGCGGAGCCTGAACGTGGCGCGTGAGATAGAACTCGCGCGGCGGGCGGTTGCTGGCGCCGATCGCTCACGCGAGTGACTTCGTGACCAGGTGAGGGTGGTGGCCGAGGCCGCAGCGTGCCGCCGCTGAACGATGAGACTGGCCGCAGTTGCTGGCCGCAGTTACTGGCCGCAGTTGCTGGCCGCAGTTACTGGCCCAGCTTCCAGTCGGGTCCGGTCGCGGCATCGGACCAGCGGCGCATGTCTCTCACTTCGCCGTCGTCAAGGGTGCCGACATGTCCGTCGAGGAAGGCGAAGGCGGCGCGGCGCTTCTGCAGGCGCATCGAGACGAACCCCCAGGTGCTGGCGGGTGCCGCGGGATCCCACGTCTGGTTCCAGTCGCTCCCGGGCATGCGCGGCGGCTGAATCTTGAAGTACCCCTCGATGATCGGCGGCGCGCCGGGTTCATACGGGGCGTTGGTGCGAGCCGATCCGAAGACGATGAGCTGCGCCGGCCGCTTCGCCTGCGAGAGTCGGGTCAGATAGAACTTTCCGTAGAGGGCCGCGTACGCGGCGTTGTGCCCCAGCCCCGCGGCGCTGCTGTCCCCTCCGAGAAAGACGCTGTTGAGGCCAAGTGAGGGATACAGGCTCACGAAATAGGAGAACTGGGAGGTGTAGCGGAGATCCTCGAGGAGGAACGGATCCTGCACCAGACCCTCGAGCTGGAAGTCCAGGTACGGCGCCAGCCTCCACGGCCAGCGGTGCGCGGTCTGGCCGGTCAGCTTCTTGCCCTTCTCATCGGCGGCGGGCAAGGCCGGATTGAGGCTGTAGAAGCCGGGCATGAGCAAACCGCGGTTGTCGGTGGCATAGGCCGTGTAGGCGGCGACGAGCTGGCGGCCGAGGGACAGCTCGAGGGTCGCGGTCGAGGCGCCGCGGGCGTACTTCGCGGCGGTGAGGATCACCCCCAGCAGCAGCACGATGATGGCAATCACAACCAGGAGCTCGACGAGCGTGAAACCTCGGGAGCGGTCAGAACGGAGAGAGAGAGTCGTTGCCATTCGAGGAGGAGTCAGAGGAGGAGGCGGGCAGCGAGCGGGCTGGTGCGAAGAGAGACTCATATCGCGTCCAGTCGGTGGAAAGTAGTTGCGACTGAGTATCAGTTGCAAGTATAACCAGACACGTTCCAGGTCGACAGAACCTGATTCGTCCGGGGGGGCGAATCGGTTGAGTCCATGTTCGGTGCTTTTCAACGTTTCCCTCTCAGGAGTGCCTGCCGTGAGTTCCCCCTTCCGTTCCCGCGCAGCGCTGCTCGCCGCAGCCCTTGCCATTCCCGCCGGCGTGCTCCACGCTGGATCGCCAATTGTCGTCCTGCGTGAGCAGCCGGTCATCGACCAGTGGGTCTATCCCTTCTCTTCGAACCCCGGGACCAGTCCCTTCGCCTCGGTCTTCGCCTCCAAACTCCCCGAGGGCTTCACCACCCTCTTCGACAATCGCGACGGCCAGGCTCTGGTGGTCTTCGATGTGCTCGGGGCCGCTCCGCGGGGCACCCAGCTCGTGTCGGCCCGCGTGCTGATGCGCACCAACACCGACAACACCTTTCAGTTCGACCCGACCCCGGATTCGTACACCACGTGGCTGCTCTCCGACGAGGAGGGGTATGAGCCCGATCGCGACCCAGGTCGGGCGATCGAGCTCTTCGGTGTCGGCCTCCGCAACGGCCTCGGCCCCCTCAGCTTCAGCGAGGCGATCCCCTTCTCCTTCGTCGGACCATTCGGGCAGCACATCCGCAACGCCCATCCGATTGCCTTCAACAGCCCGCGCGTCGACCTCGACGTCTCCAACAACGTGCAACTGGCATTCGATCCGGTCGCCTTCGCCGTCGGCGATCTTCCGGAGCTCGCCCCGGGCGATCTGGTTCCGGTGGGCAGCGACGTGGTGTTCGACCTCGATCTCGATGATCCGCAGATCCGCGGGTACGTCGAAGCATCGATTGCCCAGGGTCGACTCTTCCTCGTGGTCGCCTCGCTCTTCGAGACCGAGCAGCAGGGCTCCGGCACCTTCCCGTCGTTCTTCACCAAGGAGAACGCCCTGGTCGTGGGAGGCGTCGAACGTTGTGGACGACTCGAACTCGTCTTTGACGACGAGGCCGGGCTGGTCGGCGATCTCGATGGCGACGGTGCTGTGAATGGCGCCGATCTGGGACAGCTTCTCAGCGCCTGGGGAGAGTGCCCCGGCTGCCCCGAAGACCTCGACGGTGACGGTTTCGTCGACGGAAGCGACCTTGGCACGCTGCTGGCAAACTGGACTGGTTGATCGCGAGTTCACCGAGCCGCCCCCGCGGATCGACCGACTGAAGCCTGGGAGCGTGCGCACCGGCGGCGGCGCGGACGGTGCAACGAGGGCGGCGGTCCTACTGTCGGCGACGGGTCACGACCCGCGTTCCGCCCCGTGATTCGTTCAGAGAAGAGAGCAGCAGGATGTGCCCAGGCTTCGAAGGAGCCTGCAAGAAGCGCCCCGGCACTCCCTGTTGATTCCGCGATTCCCATGCCCAGCACCACCGTCGCCCCCCGCCGTCCCCAGCATGAACTCGGTTCCGAGGCCCTCACCGCGGGCATCCGGGTCACCGTTCGGCCGCAGTACCTGCAGAATCAGTCGAAACCGGCGATCAAGCAGTACCTCTTCCTCTATCACGTGACCATTCGCAATGAGGGCGGCTTCGCGGCGAAACTGCTTCGTCGCCACTGGACGATCGTGGATGCCGAGGGCGATCGCCGCGAGGTCGATGGTGAGGGCGTGGTCGGACACACGCCGCATCTCCAGCCCGGCGAACACTTCGAGTACGCCAGCTACTGCCCCCTTCCGACCCCTTGGGGCACCATGGAAGGTCGCTACGAGTTCACGCGCGACGACGGAGCGGCCTTCAACGCGGAGACCGGGCGGTTTTACTTGGTGAGCGCTCCGTAGCGGCCTTCGGCAAGTGATTTGAGCGCTCGGTTCGTCCCTCCGGGCCGACACTCGCTTTCGTACGCCGCGCCCGGCAAAGCCGGGCGGGCTGAGCGACGGGTTTGAGCGCTCCGCAGCGGCCTTCGGCCGCAGGGTCGCTCTTGTGGGGTCGGGCCGCGGGCGGAGTTCGTCCTGGCGTCACCGCGCGGGTTTCAGCTCTGGGGTTGCTTCGTCGCAGGGAGCAGCGCGTCCAGCGTGCGGACGAGAAGCCGCTTCGTCGCCTTGATTCCCTCGGGCTCGCTCAGCCTCGATCCTTCGTACTCGATACCGATGTGGTCGCGGTATCCCGCGTCGAGCACGATCCTGAGCATCTTCCCGTAGTCGGTTGCGGTCTCGTCGCCGGCTTCGTTGAAGTCGTGGCTCTTGGCGCTCACGCCCTTGGCGAAGGGCATCAGTTCCGAGACGCCCGCGTAGCGGTCGTACTGCACGCCGCCACCGAGATCGAAGTTGCCGAAGTCGGGAAGCGTGCCGCAGCGCGGATGGTCGGCGGCCTTGATGGTCTGGGCCAGCCACTTGCCATTGGAGGAGAGCCCTCCGTGATTCTCGACGATGACGTTGAGGCCGCGCGATTCGCCGAGCAGGCAGAGCTGGTGGAGCCCCTCGGCGGCGCGGTCGCGCTGCTCGTCCCAGGAGCCTTCGCTCTGGGCGTTGACGCGGATCGAGTGGCACCCCAGTCGCTTGGCCGCATCGAGCCAGGGCTCGTGCTTCTCAACCGCAATCCGCCGCTTGGCCGGGTCGGGATCGCCGAGGGCACCGAGTCCATCGCACATGATGAGCAGGCTCCGCACGTTCTGATCATCGCCGCGGCGACGAAGCTCGGTGAGCCACGCTTCGTCCCGCACCTTGGGGACGAAGAAGCTGTTCACGTACTCGACGGCCTCGATTCCGTAGTCGCGCCGGGCAACCAGGGGGAAGTCGAGCGGATCGATCGTGCCGGCCCCGAAGGCCCGGTGCAGCGACCATTGGGCGAGCGAGATGGACGGGCGCTTCGCGGGAGTGGCGAGAGCGTCTGTGGGACGAGCAGGCGCGGGAGAGAGCGTTCGCGCGGTGCTGCCCGGGGCGGCCGCCGTCGTGATCCGCGGGAGAAGGCTCGCCCCGAGCCCGGCGGCGGCGGCCATGAGGATGTCCCGGCGACTCGGTCGAGTGGTCATGCCCCGAGCGTACCCGCACCCGCCGCTGCGTTGTCCCGGTCCGACGGGCCCTCGCGAAGCGGCCACGCGTGCCGGTTCTGCGTTTCGGGGTTCTGCGTTTCGGGGTCGGGGTCCTCGCTCCCCGCAGCCCGCGTCATTTCAAGAGGAAAACGTTGACACCCCGGGGTCGGCTCATACAGTCGATTCAAACACATGTTTAAACCGCAGCCCAGACGCCCCGCTCGCCGGGACCCATCGACCGAGCGCCGCCCGGCGCGGTCTCGGGTCGGCGCCCCGTCGATCGAGGCTGCGGACACGCGGCGGCGGCTTCTCGAAGCGGCCGGCGAGGTCTTCGCGGAGCGCGGGTTCCGCAGCGCCACCGTGCGCGAGATCTGCAGCCGGGCCGGCGCCAACATCGCCGGCGTCAACTACCACTTCCACGACAAGAGTTCGCTCTATTCGGAAGCTCTGCGGCACGCCCACCACTGCGCAATCGAACGCCATCCGCCGACTCTCGACACCACGCCAGGCGACCCGCCCGAGCGGCGCCTCGAGGCATTCGTGACCAGCTTCCTTCGCCGCGTGCTTGACGAGGGTCGACCCGCATGGCACGGCCGGCTCATGTGCCGCGAGATGAACGAACCCAGCCCCACGCCGGCGCTCGACGACCTGGTTCGCGATCAGATCCAGGGGCACTTCACCGCACTGGTCGGCATTCTGCGGGAGATCGCCCCGATGACCGGGGACGAACGGCTGCGTCTCTCGGCCATGTCGACCGTGGCCCAGTGCCTGCACTTCCGCTTCGCCCGTCCGGTGATCGATCGGATGTTCCCGGGTCGCTACGGACACGCCGAGATTGCGCTCCTGGCGAATCACATCACCAGCTTCACCACCGCGGCGCTTCGGGGCATGCCTCCAGCCCCTTCAGCCCCTCCAGCAACGAAGCGGTCCGCACGCAGCGGAGGGCGCCGATCATGATGCGGGTTGCCATTCGGATGCTCATGGGCGACCGGGCCAAGTACCTCGGCATCGTCATGGGGCTGACCTTCGCGGCGCTCCTCATGACCCAGCAGATGTCGATCTTCGTCGGGCTGATGAGCCGGACGTATGGCTTCATCGCCGACACCGGACTGCCGGACATCTGGGTGATGGATCCCAAGGTTCAGCAGATCGACGATCTCAAGCCGATGCAGGACACCGAGCTCTACCGCGTGCGCGGGGTCGAGGGCGTGGAGTGGGCGACTCCGCTCTACAAGGGACTCCTCAAGGCTCGCCTCTCGGATGGCACGTTCCAGACCTGCAACGTGATCGGTCTCGACGACGCGTCGCTGATCGGCGGTCCGCCGGAGATGATCGAGGGTTCGCTTGCCGACCTGCGCCGCGCCGAGTCGGTGATCGTCGATGAAGTGGGGGCTCGCGGGAAACTGGCGAAGCCACCGACGGAGCCCGGCGGAGCCCCGACTCCGCTGCGCGTCGGCGACACCCTCGAGCTCAACGATCACCGCGCCATCGTCGTTGGCATCTGCCGCGTCTCGCGCACCTTCCAGAGCCAGCCGGTGGTCTACACCACCTATAGCCGGGCCACCACCTTTGCCCCGCGCGAGCGGAAGCTCCTGAGCTTCATCCTGGTGAAGGCCAGCGAAGGAGTGGACCCCGCGGTCCTCCGCGAACGCATCCGCGCGGCCACCGGGCTGGCGGCATACACCGGCCGCGAGTTTCGCTGGCTCACGGTGAGCTACTTCCTCAAGAACACCGGCATTCCCATCAACTTCGGCATCTCGACGCTCCTGGGACTGATCGTCGGCACCGCCATCGCCGGGCAGACCTTCTACAACTTCACGCTCGACAACATCCGCCAGTTCGGGGCCTTGAAGGCGATGGGCGCAGGCAACTTCCTGCTCCTTCGGATGATCCTGATCCAGGCCTTCACGGTGGGTCTGATCGGCTACGGCCTCGGCGTCGGAATCGCCTCGCTCTTCGGAACAAGCGCGGGTCGCACCGAACTCGCCTTCCTGCTTCTCCCCGAGATTCTGGTGATCGTCGGGGGCGCGGTGCTGGTCATCTGCTGTCTCAGTGCCCTTCTCAGCATGGTCAAGGTGTGGCGCACCGAGCCTGCAATCGTCTTCAAGGGCTGAGCCCGTTTCCTCACTGAGCGCCATGGTCGCATCAACCAACCCCAGCCCCAGCCCCAGCC
>Ga0163146_10005013_pt1 | contig 15760 bp, 9 predicted proteins | sample OliLakLV19MP7G1_FD_148648 | JGI IMG/M metagenome (GOLD analysis project Ga0163146, IMG submission 148648) | Freshwater microbial mat bacterial communities from Lake Vanda, McMurdo Dry Valleys, Antarctica - Oligotrophic Lake LV.19.MP7.G1 | ecosystem: Environmental > Aquatic > Freshwater > Lake >...
GTTTAAAACGTACTGTATTGGAATTCGTAAGGTTTGTCTAGTGAATAGAAAACATTTGATCCCAAAGACAATCAGGTGGACATCTTCTCTGTCATGGATCCCAAACCTCAATTGTAACGGAGTGCCTGCATGTTTCGACGTCCTCGTGCACAGAGGGGCGCCTACCGTAGCTAGCTAGCTACATGGGGAATGAATCTATTCTTCCTTCCTGTTCCGTCTACCCTACTCCAGTACTCTAGCTGGTAGAGAGAAAGACAGGATGAAGATTCGATGGGACAGTCTGCGTCTATCAATCCTCGATCACAGTTTCGACATTTTCGCCTCTGCAAGTGGAGTGAGGTGATAAGTTGCCCGTGATGCAGTGAGATGCATAAATTCCTGTTGAAATGCATGCCGGTACTGTACAGTACGAAGTATGACCTACTGCTACTAATAGTACATACAGTACGACGTACCAGCTGTATCGGACCAGTGAGTCGACTATTTCTGCTGCTCCAGTTCTATCTAGCTATCTAGCTACTAGCTAGTAGTTCTCCGCTAACACAGAGATGCGATATTCATGTGCAGTTGCGGGATTGAAATTAAAAATGTCGCAGTGACATAGATTATGTCCTTGTGACACGCATTTGAGTGCCGGTTATTAATCAGATATCCCGCGCGATATAAACGGGCGTTATTTTGTACAGTATCATTATAACGCGCGTGATAACTGATTAACAACCGGCACTCAGTACGACTTCTATGACGTCACTAAATTAACACGTATTACAGTATGAAAAATTCAATCACGAGTAAATCTTCAGCACACCGTGGTTTATAGACCATGCACACAGTGTGTGGTACTACTAGTACAGCACTTAAGCCACCCTGCCTGCCACCAACCACTAGCTAGCACAATAGAAATCAGGTTGCGGTTTCGGTCGTGGCATATCACCAGAACCTAAATTGAGTAAAATGGATACTGTATTTGGTATGTAACATGTTGAAGCATTAGTAGCCATGAGGACAGTTATCTTGCTGACGTGGGTTTGTCGTGGATTGTTTGATAAGGTTACTCATACACGTCATCATCGGCGAGGTCCTGAACCCAAAAGAATCTCGTCCTTTATTTTTTTAACACTCCACAACGTGGACACAATCAGCATAAACCAAATCCAGCCACCAGCCACCGGCATCTCGAGATCAAGACACGAAGAGTCCGCCAGCACAGCACATCATATGGATTCTCCAAGCCTCGAAAAGTCCTCTATTACAATAGCAAAGAGTTGAGTAGCCAGTTTTATCGAGAGTCCGAGGCAGAAGTGATGTTGTAGATTTACGGGTTTTGTCCCTCTTATTCTTGCTTCATTTCTTTTTCTTTTAATCTCCATTATTGATGCGCCATCATGTGTGCACATGAACAAGAAAAGGCAGCCGAGGACGACGAACCCAAACTAGTCGTTCCCCTTCTTCGTCGTTATGAGGAAGAAAAGACGATTCAAGCAGTATGGCAGGCCGTTAGAGATGGCATGCATGCCAAGCAGGTGGTATTGGTAGGAGGAGTGGGTGGTACGGGCAAATCGACGCTGGTGGCAAATTCCTTGCCACAAGCATCCCACACTTCTTCTACCAGTACTCGATCATCGTCGTTTGTGAGTGCCAAGACCAAGTTTGATCCCTCCCTCCACCAGTCAAGTAGTAGCAGTGGTGGTGTTTGTGAAGCTTTGAGGGCCTTGTTTGCCGATTTGGTGGCGTCGTGTGCCGAGAGCAGTAACATGCCGTGTCGAGAAGCGGTTCGAAAGGCCTTGTCTACCAAACAGGGACAAGTCTTGACGGCCTTTGCCAGTGACAGTTACAGTGACCCCAAACCAAACCGTAATGTCATGGATGCCACGTCTCGTCGTCACTTGTCCATGGAAGAGGATGAAGAAGAAGAAGAAGACAAGGATGTGCCAGATGTGGAGGAGAGTTCTATGAGCAGTGACGACTCCAGTAGGAGTATCAAGCTGTCCAAAGATAACTGGTTGATCTTGTCCACGACTCTGCGGACGTTTCTACGAGCTGTATCCTCGGTGATACCCGTCATTTTGGTTCTAGATGATGTGCATTGGGCGTCAGATGAAGCATTGGAACTTTTGAGTGCCGTCTTGGCAGATTCCAAGCTTGATAAATTATTGGTGGTGGCCACCTTTCGGGTCAAGGATGACACTGTAAATCCAAATTTTGAAACTTGGATGAGCAAACTGCAAGAAAAAGAACTTGCTGACAATAACAAATCTGGCACGGATTCAGATAACACTACTGAGGAAGACAACATTGCTCCAGAAGAAACAGCTTTGACGACCATCTCTGAAACGGAAACAACCAACCCATTGTGTCAAACCATTTCTTTGGAAAATTTGAAGGAATCTCAAATCCAAGAGATTCTAGCCGAAGCGACCAAGCAGTCCCCGGATCGCGTGGCCCCTTTGGCCGCTACAGTTCTACAATTTACAGGTGGCAACCCCTTTTTTATCAAACAATATCTGGAAACACTCCGAGAAAATGAAATGTTGATGTATCAGTGGAACACCCTGCAGTGGACTTGGGAGGATGTCGAAATCATCAAAAAACGTTCCTCCTTTACCGACGAAGGTGTCGTACAAACACTGGCACGGCGGATTCACAAACTTCCACTGGACGTCCAAACTACTTTGAGCATTGCGGCTTTTTTTGGGACCTATTTTGATATCCGAGCACTCAGAATCGCTGCCACACTCATGAACGATCAGGGCTCCTATAAGGAAGAATCCGTGGATGAGTGTTTGGCACTGGCATGTCGCGGAGAGTTCCTAGTGCAAATCAATGCGCACGCCTACAAGTTTTCGCACGACATTATTCGATTGGCGTCATATGGTATTTTACCAGAGGATCCCGAAATTTTGCACCGATGGTTCTGGAACATTGGGACAGCATTGCTGGAACAAGCAGAGACTGCATCGTTGCTACAGGAAGAGGATGCCATTTTCTTTGCTGCGATCGATCTCGTCAATGATGGCTCCGAAAGCTGTCTCGCAGAGACAGGCAAGGAGGCAGCTACTACTATGAGAGTCAAACTGGCCAAATGGAATCTCAAGGCGGCACAAAGGGCAAGTAAATTGTCTTCCTTTGTACCCGCCACGAGCTACCTTGAAACCGGACTTTTGGCCTTGGGTTGCTTCGGTGATGGCAGTGGACCTGGTTGCAACAGCTCGGCAACAGAGGACGAGGACATCGACTATGGATGGACGTCGCTGGATGGGGCTTGCAAACTGGCCATAAAGCTTTATGACTTGTATTCTCAGACTTTATTTTGTGCTGGAAGGATTGAAGAAAGCATGAAAGCGGCCCAACTGGTAGTTGACAATGCTGTCACTACCAAGGACAAACTTCGAGCTCTTTCCGTCTTGGTGCAGGGCCAATACGCAAGTCACGATGAAGACAGGCTGGTGACGTTTTGCATCGACGTGTTGGCAAAGCTTGGAGAAAGGATACCAAGGAGTCCTAGCCATCTCCATTGCCAAATGGAGTACACAAAGATGAAACGTAAGCTGAAGAAAATCTCCGACGCTGACGTAATGTCCCTTCCGCTAATGACCAACGGCGACAAGGAAGCAGCCGTTTCTATCATGGCCTATATGGTGCTACCAATCAGCGATACTGTACCACTGTGTTTGTTTATTGTCTGCAGAATGATTCAAATTATTCTGAAGCATGGAATCTCGCATAACTCTCCCGAGGGATTTGCTTTGGCTGCGATGTTCCTGGCAGGTAATAGCCATGACATCAAGACGGCATATCGTTTGGGTCGCCTCGCCGAAGACCTAACTGAAAAACGACTCGGAGGGGCAAATGGAAACGCTGTTCAGGCCTATCATATGCTTGCAATTGGTAGCAAGTGGTGGTTAGAGCCGATACCGCAGTGCTTGGACCTATACATCAAAGCCAACGAGGTAAGCATGAACTGTGGAGAGGTGGGGCGTGCTTTCCAAAACTCTGTTGGTTATTTGATCAACTATTTCTACTCCGGGCTTGCGCTGGAGCCTCTTCTAGAGGACATCGAGAAATTCTCGACACAGTACGTGGAGTACAATCAAATACCCTACTTCTGCATAGTAGCTCCGCTCTGGCAATGTGGTAAGTATTGCATTCGTTGGGCGGTTCCGTTTCCCCATGCGCCTCCTCACGCGACTGCTCAATCCCAATCGATTTTACGTCAAGTATTAAATATGACTGGAAGGTCAAAGAATCCTTTATGCATTGAGGGAGGCGATGTCTTGGCACGTATGCGGGCCCTGAATGGCGGCAAAGAGGCGGGGAAGCAATCGATTCAATCCTACAATATGCAACTTGCCTTCTACGTAGGCGATCTACCGAAGGCAACCGAGGTAAGACGTATGACATAGTGCATTGAAGGTTTTGCACGCATGGATGCATTCTCAGTTTAATTATCTTTCTGCAGTTTGCTGAGGCTCTTACTGATGCGGATCCAGGAATAATGAAGAGCAGTTTCTGGTTCCTCTCTCGAAGATTCTTTTTCCGGTTGATCGCTATAAGCAATTACAAATTGACACATAAGTTAAAACACAAGACGAAAGCGATGAAAGAACTTCGTTTCTTTCGCATGCTTGTAAAGCAAGGTGCAATCAATTTGGTTCATAAGTTGCAGCTCCTTGAAGCCGAGATGATGGCTGCTGCCACACCAGACAAAAAGATGAGAGGAAAAGAAGAAGAAATATTCCAGCTGTATGACAACGCGATAGTTTCCGCAACACGTAGTGGGATTGTTCAGGACGGCGCACTCGCCAACTATCTTTGCTTTCAGTTCATCCAAACAAGGGCTGTCAAGACACAATTAGCCACAAATTACTTTGAGCGATCTTTTGAGATGTGGCTGGCATGGGGTGCTTGGGCTGTTGCTAAGTCTCTGGCGAGCCGCCACCCTCTGATGCTTTACGAAGGATCGTCATTGTCAGCCTCTTTGAACTGTGGATCTCGCTCTTCGAAACTTGGTTTGCGGAGCCGACCACGATTCGATGCAAGGCTGTCATTGCAGCACCAAGTGTTGGCACTTTAGTGATGGTTTCCACCGATCACTAGCAATTTTTGTGTGCAGACTTCCTATCCACTCGCGAGTGTCCTCCTACCGTCCCTCTCTGTCTCAAGCCAAAAATACCAAGCCAGCCGATCCGAGTATCACATGGAAACCAACTAGCTATCACTTCAGGCTAGCAAGCAACCTATACACAAGGTTCGTTCTGACTCGGGCAATGTACGGTGGTGGGTTTTTTGAAGGAAAGCCAGGACGGCGTGGGATATCCTTCGAGATAATGTTTGTTACTGTGACACAAACGAAGCTCTGCTCCAAGGAAACATAAATTCAAAACAGCAGCCCTGGAGCAAGCAACGCACAGTTACTCGTAGCTACTGGCGCCGGCATCAAAAGAGCTATGTACAATACCGCACTTGTTAGCCAGCTCGTCTATAAGATTGGCTCTCTCTATTTGTAGGTTGGATGCCAGTAGGGCAGATATATAGTGAGCCAATCAGCAAAGAATGCGGCACCGACAGCGAAGCTCCTGGTGTCCTTTTGATTCTAACTCACTTGGGAACAAGATGGCCGCAAAATTGTAACCGCCCTTAGATGTTCGACGGTTCCTCTCCACGAGACCTTTCTCAACACCAGTCACCCACCCATAAAAAACTGAAAATAATAAATATACAATTGGCTAGTAATTTACGCGACCGTGGGTGACAAATCTCGGACCAGAACCATAACGAAAATACTTCAGTTCTTAGCTCTCCAAAATGGCAACACATTCGGCCACATCCTTTTGTTGCTTGAATGCCTCGACAATTTGTTCCAATTTGTCCTTGTTGTCTCTGAGCATCAAGTAGGATGTCAGCGCTCCCCATCGCGTCAAATCCTGTTGCGCTTGAGCACCAATGAAATCATCGGCTTTTCGGAAAATTTGTTCCAATTCCATCAAATCCTGTTGGGCTCCTTTCACATCACCAAATTCCATTCCCTCGGCGACCAAACCCGCCATTGCCGTAATACTCAAGGCAGCCACTTCCTCCTTGCTGAATCGTTGACCCGCACCGGCGGAAAATTCCACACACGGAATTCCACCGTCCAACAAATTGTAATCGACAATGGGCAGACCACACATGTATCCACACATGAAATGCGCTGCTTCATGGCGTGCCACGCGGTCCGCTTCACTGGTTCTGTCGTCGGCGGCGGAGTCCCAACCGTATTTGAAACCATCAATCACTGTGGCAATGGCCGCCGGAGCCACCGATCCAATGCCCAAATACAAAATGGGAATCAAAGCAAAGGCATAACACAGTGTAGCACCAATGTTGGGAGGCAAAAAGGCCAAGGACATGATGCCCAACACCGTGGAAGCACCGACCACAATAAGGGTCCCATTTTTGAAATCGTCCATGGATACCTTTTCTCCCGAGGCATTGCCAAAGCCAAAACTCTCCAAGGACAAGGAAGTGCGTTGTTTCAACATGTCCAAGCTCACAGGATAGGTACGTAAATTGGCAGATTTAAATAGCGAAACCGCTCCTTCCTCTCGCAAACTGGCTAATTCTTTGTTTTGAGCTTCCATTCCATTGGCATTAAAGGGGACATTTTGAAGACGCGCTTGCAATTCCTCCTTTGGTAACTTGACAATTTTGGGGGGAGCCGCGGTCTTCTTTTTGATGGCCGTGGCCACGGGATCTTTTCCAAGTTCCTGATAAATGAAATCAAAGAGAATTTCGATAAAATAAAAATTATGGTGAGCCACTCCAAAATCAAAATTTAGGATGAAAAAAAAGAAATGAAAACATAAATATATATAATTTTTGCAAAACATACCGCGGACAATCGGTCGGCATCGGCACGAGCTTTGGCAGCCGCTTCCAACAGTTTGGCAACTTCGTCGTTTTGAGCTGCCATGTTTAACCCGTTATTGTTCATTTGTCGTTGATTCATTTTGGAGACAGTTTTAGCGGGAGCCATAAAGGCCTGGCTGCCGGTGACGAGGAGGGAGGTCGCAAGAAGGAATTTCATGGTGGATTGTCTTTTTTTATAATTTACTCAAAGAATTGCGTTTATTGTTACTGTGAAAAGAATTATGATAAAACACAAGTTGATTTCGTTGACAAATTAAATGCTGGAGCGGAAGTTAGCTGACTGCTATCATTGACGCTGGTATTGGTAGCTGGTTGCCGGACACGTATGGCCCATCAGAGTGTCTTCTCTTTAGTTTTCGTGTACTTCTTCATTGTTTTGCTGATTCACTCCTAAGATACTCGTACGTGGCCTTTGAAAATATGATACCTTTGAGCACCCCCGGCGCAAATTCGAAAATTCGTCATCTGGAGGTGTCACTTGAACAAGTGTGTGTCCAAAGGACAAGATCTTTGAACATGTGTGTGTCTAATGGGAAAAAGCTGTCACGGTTCATGCACGGACTGATTTTTCAAACGATATCATCGGAGCCATCAAAGATATGCCAACGACCAATAAATATCTTTCGCTATTTCGAATTCGTTGATTCCATTCCGTTTGTTGGTTTGAAACACAGTCATACATAATCACCACAGCAACCAAAATCTTCGTACAACTATCTAGAACGTTTTTAGGTACATCCAAAGCCACTATACCTCTTTATATTAACAATGAAATTATTCGCATTATTGCAACCCCTGCTCCTGGCCGTGGGAGGCAGGAAACCCACTCATTGGTTTATTGACGGCAACAATTTTCTGGCGCATGGAAAGACCGTCAAAGATAAGGATGCTCTGGTCGGAGTCCTTTCCGATGTTCCATTGGCAGAAGAATTGATTTTGGTCTTTGATGGAAAACGGGATGGCAGCGTGGAAACTTCTATAGAGACGCTGGGAAATCTCAAAACGGTTTGTTTGGGTCAAGGCATGATCAGTGACGATTATATTCAAGAGGAAATTTCCAAACTCCAGCAAGACCCCGTCAAGAAACGCAAGCATCGCGTCAATGTGGTGAGTGCGGATCGGGCGCTACGAAAAAAGGTCACCACCAATTACAGACCCATGGTTCGAACCGTCGTCAATCCAGTCACCTTTTTCAAACGCTACTTGCCGAGACTCAAGGGTGTCAAAGGCCCCAATGAGAATGAGCCAAAAGCGCCCGAGTTTTAAAAAGAAGATGTAGTCGATTATTGGTGTAGGGCAACTCACGAGAGGGGAAGATACACCCGTAATTGCAACAAAGAATAACACATTTTTCAATTTACAATACAAAGCAGACGCTCGCCCGTCGATGCGGCAGGCATCCCATCTTCTTATTGGTCTTTCTGTCGCTAGCACGTGGTAATTACTTGCCGGTCGCCATCAACCTGAATTAATTATTAGGCTGCAGCTAATAACAATCCACAAGGTCTAAATAAGGAGAAAGACAGTACTACAATAAATTATGATAGAAACAATCGTCATCCATATATTCTTTTCTAGGATGTATCCTCTCCATTTCCGTTGGCGTTGTGTTCAAAGTGGGATCCTTGTCGTATTTCAAATTTGGAAAAGATGGCATGTCCACCTTGTTGGTCTTCGGGTGATGCGGCAAAAATGCCGGCCCATAATTCATCTCTGCCTGTAGGCGAGTCATCTCTCAGTGTACCATCCTCGTCGACTTTTTCATAATGTCCACCAGAAGGATGGCCCAAATGCGCAATCCGAATGAATTGCCATTGAGTATTATTGCTTTCTGGCATTTTGGCTTCCACTACAAAACTACTTCCTCGAATATGAATTCGGATTTGACAAGGAACCACAACCGCTACCATTTGTTCTTGTTGCATCGCATCATTATTGGTGATCATAGGTGCTGTGCTTGTTGTTGTTTCTAACATGTAATTGGACCAGGATTGGGTCGACCAATCACTGTACCCATGATTGGTTACAACACAGGAAAGACGAGGGTGATGATCGACCACTTCAATGCCCGTCTTGAGCCAATACTCGGGACTGATGCGAATCATTAAACCAGCTTGATCGAATTGTCGTACCGCCGTCAAGACAAAACTTGTTTCCATGGTATAAAACTGGTCTTGTTTTGGACCATCCATAGTAGTCGTAGTCCTCTTCAATGACGCATAGAGAAAGGGAGCATCGTCTTTGATCAAGACGGGTTCGTAGAAGGTTTTTCTCCAGTAGTCTTTTTTGGCGGGTGGTGTGAGAACCAGCATTTTTGAATCCTCGCCATGAGTAGTGGCGGTCGTCGTTGTTGTTGTCAGAGACCAGGATCCATCTCGTCCTTCTCGCTTGTCGAAGGGAATGTTTTTCCAGGAATCGGGGGCACAGTACCAGTGGAGTTGACCCGATGGGTTTTCCTTGGACTGGATATTGTTCTCAAAGCCATTTAGGATAACCAAGTCAGTAGTAGTGCTATCGGATTCTTTCGAAGGATCCTCATGAGAATGATGACGTGCATGCTGCATGGAGGAAGCCAGTAATAACGGCTGCCTCAACAGGTTGGCTTCCAAAGTTTTGTCATTTGTGGTATATAAATCTTGGACTGCTCGAGGAACAGTCCAAAACAACATCATGCCAATCATACAAATTGGTGTTGTAATCAAGAAGGCAATCTTGGAAAGCGAAAAGAGATTATTGTTCGCACCTTGTGGCGAGACTGCGTGGACACGACCATAAATTCTGTCGTTGTCTGGCAAGGTTACACCAGGGGCGATGGTTCCGTATGAAAACTCCATCATAATCTACTTTGATGGTATTCACAGTTGTGTCGTGTCGATTTATTAAGGGGAAAAGTCAAGTTCTCGGTTCTTTGAAAGCTAGATGAAATTGTGTGCTGCTCGTCTTCTCGTGACAGCAGGAATGAACTAAATAGATGATGGGTGATGGCGAAGGGGATATCGTACTAGTATCTTCTGCAACGTAAATTAAAAACATGAAAGGAAAGTAGTGGAAGTTCTTACCCAGAATTCTGTGGAATGGATCCACGAACTAATCGAAACATGGTCGCGCAAACTTGCCCCAATGAATCAGCCTACTGTAGCTAGCTCGTACTAGCTAGCTAGCTGGCTAGTCATCACATGCTTCCTCTAATTGGCACTGGCCAGTAGGTGATCTGTGGGTGCTGCTGCCACCTAATGGCACATGGAGGTACAGCTGGTGGTGGCTGTTGTGTGTTGTCATTCAAACTCTGTTTCATCGTCTCACACTTTGAATTCAACATTCCTTCAAACATTGCTGCATTGGATGGACATCTTGCTTTCCTTGCCACCATCTGCTGTTTTGCAAAACAATGAACCAAAAACAACTTTGTTCATAAAAAGAAGTCATTCATCAGTGCAGGGACAAACACAGTCTGTGAACCAAAATGAATCTAGAACCATGATCTGTCATTGACAGTTTTCGTCCAAATTCACAGCACTGTTCTCTGCCATCAGATCATGAACTGTTGACAGGCTGCAATGTTGATGAATCTCAGACAAAAGATCTCATTGAGAATCAGAATGAATCTTCATCAAGTCCTTGTTCAGATGACAACTGTGGACATTGCAAAAAAGATGAATAGAATGATGTTAGCATGGACAATTGGGGGCTGTCATGATTTTGCCGCTGATTGTGCACCAATTGCTTTCGTTCCAGACAAATTGACATTGTCGCCAAGTTTTGCACTGAAAGATGACTTTTGAGGACACATAAAAAATGTGTTAGTCCTTCACTGCTGGTTGTCAATAATTGGTGGCACAATGTCTTTTGCAAGTTGTTGGTTCCCAGCAAAAATGGAGGAGACAATTGCAGTTAGAACTTTCTGCAAACTTGCCATTTTCACATTTGGAATGACCTTCGGATGCCTCCGTGCTAACTTGCCATTAGGCACTTGTTTCTGTTCCTCTCTGGACACTGGAGTAGGTGTCAGCACACAGCATCAACAATTCAGCATTGCTGTGCTAACCGGGAATCAAACTCAGGTTCTTGCAACCACAACTTGAACGCAGAACAATGAGAGCTGGACCAAAAGGGCAAACAGACTGCACAGATTCAACACAGGGGATCCCCCAAAAAAATGAAAAGCAATGCTGCAGCCAACTTATTCAATGGCAGCAGTGTTTAGTGAAAACTTTGTTAGTTGCTTGATTTTGTTAGCTCTGTCCTTGATTTGGAACATTTGTCTGATGCATCTTTGGTCCATCATTGTTGAGACACACCTATCAAAATTGGAATGGTCATTGGAAACCTCTTCATCACATCTGCTGTTAAACCCATGCTTCCTATTACACACATGGCATTGGCAGGTGGTGGAGGAGCTGCCAGAGTGAAAGATCAACAATTCGAAATTGTTGGAGTGACAGTTGGTGTCGAAGATCAACAGTTGGGAACAAATGCGCTCACTGGGAATCAAAGCTTTCTGCAGTCACAGTGCAGAGCAATGGCCACTACAACAGACTGTGAACAACACAAAGGTATGATCCAAAATGTTGCTGTATGGAATGTTGTGAAGTAGTGCTAGAGTCAGCTTGCTCTTCATCAGCAGTGTCTGCTAGGTGAAGTTTGTTGTGGTGTAGGATTCACTCCTGCGTGTCCACGACTGGGTTGGTCAACCTGGGCACTACTGGTGCCCTACAGCGACTCAGAGACTTAATGGAATTTAATTCGTGCAGAAAACTAGTTAGATGGCTCTTCGTTTCGCGACTGGCTCGGTAGACTCACTACTCGTACATGTCAACACTAAATGACTCGCACGTCTGACGACCCGGCCGTGACCACGTGACTGACATCACATTTCTGTTGTTTTTGTGCACTAAAATACATGATCACAAAACACTACTGTCCCCCCAACAACCAAGAACCAAAACCTACATTTGATTGATTGATTCCACAAAAATTCCAACATGGCTCCCATCGCCGAAACTTCGGTTCTGCATCTGAGTCTCAAAGGAGAAGAAATTAGTAATAGCATTGGGTCGATGTTCACCAGAAATACAAGCACAGTCATCAAGGTGTGCGCTTTTCAACCAGCCGCCCAAGAGGTGTGGCAACCAGTGTTAACTTCGAGCCGTGCATTGGAGGAACCCGCCAGTGCATCAGCATGGCCATCCTGGAGGATTCTCGAGCAATCTTCAAACCAAGAATGGTCCCCAATCAAAATCGCCTGTCAAAAGTTATGCCAGGGCGATCTCGACTGGCCGGTTCAAATAGAAGTCGTCCATCAAGATGAACATGGGGAAGATGTTGCACAAGTAGGATCATTCGAAACCACAGTTTCGGAATTGCTGAAACGAAGCAAAGATACAACCGGGAATGCGCGTTCATATAATCTGATGGAATCAGGCAGATGTTCTGGCAGAATTGTCGTTGCGGAAGCACGGATAGAAGAAGGAGAATTTGGGGACTCTTCTCCTGAACCAGCAACTACAGTCGAAGAATATGTCGATACCATCACAGAGACACAGTCTTGGGCCTCTTCTACCATCTATTCAGAGCTCCCTTCTTGTGCTGCCTCTATGATTTCCACGATATCAGCGACCTCGACCAAGAAAAGCATCCCAAGGCCGCCAGAGTTTTCAACAAAAATCAGTGCAACACAGAGATACAGCGAGGATACACAAGAAGCCAGATTTCCTTTGCCACCAAAGGGAGCATTGAAGCGCGGGAAATCAATTCAATACATGGAACCCTCTCGAAAAATGCTGATTCTCAATCTTGGAGCTGTTAATTTGGTCCCCTTGCCCAAGGGCTTTCTGGATGATGCCACGAATGCTTGGTACACCATCTCGGCTTTTCGAGCTGGCAATGTCTCTCCATTTCAAGTTGTGTACAACTCGGATACTGTCGCTGACAATTTAAGTCCTGTATGGGAAGAGTGTGTAATTGGCTTGGATGAACTGTGCAGTGGAAACCTGGACTGGCCCATACTCATCTCGGTGTACGATAGGCAAAACAGTGGGAGAGATGGGCCTATGGGTTCGTACCAGACTACTGTAAGCGAGATATTAAGAAACCAGGAAAGCAAGAAAGGATCCGGACAATCTGGTAGAATGACATTGAAGCGAGGATTCAGAGAGATCGGGGATCTGAAGGTTGTCAGTGCTACAATCCAAGACGGAAGCGCAGATGAGGAAGCAATCGTTCAAGACGATAGGTCATGGTTCCTCAAAACACGTGACTTGGTAGCCGATCTGGTTGACTATCGAAAACATGAAGAGCAGGTCAACTCAGCAGTGGCAGAGGTAACCGACGACCACGGCGACAGTACAAGAGGCAAGAACATTTCCACAGTAGAAGATAGCACACACGGCGGTCAATCCGCAATGGTCACAGAGACGGATGCCGCATCTGCCGGACTTGGATCAAGTTGCAGCGGTACGCTATCCAATTTCTCTAGGGAATGGAGCGAAAGCTCGTTCAGTAGGGCAGATGGTTCGTCCGAATTCGGGCACAGCGATAGCGAAAGCTTCGACAAGTGCTTCGATGCCTTGAAGTTGCACGAAGTGGATGCCGAAGACGAGCCCAAACTGGGCGGCTTGGGAGAGGGTAATCGCGCTGTGGCTGATGATGAAAAGAAGGAAAAGGCAAACGAATGCACCAAATCGGAAAGGAAGAAGGTAGCGGAAGCCGTCAAGTCGATTCGCGGCGAGAAGGAAAACAAAACTAGAAAGGACGCGATTGGGAATCCTGCGCGGCCCCGAAAGAGCAAGAGGAGCATCGCCCAAAAGACACTCAAGCAAACCTTAAAAGCTGCCCGGCGTGTGATGCCAGATGAAGAGACTCAAAAAAAGCTCAATAGAAAGGTCAAGAGGACCATTAGAGGGACCGTCAAGGCTGTCCATCGTGTCGTCAAAGAGGGCGTAGACTCGAAAAAGAAACGTGGCAAGCTGCCCGTGGAAACAAAGACTCTTGCCGCTGAACCAGCAAGACCAAAGGGGGGAGCAGGCGACATGGTGTTGAGTACCTGGATGACGCAACGCGAAGAAAATGTGGCTGCCGGAGCGGGAAAATTGGATGACTTGGCGTCTATTATGGATATTAGCTACAAGCATGAAGAGCCTACTCCGTCTGTTCGCACTACTGCTGCTACGCAGAAGAAGGCCAAATGCAACGAAAAGCCCAAAAAAGTAACCAAGAAGGAAACGAAAGAAAGTGCCCAAAGGACAACCATCCTTACAAAGAAGGGGCTCACCAAGGGCGTCTCCAAGCTTCCAAAACGCTCGCGTTCAGGAACGAAGAAGCTCGATTATGCCAAAATGCTCGACGATGACAGCCGGCATTCATAGATACATAGATATGCACATACATAAATCCACAATAGAAATAGACAACGAAATACCAAACAAACAAAGAAATATCGTGGTGCTTTCCTGTTGATCAAATTTTAGAAAATAACTTTTGTAGTCTCATCTTGACCATGTCGTCAATCTCCCAGAGACCCCATAGCCAAGATTGCTGCCCCAGCCCCCACAAAGGCGCCCAACAAAAACATGGCAAACAAGCACGAAAGCAGCCCCCGCGAGGAAAACGTGAATTGTCTGGCAACTTTCCCACCCGCCTGCGCTTGCTCCTCGTACACTTCTTCTTCACCACCGTTGGTGGATGTCATGGATCGGAGTTGTAACTGACTGTTGGCGGCGGATGTGTGGGAATAATTCGGAGCTGTCGACAAGGAAACATTTCTGGGTGCCGCCTGTGCCTCCAAATCATCGTCACGCACACTGGACGAAATCACTTGAGCTTCTTCCACCACGGCGCCTTCCAAGTTGTTGAATTCTTCGGCCAAACCTGTGGTCAAATGTCGAATGGATTGTCGAATGGATTGAGTAAAGGAATCTCCCAACATGGGTCGTTGTCGACGTCGAAACCGACCAATGGATTGGACCGGTGCCGTCGGAGCCCGTATGCTTCCTCCTTCCACCTCGGCATCATCGGGTGTATCCTCTGCGTTAAATCCAAGTTCGGGAGCCGAAGAACTGACGGGCCGATTGTCTAAATTTTCGGTTCCTCTCCATTCCGGGATACCTGTTGGTAGTAATTGCAACTCCTCTGTGTTGTACGAATTATCATGACCCGAAGCGGTTGCGCCGGACACGGTACTCATCGCGAGATGCTCGGCCACGGAGGCTAATTCCTCGCTAGCAGTAACAGGATCGGCCACTTGCACATCATTCCGTAAAATGATTTCTTGGGTTAAATGAGTCCGCAATTCTTCTTCCAATCGACTCCGAATCATGGTTTCAATTTCTTCTTCCGATGGCACCACCTGAGCATCAATCGGTATGGCTTCCACTGTTTGTTGGCGTCGTATCGTTTCTTGTCGTTGTCGAATATTGGACGTATACGTGCGAACAAAATTGGCCACGGATTGTTCCGCCACATCGGCAATAATTTGATCGGAATTGTCGGTGCTGGTGAGATTCGACAGCGACGAGGCCCAACTGATAATAGAGGTATTGTTCAAATTTTGAGAGTCTCTCATGAGGCTGCTGCTTCGCAAGGAAGATTTGGTGGTCATGGTCAGAGCAGACATGCGCAAGGATGGACGTGAACTTTCTCCCGTATGCACGCGTTGAAAGCTAGCCACAGCCTTGGCCACGTGATGATTCTGTTGTTCACTGTTATCTAAATCATCGTCGTGGTCCACTGCTGCCGCCATTTTTTCGTCACGTGCCATTCTTCCTGGGCGACTATTACTAGTAGTAGTACTACTAGCAGCAATAGCACCACTGTCCACCGTCGAAGAACGTCGGACCCCAGCACTTTCATCGCC